>Ga0208960_1001178_pt1 | contig 14161 bp, 9 predicted proteins | sample GreLakmeON33MSRF_FD_187703 | JGI IMG/M metagenome (GOLD analysis project Ga0208960, IMG submission 187703) | Freshwater lentic microbial communities from great Laurentian Lakes, MI, USA - Great Lakes metaG ON33MSRF (SPAdes) | ecosystem: Environmental > Aquatic > Freshwater > Lake | place: Great...
CTTACACATCATTCATTAACCATAACAAACAATGAAAAACCTACTCTTTACATCCACACTTTTTTTAATTGTTAATTTTTCTTTTGCTCAAACTAAAATTGAAAACGATTTAACCAGAGACGGGTTAAAAGGGAAAGTGAAATTTTATGCTCTGTCGACTTACAAGGCAGTTGAGAAGTTTGGAGAGATTGAGAAGGGGCGTGTGGCTAATAAATCCACTAAAAAGTTCGATGTGATGGGAAATGAGATTGAGGGAATAGATTATAACGGTGATGGGAGTTTGTCAAGTAAAAACACTTACAAGTACGATGTGAAGGGAAATATGATTGAGGAGAACAAATACAACGCTGATGGGAGTTTGGATTTTAATATCACTTACAAGTACAAGTACGATGTGATGGGAAATAATATTGAGAGGAACAGATACAGCGCTGATGGGAGTTTGTCAAGTAAACACACTTACAAGTACGATGTTAAGGGAAATAAGATTGAGCAGAACTATTACAACGCTGATGGGAATTTGTCAAGTAAATCCACTTACAAGTACGATGTGATGGGAAATGAGATTGAGGTGAATAGTTACAACGCTGATGGGAGCTTGAGAGAAAAAAAAACTTACAAGTACGATGTGATGGGAAATATGATTGAAAAGAACTATTACAACGCTGATGGGAGTTTGAGCGATAAATACACTTACAAGTACGATGAGAAGGGAAATAGGATTGAGAAGAACAGTTACAACGCTGATGGGAGTTTGCACGCTAAATACACTTGGAAGTGCGAGCTTGATGCAATGGGCAACCCGATTAAAGGAGTTGGATTAATAGACGGTAAAACTAAAGATATAACCGAGGGAGTGATTGAATATTACTAATGGTATCAATTGCAACCTATTTATTTGAACTATTTGTACTGCCAAAATCAGCCACAAAGATGTGATTGTCTAATGTAATTTCTGTTTCTTGTCGTGGTAAACCTTGTGTTCTATTGAGCAAAATATCTAATGCGTATAAACTACCAGTAGCTGAACTTTTTAATAATGCCTTCGCTATTATCTTTTCAAGAATAGTGCATTCTTCTAATGCTATGAATGTTTCAAATAATAAAATAAAGAAAACTTATATTTTTAAGCATTAAAAAAGCCCAATTTTATAGGGGCTTTAGTGTGTTTCTTATCGGTTTGGTGTTTGTTTGTTTTGTAGTAGTTACTTTCCGTGGCATTGTTTGTATTTTTTACCAGATCCACAAGGACAAGCATCATTTCTTCCAATTTTAGGATCTTGTCGCACCACTTGTTGAGGCTTTTCTTGTTGTGGTACATTAGGTGCGCCAGGCGAATTTAATTGTTGCTGTGGTCCGCCACCAACTTCTTCCCTTTGTGTTTGTAATTTTGGTTGTGGAATTGGTTTTCTTTGACGCGCTTCTTGAATTTGATTTCCATCGTTGTTCGGTAAATTAGCTTTGAATAAGAATGCAACTAATTCCCGATTCGTTTCATCAATCATTCGTTTAAATAAATCGAAAGATTCAAATTTATAAATCAGCAAAGGATCTTTTTGTTCGTACACCGCATTTTGAACCGATGTTTTTAAGTCATCCATTTCTCGAAGGTGCTCTTTCCAAGCATCGTCAATCATTGAAAGTGTGGCTCCTTTTTCAAATGTCAAAACTAATTCGCGTCCTTTAGTGTCGTAACATTTTTTTAAGTTAGCTATACATTGTAAAGTTTTTATTCCGTCTGAAAGTGGCGTTACAATATTTTCAAACTGCGCACCTTGGTTTTCATAAACATCTTTAATGGTAGGAAAAGTTTTTGCAGCCAGCGTAGCTGATTTTTCCTTGTAGTGCGCCTTGACGTGTTCTGCAATTTTTGCAGAGAGTTCCTGCGATTTTGTACTGTTAAATTCTTCTTCTGAAACGGGACTTTCCATTCCAAAGATGCGAATCATATCCATTTCAAATTGCGGGAAGTTTTGGTACTCCGCATGGTTGCTGACGACCGAATCTGTAACGTCATACATCATATTTGTAATATCTAATTGCAAACGCTCACCAAAAAGTGCGTTACGGCGGCGTTTATAAATTACCTCGCGTTGTGCATTCATTACATCGTCGTATTCGATCAAACGCTTACGAGTACCAAAATGATTTTCCTCTACTTTTTTCTGCGCACGTTCAATAGAATTTGAAATCATTCGATGTTGAATTACTTCTCCTTCTTCTAATCCCATTCTGTCCATCAGTTTTGCAATCCGCTCCGAACCGAATAAACGCATCAAATCATCTTCGAGTGAAACAAAAAATTGTGATGAGCCAGGATCACCTTGTCTTCCCGCTCGCCCACGCAACTGCCGATCGACGCGTCTTGACTCGTGTCGTTCTGTTCCAATGATGGCAAGACCACCAGCTTCTTTCACGCCAAGTCCGAGTTTAATATCGGTACCACGGCCTGCCATATTGGTGGCAATAGTAACAGTTCCTGCTTGGCCTGCTTCCTGCACAATATCCGCTTCTTTTTGGTGCAACTTTGCGTTGAGCACATTGTGTTTGATGTTGCGTAATTTAAGCATACGACTGAGCAACTCAGAAATTTCTACCGAAGTTGTTCCAACCAAAATAGGTCTGCCTTTTTTGACACACTTTTCAATTTCATCAATTACTGCATTGTATTTTTCTCTTTTGGTTTTGTAAACCATATCCTCTTCGTCCTTTCGTGTAATAGAACGATTGGTAGGAATAGTTACAACATCTAATTTATAGATTGTCCAAAACTCTTGTGCTTCTGTTTCGGCTGTACCAGTCATTCCCGCCAACTTGTGATACATTCTGAAAAAATTCTGCAGCGTTACGGTTGCATAGGTTTGTGTGGCCGCTTCAATCTTAACATTTTCTTTTGCTTCAATTGCCTGGTGTAATCCGTCGGAGTAACGTCGTCCATCCAATACGCGTCCCGTTTGTTCGTCAACAATTTTTACTTTGCCATCTCCTACAATATACTCATCATCTTTCTCAAATAAGCAATAGGCCTTTAGCAATTGCTGCATGGAGTGCACCCGTTCTGATTTAACGTTGTAATCCAGAATGATTTGTTCTTTGTGAAGTATGCGTTCTTTTTCGTCTGGAAATTGTTGTTCTAATTCAGCGAGTGCCAAGGCAAGATCGGGGAGAATAAAAAAGTTGTGGTCTTCGGCAGATGTAGCAATTAATTCAATTCCTTTTTCGGAAAGTTCGATTGTATTATGTTTTTCATCAATTACAAAAAACAATTCCGCATCCACTTTGTGCATCTCGCGTTGATTGTCTTGTAAATAAATGTTTTCTGTTTTTTGCATTAACGCCCTCACACCATTCTCGCTGAGAAATTTTATGAGCGCTTTGTTTTTTGGAAGTCCTCGATGGCATCGCAGTAACTTCATGCCGCAATCTTTTTCTTTTTCCTTGTCTTTTGATGCGTCTGAAAATAATTTTTTGGCATCAGCAAGAATAATATTTACATAGCCTCTTTGTGCGGCAACCAGTTTTTCGATTTTAGGTTTCAGATCATGAAACATATGGTCATCGCCTTTTGGTGTTGGCCCAGCAATAATTAATGGTGTACGCGCATCGTCAATCAATACAGAATCTACTTCATCGACAATTGCATAATGATGTTTGCGTTGTACCAATTCACTTGGTTCACGCGTCATATTATCACGTAAATAATCAAATCCGTATTCGTTATTTGTTCCGTAGGTGATGTCAGCTAAATAAGCTTTACGGCGTTGGATTGAATTGGGCTCATGCAAATCGATACAATCCACGGTGAGACCAAGGAATTCAAAAATAGGTCCGTTCCATTCCGCATCCCTTCGGGCAAGGTAATTATTTACCGTAACAAGATGCACGCCGCGCGCAGGAAGTGCGTTGAGGTAAACTGGGAGAGTCGCAACCAAAGTTTTTCCTTCACCGGTTGCCATCTCTGAAATTTTGCCTTGATGCAAAACGATTCCACCTATAAGTTGAACATCGTAATGAATCATGTTCCAAGTCACTTCAAGTCCAGCAGCATCCCAAGTATTTTTCCATGTGGCCACATCATCTTTAATGACAATATTTTTTTTGCGAACAGCAAGATCCCTGTCGTGTTGTGTAGCGGTTACATGAAGTTCGGTATTTTCTGTGAAGCGTCTTGCCGTTTCTTTTACTACTGCAAATGCTTCCGGTAATATTTCTAATAAGATAACTTCAATTTTCTTGAGCACCTTTTTTTCGATGGCGTCAATTTCATTGTACAATTCTTCCTGCTGGTCTATGTCAATGTCTTCTACCTCTGCCTGTGTCTTTAGTTTTGCAATTTCGTTTGTTTCGTCTGTAATAAATTCGTCAATTCGATTACGAAATTCTTGTGTTTTATTGCGAAGTTCATCGTTTGAAATGTTTTCGTAGCCAGCAAAAAAGGAGTTTATTTTTTCAATATATGGTGTAACCTCTTTTACGTCACGCTCCGATTTAGAGCCCCCTAAAAGTTTTGTTATTGACTTTGCAATTGAATTGAACATATTTTAAAATTTGTGCCTTTAGCTAGGCAAATAGCATTTTTAATAGATGGTAAAAGTAGGGATTTTATAGTTTCATTTGTCTGTGTATTTGCATAGTATTTTATGCTAACTCCTCAACTATCATTCCTGCTTTAATTGCCATGACATAACTTCTGAAAATTTAGTTTTTCATTGTACTTTCGGTAAGAATGGCATAAATTAACAAGGGAACTTTTTAAGTTCCCTTGTTAATGGTCTTTGTTGGATAGATTCTAATATTCATCCTCGTTGAAAAAGAAATCCTCTTTTGTTGGGTAGTCAGGCCATATTTCTTCAATTGTTTCATACGATTCTCCTTCGTCTTCAATTTCTTGTAGATTTTCAATCACCTCCATAGGAGCGCCAGAACGAATACCAAAATCAATTAATTCTTCTTTGGTTGCGGGCCAGGGAGCATCTTCTAAGTACGATGCAAGTTCAAGGGTCCAATACATATAAAAATGGTTTATTTGATGTTATTTCCGGCTGGTTTGGAGCAAAGTTTCTCCTCCTTTCCGCTATAATTTTTTTGTGACTATACTTTGTGCAAAAGTAGAAATATATGTACCCGTTCGACACAAAATGTATTATTTTTATTAATGATTAGTTTGCTGAATGTCAAAAGGTTAAAGATATTTCAACAAAAAATATGTTAAGATTCATTTGTTATTTTGCCGGAACGTCACAGAAATGGCCTCCTCGTAATAAAAAACAGATGTTTTTTATATTCTTGGTCTCCAAGGAATTTCCGTAACACCCAAGTCAGCGCTTAGTTTACGGGAAAGCATAAAAAGATAATCTGAGAGACGATTTAAATATTGAATGACTATTTCTTCCACTGGAAATAGCTCGTTTAAATGAATTGTACAGCGTTCCGCTCTTCTGCAAATGCACCGTGCAATGTGACAATGTGAAACGCTTGTGTGACCACCTGGAAGAACAAAACTTTTCATTGGTGGAACCACCAAGTCTATCGCATCAATTTCATTTTCGAGTTTAGTAATATCTTCAGCTATCAATTCAGGCAATTTCATTTTTGATTTTAAGGGATCTGCTGCAAGTATAGAGCCGATTGTGAATAGTCGATCTTGAACTTCAATAAGTATTTCAATGACGTGTTTATCATTTATTGAATCTCGTAAAAGACCAATGTAGGAGTTTAGTTCATCGACTGTACCATACGCTTCAATACGAATATGATTTTTAGGAACACGCGTACCACCTATTAATGATGTTTCACCTTTATCGCCGGTTTTTGTATAAATTTTCATTTGCAATTGTTTGAAATTTTGAAAGAAACGTATCTCTTTAATTGAACTTAAATGGAACCAACTATTTTTAATTCTCGGATGTCTTTATTGCTTTGGTCATTTTCAACTAGACCGTCTTTTAGTCGAACAATACGATGCGCATATTTTGCAATGTCTTCTTCATGTGTAACGACTATAATTGTATTTCCATTTTTATGAATTGTTTCAAAAAGTCCCATAATTTCTAAGGAAGTTTTTGAATCCAGATTGCCTGTTGGTTCATCGGCAAGAATAATGGCAGGGTCGTTCACCAAGGCACGAGCAATTGCAACACGCTGTCTTTGACCTCCAGAAAGTTCATTCGGTTTGTGCATCATTCGGTCTTTCAATCCAACTTGTTCCATTGCATATTCAGCTTTCTGTTGTCGTTCAGCTTTTGAAATGCCTGCATAAACTAAAGGAAGTGTAACATTTTCTAATGCAGATTGGCGTGGTAATAAATTAAAAGTTTGAAATACGAAACCAATTTCTTTGTTTCGAACTTCCGCTAATTCATTGTCACTCATATTCGCAACAGATAGGCCGTTGAGGATATATTCTCCTGCGCTAGGAGTATCCAAGCAGCCCAGCATATTCATTAATGTTGATTTTCCAGAGCCAGATGGCCCCATTAAAGCAACGTATTCATTTTTAAATATTTTGAGAGAAATATCCCGCAATGCATAGATCAATTCATTCCCCACAATATATTCACGAGAAATATTACTAAGAGAGATAATTTCGTTATTCATTACTTTATAAAGGTAGGGAAAAAGTTGTGAGACCTGATTCGGCAGATTAAATTACTTTTTTAAATTTTTCCTAATAGCGAATTACAAAGTGTTCGCGTTCTTTTTGTTCTTCTCTAAAAAAGATTATGCCTAAATGGAATAAATCGAGACTCATTTTTGTTTTTGGATGCATCTTTATTTTTTCCCAGGCGCGTTCCATTTCTGCTGACCAATGAATGTCATCAAAAATAAAAATTGTATCATTTGTAATAAATGGAATACAGGTTTCAAAGTAATTTACTGTTGTATTTTCTTGGTGATTTCCATCAAAAAAAACATAATCGACTGCTTCTAAATCTTGTAATGCTTTCAACAAGGTATTTTGAAAGTCGCCTATACGAACCGTCACATTTAGTTTATTTTGTTCAAAAAAAGAGACTGCCTTTGCTGCTGTTTGTGGACAGCCTTCTAGAGAAATGAATTTTTCGTGTTTGCAAGCGCTGGCTTCATAGTAGGTTGTGATTCCTAGTGAAGTTCCCAACTCCAACATTTTCTTTGGCTTGATGTATTTAATAATTCTATAAAGAAGTTGGCCATGCGCAGGCGTATTCGTTACTTTTTTTGCAATCCTTGCTATTTTTCTTGGTCCCGATTTGCCACTTCCTAAATCGAGCACATCAATACTTTCTTTATTTAAAATACATTCTGTCCGGTAATCTTCTGCAACATCCTCTCCGTATTTTTCTTTTTTTTCCAAAAAAACTTTAGTAACAAGGTCATATACAAATGGAGAATGAATTCCATGCTTACTAACAGCCGTTTTTCTGTATTTAAGGTATGCGTTAATTCTGTATTTTGAAATCATCTAGCAAATTTTTAATAATTCATTTTACGAACGCATTAATACAATGGTCACACATAGAATTATTTTATTCCTATTACCTTAAATTCTGTTCTTCGATTCATTTGCCTGTGTTCGGGCGTGTCGTTTACAATTTTTGGTTTGTTATCGCCGTAACCTTTATAGGTCATTCGGGGTGCCGTAATTCCATTTGCAAATAAATAATCGTACACAGACTTTGCGCGATAATTAGACAGCGTACTATTTGATTTTTTGTCTCCAACGTTATCGGTATGTCCGCCAATTTCTATTTTCACCAGTGGATTTAGTTTCATCCAGGAAACTAGTTTATTGAGCTCTGCTTTTGATTCTGGCTTCAGGTCAAATTTCCCTGTTTCAAAGAAAACATTTTCTAACTCAACCATTGCGCTGTCTTCAATTGGTGAAAGAGGAACATCTATACGAAATGGTTTGTTTGCATCTGTGACTTTTTTCAATTGAAAATTTTTTGAGTAGAAACAATATCCTGGGCTATTTACGTTTAATGCATAATCTAGATTTACAGGAAGGCAAACCAAAAACTCTCCAGTCACGGCATCAGAATATGAGGTAATAGCTATTTTACCTGATTCAAGGTCAATTAATTCGAAGGCAGCACCAAGGGGTTTTAATGTTTTTTTATTGAATACTTTACCTTTCATGTAAGTAACTGGAACAGGTTTTAATGCTTCAGGTAGTTTGAACATATAAATATCATCGCAGCCGAAAGTTCCTGTTCGGTCGGAGGAGAAATAAGCAACTGTTCCTGCACCATTTACAATTAATCCACTTTCGTCGCCAGCAGTATTAATTGGATAACCTAAGTTGATGGGCTTATCCCATTTTCCAGTTTTTATATCTCGGTGGCAAATAAATAGATCTAGTCCACCCATTCCTATTAATCCGTTAGAAGCAAAATACAATGTTTGGTTATCTGGATGAATAAAAACAGCTTCTTCTGTGCCAGCTGTATTAATTTCAACACCTAAATTAAATGGAGCACCCCATTTACCTTCTGCATTTAAAGTTGCGCTCCAAATATCGCTTCCACCAAAACCGTTTGAACGATTGGAAACATAATAAAGTGTTTTTCCGTCCGACGAAAATGAAGGCTGCGATTCCCAAGCAGGGCTATTCACTGGCGCACCAACATTTTTTGGCACCGACCATTTGCCATTTGCTTTACTTGTATAAAAAATATCACAACTTCCGAAACCTTGTCTTCCATTTCCATAGCCATCGTATTCCTGACATGCGGCGAAAAATAAGTTTCTTCCATCGGCTGACAAACTTGGCGCACCTTCGTTATTTTCTGTATTAATTGGCTTGCCCATATTTTGAGCAATTCCCCAGTTGCCCTGTTCATCTTTATAGCTTATAAAAAAATCTTCCTGCTCTTGCTTTACGACTCCAGTGACAGGGTCCTTTAGTTGTGTATTTCTTGTAAAAAGAAAAGTTGCATCGTCTGTGGTGACATTTGGAAAATACTCGCAACCTACAGTGTTTATTTTATCACCCATGTTAATAGGATTGAATGGTACTGGGTGCTCGATTGAAATTACTGCAAAATCGCAGTTGTCAATTCCACGTTGTGCATTTGTTAGCGTTTTCTCTAGTGTGTTTGGGCGATGTCTTTCCAGAAATAGCTGAAAATGTTTTTTAGCATCCGCGTACTTGCCAAGTTTTAATTCGGCATTTGCACAATCGTAGTAGCTTGAAGGGAAAAATCCATCATTGATAGCAAATGCTTTGTTGAAATTTATAATTGCGTTCGCCCACTTTGCATTTGCTAAATCATAATTTGCATGTAAAGTAAACGCTTCTACAAAGTTTGGATCTTCTTTTTCCGCAATTGCAATTTGTGCATAGGCGGCCGGGAAATTGGATTGCTCCGCAAATTGTTTCGATGCATAATACGCCTTCTCTGCTTTTTTAGATTTAGTAGAGGTCGCTGGCGCTTGTGCCATGCAACTTGTAACGAAAGTGAGTAGTACGATTAAAGTGGGAAATTTATTCATTTTACCAGTTTCATATTTTGAATGTTTTGAAGTAATTGGCTTTATATTATTTGTCACCTATGGTATGTTCATGTATTTATGAGTTTGTAAAGAGATATTCCATTTCGGATTTTTCATTACATAATCTACAATTAACGGTGTCATTAATTTTGATTTACTCCACTCTGGTTGTAAATACAATAAAGCATTTTCATTAACATGCATTGCGTTTTCTTCCGCCCATTTGAAATCATCGTTATTGTAAATAATTACCTTCAATTCGTGTGCCCTTTTAAAGATTTCAGGCTTTGCAGGAGAAGTTTTTTTTGGTGATAGACAAATCCAATCCCAAGTACCTGTCAAATTATAAGCCCCCGACGTTTCAATAAAAGTTAAAACGTTATGTTTTTTTAATTCGTGTGTTAAAAACGCTAAATTAAATGCTGAAGGTTCTCCTCCAGTAATCACAACTGCTCTTGCAGGGTATTGTAATGAATTGCTTACAATTTTTGACGCTGCTGTCAGCGGATGGGTATTTGCATCCCAAGATTCTTTCACATCGCACCAATGACAACCCACATCACATCCGCCGAGGCGTATAAAGTAGGCAGGTTTACCTGTATGGAATCCTTCTCCTTGAATAGTATAAAATTCTTCCATCAAAGGAAGTAATTGACCAGCATCGAGCAATTTTTGCTGTTCTGAATTCAAAGTGGAAGGAACGATATTACCAGTATAAGTCTTCATGAATTAAAATGTCACAATTTATTTATTTTTATTGTTGTAAGGCGTCAATTGCAATCCAAGCCATCAAGCCCATTCCTGTTTCGAGCGCTTTTTCATCAATATTAAAAGTTGGTGTGTGCACACCCGCTGAATTTTCTCCATTTGCAGAAGCTGTTCCCAAACGATAGAAGCAAGCGGGTATTTTTTGAGAGTAAAAAGCGAAATCTTCAGCAGTCATTCTTCTTTCTAAGGCAACTACATTTTCTTTTCCAAGATATTCTTCCGATGCCTTTCTTGCTCGTTCTGTTGCGTTGTGATCATTTACTAAAAATGGGTAACCGCCCTCCACCCTAAATTCACATTCGCCACCCATATCTTTTGCAATTGCAACAGCATTTTTTTTCATAAAGTCATGTGCGGCAGAGCGCCATTCTTCATTCATGGTGCGAAATGTTCCTTCCACTAAAACGGTATCAGGAATAACATTTGTTGCACCCAAGCCTTCTATTTTTCCAAAAGCCAATACCGTTGGATGATCAGCGGCTGAACGCAATCTTGTGCTGACATCCATAAAGTATTGGTGCAAGGCAGCAATAATTGTAGCTGCAATTAGAATAGGATTTACGTATTCGGATGGCATTGCGGCATGACCACCTTTTCCAGTTATGGTCATGTAGAGCTCATCGGTGCTGGCCATGTACATCCCACTTCTAAATCCAACTTTACCCGCAGGTAACGATGGAAATACGTGTTGTGCAAAAATATAACTTGGCTTAGGGTTTTCAAGCACTCCTGCTTTTATCATCAACGAAGCTCCACCAGGAGCTTTTTCTTCGCCAGGTTGAAAAATTAGTTTTACCGTTCCTTCAAATTCATTCTTAAATGTATTTAAAATTTGTGCCGCACCTAAAAGTGCCGCTGTGTGAACATCATGACCACAAGCATGCATGATTCCTTCTTGTGCAGATTTATAGTCCACATTATTTTTTTCTGTAATCGGTAGCGCATCAAGATCGGCACGGAGTGCAATTGTTTTGGCTGTTGGATTTCGTCCTTCAATACGAGCAACAATACCTGTTCCAATCATTTTTTCAAAGGGGATTTGCAACGCTTCCAATTCATCACACACAAATGAACAGGTATTGTATTCTTTGAAAGAAAGTTCGGGGTGTTGGTGTAAATGTCTGCGAATAAAAATGATACGAGGTACTAATTCTCGTGCTGCATTTTGAATTGCTTTCATTAAAATAGATAGGTCGGCCATAAAATATTAAAAATCTAAACTAAATGAAATGTAAGTTTGTCGAGGCAAAACATTTCTGTTTTCTACACCCCAGGCCCAATCTAAACGAACAAAATATCCCCACAATCGAGTACGAACGCCAAAACCATATCCACCTATAATTGGATCTGTATGGTTTTTAAGTATGACCACAATTGGATTTCCAGTTGCTGCAATAACAGTTGTGTTTAAAGAATTTTCAGGATCATATGGACTTTTTCCTGTCCATGCAGTACCAATATCGCCAAATCCAATTACTTGAAAATTATTGAAGAAGTCAGATCGTAATGGACGATTGAAGAGGTACTTGACTATTGGAATTCTTAACTCACTACTGACGACTGCAAAACTATTTCCATTTCTGCCATTCTGCCAAAACCCACGCATGGGTGTAACTAAAGTTTGGTAGGTGTAATTTTGATTTTCAGCAATGTAAACACTTTGGTCAAATTTAGGCGCTAACCAGTTGTCTACGCCACCCATATAATAGACTAATTTCTCATGTCCGAATGAGGTGGAAGCTGCAATTCGGTTAACCAAAATAATTTCCCGATGAATGCGAATAGAATAACGGAAATCAACTCCAAGGGCATATAAATCATTTTTTAACTTATGATTGCTTTTAATTTTGGCATTTACCAAACTATCCATTCCCTGAAAAGTTTCAAAATATACTTTGCAGCGGATGCCTGTCCATAAATTTAAGCCACGCTTGATTGAATTATCTACTACCAATTCTATTTTTGCATTAGTTGAATTAGTAAAAGTGTTTTTTGCTTGCAGTTTTGGGTAATCACTTGCAAGAATTATTTGCTGATCGTTTCTGTATCCCAAAGTTCCCCTTGCACTAAAAACTTCGTTGAATGGAAATTTTATACCGTAGCGACCTTCTTGTGTATATACTTTAGTTCGGGCTCCTGTATTTGTAACATTCAAAAAAGCCTGTCGGTGCAACAAAAGCGTTTTATCCCAGCGATGCGTTCGATCTTCGAATAAAAGAACGTATTCGTTACTTTTTAAATTGCTTGATAATCGCGCACCAGCAACAATTTTATGATCCTCTAATAAATCAGTCATGCCAATTTTTAATAATCCAGTAAAACCCGGATTCAAATAAATTGGTGATCCGCCGCCAGTAAATCTCTGATAACCGGCGTTCAAGAAACTATTGTCAAGTTGACTAACGACATATTCAGTGCTGAACTGAACTTTGTAATTTCTTGCAATGGGAAGTACAAATTCACTAATTGCGTTTTTGGTACTCGGAGCTGTAATGCTTGAATCTATATTTTGATTTACAATCGGAGTATTACTTTTTGAATTGTTTTTTATCCCATCGAATTGGTAATTATTGATGTCAATTTTTGAAGTGTCGTTAATTGTTTTCGTTCGATTCTCAGGTGTATCATAAACCTTTAAGGTTTCCATTGGTTTGCCTTTTGGAATGGGTGCGGTTTTCTTCTTCTCCTTTTCTTCCTCTTCATATTCTTCCTCTATTTTTGCCAATTCAAGCATTCGGTCTCGGTGACTTGTATTTTTTAATTTAACAGTTCCAATTGATTCGAATGGTGGCAAAGCTGTCGAATAAATCCAATATTTCCCATCGTGAAAAATAATTTCAGTTAGGTTTTTAGATGCCACCGAAATATTCTGTTCAATAATTCCGAATTTGTAATTTGTAACAGGAACACTTCGTGTTAGGTATTTGTAATGTGCTGAAGTGTCAATAAATGAGATGGTGCTGTCGAAATAACCAACATAGCGGTTGTAGATACCATTTCGGTCCGACAAGTAAGCAAAATGTGTGCTATCATACTCTTGCGCTTGCAATTCATTTACCCCAGGAGTATTTGTAATACGTCGTAATACTTGTGAACGGGTTTGTGTGTTGTAAACAAAAAGATCAAACGATGTATTTAATTTAGTGTCTGGGTTAATGGATACATTTAAAGTGTCTTTTGTTCTATTGGAACTGAAGATAATTCTTTTTCCATTTTCAATATAGTGTGGATTTATGTCATCAAATACATCTCGGGTTACTGCAGTAGCTGAGCCACTTCCAATATTGTAGGTGTAAATATCTGTTTGTCCGTTCTGCACCGCTGACATTACAAATGATTTTCCATCGGGTGAATAAGAAAAATCAAGAATTTTAATAAAATTATAAATTGGTCTTAAAACTTTTCTTCCCCCATCAATTTCATAAATCACTAGCCATGTTTCTCCCTTTTTTTCATACAGGTAAGAAAGGATTTTTCCGTTCGGATGCCACGAAATGAGTGGATAGGAATAATCGTTAATACGATCTAGTTTTTGTCCCTTTTTGAAAAGCCGTTTCTTTTTTCCTGTTTGCAAATTTTGTAGCCACAGTTTTATTTGTCCCATTTCATTGGTAACATAAGTAATGTAGTTGCCGTCTGGACTTATTATAGCATCACTGTAAACTTTGGATGCACGCGGGTTGTTGAGCAGCAGTTTTGTGGTTGGGAGTGTGCGCGAAGTATCATTGAAAGAATATTTTTCCTGGTAGTAATTCATCCATTCTAATCGGAGCACACGCATGTTTATGCCAAGCACAAATAGGAAAGCACTTTCAACATTTTTACTCACTTTAGTCATGTAAAGAATATTCGGAATGATAGCTGGGGAATATTTTTCACCGATGTAATACCAAATAGATTGGCCAGCATACAATGCATC
>Ga0208960_1001179_pt1 | contig 14153 bp, 10 predicted proteins | sample GreLakmeON33MSRF_FD_187703 | JGI IMG/M metagenome (GOLD analysis project Ga0208960, IMG submission 187703) | Freshwater lentic microbial communities from great Laurentian Lakes, MI, USA - Great Lakes metaG ON33MSRF (SPAdes) | ecosystem: Environmental > Aquatic > Freshwater > Lake | place: Great...
ACGATTGTCGGTTCATCGCCAGAGCCAATGGTGCAGTTGCGCAATGGTCGTGTCGTGAGTCGGCCAATTGCAGGAACTCGCAAACGCGGTGTAGACGATGAACATGATCGTAAATTGGCAGGCGAACTAAAAGAAAATCCAAAAGAGCGCGCCGAACACGTAATGCTCGTTGATCTTGCTCGCAACGATGTTGGTCGAGTTGCCGAGTTTGGATCAATAAATGTTGATGAGTTCATGACCCTTGAGCGATATAGCCATGTAATGCATTTAACTTCACAAGTTTCTGGAACATTGCGCAGTGGTCTAGGGCCAGTAGATGTTTTGCGTGCGACTTTACCTGCGGGCACTGTTAGCGGGGCTCCAAAAGTTCGAGCGATGCAGATCATCGACGCACTCGAACCAACCAAGCGCGGGCCGTACGCGGGAGTTGTCGGTTATGTAGATTTTTCAGGCAATTTGGATACCGCTATTGCGATTCGCACAATGTTTGTCGGTAGTCACGGGGCAACACTGCAGGCTGGCGCAGGAATCGTCGCCGACAGCATTGCTAGCGATGAAAATCTTGAATGTCGCAATAAAGCCGCGGCCTTGTTAGCCGCAATTCCGGCGGCACGAATTATGACAGCACGTCGCAAAGCACAAAAGTCATGAGTGGCTTCTATTTAGAAATTGTTCGGGACGAAATAACAGTTGTTGGGGTTGACGCAAGAAAATTCTTGCACTCACAACTAGCAAATGACATCACGAGCCTGCCAGTTGGTCAATCTCGTTACAGTCTGTTGCTCGAACCAACCGGAAAGATCACTTCTCTTGTGCGTGTACGTTGCATCGATGAAGACACTTTTGTGCTGGATACTGAAGCAGGTTTTGGTGAAATAACATCAACACGGTTATCGCGCTTCAAGATTCGAATTAAATGTGAAATCGCTGTTAGCTCACGAACATATTTCGCATTTCGAGAACTCACAACAGAACAGCATGCAAAACTAATTTCTGAAGTTGGTTCAATGAATGCTTGGCGTGGCGCCCGTTTAGAACTTGACGTAGCGTCAATGGGCACGCCAGAGGTTGCCCGAGAAAAATATTCCGAGATTCGTCAAGGAACTTTCGGCGAATATGAGCACGCTCGAGTGCTTGCCGCCTGGCCACAGATGAGTATTGACATGACTAGCGATTCGATTCCGTCTGAAACAGGTCTGACAGATATTGCGGTCAGCTTTACCAAGGGTTGTTATCCAGGCCAAGAACTCGTTGAGCGGATGGACTCTCGGGGTACTGCTGCACCGCGGTCTTTGCGTGTGATTCGGGCCACACCAGGAGCGACCGCGGGATCAATAGTTGAACTCGACGGCAAAGACATCGGTATATATACGACTGTTGTCAACGAAATTGCACTTGCATTAATTAAACGCAATGCAGAGAGCGGTTCAATCCAAATCGGCTCATAAACTTGAGAGATATGACACTTATCTACGCATTCGACCACAAGCACCGTCGTGCACCAATGAGCATGAAAGATTTGCTCGGTGGCAAGGGAGCAAATCTCGCCGAAATGATGAGTGTGTTGAACTTGCCAGTGCCGCACGGTTTCACCGTCACGACTGATGCTTGTCGAAATTACATGCACGGAGGATGGCCAAAGACTCTCGACAAAGAACTCGCAACACATGTTTCACAACTAGAAAAGAAAATGGGAGCGCGTCTGGGCGATCCAACTAATCCGTTGCTCGTTTCGGTTCGCTCTGGAGCAAAGTTTTCGATGCCAGGAATGATGGACACGGTTCTGAACTTGGGTCTTAACGATCGCAGCGTTAAAGGACTTGCCGGTTCAACGAAAGACGATCGTTTTGCATACGACAGTTATCGCCGATTCATCGCGATGTACGGTCGCATTGTGCTCGGCATTGAAGGTGCGAAATTTGAGCATCCGTTTGAAGAAGCAAAAAAATCTGCTGGTGTCAAAAGCGATGCAACTTTGCCAGCCGAATCTTTGCGTGCATTGTGTGAGAAATATAAAAGTATTGTTAAGCAAGAAACCGGAAAAGAATTTCCGCAAGATCCTGCCAAGCAACTTCGAGGCGCAGTTGAAGCAGTGTTTCGTTCATGGAACGGTGCGCGAGCAATTGCTTATCGTGTTCGCGAAAAAATCAGCCATGATCTCGGCACTGCAGTCAATGTGCAAGCAATGGTCTTCGGCAATCGTGACGATAACTCGGGCACGGGTGTGGGTTTCACACGCAATGCCGCCACAGGCGAGAACAAGCCATACGGCGACTATCTAATTAATGCGCAGGGCGAAGATGTCGTTGCTGGCATTCGCAACACAGAAGATCTTGATGCATTGAAACGACAGTTTCCGATTGTGCACAAAGAGTTGTTAGCAATCTTTGATCGTCTTGAGCGTCACTACCACGACATGTGTGACACCGAGTTTACGATTGATCAAGGCAAGTTATGGATGTTGCAGACTCGCGTTGGTAAGCGCACTGGTGCCGCAGCGTTGAAGATGGCAGTCGATATGACTGCTGGTTCTGGAGTCGGCAAAGCGGCTTGGAAGATTTCTAAAAAAGAAGCATTGATGCGCGTCAATGCCGAGCACCTTGATCAGGTTCTGCATCCGCAATTCACTAACAAATCAAAAGCCTTGACAAAAGGTTTGGCTGCATCACCAGGTGCCGCAGTAGGCAAAGTTTATTTCACTGCCGATGAGGCTGAGGCAGCAGCTAAAAAAGGTGAAGCAGTTATTTTGGTGCGCAGTGAGACAAGCCCAGAAGATGTGCACGGAATGATGGTCGCTAAAGGAATTCTCACCGCACGTGGTGGACTTGTAAGTCACGCCGCAGTTGTGGCGCGTGGATGGGGGACACCGGCAATCGTTGGTGCCGACTCTGTGCGAATTGAGGGCAAATCATTTAGTGTTGGCGATGTAATAGTTCGCGAAGGCGACGTCATTTCACTCGATGGCACAACAGGCGAAGTGATGATTGGTGAAATGCAATTGACTGCCGCTGAACCGACTAAAGAATTCCAAACAATTCTTAAATGGGCTGACGAAATTCGCAAAGGCAAACTTGCTGTGCGAGCCAATGCCGACACCGGTGAAGACGCAACTAAGGCACGCGAATACGGTGCCGAAGGTATCGGATTATGCCGAACCGAGCATATGTTTCTCGCACCAGATCGTTTACCAGTTGTGCGTCGCATGATTTTGGCAGACACACCGGCTGAAGAAACTGCAGCGCTCGAAGAGTTGCGTTCAGTGCAGAAAGAAGATTTCGTGGCTATTTTGCGAGCAATGTCTGGATTGCCAGTCACAGTTCGTCTACTTGACCCACCTCTGCACGAGTTCTTGCCAAATGTCGAAGAACTTGAAATCAAACAAGCAACAACAGGTTTAGATCCACAAGAAAAGAAGTTGCTTCGTGCGGCGCATGATTGGTCTGAAGTTAACCCGATGCTCGGCACTCGAGGTGTACGACTTGGTGTAATTAAGCCTGGTTTGTATGCGATGCAAGTGCGCGCATTGATGCAAGCAGCCGATCAAGTTGCCGCTGAGGGTTACGAACCAATTGTTGAAGTGATGATTCCGTTGACGGTGACACGCGAAGAACTTGCACTCGCTCGTTCGTGGGTTGAGAGTGTGCTCATTGAGCATTCAACTCGTCCGAAGACAGGCGCGAAGGGCAAATTAAAGAAAAATGCTCGACCAAAAGTCACGATCGGCACAATGATCGAAACGCCTCGCGCTGCGTTGTGCGCTAACGAACTTGCAGAATACGCAGACTTCTTTAGTTTTGGCACCAATGACTTAACGCAGATGACATTCGGTTTCTCACGCGATGACGTCGAGAGCCGAATGATGCCGGCGTATCTCGAGGCTGGTTTGCTCAAGCGAAACCCGTTTGAGACGATTGATCAGACAGGTGTTGGTGAACTAGTTGAGATCGCAGCCAAGCGTGGTCGCAAAGCAAAACGCAAAATCAAACTTGGTGTTTGTGGTGAACATGGTGGTGACCCAGAGTCGATCGCTTTGTTCTATCGAGCAGGTCTTGATTATGTCTCGTGCTCGCCTTATCGCGTGCCCATCGCTCGTCTGGCCGCAGCACAATCTGTAATCGGTGGCCTCAAAACCGAAACCAAATAACTAAGACTTATTTCACCTCAGGCGGTGCTTGGTGGTGGGGTGTTGGATTGTTTAGAATGAATGAATAGCCCGACTTGCCGATTGGTAAGCGATCATCGGGGGAAGTAAAACCGAAACAAAAAGTTTCTGGTTCACCACCCGAAAGGTCAAAAAAAGTTACACATGTTTAATATGTTTGTTGCATCAGCAGAAGAAGTTACTAATTTTGTAAATGTAGAAGTCCCATCATGGGGTTGGCCAATGTTGATTGCCGTGTTTGTCGCCGCACTTTTGATTGACTTGCTTTTGCGACATAAAACTGCTCATGCAGTTGAGCCCAAAGAAGCGCTGCAACAGTCTGCGTTGTGGCTTGCCCTTGGTTTAGGTTTTTCTGGTGTCATTTATTTGATGTTCAAAGGACAAGGCGCAGGAAGTTCAGCGGCGATTGAGTATCTCTCGGGCTATTTAATCGAGTACAGCTTGTCGATTGACAATGTGTTCGTGTGGGCAATGATTTTTGTTCATTTTAAAGTGCCAAGTCAGTATCAACATCGGACACTGTTTTGGGGAATATTTGGTGCGCTTGTAATGCGCTTCATTTTCATTGCACTCGGAGTACAAGTTATTACCAGGTTTGAATTTTTGTTGATTGGTTTCGGAATTTTCTTGATCTACACCGGTGTCAAAATCTTCAAGTCAGGTGATGAAGAGAGCAATCCATCTGAAATGCGGACGATGAAGTTGTTCCGCAAATTTGTCCCATCGGTAGAACACTACGACGGGCAAAAAATGTTCACTCGTGTTGACGGTCGTCGATTTGCAACACCGTTGCTTGCTGTGCTCGTGCTCGTTGAAGTTTCAGATGTTGTGTTCGCGGTTGATTCGGTGCCTGCAGTGCTGGCTGTGAGTCGTGAGCAATTTATTGTTTTTGCATCTAATGCTTTTGCAATTCTCGGCCTGCGGTCGCTCTATTTCGTGCTCGCCGACATGCGTGAGCGTTTTATTTATATGCCACAGACGATTTCAACGCTGTTGATCTTCGTGGGTATCAAAATGTCAATCGGTATTTGGTATCACATACCGACAGTTTGGTCCCTTGGCGTAATTATTGGACTACTCGCGATTGGTGTTGGTGCTTCGGTGCGCCATGACCGTCGCAAAAGCGCTTAGACAACACTGATCAACTAGCCTTCGCACGTGGCGATTGCAGATACAGACATTGAGCGGCTGCGCGAGGCAGTTTCGATCGCTGACACGATCCAGGGTTACGTGCAGTTGCGCCGCGTTGGTCGAAACTGGGTTGGGCTCTGCCCGTTTCATGCAGAAAAATCTGGATCGTTCAATGTTCGCGAAGAGACTCGTCGCTATAAATGTTTTGGTTGCGGTGCTTCGGGTGACGTTTTTAAATTCATTCAAGAGATTGAACATCTTGATTTTGTCGGCGCAATAGAACACATTGCTGGTAAAGCCGGTTATCAACTCACTTATACGTCTGGCGGGCAAAGCAAAGATCGCCAGCGTTCAAAACAATTGACCGAAATCATGGCTCAAGCAGTCGAGTGGTATCACAACCGCTTGCTGACTAACCCAGATGCGCGTGTTGCTCGAGATTACCTGCGTGAACGCGGTTTGTCTGGAGATGTCGCTCGCGAGTTCAAACTTGGTTGGGCTCCCGACGACTGGGATGCGTTATCGCGCGACCTTGGCGTGTCTGTTGATCTGTTGCGCGAAACTGGTCTCGGGTTTATCAATAAACGTGGCAAGGCGCAAGATTCATTTCGGGCTCGCGTGATGTTTCCGATTTTTCGTGATTCGGGTGAGCCAGTTGCATTCGGCGGAAGGGTTTTACCCGGAAGTAAAGATCCTGCAAAATATAAAAACTCACCAGAAACGGCGATCTACGCAAAATCAAAAACTCTCTACGGTTTGAATTGGGCGAAATCAGAAATCGTCACTGCTGACGAAGTTATCGTCTGCGAGGGGTACACCGACGTGATCGGCTTTCAGCGCTCAGGCGTGAAGCGTGCCGTTGCAACTTGTGGGACAGCGTTGACTGAAGATCACGTGAGGTTGCTAAAAAGATTTGCAACAAAAGTTGTATTGGCATTTGATGCCGACAACGCGGGGCAAGGTGCTGCTGAAAGATTTTATGAATGGGAGCAGCGCTACAAAGTGCAAGTCAGCGTTGCCCACTTTCCGCAAGGCAAAGACCCTGGTGATTTAGCAAACAGCGACCCAAGCGCATTGGCAAAAGCAGTCGAAACTGCTCAACCTTTTTTGGGGTTTCGTTTGCAGCGTGTACTTGATGCTGGTTCTATCGCTTCGCCAGAGGCTCGGTCGCGTACAGCCGAACAAGCAATGGCTGTAATCAACGAACATCCTGACACGAATGTGCGAAAACTTTATGCTGGACAAGTTGCTACTCACGTTGGCATTCCTGTTGCCGATTTGGTTCGTCTCGCCGAACGTGGAACAAGAAAACCAACTGTAAATATTTCTGCGCCAGCAAATTCTCGTCGCGGAGAATCCGCAGAATTTGTCGTTCTCGCTCTGATGTTTTCGCAATGGGAAGTAATAGTAAACTGGCTGTCAGAAGCATTATTTGTAGATGAAGTTCATCGTCGCGCATTTTTGGCAGTTGCTCAAGCCGAAGGAAATGTTTCTCAGGCTCTAGAACTAGCCGACCCAGAAGCGCGAGAAGTGTTAGAGCGTGCCGCTGTTGCCGACATCGAATCTCAAGCGATTAGAGAGGCATGGAACCTACTTGCTGCCGCTGTGCGTCGCGAACTCGCACATCGTGTGACATTGACAGATCCAGAACAGATTCGCATTGACAGATCGGCACGATTGTTGCTTGAAAACCTAGAGGTTCCAGGTATGGCAGAATCTTCAGCAGAGCAATTATTGGGTTGGTTGAATCTTCGGGTGGGGGAACACGAATGACGACATCGTCGGCTAGAGACACGCTTGGGTCTGACTCTGTTCGTCTTTATTTAAATGAAATCGGTCATGTCGACCTCTTGGATGCGGACAAAGAGCGCGAACTAGGTAAAGAAATTAAAGCAGGTTTGGTTGCACAAGAAAAATTAAACGCCACTAATTCAAATTTAGATACATCAGAGCGTCGTAGTTTGATTCGAATTAAAAATGATGGCCAAAAAGCAAAAGATCACATGGTGCGAGCAAACTTGCGACTGGTGGTGTCGATTGCCCGTCGATACGACCGCAAAGAATTGCAACTCGCTGATTTGATCCAAGAAGGAAATATCGGTTTAATGCATGCCGCCGATAAATATGACTACGAAAAAGGGTTTAAGTTCTCGACATATGCCACTTGGTGGATTCGCCAATCAATGACTCGAGCATTGGCTGACCAAGGACGCAACATTCGCATTCCGGGTCACATGATGGAGATCGTGAACCGTGTGCAACGCTCAGAGCGCGATTTAACCAGTGAACTTCGGCGAAACCCAACGCCAGAAGAAGTTGCGGCTCGTTGCAGTCTGACCGTCGAGAAATTGCTAGAGATCATGCAATTGGCGATTCCGACGACAAGTTTGGATGCACCGGTTGGACATAACACTGACGACTTAACTGTGGGCGACACAATCGCCGACAACGACGACAACGATCCACTTGGTTCAACAGAGAGAAGTCAGTTGCACGATGCAGTCGAGCGAACTTTAAAAGACTTGCCGTCACGAGAGCAAGAAATAGTTGCGATGCGTTTTGGCATCGGAGAGCACAAGAGAATTTATACGCTTGAAGAAGTTGCCGAAAAAATGGATGTGACTAGAGAGCGTGTGCGACAAATTGAGCAGAAAACGCTGGCTCGTCTGCGCCACCCACATAACAGCGCGAACCTGCGCGCTTTCTTTGACGAAGAATAATTAATTAACTATTTCGTCAGGTCGACGACTGGCTCCCATTTACGCGAAGTCCATGAGTTGATGAGTGCCTGTTGCACGCTGACAACGTCGACAGCCTCTTTGAATCCAGGCGTGTATGTCTTGCCAGTTGCCAAGCAGTTCATAAAGTTCAAGTCTTCAATAGCGACAAGATCTTCAAAGCCGATTGCGTTGGCCATACCTGGTGCGAAAGCACCATGAAAAGGAAATCGTTCTCCACCAAAAATTGTTTTGTAGCCGGTATTGACTCCGTCTTCGCGCTTATAAAACTGCAACTCGTTTAGTTTTTCAAGATTCCATGACAGCGAGCCTTCAGTGCCGTAGACCTCGAAAGCATTTTGGCTTTCTGGTCCAACCATTGATCGACTTGTTTCGAAAGTTCCGGTCGCACCATTTTCGAAATTGCACAACATTGATGCGAAGTCTTCGTTTTCGACTTCACCTTTCGGGTCAGTTGGCAGTCCGCGTCCATAATGGCTGGCCGCACCGGTTGGCAATGGTCGATGAGTGATCGTATTCGACTTCATGCCGGTGACTTCAGCTATGCCGCCGACTAAGAAGTGGGCGAGCGAAACAGAGTGACTCAAAATATCGCTGGTCACTCCGTAGCCTGCCTGAGCAAATTTGAATCGCCAAGTTAGTAATCCGAGTTCGTCACTGCCGTACATCGACAAGAATCGACCTCGATAGTGCGTAACTCGACCGATCGCGCCACTTGCAATTAGCTCTCGCGCATGAATTACTAATGGTGACCACAGGTAGTTGTAGCCAACACCAGTGTGTGTTTTATATTTTTTAGCGAGGTTGTAGGCCTCGACTGTTTGTGCAGGCGTGCCGCCAATTGGCTTCTCGCTGAAGATTGCTTTGCCAGCAGCCGCTGCTGCTGCAATCATCGGCACATGCAACATGTTTGGCGCAGTCACCCAAACAGCGTCCACATCTTTTGCTGATACTGCTTCTTCAAAACCAGGCACTGCGCGAGCAAATCCAAAGTCATTAACAGCACGATCGCGACGTCCTTGTTCGACATCGGCGCATACTACGAGTTCTGGTTTGAACTCAGCATCAGGAAACAACGATGAGATGCGTAATGCAGCACGACTATGAGCCTGTCCCATCCATCCAAGGCCTAAAACTGCAATTCCGATTCGCTTCTTCATTTGATTCTCCATTTGTTTTCTGTGATTCGTGATTAATTGAATTAAATGTTAACTCGCCCGTTAGCCGAAGTCATTGGCACTCTCGGATCTAATTTTTGTGTTTGCCATGCTTCACGAATCCAGTGATGACTCGGATCATCGCAAAATGCCATCGTTCGATCTTGTGCCGGGCCAGCAAGAACATTTAGAAAATACATCGGATATTCAGGTGCAGCAATTGAAGGTCCGTGATATCCCGCAGGAAGAATATAAACGTCACCATCGCTGAGTGTGACGGTGTCATCAACTGTTTTATCGACCGTGTACGCGTGAAAGTAGCCATGTCCTTCAGGGTCGCCGTGATCTGAAAGTTGTTTGCCAATTCTGAAATAATAAATTTCTTCGTTCATGTTCGGGCAACCAGCGATTCCGTCGTGTCGGTGTGGGGGCCATGATGACCAGTTGCCGCCAGGTGTCAGAACTTCGCAAATAATTATTCGATCAGCACCTTGAAACGAATCTGGTGTTGCGATGTTGTTGACTTGACGAGTTGCAAAACCTGCTCCGCGCGGCTCAACTGGCACGGTGTTTGCCAAACCATGATGAGCAGGAAATTGTTTGTTCGCCACAGCAGTGCATACGGCAACTTCGCCAGTGTCTGCTGAAAGAGAAAACTTTGCACCAACTGGTGCATAAAACCAGTCCGCAACTCCGGCGAAAACGCCTGATCGACCAGCGAGCAAATATTTCTTATTGTTTATTTGCAGAGTCACCGATAGTGCCGAGAGCGGCACGACAACTGCTTCACGGTTATCAAGATCAATGTCAAATATTTTATTTGTACCTGAGAAATCGTAAACATCGATACCGCAATAAGTCCAGCCAGCAGTTTCTGCATTCAAAGAAACTGGCTGATTGCGCTGAGCGAGTGAGCCTTGTGGGTAGTACCAACTAGAAGTTTTGCTCATGAATTTCTTGCTGCTGCCGTAGCTTTATTTGGCCGTGCCGTGAACAAGTTCGGCTGCTCGTCCGATTGCTTTTTCGACGTCGTTGTCATACGGAAATAGTAACGGTCGGCCCGCAACTAATCCGATTACGTTTGGTATCTGCAGTGCGCCAGCCCACTCATTGAAAGTTGCGTCCAAATTTTCTCCGGGGTCACCACCGAGCAACAAAATTGGCATTGTTGTTGAATCGCCTAGAGATTTGTGGCTTGTCCATGCTGGAAGTTTCAACCATGTCAAACCTGAGTAAGAACCAAGACCAGCGGCGATCGAGATAATTTTGTCAAGTCGATCGGTCGATCGATCAAGCATCGGCAAACCATTCGCGTCTTTCGTATATGGCAGCGGCTCAATAATGCAAACTATGTTGCGTTCGGTTAGTAAACGCATGGCTTCGACAACGTATTCGATTGTTTTGCCCACACCCGCATCTGTGTGTTCAATTCGCAATAAAACTTTGCCAGCATCAAGACCCATCGAAGCAATGTGGTCTGCATCGTATGCCGTCATCGGGTCGTCAAGTCCCCACATCGAGCCAAGATAGCCACCGCGATTCATCGTGCCGAATACGAGTTTCGATTCAAGCGCACCGAGCCATGCCAATTCTTCGATGATGTCAGCGCTGGCGAGTACGCCGTCAACTAATGGATTGCTAAGGCTGCGAACTAATCGATCAAGCAGTGAGTAACGATCGGCGATTGCAAATTCGTCTTTGCCTGCGGCAAGTATTCCTCTGGCAGTGTGGTCAGCAGCAACAATCAGTAATTTTCGATCTTCGCCAACAAGTTTTCGTCTTTGACGATTTTTGAGAGTCTTTGGAAGTGATTCTGGCTGCTTAACTCGGGCGTCAAGAAGTTTTAAATATTGTGCTTGGCTCAGTGAAGTCACGACTAGTTGATGGTTTGTGATTGATCTGAAATAAATGAGCGCAATATTGCTTCGGTCGGCATTGCGTCTGCGCAAGTTAACTTTGTTGCAACAAATGCGCCTGCGGCGTTGGCGAACTCTCCGATCTCACGGATAGACCAGTTATTAATCAGTCCGTGGGCGAGTGCTCCACCGAACGCATCGCCCGAGCCAAGACCGCAGACAAGTTTTATTTTCAGTGGGGCAATACGGATTCTTTCTTCACGAGTCGCCAACATCACGCCTTGCGCGCCTAATTTAACAATCGCCAGTGAAACACCATCGGCTAAAAACTTGTCGGCAATTTGGTCGGGGTCGGTTAAACCAATCGCCATCTCACATTCTGTTCTATTGCCAACAACGACAGAACAGTGAGCGATCGCTGCACGCGCAGCAACTCCAGCATCATCTATAGATGCCCAAAAACTTGGTCGATAATCAAGGTCAATCACCGTGTGTTGCTTGCGACTGCGTTGCTGTAGCCATTGCATTGAAGACTTTGCGGTTTCGCCATGCGATAACGCACAACCGCTCATCCAAAACACTGCGCACTCGTCAATAAGTGCAGTTGGCACCGAGTTGGCGACAATAGTTGTATCTGGCGCATTTGGCTGACGATGGAATATGAGTTTCGGATCTTCTGGTGGGTCAAGAGCGGCAAGCACGACTGGGGTTAAGCCGTTTGGCTCGCTCGTGACATATTTAGTATCGACATTCCAAGAATTGAGTTTGTTGACGATGTACTGGCCTAAAGCATCTGAGCCAACTTTTGTTAGTAGCACTGCATGGTTGCCCAGTTTTGCTGCCGCTACGGCAACATTGCTCGGACTTCCGCCAACGCTTTTTGAAAAAGTTTGCTCGCTACCAAACGAAGCACCAGCTTCAAGCCCGTACAAGTCGATGCTGACTCGGCCAACGGTTACAACAGTATTTTTCATCAAGGCAAGTTTACGCACCAAGTTTCTGGTTTTCTCATTTGAGAGACAACCGACTAGTTTTCGTGCATGCGTATTGCTGTATTTGGTGCTGGACGAATGGCCGAAATTCGTATTGAAGACATGGTTAAAGATTCTCGGATCAAAAACATTTCAGTGATCAACCGTTCGCCACAAAAGGCACAGGCACTCAGGTCGCGTTTTGGCGTTGAGATAGTCGAAGAAAGTGATTTCAAGGCCGAAAATTTTGATTCGTATGTGATCACAACAGGTACTTCACATCATGCGCAAGCACTTGACATGGTGGTTGGGCCGAAGCGCAAAATTCTATGTGAAAAACCAATCGCTCTTGAACTTAAAGACACAGATGCGGTTTTGGATCGCGCAAAAAAAGCTGGGGCAGAAATACAAGTCGGCTTTCAGCGTCGGTTTGACCCACCGATTGCGCAGGCAAAAAAACTCATTGATAGTGGTTCAGTTGGCACGATGTATCACATCCGATTTTTGTCGAACGATATCGCGCCTTCTTCGCGTGAATTTCTTGCCGGTAGTGGCGGTATTTATCGAGATCTCCATGTTCACGATTTTGATTTGGCTGAATGGTTATGCAACGAGCCGATCGCTGAAGTGTTCGCAACTCGTCGTGTTCGCGAATTTCAGCAATATGCCGAGTTCTCTGACGGCGATGTTTCGCTTATTCATGCGGTAACAAATTCTGGGGTGCAGATAAGTATTTCAGGCACTCGTCACGACCCGCGCGGTCACGATGTTCGTTTTGAAGTTTTTGGTTCAAAAGATTCGTTAAGCGCTGGTCTTTCACCGCGCACGCCTTTGAACTTGCTTGATGCCGGTATCGAACTCAGCACATCGCCTTATGCAGGTTTCGTAGATCGCTTTAGGGAAGCGTTCAGGCAAGAAACTCAGGCTTACATTGAGTGGATATCCGGCAACAGAGACAATCCCTGCAATCCAGATTCGGCTCGCAGCAGTATCTGTGTAGCGATCTCGTGTGAAATTTCGGCGAAAGAAAACCGAGTAGTGAAGGTTGCCGAAGTTAGAGGATCGTAACCTGAATTAATTTGTTTGAGAAATGTGTGTTGAAACACCAAAATTATTTGTGATTAATTTTGTTGCGATCAAGACGACTGTCGCAGTGCAGGCTAAGAAAATCGGAAACGTTTCAACGCCAACCCGTTCTAAAAACTGACCTGCAAGCCAAGGCAGAGTTGTCGAACTTAGACCTGCGGTACCCACAATTCTCGCGGTGAGTTTTCCTGAGAGCGAAGTTCGACTACCGATGAAAGCGAACATCAACGGAAACTGTGGCGCGGCAGCCAAGCCATAAGCCAGAGCACACGGCAACAAAATCGAATCAAATCTAAAGTAAAGCGCTATACAGACTGCGACATTTAATAGAGCACCGAGTTGGATCGCCAAAATTCCGTGGCTTTTGCGAGCCAGAAAAACAGTTGCAAATCGGCCGATCATAAAGCCGATCCAAAATGTTGATGTGAGAATTGCAGCTTCAGTTTTAGAGAGACCAATTTTGACACCATATGTATAAACCCAGGTGACGAAAACGACTTCGAGTGCCACGTATGCGAGGAAGAACATCACGATCAATGCAATTTGTTTTTTAGAGATATCTGTCTGGTCTGCTCTTGTCTCTAGATGTGGATCAGTGGGTGGTCGATGCAAGAGCACAATGATTGCGATTGTTGCAATTGCCGCCCCAGCAAACCAAAAAGCAAGTGCCGAGTCACCGCGTATTGCGTCTGATCCGCGAACTATAAGTGGACTCAAAATTGCTCCGACGCCAAACATCGTGTGCATTAATGCGAGTCGTGGCCCAACTCGCTCTTTGAGCTCCCAGACAATGAGGGTGTTACACCCGACATCGGATGTAGAAACTGCTGCTCCGAAACATAAGAACATTAAAGCTAGAACTAATCTTGTTGAGACAAACGGAATGATCGCCAAACAAGATGCCGCAATCAGTAGTGATGTTCCGATTAAGCGATTTCCGAAACCACGGTCGTATCCGCGGGCAAATATCTGCGTACCGATTATGTAACCAAATCCGTAGGTGACAAGTACAACGCCGACCGATGCAAGGTCAACACCAACTTGCTCAGCAA
>Ga0208960_1001180_pt1 | contig 14149 bp, 12 predicted proteins | sample GreLakmeON33MSRF_FD_187703 | JGI IMG/M metagenome (GOLD analysis project Ga0208960, IMG submission 187703) | Freshwater lentic microbial communities from great Laurentian Lakes, MI, USA - Great Lakes metaG ON33MSRF (SPAdes) | ecosystem: Environmental > Aquatic > Freshwater > Lake | place: Great...
AGTATCTATAGGCTCAAGTGCAGCATCTTCGTCAATTTCTGAATCTGAATTGGCAAGTTCTCCACTAGCATTGATCGCTGATTTGTTTCCTGTTTTGCTAGTTGACTCTGAACAGCTAGTGAATATGGCTGCAAAAGCAAGAAATGCAACGCTCGATATCAGTAATTTGGGTTTTATCATTATTATTTGGGGTTTGGGGTAGTTATACTATATTAAATTAATATTTACTTTATTTAATTACAAATATATTTTCTCATATCTTCCAGAACTTTCCAAATACACCCAGAGGCAATTTATATCCTGAACTTGCCTGAAGATAAAGCTCACCACTTTCTAGGTTTTGCACTTTTGGGAAAGATGAACGAATCAGATTTTCAACTATAACAGATGAAAAGCCAAGCGAATAGGTGTTCAAAATAAGAAAATGTTCATCTTGGTCTAGCAATTTAACGACGTCTTCCATCATCTCTTTGATATTGTCTTCAAGCTTCCATTTTTCGCCATTTGGGCCATGACCGTAAGCCGGCGGATCGAGTATGATGCCATTGTATTTGCGTCCTCTTTTAACTTCACGTTTAACGAATTTCAGGGCATCTTCAACGGTCCATCGAATATTTTCTAATCCTGACAAGGTCTGATTTTCATTTGCCCAGCTTACTACCTGTTTAATTGAATCGACATGAGTAGTTTCAGCACCTGCTGCGCAGGCTGCTAAAGAGGCACCTCCGGTATAGGCGAATAGATTGAGTACTTTTGGTTGTTCGGTTTTGAAACTTCCGATACACTTAATGATATAGTCCCAGTTGACGGCCTGCTCCGGAAAAATACCCAAATGCTTAAATGAAGTGAGGGCAAGCCTGAACTTTAAAGTAATTTCTCCATTTTTATAATTAATATGCCATCTATCGGGCGTTTTCTGATCTTTTTTGATCCACTCTCCTGATGTTGCTGAACGGCCCTTGAACCGGATATGGTGTAATTTAGTCCAGTCGCTTTCTGGAAGTCCCTTTCCCCAAACAGCCTGTGGTTCAGGACGTATTAAGATCACATTCCCAAATCGTTCCAGCTTTTCAAAATCACCACAATCTATCAGCTCGTAATCTTTCCAGTTTTCAAAGGTTAACAATTGAATCATCTATTATTTTTTTTGTAAAGCCAGCATGAATTTGCTGGCAAATACAAATTCATTTAGTTCAATATTATCAGTTTGCGAAATTTCTTTATTCGACCCTTCCCACCATTTTTTTCCTTCATGAAGAAAGATTATATTTTCACCGATACCCATAACAGAATTCATATCGTGGGTAACAACAATGGTAGTGGTTTTATATTCAACGGTTAATTCCTGAATAAGGTCGTCTATAACAATGGCTGTTTTAGGGTCGAGACCAGAATTGGGCTCATCTACAAAAAGATATTTTGGGTTCATGGCTATGGCCCGGGCAATACCCACTCTTTTCTTCATTCCACCAGATAGCTCGGCAGGAAACAATTTATTTTTACCTGTCAGATTTACTCTTTCCAGACAGAAATTGGCACGTTCCAGCTTTTCCTTGTGATTCTGATCGGTGAACATATTTATTGGAAACATGATATTATCCTCCACATTCATAGAATCAAAAAGAGCAGACCCCTGAAAAAGCATTCCGATCTCAGTGCGAATTTCAATTCTGGACTGGAAGTTCATGCGTGTAAAATTTCTGTCATCGTAAATTACTGATCCTTTTTCTGGCTCATGTAAACCTACCATGCATTTCAATAAAGTTGTTTTCCCTGATCCGGATCCACCGATGATCAGGTTACATATTCCTTCTTTAAATTCTGCTGAAATACCTTTTAAAATATGATTTTCGCCGAATGTTTTATGTATGTTACTGATTTTTATCATAGCAATAACTGTGCGACAACGTAATCAGTGAAAAGTATGGCAATACAACTGATCACCACGGCCTTAGTACTTGAGCGGCCAACTTCAAGAGCTCCACCATCGGTGTAAAAACCCTGATAGGCTGAAACTGAAGTAATGATAAATGCAAACATTACAGATTTAACCATCGATACTGTAAACGTAAAGGGGATGAAAGCTGAAGTGATTCCGTTAATAAAATCTTCTCCTGTAACGGCTCCGGAGGCAGTGCCTGCTATATAGCCACCTGTGATTGTCAATCCTATAGAGATGATCACTAATAATGGAATCATGGTAACTGCACCAATGATCTTTGGCAAAATTAGGTAGCCAGGACTGTTTATGCCCATTATTTCAAGTGCATCGATCTGCTCAGTAACACGCATTGTACCTATTTGCGAAGCAATACTTGATCCGACTTTTCCAGCAAGTACAATAGCAGAAATAGTTGGACTAAGTTCTAGTATTGCTGAATCACGAACAATCATACCGATCACGGATTTTGGAATAAAATCACTTACCAACTGAAATGCAGTCTGCACGGTTGTTACCGCACCCAAAAACAAGGATATAATAGCGATTATCCCTAGTGAGCCTACACCTATGGAAACCATTTCGTGTAAGATCTCACTTCGGTAAATATTCCATTTTTCAGGTCTGCGGAACACAGCTTTTAGCAATAAAATATATTTACCTAAGGGGTGAAATATCATTTGAAAATTGTTTTTTACAGATTATACAATATTAATATAAAATTATCATCCGCTCACAGTTGATTAATAATTTAGCAAATGTAATCAATTGGCATTATGCCTTAAATTACCTCGATTGATTTTCTTAAATTTAACTTATGAATGCTATTGTTACCGGTACAACTAAAGGAATAGGCAATGCTATTGTCAGGCATCTTGCTGCTCACAATTTTAACATCGTTTTGTGTGCAAGAAACCAACAAGAACTCGATGTCCAACTCGCTGAGCTAAGAGAAGCCTATCCCAAACTTCGTTTTTATGGGATGAAGGCAGACATGGAAAATATGACTGATGTCAAAGAATTTGCAAATTTTTCATTAAAATGTCTGGGATCTGCAGATGTTTTGGTGAATAATGCGGGGTTATACATTCCGTCTGAGTTATTGCAGGAGGAAGAGACATCCTTGGAAAGGCAGATGAAAGTCAATGTTTATGCACCGCATTATTTAAGTAAATTTATTGCAGAGAATATGAAATTAAACGCTGCAGGCCATATTTTTAATATTTGCTCCATTGCAAGTATTAACCCAGTGCTCAGCGCAGGCTCATACAGTATAAGCAAGGCTGCATTATTAAGCCTGACTAAATTATTAAGAGAAGCATTAATGCCATTTGGTATAAAGGTTACAGCTATTTTGCCAGGAGCAACATTGACTGATTCATGGTCGGGAACCACATTGTCCTCCGAAAGGTTTATTGCTCCAGAAGATGTTGCAAGTAGCATCATCAATTGCCTGCAAATGAGTGCAGGAGCAAATGTTGACGAGGTACTAATCAGGCCTTTAAAAGGTGAAATTTAAGATTGGATTTTTTTACCGACATTTCACGGAACTTTACCGAGAATTTCGGATAACCTACCTAATTACTATTCTTAACATTAAGCTTATCTCTTAGTTTTGATGTATCAATTTAAATAAAAAAGAATAATTGATCATAAAAACTAAAACTAGCTGAATAGTTAAACGCTAAGAAAATGGAAAAAAAACTTCAACGCAGCCAACAGGATAAAATGATTGCTGGTGTGTGCTCCGGACTGGCAGATTATTTTGATTTGGATGTGACCTGGGTTAGGATCGCTTTTGTGGTAGCTGTTATACTAGGTGCTTCAGGTTTGCTTGCTTACCTAGTACTTTGGATTGCTGTTCCAAGAAAACCTTATTTACCTGATTACGGGCAGTTTACCGCAAATTATAAGGTAAATGACCTGGCAAATACTTCTAATTCAATGCCGGGAATGTCCTATTCAAAACCTAAGAAAAAAGATACTGGTAATAGACGTTTAATTGTAGGAGTTATTTTTATAGTATTTGGAACATTCTTCCTTCTGAACGAATTTAATTTGATACCAGATTGGATTGAGTTTCACAATCTATGGCCATTGATATTAATTGGAATAGGAATTTATACGCTTTCTGGAGCTGTAAAAAATGATAAATTGAAAGATGATCTGGCTCAATTTACAACATTTAGCGAGCCTGAAGTAAATTCTGAAACTCCTGAAAATAAAAGCACTGAAGAAACTAACCCAAGCACTGACGATTCTACTAATAAGATAATATGAAAACCGGAAAAATTGTTTGGGGAATGATCTACATTTTCATAGGATCGATATTCCTACTTGATAACTTTAACGTAATAGACTTTTATTGGGTTTTAGTATGGCGTTTTTGGCCTGTGATCTTTATTCTGATCGGCACTAATATGCTGCTGAGCAGGTTTGGGAATCAAAAGGCAGTTCCTGCTCTGGTTGCAGCAATTACATTGCTAGCCTTAGCGCTGATCGGATATCAGGGTTCTCGTCCCAATAACGATAGAGGGTGGATTAGATACCGGTCATTCGGTAATGATGATAGTGGGAATGATTCAACACGAACTATTCCAAGTTATTTTATAGAACCTTATGGCGGTGCCAAGAGAGCAGAATTAAGAATTCAGGGTGGAGCTACCAGCTTTAAACTTCAGGATACAACCTCTAGTCTTTTTGAAGCTGATGTTAAAAGACAGTTTGCAAAATATACCCTCACAAAAAGTATCAGCGATTCTGTTGAAGTTTTAAATTTCAGGATGCGCAGCGGTGAGCAAGGGTGGAATCTGGATGAAATGGAAAACAATGAAACGAACATTCGTTTGAATTTGACTCCGGTGTGGGATATTCATATTGAGATGGGAGCAGGAGAGGCTATTTTCGATCTGACATCTTATAAAGTAAGATCTCTTAAATTTGAGGGTGGCGCCGCTTCTTTTGAAGCAAAAATTGGTTCGCTTCAACCTCTAACCAATGTGACTGTTGAAACAGGAGTGGCAAATGTTGAGATTGATGTACCATCTGAATCAGGTTGCCGTATTGTAGTAGATAGTGGACTTTCATCCAAAGATTTCAACGGCTTTGTTAAACAGTCTGATGGCAGCTACCAGACTAGTAATTACAGCACAGCAGCAAAAAAAATTACTATTAGTCTGAAAGGTGGACTCTCTTCTTTTGAAGTTAGAAAGTATTAACCCCATATACCCCGAATACCCCTGAGTTAATTGGATAGACTTAGGCCATACTTTGCATCAAATCCAACGTCTTTTTATGTATAAAAAATGAAACAATATAGTGTAGTTATCATGGGAAAGCCCAGCGGTCCGTATGCTCCAGAGGAATTAAAGGGACTAAAGATCAAGGCCGGGACTTTTGTGAAATCAGAGGAGATGGATGACTACAAAGAAGCACATGAGGTCCCTGAATTGTGTGAATTTCTTGGATTAAAAGCTCATGTCAGGCTTCCTCAGTATTTTGCAAGTCTGGATGTAAGGCTGCTGGCTGTGATTATCGACTATTTTATCATTTTTGCAATATATTGTGTTATAGCTACCGTAGTAGTACTCTTTATTGATGAAAAGCAATTACGAATTATTGTGTCATTAGCCGGCCTAGGGATCGTTCCTGAAGCAAAGTTCATCTACAGTATAGTGATGGAATCTTCTGTAAGACAAGGCACCTGGGGTAAGGTTTTAATGGGATTGAAGGTTAGCGATGAAAAGGGTAATCCCATTACATTTAGTCGCTCTTTGGTAAGAAACCTGAGTAAAATCCTCAGTACAGCAACGCTTGGATTAGGCTATATGATGGGATTTTTTGATAAACGACAGCAATGCCTGCATGACAGGATCGCAGGAACTGTGGTGATTAAGGATAGGTTGATTTGAGTTATCTGTTGTCTGTTATCAGTTGTCTGTTATCTGAAGTATGAAGTCAGAGGTATGAGAAAAGCAGAAAATTTCAATTAGCACTAAACAGTCTTTGATCCTGGTTCTTGGTTCGGTTGTCTGAGGTATGAAGTCTGATGTTTGAAGCCTGATGTTCTGCTATGAAATGAAGTAAATTATCTCAATACTCAATACTGGTTCCTGGCTTTAATTGGTCTGTTCGGTTGTCTGATAACTGATAACTGATAACCGGTTAAGCTATTTCTGCAAGATAATGCTCAATACCTTCTCCCAAGCTTTATATCCATGAAACTCTTGTACCAGATTTGTTATACATAACTGTTTGTTATTTTCTGAAAATTACGTGAAATTGCTGTTGGTGTTCAGCGCTTAACCCTGATCAAATTTACATATCTATGAAAAGAAGAGAACTTATTAAAGGTTTGACTATTCTGCCTTTGGCAGGAGTTGTGGCTGGGAATTCAGATTCCTTGCTCAGCTCTGCAATAAATGAAATAACAGGGAATGTAAATTCTGATGGATCGTCAACAATTTATGATGGATCATTAAAGCCGGGACCTGAAATTTTCCAGTCAATAGGGGTAGAGCCAGTTATTAATTGCCGTGGAACGTTCACAATAATAGGTGGGTCAATCGAATTGGCAGAGGTTAGGGCTGCTATGGATTCTGCGTCTAGACATTTTGTACAAATGGATGAGCTGGCGGATGCGGTTGGCAAGCGGCTTGCTCAATTAACTGGTGCAGACTGGGGAATGGTTACTGCAGGATGTGCTGCGGCACTGAAAATGGCTACAGCTGCTTGTGTTGCGGGGGGTAATCCTGAGAAACTTCATCTTATTCCAGATCTTTCCGGCTTGGAAAGGACTGAAGTGATCATACCTTCAGAATCTTTTAGTGCCTATGATTTTGCCATACAAAATATTGGGGTGAAGATTATTCGGGTTAATACTCTTGAAGAGCTAAAGGATGCATTAAGTTTTAAAACCGCAATGATCAAACTCAGCGGTGGCAATCTAGTCCCTGGACCAATGAGTCTGGAAGCAATTGCTGTATTGGCCAAACCACTGAATATTCCAATCCTGGCAGATGCTGCCGCTGAAATATTGACCATTCCTAATATACATCTTCAAAATGGAGCTACAATGGTTGCCTACAGTGGCGGAAAGGCAATTTGTGGTCCGCAATGTGCCGGGTTACTTCTTGGTCCGAAAAATATAATGATGTCTGCCTGGCAGGCAAGTTCACCGCACCACGGACCTGGACGTGATAATAAAGTTGGTCGTGAAGAGACTCTTGGCATGCTGGCAGCTGTTGAAACATGGGTTAAAATGGATCATGCGGGCCGTGAAAAGAACTGGATGAGCTGGGTAAATGCAATAGCAAATAGAATGTCAGGCATTGAACATGTAAAAACTAGGGTTATGGAGCCGAAAGGAGTCAATAACCGCAGCGCTTCCTTGGCCATTTCCTGGGATCCACTGAAACTGCATCTGACTAATACCGAATTAATTCAGGAACTGATCAATTCAAAACCAAGAATTACCGTTGGAGCCGGAAGGATTACAGATAATGGGATAACTTCTATTTCTATCAATGCGTCACAAATGCAGTCGGGTCAGGATAAAATTGTTGGCGACAGAATTTTTGAGCTGCTCACCAAAAAGCGAAGTCCGAAAGCAGAATCAACAATTAAAGCACCGGCGGCTTTAATTGATGGTCGCTGGGATCTGGCAGTAGATTATTTCAGCAGTAAAAGTGATCATCTGCTTTATATTGAGCAGGATGGAAACTGGATCAAAGGAATCCATAAAACCGATTTTTCGACACGAGAAATTTCAGGGAGTATTGAAGGTAATGAAATTAAATTCCTGAGTCCAGGACGCAGGCCGGCAGTAAGTTATACCTTCTCAGGTACCATTTCTGGAGATATAATTTCAGGTAATATCGATATGGGAGAATTCCTGACGGCCACATTTACTGCAAAAAAGAATACGTTTGAACCGGATCATGTGCCGATCGTATTTCCAACAGGGAGGCCGATGGGGAATTGAGGTATCTGTTGTCAGTTGTCTGATTGACAACAGTTGGTTAGTGGTTAGGTGGTATAAATCTTTACTAAACAAAATTTCGTTTTTTACTTAAAACTCTAGACTTATAACTTACAACTTTCAACTTATTTACTTATAACTTTCAACTTTCCGCTTTCAACTTTCCGCTTTTAGCTTTTGGCTTTCCCCTTTCCTACTGGAGTATTTCCTTAAGCTTAGCATCCAGCTTAGCAGGTTCATTCATGTACTTTTTCAAGTCAAACAGTTCTACTTTTCGGAATTCTACCGGATGGCTTTCGCTTTGCAATGAAATGTATCCTTCTTTCAGAGCTTTGCCATCTATTTTAACTGCCGGATCAAAATTTGCTACGTTTCCACCACCTATCTGTGGTTTAGTATATTCAAAAACGGTTTTACCTTCTAGGCGATGTTGAATTAGCGAATCCCCAAGAACAACGATCTCGGCCCGTACCCACTGATCGCCATGATAAGTTTTTGATGTGGAATTTACGCAATGAGGCGTAAATAATTTCCCATTGAGGAATACATTGGTACCCGGAGTACAAAGGTTTAATGTTGTTCTTGCATTCTTTCCATCGCCGCCCAGAAACTGTGTTTCTAGAGAGATTGGAAAATCCTGATTTAGACCCATGCTTTCAGGAGATTGACTATGCAGCATGGCTCCGCTATTTCTAGTAGCCCAACCTGGTCCGCCAGGAATCTGATCACCTGTAAACCGATATTCAACAACTAAAACATAGGCAGAATATGGGTTTTTATAAAAAATATGTCCATAACGATCTTTCCATTCAGAATAGCCATCATACGAAACTTTCATAGCCCCATTTTCAACTCTGAAGGTATTGGCATAATTATCATTCAGCGGGTGGCCATTGATTTTCACTTTCCAGTCTTTGAGGTCTTTACCGTTAAAAAGGCTGGTCCAGCCCTTGTTTTGGGCAGTACAGTTCATGCTTATTATTAGTAAGCACAGGGTTATGAATTTAGTTAACATAGAATTTGCTTTATAAACTAAGGTAATAAAAAATAGCTAGATGGTGTGGTTGGTGGTTAACACCAACCACAGGGGAAATGGGAGCACACGCGACACGCGTACGCCAGCGATATAAAATTGGACTATCTGGTATCTATAACGTTTTCAGCATAAACTCCGCGACAGTCCATTTCAAACTCTAAGTCTTTCACTGGCGGCCGATTGTAATGCCAGTCAATACCACTTAATGCTGCGCCACGCTTTACAATTTCATTCACCATTATGTGGTGAATATCATGGACAGTATACAACTGGCTTGCCGTAGAATCTGCCCAAGTAAAGCCAAGACCAGCCATTCGACGTTCCATCTCATCAAGCACCCAGCATCCCTTTTTCATTAAGCCCTCTTGGGATAGGTCACCAAGACTAATACTGTGAGTACGATAATCACTCATGCCCTCTGGAGCTTCAGCACTACCAGCGATTACAAAAGATGGTTTTGCCTTGGCATCAGGCACGGTATAAGTAAAAGCATGAATACTCGGACTCAATGGTTTAGTCAATTCTGGACAGACATTTGAGCGGGCTATGGGATTGTCACCACCCTCCTGGTAAATACCCCAAGCTTTTAAAGTACCCATGTAAAGGTTATTAAAGTCAACAAAGCCTTGTTCGGTAAATGGCTCGGGTGAACGTAATTCGCAGGCTCCAAATGCAGCGAGTGGACGACCTAAAGTTTCGAGATGTTGTTGGATGCGTAAGAAGCCCTCTAGTAGTGGCAGCGGCCGACTGAATCGTACACGTTCTAATCTATAACCATCCATTGCCCTTATACCCGCAGAATACTGCCTTACACCTTGAAGATAACGATAGGATCCAGGTTCAAATATTTTGTTATCAGACATATTTATTTCCTTATTGACCTATGGTTGGTGTTATCACTAACCAGCTGAGAGCTAAGATAGTGAAATTAGGGAAAAGGTGTTAAGATTTAGGTGGTTGTTGAGAACAACAACCACCTAAATCGGTCAGGAGGTATGCTATACCGCGTCTGAGAGCGAAGAGAATGTAAAATCTCTGATCTTTATTGGGGGTATCAGTGCATTGATCCCAGATTCACCACTCACTGTCCGTTCTGGTTTGCCCAGGGCTTCGAGATTGTTCAGCATAATAATTGGACTTTCATTGAATCTGAAATTCTTTACAGGGAATTTGATTTCCCCATTTTCAATATAGAAAGTACCATCACGGGTTAATCCGGTTAGTAAAACAGTTTGAGGATCCACACTCCGGATATACCATAAACGGGTAACTAAAATACCTTTCTCGGTGCTTTTGATCAGATCTTCTAGCGATTGGTCAGTACCGGCCATAATCACAGCTTCGGGTGTAGGAACGGCTTTTACACCTTTCTTTTGTGCCCAATAGCGTGAGTAAAACAGGTTTTTGATTACGCCATTCTCGATCCAGTTTACTTTTTCCTGAGCTCTTCCATCGCCACTCCAAGTACTTGTTGGGAGTTCAGCATTGAAGGGATCTGAATAAATATTGACACGTTCATCCACCAGTTTTTCACCAAGTTTAGTTAAGCCACCGGGTTTACTCATAAAGCTTCTTCCTTCATCCGCCTGACGGCCATCCATCCCAAAAAATAAATTTTCAAGTAGTACTAGGGCTGCGGCGGGCTCAAGGATCACCGTGTATTTTCCTGGCTCTATTGCTCGGGCTGTTGCAGAACGGGCAGCTTTGTTTGCAGCTGATGCCGAAGCAGCCTTTACATCCAGTTTTTTGAAGTCGTTATACGATTTGGTTGCATAACCTGAACCTTTTCCATCCTCTGTACGCAGGGTCACATTGAAGCTGACGCCAGTAGATGTATTATAGGCAAAAAGCCCTTTTGAATTCATCATTGCTGAATAGGAGGTATTGTTCTCCAGAAAGCCGGCAGCGGTCAACTTATTATCTTTAGAGATTTGTAGACTTGATGCTACGGCATCTGCACGGTCTTTTGGGCTCATATCTGCCGTTGCCTGAATAAAGGTTGCCGATTCAGGATAGGTCTGCGGATCCATAAATGAAACAAATTCAGGATTTTCAGGTGCCAGCTTAGCTAGTTCTTCTGCACGCTGAACAACCTTTCGGAGCGACTCATCATCATATTCATTGATTGTTGCAACTCCCATCTTTTTGCCGAAGGCAGATGATACCACCAAACTATTGGAGCTGACCCCACCGCTGGTGGAAACAGAATTTCTGGCATATCGTATATTTCCTGCATCAGAACCACTGAGGTTAACCTCACATTCATCTGCTTTGGAATAACTCAACACTTTCTTTAAAAGTGCCTGAGCCTGTTCTTTACTTAGTATTGACATGGTCTTATCTTCAGATTTTTCTTGCTGTATTGATTACATTAACTCCATTAAAACGGGTAGTAGCACATCCATGTGAAACTGCACTGGATTGTGTTGGCTGACCCTTACCATCAAAGAATGATCCACCCAGGCGATAATCACGTTCATCGCACATATCGCTGCATGCATTCCAGAATTCCTGTGTATTTGCCTGATAGGCAACATCTTTCAGCATTCCTGCAATTTTTCCTTCTTTGATCTCATAATATAGCTGACCGCCGAATTGGAAATTATAACGCTGCTGATCGATCGAGAATGATCCGTCGCCAATGATATATATTCCCTTTTCAACATTTTTGATTAGGTCATCAATGCTTTTCTTTTGCTTACCCGGTAACAGGGATACATTTGGCATCCGCTGAAACTGAACACTGCTCCAGTTATCAGCATAGCAACAACCCTGAGATTCATTCAGTCCGACAATATGTGCCTGATCGCGGATCGCCTGATAATTGACCAGAACACCTTCCTTAATGATATCCCATTTCTTTGTTCCAACACCTTCATCATCATATCCTACTGCACCAAGAGATCCGGGCTGTGTTTTATCACCCACGATGTTCACTAGCTCACTTCCGTATTTAAAGTTTTTAGACTGCCATTTATCTAAGGTCAGGAAGCTTGTTCCGGCAAAATTTGCTTCATAGCCCAGTACCCGGTCTAATTCAGTTGGGTGACCGCTAGATTCATGGATAGTTAACCAAAGGTGCGAAGGATCTAAAACAAGGTCATATTTTCCTGCTTCAACAGATTTGGCAGTTATTTTTTGTCCGACTTGGGTAGCTGCAGCTTTTGCATCTTCGAGCATGTCGTATCTTCCTTTATAGAGGGTAGTCACTCCCTGGATCTTATCCTGCGGTCGGGCTTCTAGGTATTCATACCCCATACCCATCGGTGCACTTAAAGAGTTTCGGGTTTCGAATTTTCCAGACTTTGCATCAATCTTTGTTAAGAAGAACGTTGGCCAAATACGGTGAATATCCTGATCGATATAGGAACCATCTGTCGAGGCAAAGTATTTCTGTTCATTGACCAGAAACAGGATCGAATTGGCATAATTTGCTCCGCCTTTCATGGCAGCATCATTTACCGAAAGTAAAAGATCAACTTTTTCTTTCATCGGTACTTCAAAGGCATTTCTTTCAATTGGTGCTTTCCAGCTCACTTCTCCATATCCTTTTTGAGGTGCCAATTGTACTGGTTCTGTGAGCAGACGAGAATTTTCTTTGGCTATAGCTACAGCCAATTCAGCTGCTTTTGCGATACTGTCATTATCCATTTTGTCGGTAGCTGCAAATCCCCAGCTTCCGTTTGCAATTACGCGAATACCCATCCCATATGATTCGGTATTCACAATATTCTCAACTTTATCTTCGCGGGTAACCACAAACTGATTTAGGTATCGCCCAATACGAACATCTGTATAAGTGGCACCTCTAGAACGTGCAGCATTCAGTGCTACATCAGACATCCGTTTTTTAAGTGACGGATCAATCCGGTCTAGAGCAGTATCCAGCGGAACTGAATTACCCCAAACAGGAATGGACGGAAGCATGGCTGCAGCAGCACCCAGCCCCGTAAGGTGAACAAAATCTCTTCTTCTCATTTAATTTTTAGGTTAGTATTTTTATGGGGCAGTCTAATTAGCAAAAACTCAATGGGCATTTGTACTGTTTTTGAGAGGCTTTTGAGCGGTAACAAATTAAATATATAAATAATTTGTTTTTCAATTAGGTTAAACATCTTTTTTAAAGTCTTAGTTATTAAGACGCAAATTGAAACAGAATGTTACGAGTATTCTAAATACCTTATTCCAGATTTTTCTTTTTTCCCTGAGTATAAATTTTGGTATCAGCAGTCATAAATGGTCGGTTAAATGATCTTAAATTACTAGTTAGCAGGTGAATATTGTGATTATGCGAAGTGACATAAAAATCAAAAAAATACCGGCAAAGAATTTAGTCTAGTGCCGGTATTCAATCATTTTATCTTTAGCTATATTTTTCTGCCCGTATTAATAACGTTTACACCTTTAAATAAGGTAGTAGCACATCCATGTGACACTGCGCTTACCTGACTAGGCTGACCTTTTCCATCAAAGAAAGATCCGCCCAGGCGATAATCTTTTTGATCACAAATGGCTGAACAAGAGTTCCAGAATTCTTGGGTGTTTGACTGATAAGCCACATCTTTTAACAAACCGCCGATTTTTCCATCTTTCACTTCAAAACAAAGTTGGCCGCTGAACTGAAAATTATAACGCTGCTGATCGATAGAGTAGGAGTTACGCCCAAAAATATAAATTCCTTTCTCTACGTTTTTAACCAAATCATTTGCACTCAGTGGAGTTTTTCCAGCTTTCAGTGAAACATTAGGCATACGCTGAAATTGTACCTTGTCCCAGCTGTCGGCATAGCAGCAACCCTGCGATTCGGGAAGTCCCAAAATATGTGCTTGGTCGCGAATGGTTTGGTAATTGACTAGAATTCCGTCCTTGATGATATCCCAGTTTTTGCATTTTACACCCTCGTCATCATAGCCAACTGCTGCAAGTGATCCTTTTTCTGTTTTATCGGCTTCAAAGTTGACGATCTTACTGCCAAAATTGAATTTCTTGCTTTCCCATTTATCCAGTGTTAGGAAACTAGTGCCGGCATAATTTGCCTCATATCCTAAAACGCGGTCAAGTTCAGAAGGGTGTCCTACAGATTCATGGATGGTCAGGAAAAGATTAGTAGGGTCAATGATCAGATCATATTTTCCGGGCTCTACTGGTTTTGACTTTAATTTCTCATCTACATGTCGGGTTGCTGTAACGGCAT
>Ga0208960_1001182_pt1 | contig 14141 bp, 13 predicted proteins | sample GreLakmeON33MSRF_FD_187703 | JGI IMG/M metagenome (GOLD analysis project Ga0208960, IMG submission 187703) | Freshwater lentic microbial communities from great Laurentian Lakes, MI, USA - Great Lakes metaG ON33MSRF (SPAdes) | ecosystem: Environmental > Aquatic > Freshwater > Lake | place: Great...
CGCCCACACCAGTTCAGGTATGCCGCGCAACACCGTCAGCAAGCCGCGCATGATCAATTGCAATCCCGGGTGAGACCGGCAGACCCGGCTTACCCGGTAAGCCAAGGGCACGGCGACCAACAAGGCCAGCACCATGCCGGTCGTGGCAATCGCCAAGGTTTGCAAGCTGGCTTTGAACAGTTCGCTTAAAAATTCAGCGCCGGTTTGCGGCGGCAGAAAAGCCGCCAGAAAACGGCCTATCACTTTCAAGTTTTCGGCACCAAACAATGCGCCCGGGTTGAACTCGGCCCCCTTCAGCACAGGCCAGGCCAGCAGCACGATCAGCAGCGTCATAGACAAGCGGCTGACAGCAAGCGGGTCGCGGCGGTTGTCAATCTTTGTCATGCGTTTCACGCCGGTTGCTGAAGCAGCGTGTTATTTGCGGCGTATATATTCCCGTCCTTCGCCTGCGTGGCTTCGTTGGCAAACAAGTCATTCAGCATCGCTTGTGTGACTTCTTTCGCGGGCAGGTCAAAGGCAATGTCTCCATCGCGTAAACCGACGATGCGAGGAAAACAACTCAGCACCAGATCAGCTTGCTGGTACAGCACGCGTGCCATGCCCACCCGCTGCAATTGACCGCCTGAGAGTTGGTCGCAGCGGTCAAACAATTTGTCGGACAGTTGCACTTGCGACAACACCTTTGATGCGCCGTTGATGTCCATGGGATAAAACAAAGAGGCCAGCGATTTCCAGGCCGGCCATACGCCCAGACGTCCGGCCAAGACGGCTGTGACCACGCGTTGGCGTCCGGGCAGCGGCGGGCTCTGGTAGATGGAGCCTATGCGCGGCCTGAGCAGCCGCAATGAACGCTCGTCCTGCATACCATCGGCCTGGTCCAGGACTGTCACGTGGCCGCGTGTTGGCGCCAGGCGTGCGCCCATCACTGACAGCAGGGTGGTTTTGCCAGCCCCTGAGGGGCCAATCAACGCCACATGTTCGCCGGTGCGCACTTGCAGTTGGATGCGCTCGAGCGCCACCCAACCGTTGGGATGCACAAAGTCGAGTTGATCAAGCGTGACGCTCATGACCCGCGGTGTTTCATGGTCCGCATCAGGTGCTTGTTGCACTTAAAAAAAGACAAGGCGTTTTTACTTCAGCAATCCTGCCGATATCGCTGCTTTTTCTATGCCGTCGTAGTTTTCCTTGCGCGTGGGTATGAAACGCGTGGCGCGTTGCAAGGTCAATATTTCTTTGTGCTCAGGGTTGTTCGCATCGAGTTTTAAAAACGCATCGCTCAACACCTTGACCAGTTTCGGATCAAGGTCACCGCGCACCGTCCAGTTGTAATCAAAAAATGGCGGCGTGGTGGCAAACACCCGCACTTGGTTCGTGTCGACTTTTTTCTGCTCAACCAGTTTGTCCCACACGGACGCGTTCAGCACACCGGCATCGGCTTTGCCGGCGGACACAAAAGCCGCTGTTGCATCGTGTGCGCCCGAGAAAGCAATGTTTTTGAAATCTTTGTCTATGTTCAATCCCGCTTGCTGCATGAAAAAACGCGGCATCAAACTGCCTGAGGTGGAAGAGGGTGCGCCGAATGCAAATGTCTTTCCCTTGAGGTCGCTCAAACTTTTGATCGACGGGTCAGCCGTGATGAATTTCGAGGTGAATCTGGCGTCTTCTTCGCGTTGCACGATAGGAATAGCGCTGCCGTTGGTGCGTATGCGCGCCTGCACAAAGGTAAAGCCGCCCAGCCAAGCCAGATCAATCTTGCCGGCGGCAAGCGCTTCGACCACCGCCGCGTAATCGGTGACTGGCGTGAACACCACCTTCAATCCGGTTTGCGCCGATAGGTAATTGCCAAGCGGAGTGAACTTGCGTTGCAACTCGGTCGGCGCCTCATCGGGAATGGCCGAGACGCGCAACACGCCATCGTTGGCATATGCGTGGTTTAAAAGCAGGGAAGAGGCGGGCAAGCACAACGCCCATTGCAACGCCAGACGGCGTCCATTGAAGTGATTCATGGTGAAGTCCGATTTAAAAAAGCCACCTGCGTGCGGAATCACGCAGGTTTAATGTGCGCCGAAGCGGGGGGAGCAGGGTTTGGTACACAGGACCAAGCCCTCATTTTAGCTGTAGCGTATTTTTGATCGGTACTTACCCTCGGGCTTGCGTTGAAAGCTCATGCATTTTTCTGTCAACGCAGTTGTCTGTGCTAAGGTAATTGGTTGATTGATACATAGCAAGGTGCTGAGCATGAACACTTCCACTTCCAACGTCACAGACAGTCCGGAATTCGTCAAGGCCACCTACGACAAAGTCGCAGGCCAATTGATTCCGTTTCTTTTTGTTTGTTACATCGTCGCTTTTCTTGACCGGGTCAATGTAGGCTTTGCCAAATTGCAAATGGCGGCAGATCTGAATTTTTCGGATGCAATTTACGGCTTTGGCGCAGGCATTTTCTTTATTGGCTATTTCATATTTGAAGTGCCCAGCAATATCATTCTGGAGAAAGTCGGCGCCCGCATGTGGATTGCCCGGATCATGATCACCTGGGGCATTATTTCCTCAGGCTTCATGTTCACTGATGACATTTATTGGGGTTCTATTGCCTCCTTGTTCAATTGCACCGACGCAGAATTCACTTTCTACGTTTTCCGCTTTTTGCTGGGCGCCTGTGAAGCCGGCTTTTTCCCCGGCATCATTTTGTATTTGACCTATTGGTTTCCGGGTTCACGCCGCACCAAAGTTATAGCCTTGTTCATGACGGCGATTGCCATTTCCAATGTGATAGGCGCGCCAGTCTCAGGAGCCATCATGCAGTACATGCAAGGCATGGGCGGATTGCGCGGCTGGGAATGGTTGTTCCTGCTCGAAGGTATTCCTTCTGTGATCGTCGGCTGTTTGGTGTTCGTGTTTCTACCCGACGGACCGCGCCATGCGCCCTGGCTTGACGAACGTGAAAAAGAGTTCATTATTCAAGAAGTTAAATTGGACGATGCCGCCAAGGATGAATTAGGCAAGGGCCACAGCCTGTGGGATGCCTTCACTGACTACCGTGTCTGGTGTCTGGCGCTGGTGTATTTTTCTGGCGTGATCTGTTTTTATGCCATCAATTTCTGGATGCCGACCATCATTCAGGAGCTTGGTGTGGACAAAAAAGATTTCTTCAGAGTCGGCTTGTTAAGCATGATTCCCTGGGGCATTTCAGCGGTGTTCATGGTGCTGTGGGCTGCGCATTCGGACAAAACCGGCGAGCGCCGCTGGCACGTGGCTGGTGCACTTCTCATCGGTGTCACCGGTTTGATTGGTCTGGCCTTGGTCGGTCATGCGCCTATTCCTTCATTGATCGCACTGACGCTGGTGGCATCCGGTATGCTGGCTTTTGTCTCTACCTTCTGGTCATTGCCTACCGCCTTCCTTTCAGGAACAGCGGCGGCGGCAGGTATTGCGTTAGTCAACTCGGTAGGTAACCTCGGCGGCCATTTCGGTCCGGATCTGATCGGTCGCATTCGCACTATGTCGGGCGGCGCCAGTGAAGCGGCATTCTGGGCTCTGGCCGTTATTGCTGTTGCGGGTGCGGTCATCACCTTGGCGTTGCCGAATACGCAGAAAAAGCTGGCTTAACCCTAGTTTATTGACAGACATAAACCACCAGGGGGAGTATGAAAGATCCCTCTGTTGGTATCGATTGCCAATTAAGTTTGCCTGACTGAACATTATTGAGTTCAGATACTATTTTCCCGCTGGCCTTAAGCCCTTCATGCCAGGCTGAATACAACACCCTGTAGTGTTGTTTTTTGCAATCGACTTCAACCTGCACCTTGGATGAACGGTACAACCTGTTGCTGTGCATGGGGGAGGGCGTCGGTTGCTTCATTTCCCGTAAAAACCAGACCGAGACCTGGTTTCCGTTTTTTTTCACGGTTTGCAGGTCAATAAAAGCGGAGCCGTCAGAGGCTTCCAGTAAAAATGTCCACTCTGCTCTGGCGTTGGCCAGCGTCAGGGACAGCAACATCAACAGGCAAAGCTTTACAGGTCTCAACAGTTGGCTCGATTCTTCAGTCAATACGCTTATCAGGCGCCGGTGCCAAGGCGTTGTTTCAAACCGGGCGGATTGGAAAACGTCTTCATGAAGGCATCTTGGCCGGAACCGGAGAATTTCAAACCCGCTTGTTTGATGGCTTCATCGCTGACCTTGTCCAGCGGCGTGTAAAACGGATGGTGGTGCGCGATGAACGGGTTGTTGCGCGCCGCGTTATAGCAAAACAGCACCGTCCAGCGCCGGTTCGGTGAGCGGTTCTGGTCCGAGCGGTGCATCACATTCGCATGAAAAAACAAGCCGTCGCCGGGTTCCATTTCCACGTACTCCAGCGGCATGCTGCGCATCATCTCTTCAACCCGTTTAGGGTCGGCACCGACTTGCTCGCCGGGGATGATGCCGTGCTCCACGCGCCCGGCCAAGTGCGAACCGCGCAAGACCTGCAAACAACCATTTTCTTTGTTGGCCCTGTCAAGCGCCACCATGACACTGGCCATGTGCGGCAGCAAACAGCCGTTGTGGTACCAGTAACCGTAATCCTGGTGCCATTCCCAGGCGCCGCCGTCCAGCGGCTCTTTGGCCGTGAGTTTGGAGTGGTAGTGGTACACCTCTCCGCCTAGCATTTGCTCCATGGTGTCGACCACGCGGTGCGACCTGGCGGCCAGCCCGTATGCGCTGTCGCCGGGGTGGTTCCAGGTGGCCATCATGGTGGCTTTACCCTGCGCGTCCTTGCGGTTGTACAAGCTGTTTTGCAGATCCGGGTCTTGTTCTATCGAGCCGCGCATCAGCGCAACCTCTTGCTGATCGAACAAACCGCGGATGATGACATAACCATCCGCCTCGAAGGCAGCTTGCTGAGCAGGAGTAAATACAGACGCCATGACAATTCCTTGGTGTATGAACAGGACTTGAGTCCAAGTTATGCCCTCAGAATACCTCAATAAGACGGAAGGATTTGAGGCTGCCTAAAAAATTTGGCACTCTTTATGCTAATAGTTTTTCGATTGGTCAATCTCTTGACATTCAATTTTTATTGAATTTGACAAACCAGGTCATTGAAGATGGCCAATCATCACTTTTGAATAATTTCACGGCTTTCAGTCCTGAGAAAGGGTGAAGCTTGCAAAAACGCCGTACTGTTGCGTGCTACCGGCAGATTTCTACAATAGCCGTCATGACTCACACTGTTTCTGCCGGTTTGCGCGGCATTTCATCCATGGCGACCAAAGCCTTGCTGACCGATTTGTGCGCTCAGTACTTGGATAAAACCGGTTTGCAGGTGCTTATAGAGTCTGTCGGCGGCGTTGACGCAGCCAAACGCGTGCAGGCCGGTGAGGCTTTCGACCTGGTCTTGCTGGCCGCAGACGCAATTCAGCGCTTGCTGGACGCCGGGCATTTGCTGCCGGGTAGCCGTTGCGACTGGGTGGATTCACCGGTGGCGGTGGCGGTTTCTTCCCATGTCACGCCGCCTGACATATCTTCTGAAGCGCAGTTGCGCGCAGCGGTGCTGGCCGCGCCTTCCTTGAGTTATTCCACCGGACCCAGCGGCACCTACCTCGAACAACTCTTTACGCGCTGGGGCGTGATGGATGAATTAAAGCCCCGCATCGTGGTGCCGCCGCCCGGTACGCCGGTCGGCTTGCTGCTGGCCCAAGGCAAGGCTGCCCTTGGTTTTCAGCAGCGCAGCGAACTTATGAATCAAGCTGACATCATCTTGGTAGGCGACTTGCCGCCGGAAGTGGCCTGCATCACCAGGTTCAGTGCAGCCATAGGCGCAGCTGCTGCGCAGGACGAGACAAGATCTCAGGCAGCGGGCAGTTTCATGGAATTTCTGGCCTCGCCTGAACAAAGGGATAGCAAACGCCGGCACGGCATGGATTGGACTGACAATATATGAAGCATTCCATTTGCTAAGCTAAGCTCTTTTTTCTGGACTGCTCGAACCATAATGAAAAAACCTGTTTGTTTGATTCTGGGTGCCGGTGCCGGCATAGGCGGCCATGTGGCCATGCGCTTTGCCGCTGAGGGCTACCACGCTTATTTGGCCCGCCGTACCGACCAACAAGGGCTGGAGCGGTTGATTGCCGACATCCAAGCCAGCGGCGGTTCAGCCGACGGCAGTTTGATCAACGTGGCTGAAGAGGGCAGCATAGAAACCCTGGTCAGTCACATCGAAGAAAACATAGGCCCCATAGAAGTGGCGGTATTCAACATAGGCGCGCAAATCGGCGACCGGTCTCTTGGCAACACCTCGCTCAAGGCCTTCGAGATGGGCTGGCGCTTGGCTACCTTCGGCTTGTTCCGGCTGGCGTCGGTGCTGTTTCCTTACATGGAAGACCGCGGCAAGGGCAATTTGCTGGTCACCGGTGCCACCGCAGCGGTACGCGGCAACGCCGGTCAGCATTCACACGCTTCGGCCATGGCGGGCAGGCGCATGCTGTGTCAGTCATTGAATGCGCAGTTCTCCATCAAGGGCATTCATGTCGCGCATATTTTGATTGATGGTGCTGTGGATGCACCGGACACCTTGGGCAAAATGCTGGGTCCGGAAAAATTCCAGCAATTGCGCCAGGACAAAGGCCTTGAAAACGACGGCTTGATACTGCCGGCCCAAGTCGCGGACACGTATTTCCATCTGGCGCAGCAACACCGATCGGCCTGGACGCATGAACTCGATTTGCGCGCTTATTCCGATCTGCCCTGGTGGAACCACGCCTCCAGCATCTACAACAAATAGCCACTTTGCAAAGAAAGACACGCATGCAAAAAACCTTCGATTTTTATTTCGACTTCGGCAGCCTGGCCGCCTATCTGGCGCATACGCAGTTGCCGCATATTTGCGCTGACACCGGCGCGAGGGTGCAAATGCTGCCCATGCTGTTGGGCGGCGTGTTTCAGGCCACCGGTAATGCAGCGCCCATGACGGTGCCGGCCAAGGGCAAGTACCTCATCACCGATATGCAGCGTTATGCCAAAAGTTACGGCGTGCCTTTGAATTTCAATCCGTTTTTCCCCATCATCACCACCACTTTGATGCGCATGGTCACCGGTTTACAAATGCGCTCCGACCCGCAATTGCAGCATTTCATGGATACGGTGTACGCCGCCATCTGGGTCGACGGTATGAACATGAACGACCCGGCGGTGGTCGCCGAGGTCTTGACCGGTGCAGGTTTTGCTGCCGCCGAGATGCTGGCGATGGCCAATGAGCAGGCCACCAAGGACCAGCTCAAAGCCGTTACCATGCGTGCGGTGGAGCGCGGCGTCTTCGGTGCCCCGACGTTTTTTGTCGGCGAAGACATGTACTGGGGCCAGGACCGCATAGAGCAGGTCAAGTCCGCGCTCAAACACTGATTTTTTTTCACCCATCCAACTTCACTTTTCCCAATGAAAACTCTCATCACAGACATGTTCGGTATCCGCCACCCCATTATCCAGGGCGGCATGCACTATGTAGGCTTTGCCGAACTGGCTGCTGCTGTGTCTAACGCGGGCGGCCTAGGCATCATCACCGGGCTGACACAGCGCACGCCGCAAGACCTGGCCAATGAAATCCGTCGCTGCCGCGACATGACCGACAAGCCCTTTGGTGTGAATCTCACTTTTTTGCCGGCGCTCAAGGAACCCGACTACCCCGGCTACATACAAGCCATCATTGATGGCGGCGTCAAAGCGGTCGAGACCGCAGGCAACAACCCGCAAAAATATTTACCTGCGTTGCAAGCCGCCGGTGTCAAAGTGATTCACAAATGCACCTCGGTGCGCCACGCCCTCAAAGCGCAAACCATAGGCTGCGACGCGCTCAGCATTGACGGTTTCGAGTGCGGCGGTCACCCGGGTGAAGACGATATTCCGAATTTCATTTTGTTGCCGCGCGCCGCCGACGAATTGACAATCCCGTTTGTCGCATCCGGCGGCATGGCCGATGGCCGCTCACTCGTGGCGGCGCTCGCTTTGGGCGCGCAAGGCATGAACATGGGCACACGTTTTATCGCCACCGTTGAAGCCCCGGTTCACGAAAAAGTCAAACAAGCCATCCTGGGCGCTACCGAGCTCGATACGCGTCTGGTCATGCGCCCGCTGCGCAACACCGAGCGCGTGCTGCGCAACCCGGCGGTAGACCGTTTGCTTGAAAAAGAGCGTGCTTTAGGCAGCAGCATCAAGTTTGAAGACATCATGGATGAAGTCGCCGGTGTGTATCCGCGCGTCATGGTGGATGGCGACATGGACTCAGGCGCCTGGTCTTGCGGCATGGTCGCCGGTTTGATCCACGATATACCGACTGTCAAGGAATTGATAGACCGCATCATGGCCGAGGCCGAAGGCATCATCCGCCAACGTCTCAGCGGCATGTTGAACGCGTAAGTATGTGTTGATGCCGGCTGCTGATTTGCAAACCAGGGCGCAGCGCTGGCTGTCGGCCAGGCCGGTGCTGCTGGCCATGGGCTTGTCTTTGGGCAGCATCATCGGCACCAGTCTGGTTCGGTTTTCCTACGCTTTGTTTGTGCCTGCCATGCGCGCCGATCTGGGCTGGTCTTATCTTTTGCTGGGGGCCATGAATACTGCTCACGCCGTCGGTTATTTGCTTGGCGCACTTAGTTTGTCTATGGTGATAAGGCGTTTTTCCTCCTGGGGCTCATTTATTGCAGGCGGCATTCTCTCCAGCGTGTTTCTGGGCTTGTGCGCCCTGGTCACCGATGCTTCTTTGATAGGTTTGCTGCGTTTTTTGTCCGGCTTTACCAGTGCTTCGGTGTTCGCGGGCGGCACCGTGTTGATCGCGCAATTAGCGGCGCAGCATCCAAATCGCTCAGGTTTGCTTCTCGGTATTTATTACGCCGGCGGCGGTCTGGGCATGGTGATTTGCGCCGGCTTGGTGCCATGGACGCTGTACCTGGGCGAGCTGGCGCAATGGCCGCACCCTTGGCAACCTGGCTGGCTGGCGGTGGGCGCCACCGGCTTGTTGCTGACCTTGTTGATGTGGCAACCGGCCAGAGCCGTGCCGGCCGCCCCCGGGCGCAGCAGTGCGACTGACACCACCGCAAAAGCTCGCTACAGCTATATGCTGGCCGGTTATTTTTGTTTTGGCATGGGCTATATCGGTTACATGACGTTTGTTATTTCGCTGCTGCGCGAATTGCATTGGACGCCTTGGCAAACCGGAGCGTTTTATGCCGTCATGGGTTTGTGCGGCATGTTCAGTGTGCAACTTTGGTCCGGCGCGCTCGACAGATTCAAAGCCGGTCAGTGCCTCGCTATCGTCAACAGTCTGCTGGCGCTGTCCTGCGTCATGCCGGCCTGCATAGCTCTGAGCGGCAGCAATTTGCTCGGCTTGGATGTCACTGCCATATTTGCTTCGGGCATGTTGTTTGGCGGGTGTTTTGCAACTGCAGTGGCCTCGACCACCGCCTTCATCAAACACAATCTGCCGCCCACCCAGTGGGTGTCTGTCATCACGGTGTTCACCAGCGTGTTTGCCGTGGGGCAGGTGTTCGGCCCGAGTTTGACTGGTTGGGTGTCAGACCACGCAGGCGGTTTACCTGGCGGTTTGTTGTTCTCGGCGGCGATTTTGTTCTCAGGCGCCATGCTGGCCTGGCGGCAAACCCATTTGATGCATTCAGATTGAAAAAGGCTGGCAGACACTGCAGCCGAGCGTAAAAAGCACAAGGCCGCTCGAAGCCTGAGCACCAGCCTGGCGTTTCAGGTGTTCAAGGAATCTGCTTCAAGGCCTTGAGTACATCGACCACCAGCCTGTCTTGCTTGTATTCGATGCCGTTGGGGTCGACGCCGGTTCTGACAATCACCAGGTCATGGCCGGGCACCACGGTCACATACTGTCCTTTGTTGCCGAAGGTGGTGTAAGTGCCTTTGGGCACCTCGGACATGGTGTCTAGCAACCAGAACTGCGCGCCATAACCCCATTCGCGGATGTTGCCGAGGTAGCCGCACTCTGGGCCGGTGAGCGGCATGGCGCTGAAGGCGCATTTCGCGCGCAGGTAGGGCGCGATCTGCCGCACGCGCGCGGCTTCCTGCGACGCGTAGATGCCGGAGGGCGCGGCGCAACCCGGTTCGTCACCGACCTTCACCGCGCCGTCCAGACCGCGTTGCTGGAGGACTCCATTCCAGAATTGCAACCGCCACGTCGGGGCCGGCGTCGGAAAGCTGTCGATGGCAATCTCGGGTTTCAATCCATTCGTCTTCCAGAAATTGACCCACGCATCGAAGCGGCGGAAATCGCCTTGCTCAGCCTCCTGTTCCACCGCGCCGGAGCCCAGCGGATGCAGGCCGGCGAAGAGTCGGTGCCGGGCGTAGTTGCGCGCCACATCCAGCGCGATGGCCTCGTGCTGGGCGGGGTCATTCAACTGCGCCCCAAAATGTTTCTCGAAGCCGTAGAGGGAAAAATAAGTACTCTCGACGCTCGTCTTGGGCGGCAAGGTGAGCGGCACGACTTCCACCTCCATCGGCCATACGTCATTCGGCTGAGCGGGCTGCGTGACCGTGACGGTGCCGCGATAAAGGCCGGCGGGTTGTTCGGGTGATGCATAGATCGTGAACCACACCGCGCGGGTGGACGAGGGCGGAACTTCAAACGGCGCGGGCGGGCGCAACACTTCGAGGTCGCGCTGATTCACCCAGCCGACCGGATGCCACGCCACGTTCGAGCGCGAGAAAATCTGGCCGAGGCTGTTGGTGAGATCGGAGACGACGACGTTCGCCCCTCGCACGGGAGTGGTGGAGCTCGGGTTGCGCACGACGAGCTGGAGGGACTCGGATTCGCCGCGCAGAAGTTTGCAGGGCAGTTTGCGCTGGCCGAAGAAGGGCGAGTTGTTGAGCTGTCCGGCATTGCTGCGTTGATACTTGAGCAACGGCGTATCGGCCCACTTGGTCAGCAGCGGCCCGTTTGCCGCCGTGCCCGCCGCGAGGAACCGGACGCGATCCGCGGTGCTGGAGCTGCCGACGTTTTGCAATGGCACGATGCGGACGAGCTTCAGCGTGTAGGTCTGCGGCAGGTCATACACGGTGCAGTAACGATCTACTCGCGCCACCAGGACCTGATCGGTGTCCGTGGTAAGTTCGAGCAGCGAGCGACGTGGGGCCTTCGACCAATCGACCTCGATGCGGCGCACCGCGCGCGGGCCGCCGAGCGGGGTGACTTCGAGAAGATTGTTCGTCGTCACGAGCGTGGGATTGTGCAAGGCCATGCCGGCCGCCAGCGGCGCGGGCGTGGGCAGGACGATTTCCTGGCCGGTGGATCCGAAATCGCCGATCAGCTCCAGTTCCTTCACCACCACACCGCCGAAGCGCGTCACCACGCCTAGCCCGTTGGTCACGTAGTTCGGCACTTCGAGCCGGAAGCCAGACCAGAGCTGGGGCGTCGGCAGAAACCAGCGGGAAAGTTTGTTACCACCAACCTCGGAGTAAATCTCCGGCGCGGTGACTTGAACCCACGAGCTCCCCACTTTTCCATACAGCCGATAGAGGCGGTGGTGGGGCCGATAATCCCAATGGAGATTGATGGTCGTGAAACGGAACGCGCGCCAGAAACTCAGATCGAGTCGGATGAAATCGCGTGACGCGGACACATGCCAGTCCCACGCATTCCAGGAAGTGGCCAGGTCGCCATCCACGGCCATGGGCCCTTCGAACCGTCCGTCCATCGCATCCGTCGCGATGGCCCCGGCGAACAACGCCAGATTGGTAAGCCCGCCAAACGCTGTCGGCGCGTCCGGGTTCAGCGTGTAAGTCCAGCCCGTGGCCGCGAGCGGTTGCGGGAGTCCGGCAAGGTCCGTGATGCCATGCCCGGGCGCCCAGGCCAAATGGACCACGCCCGTCGGCGGCGGGGTGAAGGCGAACAAATATCGACTCGCACCCAGGGTGGTGACGCTGCTTGCCGGGGCATTTTGCACCAGCAAATCCGGCGCGTTCACGCCTGTCACCGGCTCATTGAAAAACACTTCGACCTCGCGCAAATCCCGCACCGTCACACCAGCGGGAGGCACGAGATATTCCACCACCGGCGGCGACGTATCGAACACACGGCTGGACAACAGCACGTCCAACGCGGCACCGAAAACGACATCGCTGCTGCCGGCGTTGATCTGATGAACTTCAGCCGCGAACACGTTCGTGCCGGCCACGAGGTTCGTCACCGTCACTTCAAATTCTTCATAAGCCGCGTCGCCCACCGTGCGATTGGCAAACGTGCCATAAGCCACCGCGCCCGCCGCCATGCCCGGTCGAATCAGCTCCCGGCCATTGAGATAAAACACCGCGCCGTCGTCCAGCAAGGCGCCGATGCGCAACGTGGCGCTCGCGCCAGGTGTCACCGCATTCGTGATATTGAACCGTGTGCGGAAATAATAAGTCGTGCGGCCAATGGTCAGCAGCGTGTTCTTCGGCGCGGACAACGTCGCATCCTCGACGTAGAGCAGCGCGCGTCCCTGCGACCACACCGAATCGTTGTAGTTGGTCGCCGTCCAGGTGGCGCCGGGGTCCACGCTCGACTGGTTGAAGCGCCAGAGGTTCGTGATCTCGAAGGCGCGATTCGTCACCGTCATCACGACGCCGGAGTCCACGCGCAGCAGGGCGTTGCTGCTGGTCGCGACTGCCAGGGCGTTGCTTACCGTCGCGTGAAATACTTTGAGATGATCATTCGCCCCCACCGACGCCAGCGTCAGCACCGCGTTCGTCGCACCTCCAACCGGCACCCCATTGCGGAACCATTGCACCACCAGCGGCTCTGAGCCATCGACGCCCACGCTGAACGTCGCACTCGTCCCGATCACCACGGTTTGATCCGCGGGTTGTTGCGTGAAAACTGCCGGACCCTCGGCTGCCCCGACGCGACCAGCCACTCCTGCCACCATCGCAACGATCAAAGCGATCGCCTGCTTCCGCCACCCCATGCGAAGACACGACAAGAGAGCACAGAGATGAAGTTGAAGCATGGCAGGAAAGTCACTCAATCGGGACGCCAACACAAGGCGCAAAGACCTCTCGACGAAACTATTGCTGTCAGCCGAAGCACCACTGCGGAAGACATCTTCGGCCTTGAAGGTAGCAGTGTCTTGACCGAACTGCTCAGCGGAGAATTGATGTCAGGACAAAGCCTGACCTTGCGTTTAACTTTCGAACGATGCTTTCGGAACCGGACATCTTGCAGACCCTGATGATACTGCGCGTAGATGGTGAGGTTGTGCGTGGCGGCGGACATGTCAATGAAGCCGTCGCCCCCTACGGATGCCATGATCAACGGTTGATTGTTCACGATCGTGATGTCCTGCGTGAGGCCACTGGTCAGAGTGATGCCGCTACGACCGTTGAAATTGTTGAGATTCAAAGTGCCATCCACGACATCGCTACCGAAGACTAAGCGATCCCAGTCGCCGGCGGCGGTGCCGCCGACCCAGTTGCTAGGGGTAGTGAGGTTGTGGTCTCCGGCACTGCCGATGAAGAACGCGTCTGCCGCCGATCCCTTTGCAGGAAAGAGCAGCGCGGCGATGGAGCCGACCAGGACGGCGGCGCGGAGGGAGGATTTGGATTTCAGGATGGAGTTCATGGGTTGATGGAGTTTAGGGCGGCTTTCTGATGGAGGTGTTTTTGGGGGGGTGAAAAAAGGATGGGGGATGCGGAAGTGAATCTGAACACGCCAAAAATAACGAATTCGCAAAAAATGTCATGTGACGTAAATGCGTGACACGATGAGGCGCTCCACAGTGTGCAGAGGTGCTTTTGGATTTTCGAAGGAGATCGGGGTGCGGGCGGCGGGGCGATGCCCGTTCACTTTTTTAACGCTGAGACGCGGAGGACGCGGAGGCGGGGCGAGGTGCCGAAACAAAGTTGACTGCAAGGAATTTGCTTTCGCGCCCGCCGCACCGGAAACGGTCAGAACGGGGACCGGCGTCGGGGAGTGAGGGTGCATTTGCGTTCTCAGTCTCTAAACAAATAGAACGCTTTGCCTGTCTTTGGTGAAACAACGACAAGGCACATGCCACGGTAAGCACCGTAAGCATAATAATTACCAGGCGTGGAAATAGCCGTGTGAAAGGAATCAGCATACTCAGGGGATATCGATGAGACAAATTTAACTGCGAGAGTATCTCCTTCGAATGATAGATAG
>Ga0208960_1001183_pt1 | contig 14122 bp, 11 predicted proteins | sample GreLakmeON33MSRF_FD_187703 | JGI IMG/M metagenome (GOLD analysis project Ga0208960, IMG submission 187703) | Freshwater lentic microbial communities from great Laurentian Lakes, MI, USA - Great Lakes metaG ON33MSRF (SPAdes) | ecosystem: Environmental > Aquatic > Freshwater > Lake | place: Great...
GGGGTGGTATTGTGAGAATTAGAAACGCGAAATATGAGATGTTGCTCAGTTCGCCCGAGTTCTTGGCTGATCCTTACTCAGTTTTCCGACAGCTTCGGGCCGAAGCCCCGGTACTCTGGGTGGAGCGTTGGAACTGCTGGCTCATAACTCGCGCCGCGGACATCGAATCTACGATACGCGACACCCGTCGCTTTTCGAGTGCCAGTCGCGTCACATCCGTAATCGAAAGTACACCAGGCTACGAACCCGGCCAGTGGGCTGCCTTGCACGAAAATTTCGCAGTTGGAATGGCTCAGACGGATCCGCCAGATCATACGCGCGTTCGCAGTCTTGTTAGCGCTGCCTTCACTCCGCGCAGGGTAGATGATTTACGACTGCGAATACAGTTTCTGGTGGATGATATGATCAATGCACACATTGCGAATAGACGTATTGAACTTGTAAATGACCTTGCATATCCACTGCCGGCAATTGTTATTGCTGAAATGGCAGGATTCCCTGTAGATGACCGGGATAGGTTCCGCGAATGGACGGCTCGAATCAACAGTTTTTTCTTTAAGGGTGGCTCAGTTGATTCTAGATCTGGCGACGATGCCAACAACGCAATCATCGAAGCCCAAGCTTGGATTCATCCGTTGCTTGAAGAGCGCAAGAATTTTCCGTGCGATGATCTTCTTACCGCTCTTGCTCAAGCCGATTTCCAAGGAGGGCGTTTGACGGCTGCTGAATTACTTAGCACTGCCATCACGCTTTTTCTTGGGGGCCATGAGACAACGACTGGGCTCATTTCGCTTGGGATGAGCGCTTTGGTGCGGCATCCCGAGCAACTCGCGCTTGTACGCCAAAGACCTGAACTAGTCGCTTCTGCGGTCGAGGAAATGCTGCGGTATGATGCGCCATTTCAGATGAACCTGCGCTATGTAACTGAGGATGTCGAGGTCGGTGGCGTGCTGCTCCGTGCTGGTGACTTGATTCGTCAGGCGCTTGGATCAGCCAATCGCGATCCCGAGCGAATTTGTGCACCGGATGATTTTCGAATTAATCGGCCCGCGGCGCGACACATGAGCTTTGGCCTTGGTCCACACTTCTGCGTGGGCGCGCCGCTTGCTCGCCTACAGGCTTACATTGTGGTGGAAACACTTTTAAGACGGCTGCCGAATTTGCGTCTCGACCCGCAAGCCGATCCAGCACCACTGGTGCGCCCAGACATTACCAATCGTGGGCTTCTTGCGCTCCACCTTGCATTCGATGCCGGATGACGAGCTGTCTAATTGCAACTACTCATTCTTTTTCATCTACGGTTTGATCGAAAGTCGCTGGACGTTTTGCGCCAGCTGTAAACTGTTACGGTTAGATATAAGTATTGTTTCAGAGATGAGGAAAGTAGCCTTGAATTTCTTATCGATTACACATTTTGGTTTCTCAATAGATTTATCTACGACATGAACACCCTAAGCCCGGGCCTCCAACGCGCACGACAAGCGATGATCACAGCGGGCGTCGATGCAGTTTTAGTTGGTTCGCCTGGTCTGGTAGCGTTCCTTACTGGGCACGTAATACCATCTCATCTGGCCTACCCATCCCGCGATGGCCGATTGGAGAAACCAACTCTCGCGCTTGTTACCCACGACGGGCTGGCTACGATTGGTTCGATGCCGACTCCCAGCGTCGGCAATGTTGTGCCGTATGGCATTGGTGCACGCGGTCTGTCTGACAATTCAGACGCGTTTGCTGCCGTGCTGGCTGCCGCAAAAACGCTGGGGTTGCGGGCCGGTAAGCTTGCGGTGGAGCTGGCACTGGTGCCAGCTGGCGCACTGGCGGCTATTAGCGAGGCCTGCCCCGCGCTCAAGGTACTACCACTGGACCGGCTTTTTAGCGCATCAAAATCTGTAAAGGATGCGGACGAGCTGAAGGGCATCGCTGAGGCGCTGGCTTTGTGTGACGCTGGCCAGAACGCGGTGCGCGCAGCAGTTGTATCCGGCCAGAGTGAACTTGACTTTTACTGTGCCGCAGTACAAGCCATGAACAAGTGTGCGGGCTCACTTGTACTTTCGCTTGGTGAGGTGCAGGTGGGCTCGCGCGGCGAATTAATGATGGGTGCACCAACTGGGGCGCAGATCGCGGATGGCGAGCTTGTAATGTGCGATCTAGCACCGCGGCACCCCAACGGGTGGTGGGGCGACTCCTGTATCACCGTTGCGTGTGGCCAGCCGGACATTACTGCAAAAACTGTATGGCGGGAACTCCGTGATGGAATGGAAGCAGGTCGGGAAATGTTGCGCCCTGGAATCGCCGCATGCGACGTGTATGCGCAACTTGAGCGTTACGCTGGTTACCTTCATGGTCATGGTGGGCACTCTATCGGCCGCGATCATTATGAAGATCCGCACATCGGCCCCAACAACACTGAGCAGCTGCTTGAGGATACTGTTATTGTTCTTGAGCCAGGCCGCTATGGTGCCGGGCGGGGCATGCGTATCGAGCATGCCTTTCGAGTCACGCCTAGCGGTGGCGTACCGCTCTCTACTTTTGATCTAGCCCTATGATTGCACAACCTGTGGTGGCGGAATTCAGCGGCCGCGTAGCGGTGATTACGGGTGCGGGCAGCGGGATTGGGCGGGCTTCAGCACTAGCTCTTGCAGAGCGTGGTGCCGCTGTGGTGATCGTCGACCGTATTTTAGAGTCCGCAGAAGAAACGGCGGATACAGTGCTCGCTGCTGGTGGCAAAGCTTTTGCCGTCACCGCTGATGTTGCGCTGCCAGAGGGTGTCGACTTGTTTACGGCAACTGCAGTTGAGCGGTTTGGCCGCTTGGACGTGCTGCATGCCAATGCCGCAGTGCAATGGTTTGGCAATGTTCTAGACTGTACTGACGAGCAGTGGGATCGGATGTTTGCAGTCAATCTTCGCGGCATATTTCTGGCAGCGCGCCGATGCATCCCTGAAATGCTAAATAGCGGAGGTGGAAGTATTGTTGCCACTTGTTCGGACTGCGCAATCCGAACCTCACCACAGGCCGCGGCGTACACTGCCACAAAGACTGGGCTCATTGGCCTCATTCGCTCTATTGCTGTGGACTTCGGTCCGCACGGTATCCGTGCAAACTTGGTGACCCCAGGCTTGACCGATACGCCTGGCCTGCGCGCTTTGTACTCTCAGGGCACGCGCACGCCCGAGGAAGGAATGGGACGTGCTGCCGCATTAAGTCCACTTGGACGAGTTGGTACCCCGGAGGATCTGGGGGAGGCTGTCGCGTTCTTGTGCAGTGATCGGGCCAAATTTATTACTGGGGCAAATCTAATAGTTGATGGCGGGATGACAGTAACTTATGGAATTGATTAAAGCATCCGGCCGGAAAAGTCTCGCCTTGAGAGTTACGAACGGCTATAGCGGACCTTATAGTTGTTGCAAGCGCTTATGTTCAGGTGATGATTGTTCCTCAAGTATTTGCATAAACTGATGAAAATAACGCACTTGGAACTGCGCACCGTGGCTTTACCTCAAAGGCAAGTGTTTAGGTGGCGCGGGGGCACGTCTTCAAACCAGAAGGTGATAGTAGAGGTGCACACTGACGAAGGGTTAATTGGCATTGGTGAGGCTGATCCAGTGCCGTCGGACTGGGGACACGATGCCGATACCTTTCATATTGCGATCCATCGGTTTATTGAGCCGGCTCTGGTCGGCGCTAATCCATTCGATATTGAAGAAATTTGGGGGCGATTAGCTGGGACGCTTTCTTTCTGGCACCTGTCACAATCGCTATTGCTGGAACGCGCCGGAGTAGATTCTGCGCTTTACGATCTAATGGGCAAGGCAGCTGGGCTGCCGGTGCACCGATTGCTAGGCGGCTCATTTCTTCAGAACATTCCGGTGGCTGCCGTAATTGCTCTGGACGAACCGGAAAAGATGGCGGCTGAAGCCATAGTTGCACACAATCATGGTTATTTCGAGTTTAAAATCAAGGTCGGTATCGACGCAGATATTGACCTGCAGCGTGTGCGGGCAGTGCGGGAAGCGGTTGGAAGTCAAGCACGCATTCGCGTAGACGCAAACGGTGGCTGGACAGCAAACGTTGCCGTCAAGGTAATCCGAGCCATGGAGCGCTACAACCTGGAGTTAGTTGAGCAGCCTTTGGCGCGCTGGGACTTAAAAGGGCACGCATTTCTCCGTCAAAAGGTCGACACACCGCTGATGGCTGACGAGAGTTTGGATTCTATCCAAGACGCACTCAGTCTAATTCAAGAGGAAGCATTTGACCTGTTCAACATAAAGTACCAACGGGTTGGCGGTCTAACCTATGCCCGTAAGATTCTTGCTATGGCCGAGGCAAACGGTATAAGGTGCATGGTTGGTGGCGAACTGGAGTCCGGGGTGGGCACCGCCATAGGCGCCCACCTAATGGCATCTTCGGCACTCTTTACGATTCCTGCTGATCTCGTCGGTCCTGCCCATTACCTCGACGATGTTCTTATAAAGCCATTTGAAATCAAGAATGGATACTTAGAAGTTCCGACTGGCTTAGGCTATGGAGTGGAATTAGATGAAGAAAAAATGCGCCGCTTTACTGTTCAATCAAGTTAAATATGCATCATCCAGACGCCTATGAGTATTCTGTTTTGGGGATGCTCCATAGGCGCGAACAGGCGGGTATACGTGGGCTTAAATACGTGATGAGAGCCTCGATCTAATTTTGGCGGTAGAAGACAATTTCCTCAGCACTTGCAAAATACTGTTCTGCTAGAATTGTTGAAGTGAATAGAATTTTTTCGGTTAGCGAGTATCAAGCCCGTCTTGTCCGCGTCCGTGCGGCGATGTTACGTCACCAATTAGACGCTATATTCATCACGGCTGAGACTAACATCTTTTATTTCAGCGGGTTCCGTCCAGTGGCACCATGGTACACAATGACACGACCGAATATTTGTCTGATAGCGGTAAGTGGCGACCCAATCTTGATTGTTCACGATGTTTGGAAAGGTGGAGCTACTGCAGACACTGCTTGGGCTGATGTTCGCAACTTTTCTGAAATGTATGAGCCGCCGATCGCTATTGTGGCAGAAGCTTTCAAGGATCTCGGATTGACAGGGGCTCGGGTTGGTGCGGAGCTGGGTTATGAGCAGCGGCAGGACATGTCGCCAAATGATTTTGGCTGCCTTCAAGACGCCTTGCCAGGGGTGACCTGGGCCGACGGAGCAGCAGCGTTGTGGGATGTCCGAATGATCAAGTCGCCTGCCGAGATTGCAGCGATTCGTGTTGCCTGCAAAATCAATGCTGATGTATTTGAATCTTGTTATTCAGGTCTCACGCCTGAGATGACAGAGGTACAGCTTGCTTCAAATCTGCAGGCCGGTATTGCTAAACATGGCGGCTACTTTGGCTTCCTTGCTTCTTGCATGGTACCCGATGGTTACGAGACTATGAGCCGATTACCGGCGGCGCGACCGCTGATTCCAAATACGCTTATTTGGAATGACATTGGTTCAATTTACAATGGTTACTGGTCCGATTTTGGTCGAGCTGCTGTCATCGGTCGGGCCACAGACCGGCAGAAGCGCATGTGGGAGGGTGTACATGCAGTGACACAAGCTGGGATACGCGCAGCTGGTCCTGGTCGTATGCCTGGAGAAATAGTGGCTGCTTGCCTCCATGAATCGGTACGACAGGGACTGGAAATGAATTTTGCCTCCGGTCGGATTGGTCATGGATTGGGTATGTTGCTAACTGAACCGCCGCACATCGCTGCGTACGATCAGCAGATGCTGCACCCGGGAATGGTGATTACTTTGGAGCCAGGCAGCGTGGGTCCGGAGGGTGTCTACATTGTTGAGCAAAATGTGGCCATTACTGAATCAGGTACAGAATTGCTTTCTACCGGTCGTTGGCAAATTTGGGAAATCTAATTTAGGGCTGCAGCCCACTGGTTCCAACCATCGGGACCCTTTTCCGATTTGTGCATCGACGATTCGGGCGTAAGAAGCGCGAGCCTGCGTCGGTGTGCTTGTCACGGTGGGTACTCTAGAGTAGGACGATCGTGCCATCAACGTGCTTGTCCCTCGTCTGCAGAATTTCATGTGCTAAGCTTTAGTTGAGCGTGATCCGCAGAGTGATTGTTGCTCGCAGTAATGTGCACATAACATCAATTCCCTGAGAAATATAGTCTTGAGAGAAATTAGTTCTTTGTTGGACCTGGGTAGGTATGGGATAGGCGAGAGGTTCAGCCCGTCGCCGCCCGCCGCGTGGGCAAGGTTTAGCCTGGGCGATGCTTGCCAAGCAGAGGCTGGTGCGACACGTCGCCACTTAATCGAGTTACCCCGTGGGACTTATTGTATATGCACGCGGAAGATATGACTGAAATTAGCCGTGATGTCGTCGCTTTGCTAGGTCGGCTTGTTGCTGCCCCATCCCCGAATCCACCTGGAGACGAACGTTATATAGCTGCCGTCGTAAATGAGGCAGCGGATGCTCTCAGGCTCCCTGCACCGCAGTTGTTCGCACGCGATCCAACGCGGCCGAACCTTATTTTAGAAGTAGGGGAAGGCACGCCTCGGCTCGTGCTTGCGGCGCATCTGGATACAATGCCTCCGGGCAATCTATCTGAATGGGAATCGGATCCATTTGTGCTTACGCAGCGCGGTGGCAGGCTCTATGGTCTCGGAAGCGCGGACATGAAGGGCGCTATAGCTGCTGCGCTTCTGGCTATCTCACGCTGGACACATGGCACACGCGGACGGGGCAGCGTGGCTCTCGTTTTAGCAGCAGACGAAGAGAATTGCTCGGCATTTGGGATGGAGTGGCTAGCGCAACAAGGCTTACTGCACGGTGACGCCGCTGTCCTTCTTGAACCCTCGAGTCTCGGAGCCAATTCTTGGGAGGAACTGTTTATTGCGCAGCGTGGTTCTTGTCTTGCGTGGCTCGTAGCACATGGTGAGCCTGGGCACTCGGGTGCGCATGTACCACGTGAGCGGCGAGCTTCATTTGTATTTGCACATGGGTTGTATGCTCTGGTCAACGCGAACCTATTCGTTGGACACCGCCATCCTGTAGACGGGACGCCCGTCACGGTGAACATTGCAACCATAGTAGACGGGGGTATGGTACCCTACGCGCACCCCGCAGTTCTCCGCGCAGCAATTGAGGTCCGCACTATCGAGGGTTTGACGCTCGACGACGTACTGGCAGAACTGCGTCGCCCGCTGATCGAGGCGGGCCTTGCTGATCGAGTTGAAATTGTGCCAGATTCTTCGCCAGCAAGGAAATGGTTTGATCCTGGTTTGGCAGTGAGCGACCAGCGATTGCTTGCCGCAATCAGTCATGCATGGCGATCAGTTTTAGGGCCGCCTCCCCGGCCGACGGTAATGCCTGCCGGGACCGACTCGACGCATCTGAATACAGCTGGAATTCCAACGCTGCCAGCCTTCGGTCCTGGCTCACTTGCCGTTGCGCACCGCCCCAATGAGTCAATTGCTGAGGCTGATTTGATCCGCTCCGTGGACCTATTTGAAAGTCTGATTCGAGCATACATGAAATGAGACTGCATCCGATTTGTAAGGTTTACTTGGTAGGTATTCGATGCCGCAATACGATAGGTTTCATGTTGCATTGGCGCACCTAGGCTTGCGTGCATACGCAAATTTGTTTGACACCTATTTCATCAAATGGCACTCGGAAAAATGGCTGTAGGTACAACTCGTGATGGCTGGCTGTACTACCCGTTACAGGGCGTGTTTGTTTGATGTATTTTTTGGGTAGATTGATTGAGCAAGATGTTTCGAGTGAGAGTGTTCTTAAATTGAAAGATGTTTATATTGTTTATATATGTTTACTGGGCCTATCCTGAGCTTTCTCACGGCCTATGGAACACATTAGACAAAAGTGTCCAAAATATAATTTATGTACTTATATTGCCCAACGAATTGGGTTTGGCGAAAAATTTACAATTGGGGCTCCCCTAGCAAATTGTTTACATAGCATGAGGGATCGATGAAACCAGTCAAATGCGCTATTGTCGGAGTAGGGATGATGGGCAAGGAGCATGCAGACATTCTGGCAGCGTCGCCGATGGCGGATCTTGTGATTGCGTGCGACACCAGCCCATCTGCCCGGCATGCCCTTCCAGATGGTGTTGCACTGGTCGAGAGCCTTGAGCACGCATTAGCCACACCGGGGCTTGAGGCGGTGGTCATTGCTACTCCACAATCACACCACAGAACTGCCGTATCAGCTGCGGTAAAGCGAGGCCTCGCTGTATTTTGTGAGAAACCAATTGCCCATACCCTCGAGGATGCTGACGCCATTTGTGAGATGGGTATGCAACCTGATGCGCGTGTCGTGATTGGTCATTGCCTTCGATTTGATCCCCGCTATCGCGCAATCAAGGAGGCAACAGATTCTGGAATCCTAGGAAAGCCTGTTCAAATTACAGCCCGTACGAATGTGCCCGATTTCGAAGGCGCTTTACTTGCTAGTCGTACTAGCTTAGCCATCGAGAATGGTGTCCACCTATTTGATTTGATGCAGTGGCTTGTTGGTCCAATAGTGCGAGTGTATGCTGAGGCAACCGCAACTTTTGTGTTAGGGGAGCAATTAGTCGACTCTATCGCAATGACGGTTCGCTTTCGTTGTGGTGCAGTAGGAACCTACGCATCTAGCTGGCTGATGCCTAGCAAGCTAGGTTATCCTTTCGAGCATTTTTTTTCACTTCAAGGGTCCGAGGGTTTGGCTTGGATCGATGAGCGCGGGAGTGGCACAGGTATTGTAGGGCCAGGATCCACGCACTTCCCCAGCTCGATATCTTACCGTGATCCTAGCGGTGTTCCTTACGGGTTGTACCGGACAGAGATCGAAGCCTTCCTAAGAGGAGTACGTGATTCGGCTCGATGGCTGTGGCCCATCACTCTTGCCGAAGCGCGCGCTGCGCTAGTTGTCGCGCTCGCAGCGGATGACTCGATTCGGCTGGGCCAGCCGATTGCAATTGGAGAGAATCTCGTATTGTAGGTAAATTCGAGTGATGCGTAGAGCCAAGTAAGTTTTGCTTGAGGAATGACAACCGTTGATGACTTGGCATAATGCTTCTACACCGTTTGTGCTGGTGCATTTTTGGACTTATTTTTTGCGGTGCAGCCGCCTAATGCAATTTAATTTCCGCTTAGGTTTAAGTGTTGATGAAATGCGGCCATTTTCTGTGAGATACCTCTACTATTGTGGAATTATCCTGACGCTCTACTCTGGAGCTACGGGTGCAGTCGTTAGACTATGGGTTGCGTGATATCGGAGGAATGTTTATTGTAAACTGTCAAAGACGGGAACTGCTCCTGCCCGTCCGGACTGCCATTAGGAGTTGTGGCTGACGGTCCTTGGCCTGTCGCTGTGGAGCATTTCTGGTCTGGTGACGGGCTGAGGTGGATATTGGTAGGTCGCGATTATCTTTGTCAAACAAAAATTGTTGCATGCTTAAATATTGGAATTCCCTTTGACAGACTCTTCGATTGCTACACTTAGTGAAGCAGAAAAATTAGATAGGGCGACCATAATATGCTGGGAGGCATGGGGCTTATCAGGTGCCTTTAAGGTGCTGCCGTCAGAGAGAGATCATATTTTTAGTGTTGATGCGTCTAATGGTGTTCGCTATCTTCTGAAAATTTCAGGCCCTGGTGAAGCGGAGCTTGTCGCTGATTTTCAAACACAAGCCATCTTGCATTTAGCCCGCATAATTCCCGCGCTACCTGTGCCCCAGCTTGTACTGGATCGAGAGGGAAGGTATTCCTTCCGTACTGACTGGCCTGGTACGCAGGCACCGATAGTGCGCCTTTATCGCTGGCTTGATGGCGTATTGATGGCAGACTCGCCCAATAGCCATTCTCAAGTGGCATCATTAGGAGCCTTGCAAGCGCATCTTTTGCTGGCTTTGGCAGATTTCGAGCATCCTGGAGCGGACTATTATTCTTGTTGGGATATTAAGAATACGGCCGATCTTTCACCTCGGCTCAGTGTTATTCATGATACGTCGAGGCGTGCACTTGTAGAGGCGGCAATAGAAAAATTTATAACTGGCACCAAGCCCGCCCTTAACCATTTACGGTGCCAAGTAATCCATGCTGATCTCACCCCCTTTAATGTGCTTGTCGATCGGTTTGATAATCAAAAAGTTAACGGCATTATCGACTTTGGTGATATCGTCAGAAGCCCACTTGTTTGCGATGTTGCAATCGCTGCTTCTTATTTTATTGGCAAAGGTGGCGACAACCCGATGGCATTGCCCGCGGCTTTGGTGTCAGCTTTTCATGCGGTTATCCCACTTAGTCCTGAGGAAATAATGTTAATTGCTCCTTTGATGGAAGCGCGGCACGCGACTACTGTCGCAATTTCCGAAGACAGCGCAGCTCGTGACTCGAAAAATCGAGCGCATCTGACTAAGAACACTAGTACAGCTTGGCGCGGCTTGGAGATATTAAGTCAAGAGTCGATGGAGCATTGGGCGCGGACCTTTCTACTCAGCTGCGAATTGGAGAGTTAAGTGACCCCAAAAGCTCCCCTGATGATAAATTCATATGATCCCACGAAAAATTTGGATCTCGATGATGATCTGATCACCTTGATCAAACGCCGTACAAAAACGTTAGGACCTTCTCACAGGCTATTCTATGACAAGCCGGTCCACTTTGTCCGGGCAAAAGGTGTCCGGATGTATGATGAAAAAGGTCAGGACTACCTCGATGTGTACAATAATGTTCCCTCAGTGGGACATTGCCACCCCCGCGTTGTCGAAGCCTTGGCGCAACAGGCTGCCAAACTGAACACGCATACCCGTTACCTGTCAGATGTAGTGCTGGAATATGCGGAACGCCTGCTCGAGACATTTCCAGAAGTTTTGTCCCGGGTTATGTTCACTTGCACCGGGAGTGAAGCAAATGACGCTGCATTTCGCGTGGCAAGGCATAAAACAGGAAATGCTGGTTTGATCGTTACCGCTAACGCGTATCATGGCATAACGGAAACGGTTTCTGCAGCTTCGCCTTCGCTTGGCAACGGGGTGCCAGTGGGAAATCACATTCGCCTTGTGACGTTGCCGGATATTTATCGGACGGGGGAGCAGGACCCCGAAGGTAGATTCGAGCGCGATGTACAGTTCGCGATTGATGATCTGGCTCGACATGGCTTTGGTACTTCCGCCATTGTCATGGACACTATCTTTTCGAGTGATGGCGTAATGTCTCATCCGATTGGATTTATTTGCGGTGCTGTCGCGGCTGTCCGTCGAGCCGGCGGTCTGTATATTGCTGATGAAGTGCAACCAGGTTTCGGGCGAACTGGAGAGAAAATGTGGGGGTTTCAACGTCACGGCGTGTTGCCAGATGTCGTTACCCTTGGAAAGCCGATGGCGAACGGTTTACCGCTTGCGGCTGTGATCGCTAATGTAGAAACGTTCTCGAAGTTTGCTGATAATGCACGGTACTTTAACACATTTGCTGGCAACCCTGTTTGTTGTGCTGCCGGATTAGCTGTACTTGAGGTTTTGCGTGATGAAGGATTGCAGATTAATGCACTTACGGTTGGCGAATATATGCGCCATCGTTTGAAGAAGTTTGCCGCGCGGGATGAGAGAATAGGCGATATCCGGGGGTCGGGGCTTTTCATCGGCGTAGACATGGTGACCGATGGTGTATCTAAAGAGCCGGATCAGCAAATTGCGCTCGCATTGGTTAATCGCCTGCGCGAGTTGCACGTTCTGATCAGCAGTTCTGGTAAGTGGGGTAATGTATTGAAAATAAGGCCACCTCTTCCATTCTCAATGTCAGACACGGATGAGTTTCTTGAAAAATTTGAGCTGGCTATTTACGGTATGGTTTAGGAGCTTTATGTTAATCATACGGTCACGGTCACTTGAGGCACTCAGCGGACTTGTTCTCTGAGGTTATCCCGGATCTAGATTGCGACCAGATTTTGGGTTTGTAACACCGCACCGAATACGTAATAGTGCGCGCGATGTGGTAGGTAACAGTGTGTGCTAGATTGTGATAAAGAGCAGCTAAATTTTTGGGCTGCGGGGTACGGGTGGAGTAGTGGCGATGAAATGCGGGGTATTTTTTGTGTGAATGCTCTGGTCACTTTAGGAGCGTAAAGTTCTGCGCTTGGAAAGCGGACGCGGTAGTGATAGTCGAGGTGTTTGATAAAAGCGGTGTGTTCTGATACTATTGCAATATGTGGAATGTGGCTTTGGTGTTAAGATCCGTCCCATGAAGATCACCGGCGTCCGTACGGTGCTTTGCAGCACTCCGCACCGCAACCAGTTCATGCCTGCCCGTCAGATGCGCTCGGCGGGATTTGTACTTATTGAGACCAATACCGAACTTGTGGGCATAGGCGAAACCTATGCGGGATATTTTGTGCCCGAGCAGGTGCCGGCGGCGGTCGAGTTCTATGCACCGATCCTCATCGGTGCCGATCCGTTAGAGGTCGATATGCTCTATCAGCGCATGTTTTACTGCAGCAAGTTCTGGGGCCGGGTCGGGTTGGGCTCGATCGTCCTGAGCGGGATCGAAATGGCTCTGCTCGATCTCAAGGGCAAGGCCCTCAAGGTGCCGGTGTATGAGCTTCTCGGCGGGCGCTGCCATGAGACGCTGCCGGCCTATGCCTCGGGCGGCCCCTCCTATTGGCCGGAAGACAAGCTGGTGGGGACTGTCGAATGCTATATCAAGACTGGTTACAACGCGGTGAAGCTCGGCGTAGGCCTTTATGAGGACGGAGACGGTGAGTTCAAGCCGAATCTCCGGGACTCGACCGCGGTGGGAGCCGCGGCCACCGAGGCCATGAAGGCGGAACTTCTGCGCAAGAAATTTGGCGACAGCTTTCAATTACTGCTCGATGGGCACATGGACAACCGCGTCGAGGGCGACCAGGTATGGACGGAGGCGACGGCCGCCGCCGTGGTGGCGGCCGTCGCGCCCTACGGGATTGGATTTTTCGAAGAGCCTCTGCCGTATACTGATTGGCGGCCCTACGCCGCGCTGCGCAAGCGCAGCGAGATTCCCATTGCCGGCGGCGAATGTTTAACCAGCTTGGAGGAATGGCGGGATTGGATGCTGACGGACCCCGCCTTCGATGTTGCCCAAGTCGACGCTGCATTCATGGGCGGACTGACCAATTTCATCAAGATCGCGCACCTGTGCGAACTGCACGGCATCCCTATCGCCACTCATTGCAACACCACCGCCGTGGGTCTGGCTGGCAATCTCCACGCCGCCTTCGCTTGTCGGAACACCCGCATCCTCGAGATGCATCCGTTCAACCCTTCCGACCCGAGTAAGAACAGTCACATGGTGGTCCCTGCCCATACCGATCTTTGGATCGAGCCCCCCGAACTCAAGAACGGCCGCCTGCGCCTGGCCGATACCCCCGGTCTCGGCATCAAGCTCCCCGCCGACTTCATCAACCGCTACCCTTTCCAACCCGGAACCGGCGAATTCAATTCCGTTAAGGGCAAGATCCTGATGACCTAGCTCGGAATGCCGCCCCATGAAAGCGCCTGACTCCCTCGATTTGGTGGCACTTGCCGCCCCGTTCTTGCCCGCTTCGCATCACGCTGCGCCCACACCTAACATCAGGTAAACGGTTTTTACCGGATGCGCCGAGGGTGTTGAGGGCAAGCCATATCCGGCTCGATTCAGCTGTAGTGGGGGCTATGGCTTTCAACTGTCGTACCAGTGACCAGATGCGCGCGGCCGTCGACGCCGTTCCCTAAACAGTTTCTGGATATCGCGTACTACAATTGCAAATCTTCGCTGCACCGCAGCCGTGTGGAGTGTTGCGAAGCTGTTTTTGAAGCTGGAACTCACAAGCGGATGGGTGGTTGGGGTACACTGCTTCCAGCGTGATTTGTGAATTTATCGTTATGCTGCTCCGGATATCATGCCTGGTAAGCGGTTGGTATTGAGAGCCGGCTCAACTGGACTGGTAATATTTCGCGATGAGTAAATTCCCAGCGGAGTTCTTTGCTGATGTTCTGGCGTCAAACGCGAAGTATGCGGAGTCGTTCAAGGATGAACATTTAACCGGAACCGCGCGCCGGGGCCTCGCGATTGTGACATGTATGGATTCTCGGATTAAGCCGTTGGCAGTTGTTGGCAT
>Ga0208960_1001184_pt1 | contig 14118 bp, 19 predicted proteins | sample GreLakmeON33MSRF_FD_187703 | JGI IMG/M metagenome (GOLD analysis project Ga0208960, IMG submission 187703) | Freshwater lentic microbial communities from great Laurentian Lakes, MI, USA - Great Lakes metaG ON33MSRF (SPAdes) | ecosystem: Environmental > Aquatic > Freshwater > Lake | place: Great...
GAGGTGATTGATGCCACCTGCCCGCTGGTGAGCAAGGTGCACGCCGAGGTGCGCAGGTATGCCGGAAGGGGCGCGACCGTACTGCTGGTGGGGCACATGGATCACGATGAAGTCATCGGCACCCGTGGCGAGGCTTTTGACCAGGTGATTGTGGTTGAGGACGTCGCACAGGCTGAGACCATCGAGGTTCCCGACCCCGAGAACGTGGCGCTCACTACGCAGACCACGCTCTCGCTCGATGACACGGCGGAGATCATCGCGGTGCTCAGGCGTCGCTTCCCTGCGCTGCAATCACCCGCGAGCAGCGACATCTGTTACGCCACACAGAACCGTCAGGACGCCGTCAAGGCATCGGTGAGTACCGCCGACGTGGCACCCGAACTGGTGCTGGTGGTGGGCTCGCAGAACTCGTCCAATTCGCAGCGCCTGGTGGAGGTGGCCCGCGCCGGTGGCGCAGCCTCGTACCTCATTGACGGCGTTGACGATCTCAACCCCGACTGGCTCGCGAGCAAGCCACGGGTGGCTCTCACTGCAGGTGCATCGGCACCCGAGGTGCTCGTACGCGAGGTGCTCGATTTCCTTGAGACCAAGGGCTACACACGCAGAGGCAGCGAGGTGCCAACCGACGAGGGTGTGGTGTTCGCCCTGCCGCCGCAGATCAGGTAGCGGCGCGAGGCGGGCTATGCGAGCGGCGGGAAGTACACCGGCTCGTCAATGACGAGGTCGGTCGGCACGCGGCCGTGCAGGTCGGCCGGGTCCTGCGCGAAGCGCGGGTCAATCTCCACCACTGCTCCATGCGGCACGGTAACGCCAGCGCTCTGGAGCCATCTCGATGCCCGCGCCACCATCGCCGCGCGGCAGGTCTCGGGCGAGTCGGCACCCTCGGCGTTCTTCATCGGGGCGAAGCGCTCCTCACGGTTCATCTCGACGGTCGCCGTACGGGCTGCAAGCGGCAGGGCGTCGAACATAAAGGCCTCAAACTTGACGGCGTTCGGTACCTGCGGGTCGGGGTCGTCCACCGTGGCCACCCGCTTGTCGGCACGGTGAAATGGCAGTTCCACCTCCCCGGTCGCGATGCGCCTTGCGAACTCCCGGTCCAGACAGTGCACGCCCGTTGACCCGGCCCAGTAGGTGAGCCCACCATCGGGGTTGCGGGCTTGCTCCAGATCCTTGGGCAGGTCGCTGTATTCCACCAGTGCAGTGCGGCCGTCCACCGTGGCCATTACGCCCATGTGCTCCTCGGCTGAGATCTTGGCGACCACCAGCGTGCTCATCTCGGCCCGGGCCATGAGGTGCGCACCGACAAGCTCCGGATCAGCCGGGCGCATGAGCGGATTGTCCACCTGCATGGTCATGATCACGTCGATGCCCCGCTCTTCCAGATCGCCCAGCACCGCGGCGCGGCCCATGGCACGGAAGATGCCCCCATGGCCATCGGGCGAGAGCGTCAGTTGATCGGGAGCCTCACGCAGGATGTCGCCGGTGGTGGGGTCAACCGCGGGCAGCATGCCCTGCACGAAGGTGCCCACCGTGCGTGGGTCGAGTCCAAACATCGCGTGCTTCTCGAAGAACGCCACAGTCTCGGCGTCATTCCCCGGCGATGTCATAAGCCAAAACGGCAGGTCGCACCCGTAGTCACGACGGCTCGCCCCGATGCCCGCCGCGTGAATGGCAAACAACGAGTGCAGGGTGACGGGCCCGATGCGGAACATGCCCTTGGGTGAGTCAAATCCGAGACGCGTGCCCTGCCCCCCGGCAAGCAGCACTACGGCCACGCGGTTGTCGCGAAGCGCCTGCTCACCCACCGCCCGCGCTTCGGCCCGGCCATCAGGGTGGTCGGCAATGCGATCCACCAGTGCGGGACCGATCTCAGCGCTCTGCGCTTGCCCCTGCGAGGACCGCACCATCGTCTGCACCAGGCGCTGCACACGCGACAGGTCGAGCGACGCACACTGCAGAGCGAGCCGGCCGTGCGCATCGCCCGAAAGTTCGGACAGGGAGGCCGCCAGACGCGATTGCCCGGCGGCCTCCAGCTGGTCCGTCAGCTCACTCATGCGGGGATGAGGGCCACCTTGATGACGCCCTCTTCGCGCGACTGCATCTTGCGGTAGCCATCCGGGGCCTCCTCCAGCGAGAGCTCGGTGGTGAGGAGCGGCGCCGGATCAACCCGACCAGCCTTCACCGCGTCAAGCAGCTCACCGAAGTACGCCGGACCCGGCACCAGACCGCCGGTGATGGTGATGTTGCGCAGGAACTGGTCGAACCAGTTGATCTCGGGCACGTTCTGCATGAAGTGGTCCATGCCGAGGCAGGCGATGGATCCGCCGGCGCGCACGGTGGCGTGAGCAGCGACCATCGACGACTTGCCGCTGATGGAATCGACAACCACGTGGGCACCCTCGCCATTGGTCATCTCCATCACAAGTTCCTTGATCTCGTCCGGCTCGCGGGCCGTGATCACACCGGTGGCGCCGAGCTCACGGGCAACGGCGAGACGGTCCTCGTGATGCCCCAGCGCGATGATGCTGGCGCCGTCCATCGCCGACGCGCCGTGAATGGCCGAGAGGCCAACCGCACCGTCGCCGATGACCACCACGTTGTAACCGGGCTTCATGCCAGCCTTCCGCAGGCCGTGCCACCCGGTGGACATCACGTCCACCAGCGGCAGCATTGTCTTCTGGCGGTCCAGGCCGGCGAACTCGTCGGGCATCTGGATCAGAGTGGTGGATGCCAGCGGCACACGCACGTACTCGCTCTGGCCACCCTGCGTGCCACCACCGTGCTGCCATGTGCGGGGCGCCCAGCCAAACAGCGACCACGAGTTGCACGACGAGTGCAGGTGCTCCATGCACATGGGGCAGGTGCCGTCGAGGATCGAGCACGAGGCAAGAACGCGGTCGCCCGGGCGCAGGTTAGTCACCTCGGCGCCCACCTCCTCGACCGTTCCGATGAACTCATGGCCAAGGCGCGAGCCGGGCTCAAACCCAAAGGCCGTGCCGGCGTTCAGGATGTGCAGGTCGGAGCCACAGATAGCCGCCATGGTTACCTTCACCACGGCATCGGTCGGCTTCTCGATCTGGGCGTCAGGCACGTCCTCGACGCGCACATCTTGATCGCCATTGAAGATAAGGCCCCGCATGTCCACTCTCCGAGTTGGTTGCCTGCCTAGTATCGCCCACCGGGCCCCACAAGGGGCGCCATAACGAACCATCCGGAGGAGACCGCGACATGGCCGCAACCCGCGTGTGCTTCGTGTGTCTGGGAAACATCTGCCGCAGCCCCACGGCCGAGGCCATCATGGAGCACCGCCTCGGGTTCGAAGATATCGGCGTGCACGTGGAGGTGGAGAGCGCGGGCACCGGGTCGTGGCACGCCGGGTATCCACCCGACGAACGCGCCCGCGACGAGGCCACCCGCCGGGGGGTCCCCATGGGCGGCACCGCCCGGCAGTTCGAGGCCGACGACTTTGCACGGTTTGATCTGGTGATGGCCATGGATTCCGACAACGCCGCCGTGCTGCGCGCGCTTGCCCCCGACGACGACGCGCGCAGAAAGGTGCACCTGCTGCGTGAGTTCGACCCCGAGGCGCAGGGCGACCTGGATGTGCCCGACCCGTATTTCGGGGGGCAGCAGGGCTTTGCCGATGTGTTCGACATGGTCGACCGCTCGGTAATCGCGCTTATCGGCCATATCGCAACGCCCCGCGACTGACCATGGGACCGCCCGACCCCGAGCACATCGCCCAGCTCGCCGGGTCGCAGGTGCACACCACCACGCGCATCTCAGGCGGCTACGTCAGCGACGCCATCCGGGTGCATATGACCAACGGGCAATCGGTGTTCGTGAAGCACACCCGTCATGCCCCGGCGGGGCTGTTCCGCTCAGAAGCCGCCGCACTCGCGTGGATCTCCGATGCCGGCGTCGGCGTTCCTGACGTCGTGGGCGTGGGTGACGACTGGCTCGCCCTCGAATGGATTGACGAAGGCGAGTTCACCCCTGCATCTCAGGAAGCTCTGGGGAGGGACATCGCCCGCATGCACCGCGCAGGTGCCGGGCAATTCGGTGCGCCGTGGGATGGCTTTGCCGGGCCGGTGCCCGTCCCCAACGACGCGCGCGATACGTGGCCGGCGTTCCTGGCCGAGTGCCGCATCATCCCGCTGGCCCATGCAAGCAGCCTGCCGGCCGAGATCTGGCGCAGGCTCGACAGCCTGCTGGCCAATCTTCCCGACCTGCTGGGGCCGCCCGAGCCCCCGGCCCGCGTGCACGGCGATCTGTGGGCTGGCAACCGCATGGTCAACAGTGAGGGTGTGCCCGTGCTGCTCGACCCCGACGCGTACGGCGGCCACCGCGAAATGGACCTCGCGATGATGCGCCTGTTCGGGGGCTTCCCCGAGCGTGTATTTGACGCCTATGCCGAGGAGTTTCCGCTGGAGCCCGACTGGGCCGAGCGCGTGAAGGTGAACCAGTTGGTGCCGGTACTTGTCCACTGCGCCATGTACGGCGGCAAGTGGATTGGCGACGCCGACCAGATCCTGCGGAGCGTGGGCTAGCTCGGGATGCCCGCTCGCTCGAGCGCCTCGGGCACGTCCATCAACAGCCCGATGAAGAACTCGCCGAACTCGCCAAAGCGGGCTGAGACCTCGTCAAAGCGCATCTCGTAGACGATCTCCTTGAGCGCGGCCAGGTCGTCGCTGAACAGCGTGACCCCCCACTCCCAGTCGTCCAGGCCCGTCGAGCCCGTGATGAGCTGCGTCACGCGCCCGGCGTATTTCCGCCCCAGCGTGCCGTGCCCCATCATCATCGCCTTGCGCTCGTCAAACGACAGCGAGTACCAATTGTCGCCACCGACGCGGCGCTTGCTCATGGGGTAGAAGCAGATGAGTTTGCGCACGGGCAGGTCGGGGTGCACGCGCAGCTGGCGGTACTCCTCAATTCGCACCAGCCACTCCGCCAGTTTGCCCTCCACATCGCTCTCTTCCAGCGCAATGAGGCGGGCGCGCTCATCATCCTCGGTGGCGCGGTATTCGCTCTCCTCCGTAATGGAGAGGTACGTGTACTCGGCCTCGACCGGCCCGGACATGACGCCCTTCACGGCGATGTCGAGGTCGTGCACATTGGGTGCCACCAATAGGAATCCCAGATCGGCGCGGCCGCCCACCACCGAGAATGCACGCACCTGGTTCTCGGGGGCGGCATCGGTGAACACCCTGAGCGCCCGGGCAATGGATGTGCCGCTGCCAGCGTCGGGATCGACCCTGAGCAGCAGATGGGCAACGGCCCAGCCTTTCGAGGGGATGACTGGTTCGAAGTGGTTGCTCATGGTTTACGACGGTAGCGCAGCCATGCGCACATACCATGTGGGCATGGACGATCCAGAGACCTTCGACCCTGCCGGGCGATTTCGCGCGGAGGTGACCGCATCGCTTTTGGAGGACCCGCTCCCGGGGCTCCAGGTGCTGGCCGATCGACTGGGAATCCCTGTCGATGATGTCGCGCACCACGCACTGGTGCGATGGATAACAGCAGGGTCCGAGGCCCTGCTTGCAGCGCCTCCCGAGATGCTCGTTGCCCTGCAGGGCGCCGTCAATGCCGGTGATATGGACCGGGTGAAGGGCATCACCGACGCCCTACTCGCCGGATGGAACGAATGAGGATGCGCCGCCCCGAACCCGATCCGGTGGGGCCGGGGCAGGAGTCGGTGTGGAGCTACCCGCGTCCGCCGCGCCTGGAGCAGAGCGGCCGCCATGTGGTCATCCAACTGGGCGACGTGATGCTCGCCGACACCCATCGCGCATGGCGCGTAATGGAGACCAGCCACGCGCCGGCGTGGTATCTGCCGCGGGAGGACGTCGCCATGGAGCACCTGCGCCAGGCCGAGGGCCGCAGCCTGTGCGAGTGGAAGGGCCAAGCCGACTACTTCGACGTCGCCGTTGACCAGATCGTGCTGCCCAGGGTGGCGTGGCGCTACCGCAATCCGGTGCCCGCGTTCGCCCCCATCGCCGGACACATCGCCTTCTACCCCGGTGCCCTCGAGTGCACGGTGGATGGCCAGCCGGTGCAGGCGCAGCCTGGTGGGTTCTACGGCGGGTGGATCACGCCCGACGTGGTGGGCCCCTTCAAGGGCGACGAGGGGACCTGGGGTTGGTGAGACGCCCCGCCGGGGCTACTCCCTGATGCGCGTCACCGTCTTCGAGGTCACCGCATAGATATTGCCCGCGCGATCCTGGCCGAATGACGTGAGCCCCGGGAGGCGCCCCAGTTGTCCGGTGATCTCGCGGCTGGGGCCCGACCCGTCTGCCGGTATCGCCCAGGTCTTGCCCGAGCACCAGTCGCCATAGATGTACTGCCCCTCCAGCGCTGGCACCCTGCCACCTCGCTGAACGTACCCGCCGGTCACCGAGCAGCCGTCGTCGCCATGGCGGTACTGCGCCACGGGATCGGTCTCAGTTGCCGACCGGGGTCCGCCCTTGAAGTCGTCAGTTCCCTCGCGCCGGCTCCAGCCGAAGTCGAGCCCGCCCACGCCAGCCGGGGCGCGATCGATCTCCTCAACCGCGTTCTGGCCCACATCGCCGATCCACATGGCGCCCGTCACCGAATCGAAGGTGAACCGCCAGGGGTTTCTGAGCCCACGGTGCCAGATCTCGGGCAGGGCACTGGGAATCCGCACAAAGGGGTTTCCGGCAGGCACTGCATACGCCTTGCCGGGATCGCGGCGGGAGGGATCGATGCGCAGAATCTTGCCCAGCCACGTTGCCGCGTTTGCTGAGGTGTCGTCCGGATCGTTGTGGCCCCCGCCGTCACCGAACCCGATATAGAGCATTCCATCGGGACCGAATTGCAGGCTGCCGCCGTTGTGATTGGTGTGCGGCTGATGCTGACGCAGCACAACGCGGGCCGTGCGCGTGGACACCCGCGTAGCGCCCGGTCGCGATCGCAGCTCAACCACGCGTGAGTCGCCTGATCGGTTGGTGTAATGCACGTACAGGCGGCCACTCGTGGCGAAGTCGGGTGCGAACGCCAGCCCGAGCAGCCCTTGTTCCACAGACCGTGAGCCCACGCGATCGCGCAGATCAAGCCAGATGGGGCCCGGTGTGCCCCTCTGCGTAATGGGCCTCACCACCCCAGTGCGGGTCACCACCAGCAGGCGTGCCTCTCCGGGTGCCTGCACCACCCCAAGCGCGCCGTCAAAGCCGCGGCCCACCGGCGCGAGACTCAACGCAGATGCGCCGGATGCCACCGAGAGGGCTGCCATGGTGCCGATGAGTGCCGTACGTAACACGGCTGATGACGCTAGCGCGGCTGCGGCCCGACGCCGCGACCGGCGGTCACATGCGGCGCTAGTTGACCTCGACGGGCTCGACCACCGGCTGCACCACGCGACTGACGGTGACCGGCAGCAGGCGCACAAACGCGTTGAGCTCGGGGATTGACGCACCGCCCTTGATGCCGTCCACCAGTCGAAGCAGCACCGCGACCTCGCGAGGGCCGAGGTCCGGGATGACGGGCGCGAGGGCTTCCTCGAGATCCCCCCTCATCTTCGGGTCGATCTGCTTGAGCGCGGCGATCAGGTCAGGAGGCAAGGCATCGGACATTCCCCCATTCTAGCCTACGCATACCGATTCTCCCCATCATCCGGCCCCACGGGCGATGTCGCCAGTAAGCGCACGGCGCAGACGGTGCGCCACGGGTTGGTAGGCATTCGATGGGATCTCGTGCCCCAGTGCCAACGTCGCCGACAGCGCCTCGCTGACGGCCGTACAGGCGTCAGCCACCGACATGGGCACCGGCACAAGCCCGCCGCTGGTCATCGGACCAAGCACCTCGCGGTCGAGTCGCGCAGGCAGCATGTCGGGAAGCACGAAGGCATCCTCCAGCGCAGCCCCCAGATCGTGATGATCGATGAGCGCCACAATGGGCGCCACCCGTCCGGCGTCGCGTGCCACCGCCACGATCACCTGTTGCTGCCTGGGGGCATCCACCGGGGCCGCGGCCCAGGCGGCCACTGGAGTTTGATCCTGCAGCCCCGCGATGCACGTGGCCTCTGGAACCGAGCCGTTCGTCAGGCGCGCCGCAAGATGGCCTCCTCCCCCTTCCACCACCACGGCGCAGGCAGACAGAAGATCGCGGCACGCGGGCGTGCCGGCTCGTGCCATGGCCCCAAGGAGTGCGATGAGGGCATCCTCTGGAAGGAGACGCGCAATCTCCTCGATGACCACCTCAACCAGATGTGCTCGCCCGAGTGCAAGCACCGACTGGGCAAGGGAATTTGGGTCGGCGAGCCATCCCGCCGGACCGGCAGTGCGTTGAGCGAAACGGGCCAACGCCGCTTCGCCGTCAAGCTGGTGCGCCAGATCAACCAGGCATGCACGCACCACCGCATGCCGTGATGCCCCAGATCGCGCGAGGGCTCCCTGCACCGTTCGGCGCGCCGAACGCTCATCCCCAATTGACAACATGGCGATGGCCGCGGCGTAGCGATCATCTGGATCGTCGTCGATCCCCCCTCTGATCACCCCACCCGCAGCATCTGCCATTCGCTCCATGGGGCCACGCTAGCCCCGCCCATGTCACCGAAAACGCACAGATTGTGCGGAGTTCCGCACGACTCCGTGCATCTATCCGTGAATGGTCACGGTGGCACCGTTGCTCGCCATCCGCGACAGCACCCTGACGTTGGCATTCAGCATGCGAATGCACCCGTGGCTCACTGGCTTTCCAATCAAGTCGGGCAGGCTCGTGCCGTGGATCGCCACACGGCCATTACCGCCGGCGAACTCGTTCAGGACATTTGAGAATGCCGTGAGCGGCATGACGATAGGTCCGAGGAACGCCTTGGGGTCACCCGTGGGGATGATCTCAGCGATGGCAAACCGCCCTGTGGGTGTGGGGGTCTTGGGAGCACCCACGGCCACTTTGAACAACTTGAGGCGAGTGCCACCCCGGTACAGGGCGAGCGTGCGTGCCCCAACGTCGATGTCGATTCGCAGATGGATCTCGCGGAAGGTGAAGTCGCGGGCACGCATCCACCCCCGTGTGTTGTTGGGGCGCACTGGCAGCAGCATCTGCACCCACCGCACGCCGCGCACAATCTTGACCCCCCGCACCTGCAACCACACGGGGCCCGCGCCCAGCGGGGCAATGGGCTGCACCAACTTGATGGGCTTGCCACCCGGCCCCGGCATTGCCCGGGCCGTTGAGGTCACCAGCAGGCGCCCTGCCCACACCGATCTTCTTGTGGGTGCCGCCACGCGTGATGGAGGCGCAACTGGTACCGCGGTCGTGGGCGTTGATGCAGTCGGGGCGGGAACGGGATCTGGAACCGGCGCCACGGGGGATGTGGTGGTGGCAGCGGGATCCAGCACCGAGGTGGTACCCGTGGCGCCGTCGGCCAGCGCAATACCGGGGATCGCAATGACGAGCGTCGCAGCGAGGGCCGCGGGAGGGAGGATTCGTCGCACGTGGACACGATACCCCCACGGCCGAGCCCCACCGAGGCAGTCCGTGCCGCGGGGACCCCGCGACGTCGCCGGTATCATCAAATTCATGCGCAAACTCATCATCCCCATCACCGCCGTCGCCCTCGCCGCAACCGCCTCAGTGGCGACGGCCTGGACGGGTGCCCGCCCCATCGGCGGCACCTGGAATGGCACCGCACGCAGCGTCACCGATGCATCCGTCACGTTTACCGTGCACGGCAATATCTCCATCGGTACCGACGGGCGTCCCAGCGGACGCGCCGATCTGGGTGCCCCGCTCAACTGTTCGGTGCGCTGGACCCCTGTGCGCCAGACCGCGGGCATCACGACATTCCGTGAGACGGTCACCGCGACCCGAAGCACTCTGTGCGAGGACGGCGGCAGGGTCAATCTGTCGCGCGCCGCCGATGGCACCCTGCGCTACCGATGGACCAAGGGCAACGTGGCGAGCATCGCGTATCTCGACGGCATCTCGGGGCACTGGCGCGGCGTCGCCCATTCTGCGGATGGAGGACGGTTTACGACTGTCCTCATTGTGCGCGGCACCGTCGTGGGAGGTATCGAGGGCTCCGTGGGCTACGGCCCACCCCTCGCCTGCAGTGGGTACTGGGTGCCGCTCAGTGGCAACACCCCCGGGTGGCGTCGCTTCACCGAGGTCATCACACAGAGCCACACGACGGCGTGCGTTGGCATTGGCACAGCATCGGTGGCACTTCGCACGGATGGACGTCTGCAGTACCGCTGGACCGGCGGTGGGTACGTGACCACGGCCGTGCTCAATCGCGTGGCTGGCTAGCTCCGTGCCAGAGGACCTCACAAGGCGCGGGCGCATCGTCACAAAAGGGCCTGGTGGGGATCGCGCGCGCGATGCCGACCTTATGTTGCTGCAGGGGCCGGAGCCCGAATTTCTCTCCACAGACTCATGGCGGGTCTTGCGCATTCTCGGGGAGTTCGTGGACGGCTTCGACGCGCTTGCCCGGGTGGACCGGGCGGTGGCGGTGTTTGGGTCAGCCCGTACCGCACCGGGCGATCCCGACTACGAGGCCGGAGTTGAGATCGGGCGTCTGCTGGCGAAGAGGGACCGGGCAGTCATCACCGGAGGCGGTCCCGGGCTGATGGAGGCCGCCAACAAGGGGGCGCACGATGCCGGTGGGCTCTCCGTTGGCCTCAGCATCGAACTGCCACGCGAGCAGGGGCAGAATCCCTACGTGAATCTGGGCGTGGACTTCCGGTACTTCTTTGTGCGAAAGACCATGTTCGTGAAGTACTCCCAGGCATTCATCGTGATGCCCGGCGGTTTCGGCACGCTCGACGAATTGTTTGAGGCCTTGGTGCTCATCCAGACAGACAAGGTGCGCGACTTCCCACTGGTGCTCTACCGCAAGGCCCACTGGCAGGGACTCATCGACTGGATGCGCAGCACCACACTCGACGAGGGTTTCATCCAGCCCGAAGATCTCGACCGCATCCGAATCGCTGATACGCCGGAGGAAGCCGTCGCATTCGCATGCGGTGATGACGCCTGAGGTCTGGCCGGCCACAGCCCCACCAAGAGATATTGCGAGAGCGCCCCGAAGAGAGGTGACATCTCAAGGGCGCGGGAAGTAGCGAGGGGCCCAGTCGCCCTCGCGGGGGCGCCTCTCTCCGAAGGGGCGGTGGGCGCTGCGGCCCGGCCACGCCCCCACGCTCAGCCCCGGGCGGTCACCTTGGCCACGCGAACGGGGACAGTCACCTGATCGATGGTGCCGCCTTTGACGTCCACCGCACGAACCGCAATGCCGGCTGGTGACGAATCGACCTCGAGGAACTGATTGATGGGCTTGCACATCACAAGTCCTGGCTGCGAGCGCACGCACGGATAGAGACTGGCGCCGCCACCGCCGCTGGTGATGTACGTCACGCCTCCGGTGCGAATGCGTTCGTAATTGTGGTTGTGCCCCGACAGCACCAGTGAGACGCCGTACTTCTTGAACAAGGGCTCCCACGCCCGCCGGCCCTCGTACGACGACGAGTGCAGGCCGGCCGTGTACACCGGCTGGTGCATTGCGACGATGCGCACTGGCTCCTTCGCCGCCTTGAGCGTGCGCTCAAGAAACGTGCGCTGTGCGGATGACGATGGATTGTTGCCGTCAAGCATGATGAACCGCGTGGTGCCGTCGGCGTAGGTGTAATACCGCTTACGCGCGCCCAGCACCGTGGCGGTCGAATTGCCGCCCAGATCGTGGTTTCCCCATGCGGCACGCCATGTGATGCCCTGCGCCAGCAGGCAGGCCATGGGTCGGTAGTAGTTGCTGTTGTTGGCCACGCCGTCGGGCGAATAGAAGTTGTCGCCCACGGTCATCACGAACGTGGCGGGGTTGGCCGCGTTACTCGCGCACATTGCCTTTGCCACATCGGCCTGCTGGGTGCTGCCCGTGCCCCAATCACCCACCACCAGAAAGTGGGTTGATGCCGATGCCGGTGTCTGCGCCGAGGCGATGGCCACCGGCGCCAGCACGGCTGCGGCCAGCGTGAGTGCGGCGATTCGGTTCATGCGCCGGATGCTGGCATCACCGCCCGCGGCTGCGAGGCGTCTGGGGTCGCCACGGAACCCATCAGGCGGCGGCATCATCCACTGCCGCGCGGGGTGCGACAGTGGCGCGCAGGCGATCGCGTGCGGCGTCGAGGGCACGCACGGTGTCGGTATGCGCATGGGCCTGTGAACCCGGGGGCTCATCGTCGTCGCGGCGGGCACGCACGATGGCTGCGCCAACTGCCGCTGCGGCGGTCACTGATGCAAAGCCGATGAATGTTCTCGCCATGTGCACGATGCTAAACATGGCCCCCGGCGGCACTCGTGTGACGCCGCGGTGCGCATGCCCGCACGGATGCGCGTGATCGGCCACAGAGCACTGGTATAGTCTCCCGCCTGCCCGCGGGCGGACGGGTGCCCTGTGCACCACCCCGCTTTCGCAGCAGCCCACATGAGAACCAGCCCGGAGGACCGGCGATTCACCCGTACCAGATCATGATGATCCTCAGTACTGAGGCCGATGGCGAGCAGCACGCGGAGATCATCTCGCGCGTGAGCACACTCATCGACGAGGCCGGCGGTACCGTGGACGATGTCGCCGAGTGGGGCCGTCGCCCCATCGCCTACCCCGTGCGCAAGCAGACTGACGGCGTGTACGTCATCGTCACGTGTCAGGCCGAGCCTGCCGCGATCGACGAGGTCTGCCGCATCCTTTCCATCAGCAAGGAAGTGGTGCTGCGGGCCATGCCGTTCCGCCTGTCGGACGCCGAGCTTGAGTCCGCCAAGGCCAACGGCGTTCCGCTTCCGGTTGACGACCGCCCCGCCGAGGAGCGCCCCCGTGGCGGCCGTGGCGGACGTGGTGGTGGCGCCGCTGGCGGCCGTCGCCGCGACCGGGACCGCTAGGAGCCCCCGGTGGCCGCAGACCTCAACCGCGTCACACTCGTAGGCCGCCTCACCCGCGACCCCGAGGTGCGTCACCTCGCCAGCGGCGACCCGGTGTGCTCCATGCGCATCGCGGTGAACAGCCGTGGACGCGGGGACGACGGTCAGTGGACCGACAAGCCCAATTTCTTCGACGTCACCGTCTTCGGTCGTCAGGCCGAGACCGTGTCCAACTACCTCAGCAAGGGCCGCCGGGTCGGTATCGACGGCCGCCTGCAGTGGAGGGAGTGGGAGGCGAAGGAGGGCGGCAAGCGTCAGAGCGTGGAGGTCGTCGCCAACGACGTCTTCTTCCTCGACAACCGCGCCGATGGCGAGGGTGGTGGTGGCAGTGGTGGCGGTTGGTCCGCCCAGGCAGCCCCGGCCACGCCCGGCGGCGATCTGCCGGTTGACACCAGCGACCTTTCCTCACCGGCCCCGGCACCCGCCGGGGACGACGACATCCCGTTCTAGGAAGACACGATGCAGGCGATCCTTCTTGAAGACATCCGCGGTCTCGGCAATGCCGGATCCGTGGTCACCGTGGCCCGTGGCTACATGCGCAACTACCTCGAGCCCCGCAGGCTTGCCGAGGTCGCCACCGCGGCGCGCATTGCCGAGGTGCAGCGCACCACTGAGCAGCGCGCAGCAGCGCGTGCCAAGCAGGCGGCAGAGGCCATTGAGCTCGCCGACCTCCTGGGTCGCACAATCCTCACGCTCAAAGCCAAGGCTGGCGCTGACGGACGTCTGTTCGGCTCCATCACGTCGGGTGACGTGTCTGAGGCCATCTTCGAGGCACGTGGCGTGCGCATTGACCGTCGCCACATCTCGGTTGACCCTCCCATCCGCTCGGCCGGCACCTACGTGGTGCCCGTGGATCTGGGCGAGGGTGGCATCACCGAGGTCAAGACGATCGTCAGCCCGCTCACCGATAACGAGTAGGCGGAAGTGGGCTCCGACACCGGAGCACTGACCCGGACGGGAAGCGGCCTGCCGGCGTCGGCCAGCGGCCACATCCCGCCGCCGCAGAACCAGGAGGCCGAGCAGTTCCTCCTGGCGTCGCTCATCGACGTGGGCGGCAACGTTGCCGAGGCCATGGCCTTTGTGAGCGTGGACGACTTCTACCGCGAGGGGCACCGTCGCATCTTTCAGGGCGTGTCCGACCTGTTTCAGGTCGGTGAGCCCATCGAGCCCATCACGGTCATTGAACAA
>Ga0208960_1001193_pt1 | contig 14061 bp, 14 predicted proteins | sample GreLakmeON33MSRF_FD_187703 | JGI IMG/M metagenome (GOLD analysis project Ga0208960, IMG submission 187703) | Freshwater lentic microbial communities from great Laurentian Lakes, MI, USA - Great Lakes metaG ON33MSRF (SPAdes) | ecosystem: Environmental > Aquatic > Freshwater > Lake | place: Great...
TACGCAATTTAATGCAGCAATCGATTCGGCAATTGCAGACATTTACGCTGCGTCGGTGAGTTAATCAAGCATCGAGTGAGCGAATCACAAGCCCTGTACGAAGCTTGGGTGTGAAAAACGTTGATTTAGGTGGCATGAGATCACCTGTGTGAGCAGTTCGACGAATTTCGTCAATGCTGACAGGCCGAATAAGAACTGCAGACTGTGCTACTCCAGTGTTTAGCGCGAGTAAAACTTCGTCGACGCCATGTTGGTATTGCACAGCGTGAGTTGTGTTGCGCAGAGCGTATTCAAGGCGAGCACTATCCATTTCACGCACGTCCGGAAATGCGGTCTCGATAGGTTCGAGAAATGTTCCGTTACCGCTGGTATCAACAAGACACATGCATGACGTGCTGTCCATTGTCTGCAAGGTCGCGGCGGATACAGGTCTGGTGGCACGTGGTACATAAAACTCTGCAAGAGCGCTTACGAGTTGAGAGGGTGATAGGTCGTATAAGCGATGAATGGCAGCGACGCTGAGTTGCTCTTCAACAAGCTCAGCCACATAGGTCATGGTGAGTTCACTTGCATTGTCGGCACTCTGACTGCGTTGTTCGTCTCGATAGGTTCTGCTGATGGCATAACGATGATGGCCGTCAGCAATGAGTACTGGATGCGACGAGACGGCATAGCGAATCGCACTGATGCGATTTGGCTGTGAGACGCGTTCAATCCGGTGAGTGACGCCGTCGTTGTCGACAAATGACGACACAAGATCGCCTGGCTCTTCGAGCAAACTCGTCAGTCCTGCAGTCAAAGACAGTCCCCAGACTGGGCTGAGATTGGCTCGCGTTGCGCGAGTGAGGTCAAGTCGATCAGTTTTTGCTTTAGGCGTTGTGCGCTCGTGAGGAAGCACTCCAGAACCACCGACATCGACAACCTCGAGCGCACCGATGACACCAACGGTCGATCGAGGCCTCCCTGCATCGTCGGTGAACGACATTCTGTAGAGCGAAAACGATGGTGTGGCATCGGTGGTGAGTACAGCAGTCGAGATCCATTGCGCCAGAGTGTGAGCGGCTGTTTCGTATCGAGCATCGCCGTCTGACTCAACGGGATAATCGACGTGAACCACATTGTGGGCATGTTGTGCGGCGTAGTCGGCGCGCGTGTTCTCGTCAAACACATCGTATGGTGGAGAGGTCACCGCCCCAATATCATCGGTGGCGTAGCGCAGGGCTCGAAAGGGCTCAAAGCGTGGCACCCATACAGAGTGACAGGAACACATCAAATGAACAAAATCGGCGTCCCAAGAGTGGTCCTGTGTGACCTCGATGGCGTCATCTGGTTGAGTCATCAACCAATCCAAGGATCGGTTGATGCCATTGCCCGTTTGCGCGCACTAGGGGTGCAGGTGTTGTTTGTGACCAATAATTCAGCAACTCCAATGCATGAAGTTGAGGCGGTATTAGAACGCATCGGTATTCCTGCCGAGGGGTGTGTTCTCACATCAGCACAAGCCGCAGTGCGATTGGTGCGTCCGTCCGAGCGAGTGCTGGTGTGCGGGGGAGCAGGTTTGGTTGCTCAAATTGGGGAGATTGCTGATGTTGTCGTTGGACATCAAGAAGCAGAACCAGAAGGTGTTTTTGATGCGGTCGTTGTGGGATTTCATTGGGAGTTCAATGACGTCGTGTTGCGCCGCGCCGCACAAGCGATCAAGTCCGGAGCTCGATTCATCGCCAGTAATGACGACGCAACGTATCCGACTCCAGAAGGTCCAATCCCTGGGGGAGGAGCGATCATGGACGCGATTGCTGCAGCGTGTGGACAGACCGCTCAGGTTGCCGGAAAGCCCCATCAGGCAATGGCTGATCTCGTGCGATCTCGTTGTGCAGATATTGAGCCAAGTCAGATGCTGATGGTCGGAGATCGTGTGTCAACGGACGGACAATTTGCCAAGGTTCTTGGCTGCAAATTTGCCCTCGTGTTATCGGGAGTCACTCTTGACTCAAACGGCAGCAATGCAGATTTCATTGGGCGAGCCTTGTGCGACATTGTTGATCAAATGTAGACACACCGCGCGGAGCCCCCACAGTAAACTGATGACTGTGCGAGCACGACTTGATGCCGAGATGGTGCGCCGAGGTCTTGTCTCAAGTCGTCGCGAGGCTGCTGAACTGATTGAAATTGGACAGGTGCTCGTGAGGGGTTCGATTGCTGATAAGTCATCTCGCTTGGTTGCAGCCGGCGACCCAATTGAGCTGCAGGGTCCGCCACGCAAATTCGTCGGTAGAGGTGCTGAAAAACTTGAGCACGCGCTTACGCATTTCGGGGTGTCCGTGATCAATCGATCTGTGATTGACGCAGGTTCATCGACTGGGGGGTTTACGGACTGTGTCTTGCAGAACGGAGCACGGCGAGTGGCGGGTTATGACGTCGGGCGAAATCAAATGCATGAGCGACTGTTGGCCGACCCACGGGTTCAACAACATGACAAGGTCAATGTTCGTCAATTAAAAAAAACCGACTTACCGTTTGAATGCTCGCTCATAGTGGCAGACCTGTCATTTATTTCGCTCACGAAAGTGTTTGTGGCTCTTGCATCAGTCGGGTCCGCCGAGCCCGGATACGACGACGTGGAACTGCTCGTACTTGTCAAGCCCCAGTTCGAAGTTGGACGCCAGGATGTGGCGCGTGGCAAGGGGGTTATCACCGACCCAGCTCTGCACGAGCAAGCAATTCGCGATGTAGCAAAGGCCAGCCAAGATGCTGGTTGTAAGGTTCTAGGCACTGTGATGTCTCCGATCAAGGGAGCAGACGGAAACACGGAGTTCGTCATGCACGCGATAAAAATTTCAGATGCAGGGGCACAACAGTGACAACGCGTACCATCGCCCTGGTGTTTCATCGGTTACGGCCAAATGCCGTTGGTCTGGCTCGTGATGTTGCCGCATGGGCACATCAAGCAGGATGCAATGTTGTTTGTGACGAGAGCGATGTTGATGCCATTGCGCAGGGTGCTCATTCTCACGTGACAGCGAGCAGTTCTCCTCGAGACGCAGATCTTTTGGTGTCAGTGGGCGGAGACGGAACAATGCTGCGAGCAGTGCATTCTTTGAACGGAACACCCGTGCCAGTCATGGGCGTCAATGTGGGTCTGCTTGGCTATCTCACCAATGTCGAACCAGAGATGGCGTTAGGTGCACTTGATCAATGGTTACACGGAACCGAAGGCTCGGCGTTTCACTATGACGACCGAATGATGCTCAGAGTCTTGATTCAAAACGGCAGCACAAAGCAATCATGGTTGGCCCTTAACGAAGTTGTGCTTGAAAAACAACAATCGGGTCATACCGTGCGCTTGGGAGTTGACATTGACGGAACCCACTTTGTGACGTATTCAGCAGATGGATTGATTATTGCAACGCCAACAGGATCAACTGCTTATGCCTTGTCAGCGCGAGGCCCTGTCTTGTCTCCGCGTCTCAATGCGCTTTTGATGACCCCTGTATCACCCCACATGATGTTTGACCGTTCTTTGGTGCTTGACCCGAGAGAAGAAGTGGTGATTGAGGTCATAGGTCAACGGCCTGTAGAAATTGCCATTGATGGCGTGGCGGTGCACACACTTTTAGAGGGTGATCGTGTGTCGGTGCTTGCCGCCACTGAGCGAGCACGTCTTCTTCGCTTCAACGACAATCGATTTCATCAAATATTACGTTCAAAGTTTGGATTGGCAGACAGATAATGCTGACTGAGTTGCAGATTGAAAATCTCGGAGTGATCGAGAGTTTGCAGGTCTCATTTGGAACTGGTTTTTCTGTATTCACTGGCGAAACGGGCGCCGGAAAAACCATGCTTGTCGAGGCAATTAGTTTGCTCGTCGGTGGTCGCACAGATCCATCTGTCGTGAGGGCCGGCGCAACCGAAGCACGTGTCGAAGGTCGATTCGTGCGAACTACCGAGATCGGCGAGGAAGAAGTTGTTCTCTCAAGGATCATTCCTGTCGAAGGTCGGAGTCGTGCGTACATCAATGGGCGCATGGCAACCGTTGCCTCGTTAGCAGAGGCTGGCATTGATCTTGTAGACATTCATGGACAGCACTCCCATCAGCGCTTGCTTGGAGCCGCGACGCAGCGTGCGGCGCTCGATCGCTTTGCCAATATCGACCTCACTGGTTTGCGCGAGGCACGCAGTCGCGTCACCGAAATTGATGCAGCATTGGCGGCATTCGGAGGCGATGAGCGTTCTCGTGCTCGCGAAATTGACCTGTTGCGTTTTCAGTCACAAGAAATTCTCGGAGCGCTTATTCTTGGCCCCAACGAAGAGTCTGATTTGCTCGAGGAAGAAACAATTCTTGCGGATGCAAACTCCCACCGAGAGGCACTTTGGCAGGCGTATTCAGAGGTAACGCAAGACTCTGGCGTGCTTGATCTTTTGGGCAAAGCGCGCAGTGCAGTGCAGTCAAAGGCGAGTTTGCAGGCCCTCACAGAGCGTGTGAGTGCAATTATCGTCGAGACAGAAGAATTAGCGTCTGATCTTCGCACTCAAGCAGAGAACGCGGAAGAAAATCCTGAACGTCTGGCCGAGATTGGTGCCCGTCGCCATTTGTTGCGTGACATTATGCGCAAATATGGAGCCAATCTCGAAGATGCCATCGCCTACGGGCTGGAGTCATCCAATCGTCTCGCAGAGTTAGAGGGATACGAGGAAAACGTGCGCAGGTTGTTGGAGCAACGCGAAGAAGCTTTGAAAAAGTTGGCGGCGAGTGCACGCGCAGTTGCCAAGGCCCGACGCACCGCAGCACCGTTACTGGCTGCTCAGGTGGAAGCTCGTTTGCAAACATTGGCACTTCCGCATGCGTCGATAGTGGTTGAGATTGAGGAATCCAAAGAAGACATCGACGCAGGTGATGCGGTGGTGTTCCTGTTGAGTGCAAACCCCGGAAGTCCGCTGCTGCCGCTCACCAAGGTTGCAAGCGGTGGTGAACTAGCTCGCACAATGCTGGCGTTGCGGTTGGTGCTTTCTGAAGAACCAGGGACATTGGTGTTTGACGAAGTTGACGCTGGTATTGGTGGCGCGGCAGCCGTCGCAGTTGCTACCGCACTCTCTGACCTTGGTCGCCTACATCAGGTTTTGGCTGTGACGCATTTGCCTCAAGTTGCCGCAGCCGCTCATCATCAGATCGCTGTCACCAAAGAAGTCCGCGAGGGCCTCACCTTTGGCGCTGCCACGACTTTGTCCGCCGAGGAGCGAGTTCAAGAGGTTGCCCGCATGTTGTCTGGCGGGGTAGCAGACCAAAGCGCACGCCAGCACGCCTCGGACTTGATTGAACAATTGGGAGCCCCAAAGGCTGCACCCAAGCAACCACGATCGAAGACCCAGACACGATAAGATGAACTCCCGTTAGCGATGTAAATCCGACGGGAGTCAAGTGACAAAGCACATATTTGTAACAGGTGGCGTTGCCAGTTCACTTGGCAAGGGGCTCACAGCGTCGTCGCTTGGTCGATTGCTCAAAATGCGCGGTCTTCGTGTCACGATGCAAAAACTTGATCCGTACATCAACGTTGATCCCGGAACAATGAACCCGTTTGAGCACGGAGAAGTTTTTGTAACCGACGATGGTGGCGAGACCGATCTTGACTTGGGTCACTATGAAAGATTTATTGACGAAAATCTCACTCGAAGTTCAAATGCAACGACTGGTTCTATCTATCAGGCAGTGTTGGCTGCAGAACGTCGTGGCGATTATTTGGGAAAGACCGTTCAGGTCATTCCTCATGTCACTGACGAGATCAAGCGGCGCATTCGTCGTTTGGCAACTGAAGATACTGATGTTGTCATAACCGAAGTGGGCGGAACTGTTGGTGATATCGAGATTCTGCCCTTTTTAGAGGCAATTCGGCAGTTCAAGAACGAAGTTGGTCGTGACAATGTGCTGTATCTGCATGTGACTTTGGTGCCATTTATTGGTCCTAGCGGTGAGCAAAAGACTAAGCCAACTCAGCACAGCGTGACCGAACTACGTAGCCGTGGTGTACAGCCAGATGTCATCGTGTGCCGTAGCGAAGATCCGCTTAGCGACAGTTTGAAGCGAAAGATTTCACTCATGTGCGACGTAGAAGAGCGTGCCGTCATCAATGCTGCTGATGCTCGAAATATTTACGAGTTGCCTTTGATTCTTCACGAAGAAGGGCTCGATACTTTTGTTTGTGAAAGCCTAAAACTAGAAGTAGAGGCTGATCTCACGCCGTGGGAAAACCTTGTATCCCGTGTTGATGCAGCAACGCAACCAGTGCGTATCGGATTGATCGGAAAATATGTCGAACTACAAGATGCGTACTTATCAGTTGTAGAAAGCCTCAAACATGCCGGGTTTCATTACGGTGCAAAAGTTGAGATCGATTGGATTCAAGCCGAAGACGTCGAAGGATTGCTGGCCTCAGGTCGATTAACAGAACTTGACGGAATGGTGATTCCTGGAGGCTTTGGTCCACGCGGTATCGAAGGCAAGATTGCGGCGGCTGCGTTTTCGCGCGAGAACCTGGTGCCATGTCTGGGATTGTGTCTAGGCATGCAGGTCATGACAATTGAATTCGCTCGTCATGTGTTGGGCCTCTCAGAAGCCAACAGTACGGAATTCGATGCGGCCTCTAAAGACCCAGTGATCGACCTGATGCTTGAACAGCGAGATGTCTCCGACAAGGGAGGCACCATGAGGCTGGGAGCGTATTACGCCGTGCTCCAACCTGGTTCTCAAGTAGCCGAACTGTATGGGGAAAATGTTGTCAGCGAAAGACATCGCCATCGCTATGAGTTCAACTACAACTATCGAACTCGCTTTGAGGCTGCAGGTTTTATTTGTAGTGGTACATCGCCCGATAAGCGGTTAGTTGAGTTTATTGAACTCAACGACCATCCATACTGGGTCGGAACTCAAGCGCATCCTGAGTTTAAGAGCCGACCAGATCGGGCACATCCGTTGTTCAGAGGATTGATCGAAGCAGCCCTCGAGTTTCGTCGAGGTCGCGTCGGTCTGATGTCCAACGTTGCTGTAGCAACTGAGGTTGCCCATTAGTTTGCCCCAAACGCCGTCGCACGGGTTTCAGGTGCGCGAAAAAAAGGAACTGCACTCATGGGGGGTGTGGTCACTTGTTGAGGCAACAGTCGCCAATTCTGATGGCGAATTATTTGAGCGAACATTTGTTGACTCGCCCGGAGCGGTCGGAGCGGTAGCGGTGACTGGCGATGGGGATGTCGTGATGGTTTGGCAGTATCGCGCACCACTTGACGCAATGAATCTTGAAATCCCGGCGGGTATGCGCGATGTTGATGGTGAGGACATTTTATTGACAGCACAGCGTGAGCTTGCAGAAGAAGTTGGTTTCGTAGCCAAAAAATGGGACTATCTCGGTAACTGTGTCTCTGCAGCCGGAATGACAAATTCGGTCGTGTCACTATTTTTAGCCCGAGACCTATCAACAGTTGAACTTGATCGTCATGGCCCAGAAGAACAAGAGATGCAGATCTCGTTGATCGCACTAGACGACGCCCTCCAAATGGTCGAGGACGGATCAATCACCGATGCAAAAAGCGTGATGGGGCTCATGCTGGCACATCGGCGCATTACACGAGGTCAATAAGAAGTGACACGTTCACCGTTGTCTCCTGTTCGCGCGGGTGAGTTGGTTGAAGCGTTTCTTGCATGGCTTACCGTCGAAAAAGGTCGGGCAACTAACACGATTATCTCCTATCGACGTGACTTGATGGCGTACGAACTATGGCTTGCAGAGCACAAGCTCAAGATTTTAACCGTCAAGGCTCGACACCTGGATGATTTGATTGACGAGAGACGAAACAGTGGCGAAGCAGTCGCCAGTACAGCACGGCTGCTCGCTGCGGTGCGTATGTTTCATAGTTACCTCTTGACTGAGGATGTGCGAACAGACGACCCAACGTCTTTGCTTGAAGGTGTTCGGGTGCCATTGGGCATCCCGCATCCGTTATCAGAAAAAGAAATTCAAGATTTACTTGGTTCGGTAGTCGGGGAGTCCGCCGATGCATTGCGAGATCGAGCACTTTTAGAATTTCTGTATGCCACTGGCGCTCGAATCTCTGAAGTCTGTGGTCTGAACATTGATGACCTAGATCTCAATAATTCCATGGTTCGATTATTTGGCAAAGGTTCTAAAGAGCGTCTTGTACCATTTGGCAAAATTGCTGCAGAAGCATTACGCGATTATCTGCAACGAGATGGTCGACAGAGTCTGGCACCTGAGGTATGGCGGTCTTCTTCTGATCGGGATGCGGTTTTCCTGACGAACAGAGGACTACGAATGAACCGTCAAAAAGCGTGGGAAATTGTGCGTCTCGCTGGGGTTCGAGCTGGAATAACTCGCCAACTATCGCCTCACGTCATGCGCCATTCATGCGCCACGCACATGCTCGAACATGGTGCAGATCTGAGAATTGTTCAAGAGATGTTGGGACATGCGACGATCTCGACAACCCAGGTATACACACGAGTATCACCCGAACTGCTCTTTCAGGTGTATAAAAAGTCTCATCCCAGAATGCGCCCAACATGAATCGTTCTCCGTCACATCTTGCTCGACGCGCCGCATCGTCAATGTCACGTGCGCAATTGAGTATCACTGAGATTGATCGAGTTCGAGAGATTCTTTTGCCCGCTGAAATGAGTCTTTGGTTGCTTCAGCAGTCCAGAGACCAACGTCATTCAGTTGCGGTTTGGGACCGTTTTGTCGCTGCATATAATCAGGCAACAATTGACGAACAACGAGCAGCTTTGTTGCACGACCTCGGCAAATCTATGTCGAACGTGGGCTGGCTCGGGCGTATTGTTGCCACCCTCATTGGTGGTCGCACGAAAAACTTGCAAAAGTATCTTGATCATGAACACGTGGGAGTTGAAATGTTGCAAGGGGTTTCATCGGCGCGAACACTTGAGATTTTGTCGGGTACGGCTAGCGATAGTGCAGCGTTAGCAATATTTGCTGCCGACGATGCCTGAAAATAACTAGGCCTTTGGCAGGAGTCCAATTGCTGAGTGCGCACGCGCCAGTGTTGCAGCGGCAATCGTGCGTGCCCGAGAATCGCCAATTGCTAGGAGTCGGGTGAGTTCACCTGGATCTGACATGAGTGCTTTGTAGCGCAAACGGATTGGCTCGAGTAAAGAAATAACAGCATCTCCGGCATCGGCTTTGAGTGGACCGTATTGCTGATATTGACCGAGGAGGGACTCGACGGGGGTAGCAGTGGCCGCCGAAAGTATCTCAAGCAGATTTGCTATACCAGGTTTAGTTGCTGGATCGTATCGAATGTCATTGTCACTGTCGGTCACAGCACGTTTGAATTTGCGCATGATTGTCTCGTTGTCGTCAAGCATGTAGATAATTCCGGCATCGGAGTGTGCTGACTTGGACATCTTTGATGTTGGGTCTTGAAGGTCCATCACTCGAGCCCCCATTTTGGGATGTACGGCTCGAGGAAGCACGAAGGTGTCTCCAAATCGGTGATTAAACCGAGTGGCGATGTCGCGCGTAATCTCGATGTGTTGGCGTTGGTCATCTCCGACCGGGACTTCCTGGGCGTCATACAACAAAATATCTGCGGCCTGAAGAGCGGGATACGTAAATAATCCTGCCGATACGAAGTCGGCTTCTCGTTTGGCGGCTTTGTCTTTGAACTGTGTCATTCGAGAAAGTTCGCCAAAGGAAACCGTGCACTCCATCACCCACGCCAATTCGCTGTGTTCGTGGATATGGCTCTGTACAAAGATTGTGGCTCGCAAGGGGTCGAGCCCAACGGCAAAGAGCATCGCTGCGAGTTCAAGAGTCTGGACACCTAATACCTTGGGTTGATCGGTCACCGTGAGGGCATGTAGGTCGACAATGCCATGAAACACCTCTGACTCGTGCTGACCTGAGACCCAATTGACGAGTGCTCCGAGGTAGTTGCCAAGGTGAACCGATCCAGTGGGTTGAATACAAGACAAGACTCGGGTCACCTCCCGAACGCTAGCAACAGTGGCACAGTCAGACGTGGTTGATTCACTCTTTGTTGGGTCACGAGCACTACATTTGAGAGGTGGCATACGACGTGGCAACACCCCTCTATGAGGGCCCCTTTGATTTGTTGTTGCACCTCATCTTGCGCGAAGAAGTAGACATCCACGAGATTTCATTGACAACAATCGTGGACGCTTTTTTGGCAGAACTTGTACAAATGCAACAACTAGATCTAGATATTGCGACTGAGTTTTTGCTCATTGCCGCAACCCTTGTCGAACTCAAGGCGCGGCGTCTCCTGCCCGGAAAAGAAAACATCGACCTTGACGACGAACTAGCGCTCTGGGAAGAACGAGACGTCTTGCTGGCACGGCTCCTGGACTGCAAAACCTTTAAGGATGTGGCCCGAGTTCTGAGCAAATTTGTTGACGATGCTGATCTGAGTTACCCACGTACCGTCGGACCAGATGACCGCTTTGATGGAGTAGTCCCTGATCTGTTGGAGGGGCTCACGATAGAAAAACTTCAAAAGGGTTTCGTGACTGCCATCACGCCAAAGAGACCAGACGAAGTTTCGATGTCGCATGTGTCCCCAATTCGCTTCACTGTTGCAGAAGCGGTGCAGAGGTTGATGCAGACCTTGCCTTCGACTGGTCAAACGTCTTTAAGAAAACTCACAGCCGGTGTGCACGAAAGACTTGATGTCATTGTTCAGTTCCTTGCGTTGCTCGAGATGTACAAGCAGAACTACATCGAGTTAGACCAGGCAGAGAGATTTGGTGATATTCAAATTACTTGGACAGGAATCGGTCCAGAAGTGGGCGACACTGAGACCGACGCATACGAAGGATGACATGATGGATGCTGATTTAATACGAGCAATTGAAGCGATGGTTTTGGTCTCTCAAGAACCTGTACGGTCTGAGTTGATGGCGCAGTTGCTTGAACGGCCTGTAGTTGAGATTGAACACATGTGTGAACGACTTTCTGAGTCGTACGAACAAGCCGGCCACGGATTCGAACTCGCCAAAATTGCCGGAGGATGGCGCTTTCAGACGCATCCCTCGATGTCGATGTATGTTGAGCAGTTTTTACTTGACGGACAACGGGCACGTCTGTCGAATCCAGCGCTTGAGACTTTGGCGATTGTTGCGTATAAGCAACCAATTTCGCGCATGCAGATTGCATCAATCAGAGGAGTCGACCCAGATGCGGTATTGCGAACCCTGCATAGTCGCGGTTACGTCACGATTGTGAGCACCGACACAGGTCCAGGACAAGCCTCAATGTGGGGCACCACACAATTGTTTCTAGAAAAACTCGGCATTGCGTCGCTGGCGGATATGCCAGAGATTTCTTCGTTTGTTCCTGACGCAAATATTATTGAAGCTCTTGAGAAAACGCTCAGTGGGTCATTAGAACTTGAAGAAGAAACCCCCTTGACATCTGACGCCCCAGACTGACGTGAACACATCCGCGCCGGGAGGCGCCACGCCGGAGAAACCACTGTGGGAACAAAATGCGTCCGACGAAGGGGAGCGTCTACAAAAAGTTCTCGCTCGTGTCGGATACGGCTCTCGACGTGTGTGTGAAGAAATCATCCAAGATGGTCGGGTCACCGTTAACGGCGTCGTGGCAATACTTGGCAAAAGAGTGTTGATAGATACCGATACGGTCGAAGTCGATGGGGTCACGCTGGGGGTTCGTCCCGGCTTGGTGTATTACTTATTGAATAAACCAACAGGGGTCGTGTCAACTGCCTTTGACACCCATGACCGTCAAACTATTTTAGAACTAGTGCCAGCAGAGCCTCGAGTTTTTTCAATTGGTCGACTTGACATGGAAACGGAGGGCCTAATCATTTTGACCAACGACGGTGATCTTGGCAATGTGATTGCGCACCCAAGTAGTGCGGTGGAAAAAGAATATGTTGCAGAAGTGCAGTGCGGTCCGCAAGGTGTTTCGCAAAGCGCGATTCGCCGTCTGCGCGTTGGCATCGAACTAGAAGATGGAGTGACTGCGCCAGCAGAAGTCGGGCAACCAGAAAACGGCGTGCTGCGCATCACGATTCACGAAGGCAAGAATCGTCAGATTCGTCGAATGTGTGAAGAGGTCGGTTATCCGGTACAAAGGCTTGTAAGAGTGCGCATTGGTCCAATTAGAGATCAACACTTAAGTCCCGGTGAATGGCGACATCTGACGCATGCAGAGCTTCGATTATTGCGTGAGGCCGTCGCTCAGGGAAAAGCAGGGGGCCGCCGTCAACCTCCACGGATACGATAAGAACGTGTCTCAAGATCCGCATATCTCTCGTCATGCCAATGTGGTGGGCCTTGGACTGATCGGTGGATCATTGTGTTTGGCACTCAAAGACAAAGGCTTTATTGTCCACGGCACTGATTCGGACATCACACGTGTACAGATTGCGCTCGAGCGAGGCATCATCGACGACAACACTGTCTTCCCGACAGCGGATATTGGCTTTGTGGCAACTCCTGTCGCTGCAAGTGTTGATGCGATTACGCAGTTACTCGCCGATATGTCGGGCTTCGTGACGGACGTTGGTTCTGTCAAGAACGACATTGTTGCGCGCGTACAATCAGATCGTTTTGTCGGTGGGCATCCGATGGCTGGCTCAGAACTAGACGGTTTAGACGGTGCTGATGCAACCATGTTTGAATCGGCAGTTTGGGTGCTGACTCCGTCGCCACAGACATCTGACGCTGCGTTCGCTGCAGTAGCGGGGATCATTTCTCGTCTTGGTGCGGACGTCGTAGCGCTTCCTCCGCAAAAGCATGATGAACTTGTTGCTCTCATTAGTCATGTGCCGCACCTGACGGCTGCCACGCTCATGGGTCTGGCTGACGAACGCTCAGAAGAGCATCTTGCTTTGCTGCGGTTGGCGGCCGGCGGATTTAGAGACATGACACGAATCGCGTCTGGACGAACTGATATTTGGTTGGATATTTGCCAACAAAATCGTCCAGCGATTGTGGCTGCTTTGGATTCACTGATTAATGGGCTACAACACATTCGACAGGTTGTGCAAGATGAGGACAGGCCAGCACTCATGGCTCACCTAGATCGAGCACGACAAGCACGGATGAATCTGCCTTCTCGGGTTGGTCCGTCAACTGAACTCGCAGAAGTCCGCATTCCGATACCAGATCGTCCTGGTGCAGCAGCAGATGTCTTTGCTTTGGCCGGAGAATTAGGAGTGAATATTTTCGACTTTGAAGTCGTGCATTCTCTTGAGGGAGACCGTGGCGTCATCGTAATGGTTGTCGATAATCATCAAGTCGATTTATTTAAAGGCGGATTACTTGCGCGGACATTTCGTCCTGCCGTACACAGGTTGTCATGATGTCGTCAGTGCGCGCCATCAATGCCTCGCGAACGCCTCTGGATTGCACGGTTCAGGTTCCGGGTTCAAAAAGTATTGCCAATCGAGCGTTGGTGTGCGCGGCGCTATCCCATGGTGAGTCGGTTATCCAAAACATCCCCGATGGTGACGATACTTTTGCAATGCTCGACGCCCTCAAGGCAATGGGACTGCCGTGTCAGGTAACAAAAAATCAGGTCACAGTTATCGGCGGAGACCTCGGTCATTCCAACGTCACCCTTAATGCTCGTCTTGCCGGAACAACATCTAGATTTTTAACTGCAGTCGCCGCAGTGCGTGCAGGCGGGACAACGATTGATGGCGATGATGCTTTGCGTCGACGACCAATGAACGACTTACACGATGCGCTCAGACAGATTGGCGCCGATATCAGATATTCGGGTTCCAGCGGACTGCTGCCTGTCACTCTGGGGCCAAATATTGCGAGAAGTGGCGTCGTGAGTATTCGTGGAGATATATCGAGTCAATTTATTTCGGCCTTGATGATGATTGGGCCAGTGATTGGAGGACTGACAATTCAGTTGACGTCACAGTTGGTGTCACGGCCTTATGTTGACATGACGCGAGTGGTGATGGAGTCTTTCGGTGCCCGCGTCACAGTTTTAGAGAAAATAATTACGGTTCATGCGGATAGTTACAAGCCTG
>Ga0208960_1001195_pt1 | contig 14028 bp, 8 predicted proteins | sample GreLakmeON33MSRF_FD_187703 | JGI IMG/M metagenome (GOLD analysis project Ga0208960, IMG submission 187703) | Freshwater lentic microbial communities from great Laurentian Lakes, MI, USA - Great Lakes metaG ON33MSRF (SPAdes) | ecosystem: Environmental > Aquatic > Freshwater > Lake | place: Great...
AAATCTGCACGAACCACATTTGAGTCCATGCATGTTTGAGCCCGGGGGCGAATCAGTCCGCTGCCAAAATCTGCACGAACCACATTTGAGTCCATGCATTCGTCAGCAGTTAAAATCCGACTTAGTTTTCGGTTGGGGTATTGTCGTCTTGCGCGCCGCCAGCACCAGGCCCGCCCATACCACCCATCAACTTTTGCATGGCCATCATCAGAGCACCTTGAACAGCTTGAGCGCTTTTGAGTTGACCGTTTTCAATTCGTTCTGTGACTTGTGACAAGCCTTGTGTGAGAGTCCCCATCATTGCACCAGCTGCGGACATTTGCGCTTTCATGGATTCATCCATTTGAGTTGCGGTTGAATCAAGGTCAAGCTTCCATCCATTATCTGTGAGTGCTGCTTGAAATGACAGCGCACCTTGTGCACTCTTAATTTCAATTGTCGCAGTTTTTTCTGTCGCATCAGAGACGGTTGCTTGTGAACCCTTCCCGATCATTGCAGAGAGTGGACCGAGATTGGAACTCCCAAATTTTTCCTGCATTGCAACTTGCAATTTCCCGATTGCTTGCACAGCACCAAATGCCGTTGTGGCGAGCGCTTGCCCTTCTTGGGTTGTAGCGACCAAGAGTTCATCAATTCGAGCCGTCGCTGCAGGATCTCGATTCGTTGAACCAAAGAATGCGGCGAGATCCTCGACGGTGGCGAATGGAAAAGCCATCGAAGCATTTTCGGAAGTTGTTGCAGGCGCTTCTTTGGAAGCGGTTTCAGCAGATGCTTCAGAAGGCGCGGCGCTTTCATCTTTGTTTACAGATTCTGCTGGTGCCGCAGTCGCCACATTAAAGGTCGGCATTGCTACCTTCAGCGCTCTCTCCACGGTCACAACAAGAGCTAGCTTCGATGGACTTTCAGCTCCGCTGTTGGCAAGAACTTCTTGTAGGGCTGTGTATGCATCGATCGCTTCCTTGGTCGAGGCTTGTGCCTTGGCCAGCCAAGCATCAGCTTTGCCTTTGAACCCATCTTCAGACTGACCCATGCTGGGGCTCATCGCAAGTGAGCGAAACAGAAGCGCTTGTTGGAATTCTCCTTGACCGCGCATCAGCAAAGCTCGGGCTCTTGCTGCAGCGATACTGAAGAGCGAACTGTTCTTTGCTCCACTTCGACGCGCGGCAGCGTCAGCATTTTCTAGATCAGAGAAAGTCCGTTCGTAGCAACCCTTCAACTCCAAATCTTCCTCAGGGTTCGATGCTGTAACAAGTTTCAAAATTGAAGCCTTGAGCGCATCGGAAATCGCAATCTCTTGTGTATCCGTTGCATTTTGATTCGAAGACAACTCGCCAAGCACATCAAGTGCCCCTTGAAATGCCTGTGCGCGACGTTGGGCACTCAGTGCTTCACCAGTTCGCAGGCGAAGCACTGATTCCTGAGCCGTTGCAGTGACATCGGCATCTTCAGCTGTAGTTTGACTTGCACGCGCTTCATCCCGTTTGCGTCCTGCCTCTTCGGCCAGAACTGAGATCTCACCACGCTTAGCACGCAATCCTCGAATTCGAATTTCCTCTGCTTCGGCAAGCAAAGTTTGGGCATCAGCGAGCGCAACCTCATTGACGGAGTGTAAATCTGCCAATGTGCTGGTGAGGACGCTTTGTTGCGACTCGTGTTCGCGTTGCTCGTTTAAAGCCTTTGCCAAACTTGGTTGAATGCCTTTGGTTTCATTTGCCATTCCCTCGGTGTCTTGGGCAGCGAGGATCACATGAATATCGTCGACCACCTGAAGCAAACCATTCGCAAGCATTCTGCTGGATATGTTCGTGCTTTCAATCTGGTCCGCCTTGCCAATTTCGAGCAAGGCTGCTTGAGTTAATGCATTTGCAGACAAACTTGCAGCAACTTGTTTCTGTGTTTCGCTTGCACCGGGAACATTCGATAATCTCGAACCTGCATTTCGCATCTCTTCTGCCGCCGCGACTCGGTCGATGCTTGCTTGATGTGCGACTTGTGCGATCTTTTCACCGCCCTCACGAATCTGCTTCGCAGCATTATCTTGCATCGCGACTGAAGGATCTTCGCAAGCAGAACTCACAAGCAATGCGGAAAGAGAGCAGATTAAAAGTTTAGATATTCGTTTCATAATTTGCCAAGAAAAGTGATTTGGCAGTCTACGCTGACAAAGCGCAAAGTGCGCTATCGAGTGGGCTCGCCTGCATCGGCAGGAGTCCCTGGGGCAGGGGTTCTCAAGTCTGGCGGCTGGTACTCGATGGGATAAACAGGTCGCGGTTGATACATGGAACGGATCCACGAAAGTGTGTTTGTAAGTTTTTCCTGATTCAATTTGCGCCCGAAAACTGGTCGCCATCCCTTCACCGGTGGGTGAGGAGTCGCTGCCTCTTCTCTGGGTAACGCATATTGAATCAAGATTGAACGGTTTGGATCAGTGAAGTCGACCAGTGGGATATCTTTCGAATTTCCCATGAGCAAATTGAGCAAATTTGTGTACCTCACTCTTGCCTCTGCGTGATTTTCGTTTGTGAGAAAAAACTTTCCCGCATCTGGTCCACCATGGCAGCGACTGGTTGCACAATTTGGGATGAGCCAGAGATCGTGCACATTGCGGCGAAAGAGACTCATGGTCTCAGGATCGCCGACGACGCGAATTTTTGGATAAAAATCTCGAGCTTTTAATTCAAAGGCAAGACGAACGATCTTCATTGGATCTCCCACGACCAAAGCATTTCGACTTGGTGCATCCGGAGGAATACGTGGGCTTGAACCGAAATCATCAAAGAAAGTCCGAGCGTCAGCAGGATCGATGATGATGCGTGGAGGATTATTAAAGTCGATCTCGTAGACCCGAATGAGATTCACTTCGTCTTCAGTCAAAATTCGCGTTGGGAGCGATCTTGTGGTTGTCGCATTTTCTTCAGTGCTCGGATCTCGCTCGATTTTCTCTTTCTTTTTCGAACTCTTCGCATTCATGAGCCCCAATTGAGCTTCGACACGATTGAGCAAGGTGACAGCTTCGGGAAGTTTCGTGTCGGCAACGAGCGCGACAAGTTCTGTTCGCGCCAACGCATATTTCTTTTCGCTGACGAGCCAGTCGCAAAACCCAAGTCGTCGAACGGCATCCTTTGGGTCGATCGATTTCTTAAAAGCCTCATAGCTCTCTTCGAAAGAACGAATCAGTCCAACTCGATAGACCTCCGATCGCGGCATTGTCCGAACGGTTGTGCCGAGCATGTAGCGCACTTCGTCAAAGTCATCGGCAACTAACTGGATCTGAATCGAACTGCCATCTCGGCGATACAGAACTGCCATAGATGGTTGTTTCAAGTCAATCAACTGAATCGCATCGATGATGTCATCCTTTTTAAAATCCTGCTTCTTCCCATTGCGTTCAATCGTGATTCGACTCTCATCTTCGTACACAACGAATCCACCTGCTTCAGTCTTGCGATCGACGATCAAGTGCACTCGTCGAGGTTGTGGAACTGCGGGAGTCGCAACCGACTCCGTTGGGGTGGTTGTTACCGCTGGCGCAACTGCGGGAGTCGTCTGAGGAGCCACCGCTGATGGATCAACGCTCTTTGTTGCAGAAGGGTCTTGAGAAAAGGCATTCTTGTTTGCTGCAAGGTTCGCAACAAGAATCGCGACAAGAATCGCGACAAGATTCGCACTAGGGCAGTGAGGACGGAGGATGTTTGAAAAACACTCTTTCATAAGGGCACATTCCCTTGGCGCATTGTACGGGATACTCTGCTCCCACTATGAAACTTGGAGTTATGTCAGCGCTCTTTTCAGGGCGACCTCTTGAAGAAGTTGTTCGGGTCTGCGCAGAGAACGGTCTTGCTGCGATTGAACTGCCTGTGGGTGCATATCCTGGCAAGCCATTCTTTGAGCCGTCAAAAGTGTTGGCCGACCGCCGATCACAAGATCGAATCAAATCGCTCTTGAAAGATCACGGTTTAGAACTCTCTGGACTTGCCGTTCATGGAAATCCAGTTCATCCTGATCGTGCGATCGCAAAGATTCATCACGACGCATATGTCACGGCAGTGAAATTGGCTCCCAAGTTAGGCACTGACATCGTGATCACTTTTTCTGGTTGTCCTGGTGGAGCGAAGGGCGACAAGACTCCCAATTGGGTGACGTGTCCGTGGCCGACAGACTTTTGCGAAACTTTGAAATATCAATGGGACGAGGTGCTTGTTCCATATTGGGCATCGCAAGCAAAGCTTTGTCGAACGCACGGAGTTCGAACAGCGTGGGAAGGGCATCCTGGATTTTGCGCATATAACCCGGTGACAATTATTGAACTTTCACAGCGCGCAATGGCGGCATCGGGAATCAAAGGCAAGCCGATTCTTGGTGCGAATCTCGATCCGTCACATTTCTTTTGGCAGGGGATCGACCCGATTCTTTCAGCACAAATGCTCGGAGAAGCAGGCATTTTGTTCTATGTGCATGCGAAGGACACCGAACTCGATCGACACGAAGGACCACGCAATGGATATCTCGATGCGCGGCCATATTCCGCATTGAATAGTCGTTCTTGGAATTTCCGAACATGTGGCGATGGTCACGGTCACGAGTTCTGGAAGCCATTTGTGTCGATGCTTCGACGGCAGGGTTATGACCACGTGCTTTCGATCGAACATGAAGATGCGCTGCTCAGTGTCGATGAAGGATTTCGTAGAGCAGTTCGATTTCTTAAAGAAGCGATTATCGAAGAACCACCGGCGAAGCCCTGGTGGTCATAAAGCTGGTGGAGAGACAGCCCAGCGAAGATCAGTTTCTGACGAATCGGTTTATTTTTCAGGAAGCGGCGTGATCTCAATGTCTTTTGATCGACTGACCACGACTGTCCAAGTGACAACAGTTCCTTCGTTTCCAGATGGTGTCGGAGGAATCGAAAGATCCCAGCGCAAAATGCCTTGAGGGAATTGGGTTGCGATGTAATCAGCATCTCTGGAAAGTAGCAAACTGCTTGCGGAGAGATTGACTTCAATTTTGTCACTGCGACTGATGGGGCGCCGATCAAACAACTCCATATCGATCGATCGACCGGTTCCGTTGGAGATCGTCACGCGATAATCGCTGACAGTATCAAGCCCTCCACCGAAGAGGCCAGATTGTCGATCCTCTTTCTTGATCAATTCTCGACGTGCAGTAACCGCAGGATCTGCCCCGAAGAAAACCGCAAATTCTTGCTTGGGCGCAGCACCTATGAACGGAGTTGCTCCTACATAGTCGGCGCCGACGAAAACAGATGCGCGACCAGGCAGCAGTTGGAATGGACTTGCGTTAGACAGCGTGCCTCGAAGAAAGACTCCTTCGGATGCGATTGGTTGAGTTTGGAAGACAAACTTTGTTGGCGCATCAAATGATGCGATGCGAGCGCGCCGTCGGACTTGGTCATCACTTGGCGCATCAAACGGCAATGCGATTGTGTACGTCACGCTCGGTCCCGACCCACCAACAACAGCGTCTTCGCTTAACTTTTCTGCTGCTGACTTTCGCGCTCTCAAAAATCCAGCTGAAGCGTCTTTCATTTCCAGTGTTTGCGCAGTCTCAGCTGCTGGAGCGGCCGAAACATCCATCAAGTATGCCACCGCACTTTCACTCACTTGAACGTACGGCGCGCGTACATCAACAATCCACGGTGTCACTGAAGTTGGGCTTGCCGCACGAGAAGGTCGTGCGGTCGAAAGTGAAAGGCGCACACCTTTCCAATCTTCGCCGGAATTTTGGATGACGAGTGCGTCAAATTCAATGCCGATGGCATTTCGATCAGGCGATGCGCGAATGGAATAGACAGGTTCCCAGCGAGCATCAGTCACGAGATAAGACAATCGCACTGGCACTTCGCCTTCGGTGGTCATCGCCAATAAGACTTCGGCAGACTGAGAAGTCTTCGCTCGACCTCCAAGAGCATCTCGACGATTCTGGGCAGAAACAAGGTCTTTTCGAAGCATCTCTGCTCGCTCAGTCGCGACGCGGATGACACCGCCAATTCGTGTGCGCTGAGTTGCCATCCATGCAAGTTGTCCATCGAGGCTTGCAAGGTCAAGCTTCGTTGTACCGCCATCTTTGGTTGCATCTGTTGCCGCTCGCACGCCAACTGATTCGACAACTTTCAATTCGCTTTGTGCTCCGGTCAATGTGTCAGTTGTAGTTGCGATCTCTTGGTTGATCTTTCGAATTTCGGCATCCAGAACGGCGGCGTCTGGCGTCGAAGCAGCCTCTGGCGTAGCACGCTCTGAAAAATCGACCGAGAGAATTCTGCCTGAGCCACACTTTGCTTCAAGCGTTTCAGGTTGAATTGACGCAGGGAGATCTTCAAAGCGAAGTTTCCAAAGACCAGCGGTCAGCTTTGTTGTTGCAACTCGGGTGATTGCAGCACGCCCCTGATAGAGCACGACCGATTCGATCTTGGTTTTAAGCAATCGTTCTTCGGGAATGTTTGGGTCAATTTGCGAAGCATCCCCTTGGCAGTTCGCATTTGTTTCGAAAGCGAGACAGCAAAGTGCAAGAGCAAGTAATTCGATTTTCATGTTTCTTTCTCCGATTATGTTTCAATCTCGAGCAGTGCCGCTCGAATTCCAGCACGTTCAAGCAATGCTGCGATTCGTGCAGCATGTTGAAGCTTGCTTCCTTGAACTTCTTGAATAAGCCCGCGCATTTCCAGCTCTTTTTGCAGATATCTCAGCGCAGTTTCTGCAACGGCAGATGGTTCCATCGATGCAAAGAAATCGATTCCTTCCCGATAAACGATTCGGCTTGCCACGCCTTTGGCGACCACCCATTCCAAATATGCGGTTGGCAATTCAGCAAAGATGCGGTCTCCAACTGTCTTGGAGAGTTCGCGAGGCATGTGATTGAGAACGACTTCGCGAAAGATTTCTCGATTGTTGGCAGCCCAACTTGCGACGGCAGGTTGAATCGCGTTCGCGCTTGCGTTGATCGCCAAAGAAAGTTTCGTCGATAATTCTGGAAGTGGCACAGACGGATGTCTGCGTCCCTCGCCAAGCAAGATGATTGCTTCTTGGCGAGCTGCTTCACGCAATTTCTCCAAGACCTGTCCGACGAACGTGGGCTTGATCTTCAAGAACTGTTCTTCGTTCAACAGCATGCTGGATGCAATCTCGAAACTCGAACACATCACGCCGCATTTGTTCGCACTCGAATCTTTGATGATCAGTGTTCCAGCCTTCGCAAGCGAAATGCGCGCGTCGGGCGTGAGAAAGAGATTCGCTCCTTCAACGATCAGCGGGCTTGAAGGTTTGCCGTTTGGCTGCAAATATTCACGCCAATTTCTTTCGTTGATTGTCGAAGGTCGTCCTCCTCCTGGAATAAACGCATCACAAACCAGCCGATTATGCAGTGAATTTCGCAGTTGAACGCCTTCTGGCGTATCGGCTTTGACCACGCGTCCCTTTGCAGAAAGAGACTTTGGATTGAAATGGGAAATCGCCAAACCCGCAACAAAGAGTCGTTCAAGTTCTGCATGATCGAGTCCTTGCGGATCTTCTCCAACTCCGCTGCCGTCTGCAATACCGACAATGCATGCGTTGGCACCATAGTCACGGTGAAGAATGCGCATCATGTTGCCCGCAACATCGCCATCGGGACCACCAGTGATCTTGACCGTGAAGCGCTGCTTTGTGGGATCGATTCCTTGTGACAAAAGCGCAATACGCAGAAACACATTCACCCCTTCGCTGGTGACGCCATATTCCTTGTGATTGATTCCGCCATTTGGTTTGGAACTCATGAACGCATTGGCAAGTGGATACTTTCGTGCTGCTGCATGCGCCACAATCCAGTCGATGTGCATTGGGGTGATGTTTTCATCTGGTCCCAAGAAAATAAATTCTTCACGCCCCAAGTGATCAACGATTCGAGATCGCGTCGCAGGGTCTGGGGTGATCAGATCAAGTATCCCATCCACGAAAGCTTTCACGCAGCGATTCGTTTCTGCGGGTGGTTCGAGCACGATTGCGGCTTTCGCGCCGCCTTCTGGAATGTCCTTGTTTTTGAGCTGTTGTGCGAACGCAAGGCCATAGACCTCATCGAAGAGTCGCTCAGATTCGCGGTCAAAGAGCACTGCATTTGCAGGCTTCACGACACGAAGTCCACCGCGTGCAATTTCTTTGAAGCGGACATGAAATCCGTGAAAGCCTCGGCCATAGACAAAGAAGACACCGAATGGCAATTCGGGTCGAGTCGGACCGACGAGCAGCGCAGGGTCAAGCCGCACAGAAAAGGAGAATCGATCTGCAACAAAGAAGTTGGTGCGAAGCACTGCTTGCACGGCGCGCAGGAATGCGGAAAAAATTTCGCGCGCATCATCCGAGTCGCTGATTGCATCGATCGTGGTTCGAAGTGCTGCAGAGCGCGCGTTGAATTCGGCGTCGGCAAGTGGTTTCGTTGGATCGAATCGCGAAGTGAAAAGTTCCAGTATCGGCAGAGTGATTGCAGCGCGCGATTCCATCGTCGATGTGACTCGGTCTCGGCTGAACGCTAAAGCGTCAGTTGGCACGAGCATCTGCCGAACAAGATCTGCGAAGGCGGAAATCAATTCGCCTTGGGGAAGTGTGAACTCTGGGCGCCTTCCAATCAATTCGACCACTCGGAAATCGAGCCATTTCAAACGCATAATCTCGCTGTGCAGAGGTGCCCAACGTGGGTCTTTCGCGTCAATTCTGGTGTGATCCGCCCAATGCGCTATGAATCCTACGAATGTGACTGATCCGTATGGAGCATCCTGCACGATGTCCAAATGTGCACGTGTGATGCTGGCATTGTGTCGCATCAGAATTCGCGCGGCGCGTTCAAGCATTGTCCGAGTTCGTGCGTTCGAAACTGCAATCGTGATTCGACTTGTGGTTGGATCATCTTCTGATTCGAGAGAGACGATTGGTTTATCCGTGCCCGAAATCTGTCGGAAGAGTTCGAAGTGGCGGCACATGCGCAAGGGGGTCAGCGTCGTTAAATAGCGAGCCGAACTTCCAATCAGAAACTTGCGAAGTGCATCGGCTTGCAGGCTTGGGTGATGCGATCGCGAAAATTCAATTGTGGTTTCAATCGCAGCATTCTGCGCGGCATTCGATTTGTCGTATGGTTCTTGTTCACCGAACTCGAAAGTATCGATGACAAGTTCGCCATCCTTTGAAGAGTGAATCTTCGCCGCTCGAAGTGACGAATCCATTGGAAGGTCGCGGACGATGTCTGCGAGAACTCCAGCTCGATTGCCACTGCGGATTGCAGTGATCGAATGGCCATCTGGGCTTTTCAATGTGACATCGATCGGCCGCCCAGAAGTTTTCGCAGCCAAGATCGATCGAAGGTGCACGCGCTGCGCTTCAGGAGAGGTGTCCTGGAAGTACATCTTTGGCATATTGTCGAGAAACCACGGCACAACCACGCAAGCAGTGGCATGAAATTCGGCTGAGAGTTGGTCCAGCAGTCCTTCAGTTTGGGGGCTGGGCTGGGTAGCGTCATTTGATCGAACGGTGGTCATCCCGTAAAAGTACCCTTTCTGCTCAAATCACGGTGAGCAATACAGACGAATGACCACAATCATTATTGGAAACTTCGATGGCGTCCATATCGGACATCAAGGGCTGATTCGCCGTGCACGTGATCTCTCGCCGACAAGCGAGGTGGTCGCTGTGACCTTTGATTCCCACCCAGCCTTACAGACGCGCGGCGAAGCCCCTCCGATGCTTACGACAAATCAAGATCGCGAGCGTTTGCTGATCGATTCTGGGGTCACTCGAGTCGAATTTTTACAGACCACACCAGAATTGCTCGCGCTTGACCCCGATACGTTCGTCGAATTTTTGCAATCACGAATTCATTTCTCCGCAGTGGTTGAAGGTGCAGATTTTCGATTTGGATGTCGAAGAAGTGGCGATGTGAAAACGCTTGGCGAGATTGGTCTTCGAAGAAATTTTAAAACGATCGTTGCTGATAATGTCGATGTTGCCCTGCGCGATGGACAAATCGTCTCTGCACGAAGTTCGATGGTGCGTTGGCTCTTGGCAAACGGGCGCGTCGCAGATGCCCAGCGTGTGCTCGGCCGTTCCTATTCTGTAACAGGAATTGTTGTGCTCGGTCAACAGCGAGGTCGCCAATTGGGATATCCCACTGCGAATTTTGCACAATTGACTTCTGTTCTCCCCAGTGACGGGGTCTATTCAGTTGGCGTCGAAGATGCACAAGGTCGTCAATGGCGCGGCGCGGCAAGCATTGGATCGAACCCGACATTTGGCGAGTATCCACGTACTCTTGAAGTTCATGTTCTCGACCTGCCAAAAAATACGGATCTCTATGGGCAAAGTATGCGGATCACTTTTCAGGAATGGTTGCGTGGCATGATGCGATTTGATTCTGTCGATGTGCTCGTCGCACAGATCGAACGTGATTGCGCACAGGTGGTCGCATGAGCACCTATCTCTCGACAACAGATTTACCCTCAATTGCTCGGCGTTTGCAGGCTGCTTCGCATATCGCTGTTGTCAGTCACGCCAAGCCTGACGGAGATGCAGCTGGATCAATTCTCGCCATGACACGCGCACTGCGTTCGATGGGCAAGCGAGTCGATGGAATTTTTACCGGAGTGGTAGATCCAAACATCCAAGCCCTTGCAGTACCGGGTGAAATACAATTGGCGACGGTTTCGCCGCCAGATCCCGCAATCGACCTTGTCGTGCTTGTTGATACTGGAGCGTGGAGTCAGGTTGAACCGCTTGATGGTTGGCTCAAATCGATGGCAGGTCGAATTGTCGGGCTTGATCATCATGCGCGAGGCGACGACATCGCATCGGACCGAGTCGTTGATTGCTCGATGGCATCGTCCACGCAGTTGGTGGTCCGCTTGATCGATGAACTTGGCGTGCCGCTCATCGCCGCAGGGGCGAGCGCAAAGTTTTCGATTGCAGAAGCAATCTTTGTTGGACTGGCAACTGATACTGGTTGGTTCCGTTTTCAAAGTGCAGATGCCGCGGTCTTTGCCCTCGCATCTCGTTTGCTTTCACACGGCGTAGACAAGATGGCTCTGTATCAATTGCTCGACGAGAATGGACGGCCAGTTCGTCTCGCTGCAATGGCCCGAGCACTTTCATCTTTGACATTTCATCTCAATGGTCGTGCGACGGTGATGGCTCTTTCTCACGATGACTTCGCACAAACAGGCGCAAATTCCGATGATGTTGGTGGGCTTGTGAATGTTCCGTTGACAATTGGCTCGGTGACAATGTCGGTCGTGTTGACTGAAACGAACGCTGGAATTACAAAGGCAAGTTTTCGCAGCAAGCCGACTCCATCAGGTGCGCCAAGCGTGAATGTCAGCAATTTTGCAGCGCAATTTGGAGGCGGGGGACATGCTCAGGCAGCGGGTGCGAAATTGATGTTGCCTCTGGCAGATGCGCGCCGTACAGTTGAATTGGCGATCGGTTCCCTTACTGGAGTTTAAACATGCTTTCATTCACTTCTCGCAATCCCATCGGTTTCTTTTATGCATTCATTTGTACGAGCACCATTTTTTCTTTTATCGCTTGCACTGGCTGCGATAAAATGTGTTGTCAGGATTCGGCGCAGGAGTCCGCGCAGAATGCTGTTGGGATTCCAGTCAAAGCAGTCACACCGATTTCTTTGACGGCAACAACTTTATATTTGGATGTGCAGGGGATGCACTGCGATGGTTGTGTCCAAGCGATCGATGCAGAAGCAAGGTCGATCGATGGCGTCAGTGACGCGCAAGTTTCACTCGAAAAACATTCGGCTCAAATAAAAATTTCCAGCCCTGAACTTGCCGCAAAGGTGGAGTCTGCGATTCGATCGCTTGGTTACACCGTCACGGTTGTTGCCGCACCGAACTAAATTAAGCTCAAGATTAAGCTCAAGATTAAGCTCAAGATTAAGCTCAAGATTAAGCTCAGGGGTTTTTCATAGCAGAACCAGTCAATCTTGGAAAAATTCTCAGCGCCGCTGGCAGCAAAGTGACTGAGCAAATGAGGCAGGAAAAGCTGCCGATAAACATAATTAATCCCAAGCTTTGAAGTCCGCGATGTGACGCAAAAAGCAATGTTCCGAAACCGACGGCAGTGGTCACCGCGCTGAGAATGACTGCGCGCATTGTCCATCCAAACGTATGCAAATTTTCCTGCTCGCGTGCTCGGTGCATGACATGCACGCAACTATCGATACCGAATCCAAGCAGCATCGGAACACTGAAGAAGTTCGCAAGGTTCAGCGAGACCCCAAATAGTCCGAGCAGTCCGAAGGTCCAACTCATGCCGATAAATAGACATGCCATGCATGTCGCTGTTGATACGACAGATCGCAAATCGATCCAGACGAGGAGCGTTATTGCAAGAACAGACCAAGTGGACATAAGTATGAACGCATCTCTCATGTCGACGATCGACTCGAAGACTGTCATCGGCGCTCCCGTCGCATCGGGGTCGATCATGCGAAGTGTTTTCACAAATGATTCAAGCGGTGCGAATTCCCAGAGATCTATTTTGGGAAAAATCGACACAAGCATTCCGCCTTCCGGTGAGACAAATCGAGCACGCACGGCAAGCGGCAGACTCTCTCTCAATCCCAAATTTGCCCCCACTCCCATTTGTTTCAGTGCATTTCCAGTGTGCTCGACCATCTCTTGGGCTTGCGCCTGTGCGACCATGCGCAGCTGAGGATCGTTCAACTTTCGCTCAAGTTGGGTGAGTGCTTCTGCGATTTTTCGTAGAGGTGCAAGTTCTTCAGGCTTTGCTTGTAGTGAAGCAAGCACGAGCATTTGCCCCAATCGCTTGCGAACACTCTCAACGAAAGCGCCAGTCAGTTCTTGTTGTTGGACAGGATTCGCTTTCAAAGAACCTCCAACGGCCGCTGCTGTGCTGGGCAAAAGCGCGGTTGCCAATTCTGCGCGAAGTTTGATTCTCTCCGCACTATCGGGCTGAACCAAATCCAGCACGCTGCGAACTTCAGCAACAAGTGGTTGCGCATGAGCACGTTCCACTGTGCTTGTGACCTGCGCTTCGGTTCTGCAAATCACAGCGCCAAACCAAGATGCACTCAATGAGTCTTCGAGAATTCGGTGTTCCCATTGGATAGATTCCAAACCATCTGCCTGCAGTTTCAGCAGGTTGCTTTCGAATCTCATCATTGGAATCACAGAGCAAAGAGCGATCGTCGCAATTCCGCAGCCGATGAGAATTCGCGTTGACCTTTTCCGCGATGGGCTTGATGGCTGTACATCTGCAGGCAGTGAAATGACACTTTCAGAAACGCCACGATCCTTCGCACGTTTCTCACGCCAGCCGTCCACAAGAATTATGAGCGCCGGCAGCACAGTCGTCATCATCAATGCACAGATAACAAGTCCACTTCCAGCAATAATGCCAAGTTCCCGCAAGCCTCCAAATTCTGTACCAAGAGCAATGAAGAACACTGCTGCGCTGGTGAGTGCGCCCACCCACGTGGGAATCGTGTTGGCCTCCATCCCCGAACGCATTGCTTGAAAAGTGCCATGTTTGCCGCGAAACTCTGTGTAACGCGCAATTGTGTGAATTCCATAATCCACTCCAGCGCTGACCAGAACCAACATAAAGACGAGGCTGAGCAGATTCAATCGACCGACGAGCAGCGTGGCGGTGCCGTATGTGCACGCAAAGGTCATTGCAAGAACGACACATGCCAGAATCGGACGCACGAGACTTCCAAATGTCCACATTGTGAAGATCACCACAAGAATTGTTGCGATGAGCGTTCCGCGTGTCATATCTTGATTGGTTGTCAGCAGTTCGTCCGCTTGCAACACAGGCTTTCCAGTCAGCCCAATATCGACTGCAGGCGAATGGGATTGCACTTGGGAAATGACGGCACGTATCTTTGCTAAGACGGGCTCGATGGTTCCCAGCCCAGAGAAATCTTTCTGCGGGAGAATCTCAATGAAAAACATATTCCCACTGGACGAAACCAGATATTCACTCTTGCGTTCGTGGGCGAATGCAAATCCATCGTCCGGTT
>Ga0208960_1001198_pt1 | contig 14021 bp, 10 predicted proteins | sample GreLakmeON33MSRF_FD_187703 | JGI IMG/M metagenome (GOLD analysis project Ga0208960, IMG submission 187703) | Freshwater lentic microbial communities from great Laurentian Lakes, MI, USA - Great Lakes metaG ON33MSRF (SPAdes) | ecosystem: Environmental > Aquatic > Freshwater > Lake | place: Great...
CTTTTGCACCTTTGCACGGTCTTTGGTCTTCCCCCTGTCCCCATGTCACCGTGCCCACGTGCCCCCTCTCGCGTTTCACGCGAGTTCACCTTTGCACGGTATCTTTGTCTCCCCGGCCAACTGGCCAACCAATCAACTGGTCAACTAGTCTATCTCGTTCGCGCGCGCCTCCGGGCCTCCCGGTCTACTTACTCCCAAACTGCGGATGTCCGATGATTCGTCTTTCAATTTCCGCCCGCTCCGCGTCGCTCAATCCATCCGGGAATTTCTTCGTCGAACGGCTCCAGCGGTCTAACCAATCTTTCTCGATGAGCGGGTAGGGGCAGGGTTCCGGGAAGCCTGGGCTCAGTGCAATGATGGTGTCTTTTTTCGAACCCGTTCCTTCGCCGACCGCTACAAAAAATCCGGCATTCAACATTGCGACGCGGGCGGTAGTGGAAGAGCAATACGTGAAGAGCTGCGCAGATTTCTGCGGATCGCAATGGGCGAAGAGTTTCTGGAACGACTCCAAGGCCCAGCAATCCCCGTTGGTTTTTTGCGAAAAGAAATCGTAATAAATGATATCAGGTTTCGCCGAGGCTTCGGCCGCTTTCTCCCAGAAATCTCCGACATGCAACTCCCAGCTCAATCCCGGGAATTGCCGCGATTCCCATTGCCCGCGGGCCAAGACGGCATCCGGCCCGGAATGGCGCAGATACTCGAACCGATTCTTATGCATCAAGGCGAGGCGGATGGAGTCGAGGTCGTTTTCGAAGCTGATGACTTTTAAGCCGCGCACGGGCCCTTTCGCCGCTTCGGTCTCATAACATTGGATGGCGGCCATGGCGTTCGCTCCGGCGCCCAAGCCGAGATCCCAGATGACGAGGGGCGCAAGGTCTTCGGGTTTTTCGCCGGGCTTCAACTGCAACCTCGCCGTCAAGGCTGATTGGTCGATGTAAAGCGCTTTGGCTTCTTCCATCGGCGGGCGACGCAGATGCATGATCTCTCCCGAAGAAATCTGCCGGATGTTCGCAAAGCCTTGGGAATGCAGGTGGATTTCATAATCGCCCAAGCTCCGCGGTCGCCGCTCTTTGCCGACTTTCGGCGGTTTCGCCGGATTATCCATGTCCTCGATCTGCAAGACTTGCCGGCGGTCATGGTAGTAGGCCAGGAAGGAATCTTCGAGGATGCTCTGCCGGATCTCCCGCATCATCTGGTGATAGAAGGCGATGTTGTGCTGCCCCAGAAGCGTCCAACCCAAGGGCTCCTGGGTCTTAGTCAGGTGGTGTAGGTAACCACGCGAATACTTCGCGCATACCGGGCATTTGCACGTAGCATCCAATTTCTCTTCCGAGAACTTATAAACCGAGCGACGAAGTTGCAGGAGGCCGCGAGAGGTGAAGGCAGTGCCGAATTGGGCGACTTTGTTCGGGATGATGCAGTCGAACATGTCCACGCCGCGGTGGACGGCTTCGAGCAGATCCAACGGCGTTCCCACGCCCATGAGGTAACGCGGCCGATCTTCCGGTAGCATGGCTGCGGCGATTTCGCACATGTCTTCGCGTTGCTGTTTTTCTTCGCCCACGGCGAGTCCGCCAATCGCAAAGCCGTCAAAAGGTAATTGGGTGAGGCCGTCCGCGCTTTGTTTACGTAGGTCCGGATAGAGCGCGCCTTGGACGATGCCGAACATGGATTGCAGCGATTCGCCGCGGGCTGCCAAACTCCGCTTGGCCCATCGGTATGTGATCTCCAGCGCGGCTTGGGCTGTGGCCTTGTCCGCCGTCGAGGGGATGCATTGGTCGAGCACCATCATGATGTCGCTGCCAATCGCGATTTGGGTGCCGATGCTCGTTTCCGGACTGAGGAGGTGGACCTTGCCGTCCACGTAGCTCCGGAACTCCGCGCCTTCTTCTTTCATGTTCCGCGCATGCGGCAGGGAGAAGATTTGGAAGCCACCCGAATCCGTCAGGAAGGATTTTTCCCAGCCCGTGAACTTATGGATGCCACCAAAGCTCTTGAAGACCTCGGGTCCCGGACGGAGTAATAGGTGATAGGTGTTCGCCAGTAGAATCTGCGAACCCGAATCGAGCAGCGTGTCGAAAGTCTGGGCTTTGACCGTCGCCTGGGTTCCTACCGGCATGAACAGCGGCGTCTTAACTTCATTATGAAGCGTCCGGAACGTTCCTGCCCGCGCCCGGGAGCCCGTGGCCACTGCCTCGAGTTTGAAATTGAGTCTGCCGGATGACATAGGAGAGGGGAAGGGGTAGGGCTCGGCCTAGTCCTAGGCGAGCCTAAGCTTGAGTTAGGGATGCGATGACATCGCATCCTCAAAATAGCTTTCATTCTCAGGTGGCAGGTGGCAGCCCCGGGTTGCAGGTTGCAGGAAGGGTAGCGCTCAAAGGGAAACCGGAGACCGGAATTAATGCTTCGGTCATATATCCCTAGCTAATCATCCGGTCTCCCTCTGCTGCCCCTTTGAGTTCTGCCTCCCCGGTTTCCGGTCTCCCCTTGCGGCTCCGCCTCTCACCTTTGCACAGGATCTCCGCTCCGATTTGCACCTTTGCACTGCCTCTCTCTGGCCAACTGGCCCACTGGTCAACGAATCAACTCGTGTGCCTTGGTCCGGCCCACGAGCCCTCCGGTCCTCGCGTCCTCGTGGTCTTCCCCCTGTCCCCATGTCACCGTGCCCACGTGCCCCCTCTCGCGTTTCACGCGAGTTCACCTTTGCACGGTATCTTCGTCTCCCTTGCCAACTGGCCCACGGGTCAACCGGTCAACTAGTCTGGCTCTTTCTAATCCACCGAGCCTCTCATTAGTTAGTCCCTTGCCCTCCTTCCCCATTCCCCCTCTATCTGCCTTCTCATGTATCTCGCCGTTTGGACTCCGCAGCATTCCCAGGCCGTTTTAGCTGGAGGTAATGTGCTGCTTTCCGGCGCGCCCGGGGCCGGGAAATCCTACCTGATTCGCGAAGTCATCCTTCCTGCGTTATTAGCCCAAGGCGCCCAGGTCCTGGTGGTCGATTACGCCGATGTCTATGGTGCCAAGATCAAATCTGCCACGGGTGCTCCGATGCGTCGCCTCGTGCTGGGTGCCGAAACGTTCGGACCCGCTGCCGCCAACGCGCCCTCGCCTGCGCCCGGACTTTTGGCGAGCTCTTGCCTCGTGACGTTGGACGGCCCGCGGGTCGCCCGCGATGGCATGTGCGATCTGCTGCTCCAATCCCTCTACGCCGAATTGCTCCAACGTCCTCGACCGCCTGGTACGCCCCAATATCTTATCATAGATATTTCCCACCTCACGCCCGCAATTCCGACCTTTAAGCTCATGTTGCGTAACGCCGCTAAGTTCGGCTTCACGCTCATCGTCACCTGCCAGTCGCCCAGCACGCTGGACGACGATCTCTTGGCGCTCTTCCGCACACACGTCGCGTTTTACCATTTCTTTAAACGTTGCCTCCGTTGCATGGCGCAAGCCGTCTTGACTACGAGTACGCCCGCGTTGAGTGGATTGCAGACCCAGCCCGCGGACGGTTTGCAAGCGCAGCGCGCAGCGCCCCTGAATATGTTCGGCCAGCCCGTCGCAACGCCTACCAGTCAGCTTGCGGGCGTCATTGCTAAATTAAAAGTCGGCGAATGCCTCCTCGCGACCCCCGAGATTAAATTCGAAAAACTCAAAGCCAACCCTTGGGCCTAATCGCCGCTTCAGGGTAGGTGCATCACCCATGCGATCCCACGTAACCTGGCCGAGAAGACCGATGCCCTGATTATCGACTTTTTCCTTCGCCATAAGAAATAGACCGGGAGGGTGGGGTGAGTTATGGAATCAGGCCGACACGCGATAGGTCTTCAGCGGTTTAATGGCGGCTTTGATCTTCGGCCCGAGGACGTGCAGCGCTTCGCGGAGGTCATAGGCGAGCTGTGCTCTTAGCCAGTAGCCGGGAGTCAGGCCGAGGTAGGTGCAGAGATGTAGGTCGGTTTCAGGGGTGATACCGCGCCGTTCATTAAGGATCTCGTTGATGCGCTGGTGGGGTAGCTGCGCCCCCTTGGCCAAGCGGTAGGCCGTGATGCCAAGCGGGCCGAGGAAATCTTCCCGGAGGAGTTCTCCGGGGTGAACGTTCAAGTGTTTCTTTTTCATAAGTTCAGTGGTAGTCGGTGATTTTTTAACTCGTGGGCATTCTGACCAGCCCAGCGGAAGCAGACTCTATACTGGTCGTTGACCCGGATGCTGTGCAGTCCTTGGAGTTTCCCCTTGAGGGCTTCGAGCCGGTTGCCCGGTGGGATGCGAAGGTCGACGAGTGAGGTGGCGGCTTGTATTTGGGTGAGTTTGCGGAGGGAGGTCTGGTGGATGTTCTAAGGAAGGGCAGTGGGCTTCTGTCCGAGCCAGAGGGCGTGCGTATGCCGACAGGCAAACGAGGCTATCATTGGACGAAAGCATGATGGATGCTAAGGGTGCAGGTGGTCAAGCAGACTATGCACGTTAAGCGTGTATAGTCTACGGTCGTCCGCTGTTTGTCCGATGATGGATGCATGTGCCTCATTCAGGCGCGACCGAGCGCACGCTCAAACTGATCCCAATAGGTAGGTTATCCTCGATATTTCTGATCGAGGTCGGCCAGCAATACCTATGTAAATTTGATTCGATGACAGTCTGCCCACGCTGCGCGAGAGCCGTGAGTAACTATTTCTTAAGAACGTCGGCCGGGTCCGAACACGGGGTGGGCCTGACCTCTTAATTCTCTTCGGCATGTTGACAAGGAAGACAGATTAGAGGCTCGGTTGACCAGAGCACGAAGTGCAAAGGTGAAAATATGGGAGACAAGTTTCGGGTGGTGCCTGGCGGCCTCGGGTGTCAGATAGGGGCTGGCGGCCCGCGCGCCGACGGATGACCGGGCCGGTCATCCCTACCTCGATGCGGTTGCGAGTGTTCAGAGGGTCTTTTGGATTTCGATAGCGGCGGCTTCGGCTTGTTTGCGTTCCTCGGGGTTAAGCCGCTCGAGGCTTACCTTGATGTGCTTTTTGAAGTCTTCGTCGCCGGTCTTTTGCAGGCAGAGCATGAGCCAAGCGCCGCCTTCGATGAGGTTTACAGGAATGCCCATGCCCAAAACGTGAGCCATGCCATACTTATACATGCCGCCGGGGTGGCCTTGTTTGGCTGAAAGTCTGAACCATTTGACCGCCTCGGAGAAAGTGGCTTCGTCGGTCCTGGAAAGCATAAAGGACCCCATGTTGGCTTGGGCAATTGGGTGTCCGTCGTCGGCGGCTTTCTTGGTCCAGAATACCGCCATTTTCTGGTCTTGTTCGACACCGGTGCCGTCCTTGTAGCACACGCCGAGTTTGAACTGTGACTCGAGGTCGTCCTTATCGGCCGCCTTCCGGAACCACTTCGCCATCTCGACGAAGTCCACGCTCACGCCGTCGCCGTCCTCGAGGCAGTTAGCGAGCGTGCGCATGGCTTCGACATGGCCTTGCTCGGCGGCCCGGCGGCACCAGACCGCGGCCTCAAGCGGATCTTTGACCGTGCCGTTTCCGTCGTGATACATCGCCGCCAAGGCGAACTGGTTCTCCGCTGCGCCGACCTGAGCGAGTTCGAACTGACGGTGAAACTGGTTAGTGAGTTCGATACTGTGGGAACCCAGGCTGAACATCGGGGCGATATTAAGCCTCGCGATGATACCCTTAGCTCGTTCGATGGCCTTGCGTCGCTCACTCGCCGTAGCATGGCCGAGAGCCTTTTTAACTTCCTCCTTGATTTCTTCGCTCCCATCAATTTCCGACACCATATACCAAGCGAAGGCGGCGATTCGGTCCTTAGGCACACCAATCCCACTTTGATACATGAACGCGAGGCCGAACATCGCGGAGGAATTACCTTGCAGGGCGGATTTACGGAGCCACTCCGCGGACTCGCCGTCGAGCGCCGGATTATTTTTGTCGAGGATGGCGAAGGCGTAGTCTGACTGGGCGATCGGATGTCCGTGCGTAGCCGAGAGCTTAAGCCATCGCAAAGATTCTTTTTCGTCGGCTTCCACGCCTTCGCCCTTAGCATAGGCTTGCGCTAGGCTGAGTTCGGCGTCTGGATTTTTCTTCTCGGCTGCCAGTCGGAACCACCGAATCGCTTCTACAAGGTCTTTTTTAAAGATTTCCCCTCTCATGCAGGCTTGACCGTAGCTGAACTGGGCCTGCACGTGGCCTTTTTCGGCGGCCATGCGGAGCCATTTCGCTCCTGCAGGCCGATCGATAGACGTACCGAGGCCGACAAGATGAGCACCTGCGCGTTCGAACATCGCATCGGGATTACCCGCTTCGGATTTCACGACTGCTTCTTGGAAAAACTTTTCCTGGTCGCGCAAGTGGGATTCTTCAGATGGCGATGGGGTCGACCCTTTGTTTGTTCCGTCGATAGGGACACGCGTTTCCGAAACTGGGTTTTCCCCAGATTCCTTGTGAGGCTTAATAGGGTTGGGCTTTACATCGATTTCCGTGAGTTTAATCGCCGCGAAGATGAAAACAAGGGAAAGGGCGAGGGCGGAGGCGATGACGACGAGGGTCTGCGAACGGGAGGACATGTTATTGTAGAAACTTTGAGTAATGTCAGCTGAAGGGCCCGGGCGCAAGGGAGCGTCGGCCGGGTTTTGAGGCATTAGAAAAATATCACGACTGCATGCAGGGGATTAGGCGGATTAATTGGGGTGGGCGCGACCGAGTTGATCAGTTGACCAGTGGGCATGGGAGACAAGTTAGAGGCCCGGAGGCTCAGAGGCCCGGTTGGTCAGACGATACGGGAGTATCGAGTATGGAGTATTGAGTATGGGGAGAGACAGTCACTACGGGTGGCGGGAAGGTGGCGGACTAGTTGACCGGTTGACCAGTGGGCCGGTTGGCCAGGGAGGCAGACACAAAGTGCAAAAGTGCAAAAGTGCAAATGCGGCAAATCCGCTTGCAAAGGTGCAAAAGTGAACTCGCGCAGAACGCGAGAGGGTGGACGTGGGCACGGGGACACGGGGAGAGGCAGTGCTTCGGGAGGCGGGAAATAGTTTCGGGAGGTAGGGCTGACCACCTTGGTCAGCCGCGGTTGAGCGAGGGCGCTCAACCCTACCCAAGGCAACAAGGACACCACGTGGTGCTGTCCCTACCCCCATACAGCGGATGCGGGGTTGTAAGGGGTGGGGCGGAGGGCAGGATTTTGAGCATCCCCGATTCCCCATGCGTTCTTATGCCTGTTTCTTAGTGTTGTCCGTGACGTTGGGCTCGAATCTCTCGGCGGCGGCCTTGAAAGCGGGCGCGGCGGTGGTGGATATCACGCCGACGCAGTTTCCGGTGAACATGCCCGGGGGCCATAATGCGAACACGGCAACGTCGGTCCATGACCCATTGAACGCACGAGCCTTGGTCCTGGATGATGGTAAGACCAAAATCGTCTGGGTGGTCATTGATCATCTGAGTGTGCCTAAGAAAGTCACCGCCGAGGCCAAAGAAATTGCCTCGAAGGCCACGGGCATTCCCGTCGAGAATATGTTGGTCTCCGCCACTCATACGCACACCGGTGTGAGTGCCGCCGATGAGTTTGTGTCAGAGGTACCGGACGGCCCCAAGTTGTCCGATCGTCAGATTAAGGCGAACGTCTATCGGAAGATCATGCTGGACGGGATTACCCAGGTAATCATCAAAGCCCATGAGCAGCTACGGCCGGCGTTGGTCGGAGCGGGCGTCCAGGCATTGCCCACGGAGGTTTTTAATCGGCGATGGTATCTAAAGCCGGGCAAGATGCCGCTCAATCCCTTCGGCGAACTGGATAAGGTGAAGATGAATCCCGGGACTTCGCCAGAGGTTATCGATCGGCCGGCGGGTCCGACGGATCCTGACATTAGCATCTTATCCATCCAAGATGCTAAGCGGAAGCCCTTGGCGTTATTTGCTAATTATTCTTTGCATTACGTCGGCGGGGCGCCCCGCGGTCAGGTCTCCGCCGATTATTATGGCGAGTTCGCGCGCGTACTGCCTTCGCGACTCCGAGCCGACGACAGTTTTGTCGCGGCGATGTCGAACGGCACCTCGGGAGATATTAATAACATCCCGTTTGGGGTGACTCGTCCGCCCCGTGAGCCGTTCGAGCAGATCCGGTTGGTCGCCAGTGAGGCCGCCGACGCCTCCTGGAAGGCCTATCAGGCGATCGGCAAACACCAGGGGGATGTCGCGCTCGGCATGCGGCAGCGTATTTTGACGCTGAAGTATCGCAAACCGACGGCGGAGCAGGTCATGAACGCCAAGGCCATCTTGGCCATCAAGGATAAGGCGGCGATTGCACGCCTGCCTGCCTTGGCGACGAAATATGCGGGTTCGACCATCTCGGCGGCGGAACGAACCGAGGAAACCCTCGATATCATTATTCAGGTGATCAAGGTGGGAGACATCGTCCTCTGTGCGATCCCCTTTGAGACCTTTGCTGAGACCGGACTGGAGCTGAAGAAGAAGAGCCCCTTTGGCCGGACGATCGTGGTCAGTCTGGGTAACGGTAAACATGGTTATCTGCCCACGCCAGCGCAGCATGAGCTGGGCGGTTATGAGACTTGGTTGGGTACCAATGTGGTCCAGAAAGATGCGTCGGAAATTATCGTGAAGAATCTAATCGAGATGATGGGGGAACTCCGCTGACGCGGCGCGGCGTAACCGCCGCGAGGGGACACGTGAGCAAGGTGACATGGGGACACGCGCTTGCGCGAGGGGACATGCTGGCACGGTGACATGGGGACACGGGGAGAGGCAGGAAAGAAGTGCAAAGGTGTAAATGCGGCGAAGCCGCGTGCAAAGGTGCAAAAGTGAACTCGCGCAGAACGCGAGAGGGGGCACGTGGGCATGGAATACAGAAAGAGACATCGATACGGGTGGCGGGGAGAGACATAGATACGTGGGAGACCGGGAACCGGATAATTGCTTGGGGTCATATGACCGAAACATTAATTCCGGTCTCCAGTTTCCCCTTGAGTGCTACCCTTCCTGCCACCCGTTGCCCGGGGCTGCCACCTGCCACCTGAGCATGAGTGCCTTACAGTGGATGCGATGTCATCGCATCCCTACCTTGAGACTTCATCCCTGATTAATATTTAAGGGCTTAATTTAATTTTAATGGCGCTTAGGGATTTTACCCTAACGAGCAACTTCCCGTTGCGAGCAGGGTCTAATATTTAGAATATATCCCCATGAACTATTCACCACTTCTCCCGGTGTTGAAAATTATTTTAATCACGACCTTGGCCTTGATCGAATGCGCGCATGCGTGGGGTCGGAAAGATGAACGCGAACACCGTACCGGAAACCCGACGAGCTGGAGTAGCAGTCATGATCGTCACCGTGAGCTCTCGACGCACGAAGGCGTGCGGGTGATTATTTCCGGCCGCGTGTATGGCGCTTCCCTCATGGTGAGTAAGGGCTGAAGGTGTGCTCCTTGCGTTTGGCGCCGTAAGGTTGAGGTTGAATTAACTGGTCGGGTGGGTATCAAAATGGGATGAGATATAACCTTGGTAGTTGGTGTCTAGCGGTGCTGATGTCAGGGGTCGCGCTGATGGCGGAAGATCCGCGCCGGGTCTTATTCATCGGCAACAGCTACACGGGCGTAAACAAACTGCCGGATATTTTCACGGAAATCGTTAAAAGCTCCGGACGTAAGGTCCCGGTGGTGAAGTCGGCGACCCCCGGAGGCCAGACCTTGAAACAGCAGCTGACGCAGGAGCCGAGCTTGGCGCTCATTGCGGAGGGTAATTGGGATGTCGTGGTTTTACAGGGGCAGAGCGAGGAGCCTGCTTTGGCGGAGAAGGATGTGAAATCTCGCGAGTATTTCGTAAAAAGCGCGGCGGAACTTTGTAAGCTGGTGCGGGGAAAAAGTCCGAAGGTAAAGATCTACTTTTATGAGACTTGGGCGAGGCATGCGGATTTTTGGACGAATGAAAAGACGGCCCAAGATACGGCGACAACGGGGGCTAATCCTAAAGAAATGCAGGCGCGGCTGCGTAAATGGTATGGCCTGGTCGCGAAGGAGAATAAAGCGGCGGTCGTGCCCGTGGGGGACGCTTGGGAATTGAATTATAACTCGGCTAAGCCGATCCGCTTGCATCGCTCCGATAATTCACACCCGGAATTCAACGGCAGCTATTTGGCTGGGCTGGTTTTTTACGGCACCCTTTACGGTATCAAAGAACCCAAGGTCGAGTGGCACGCTAAACTGCCTGACGAAGAAGTGAAGCAGTTAAGAGCGTATGCAGCCAAGGTCCTGAAGTGACCGACCGGGCGCGCGCCTTCAACGGATGGACGAAAGAAGGGTTTCGAGTTCCCGGCCATAGCGGACGTACGAATCAAAGCGGACTTGCGGCGAAGCTTGGGCGGCATCGGCACCGAGGTGGACGATATTGGCGACGTGAGGCTCGATGGTGATGCCGGCGGTGTAGCCCGTGCGAATCAGGTCCGTCAGCACCTCGCACAGCTTGGCTTCGCCTTGGCCCGGGTAAGTGAAATCATTCGATTTTTCGCCCTTGGGATGGTAGCGGCAGTCCTTCACGTGGACGTAGGCGATCCAAGGACGAATTGTGCGATAGAACTCGAGCGTGTTTTGTCCGTAAGAGACCGTGTTGCCGATATCGAAGAGGTAGCGGACATGAGGATGATTCAGGCTTTCCATGAAAGCCTTGGCATTGGCCGCGCTATGCCCGCCCCAGCCTTCGCAATTTTCGTGCAACAGCGTGATGCCGCCATCGGCCGCCATTTGGGCCATGATCCGGTAGCGACGAAGACCTTCCTCGCGCCATTGATCATCGGAAACGTCGCCCCGGACCCAGCTCATCGTCCGGACAAATTTCGTCCGGGCACGTTGCATGCGTGGAATGAGCACGCGGAGGTCAACGAGATCGATATCGAAGTCGCCGGTGATCGGACGTGCCCAATTGCCGATGGCTGAGCCGAAAGATGAGACGGTAAGACCAGCGGCCTCGATCTTATCCATCGCCCGGGAGAAATCTTCATCAGAAGTCGCGGGGCCGCAGACCTGTTTGCCCTTCAGCAGGCGCAATTCGATGGCCGGCCAGCCCAAGGTCTTTTGGGCGAGAATCTGGCCGTCGATATCATCGGCCGCTTCGTCGGCTAAGCCAGAGAGCGCGAAAGGAAAGTGAGACATGGGTGAGGAAGGTAAGGAAATAGAGGTCAGGTAAAGTTCGTCCATCTATCATTTTAGCAACCACAGCGTGGCGGCGGCCTTGGAGTCGTCGGCGCTCGTATGAAGGGTGGCGGAGGGGAAGAGGGCCTGGTCGGTTTCGCCAGCGACCCAGAGAGGGTGGGTGGCGCTTACGCATAACAGACCGGGCACATCGAGGTATTTGGAGCCACCAGGGAGGAACATCGGGTCGCGATAATCCAACAGCTGACTGAAGCGGAAACCGCCGGTATCGATGGCGGCGCGGTGGATGGCGGAGCCGGCGACGGCGCGAGCAGCGGCGGCGATGGGACCGAGGCGACCGAAGCCAGCCAGTGAGACGTGCTTCACGACGGGCTGGGAGGAATCGCGCGGTGAAAGCAGGTAGCTGGCAATCGAGAGAATATCATGCGTGCGTTGGGCGAAGAGCGCATGATTATAACCGAATGTATAAGCGGGCACTTCGCGAGGGCCGGGCACGACGCGGGTTTGTTTCAGCGTCTTGTCATCTTGCAGGAAAAGATCTGTCGTGATGATGCCGATGCCGCGCTCGATGAGCGATTCGATCTCAGGACGGAGCGAACCGTCGGTGAGGCGGGCGGCGCCTCTGCCGGAATCGTCGAGCCAGATGACGACTTCGCCCGTGGAGTTGGTAGGCTGGAGCCAATCGATGGTAATTTCTTCGCCGTTGGATTGATTGATGAGCGTCCCTTGCGTCCGGAAGTGGGAATCGCGCCACTGAGTGCTGGCGTTAGGAAACTGGACCTTACCTGCTTGGGCGAATGAGCGTCCGATGAGGGCTTCGATAGCGGGGCGCAGGAGGTACTCCCGACCTTCGGCGGACTTCGCTGCCGCGAGGAGTTGGGTCTGGGCGTCGGATTTCAGCCAGTGGAGTAGGTGGCGTTCGAATTCCGGATCACCAGCTTTCGGCGCGGGGTGGGCGAAATCCCAAACCGTCAATTTTTCTTTGGGTAGCGGGGTGAAGTCGCGTTCGATGACTGGTTCCGGTTGGCCGAGTTTGAAGTGCTTATTGAGCACGGCGTAGAAGCCCATGCGGGTTACTGCGTTATAGTTGTGGGGAAAGTGTTCGCCGCGTTGGAGGGTGACGAAGGATTTTTTACCGTAGAGTTGGTAAAGCGCTTGCAGGTCGGGGAATCCCTTGGTCGCCATTTCTTTCGTCCAGTCATTGGCCGTATTCATGCCTTGGGGCTTGGGGGCGAAAAGCGCGGCGATTTCTACATTCCCGGAATTCACACGCAGCAAAGTGGCGTTCTCGCAGGAGCAGCCCCCTTGCATGCTGGTGCTGACCATCACCACCGGGTAGGAGAGGGCGAGGCGCGGGTCGGCCGCCGCGAGCAGCATCGTCTGCGTGCCGCCGCCGCTGGAACCCGTCACCGCGAGACGAGCGGGATCGACTTCGGGGAGCGTCAGTAGGAAGTCGACACTTCGGACCAGGTTGAGCGTCTGCAAACCCATTACACTTTGCAGATTGGACTCGGCTTGCGTGCTATAGAGACCCCATTGCTCGACCGTGTTCATCTCTGGGCGTTGCTTGGCGAACTTATGAATAATGGTCGGCGAGAATTGGAGGGAGTCGGAGTCGCTAAGCGCATCAATCTGCCAGACGATACAACCCATGCGGGCGAGCTGGACGCACATCGATTGGAAACGGGACTGGCCGCCTTGTTCGAAACGTTCCTGGCCGGAGGCGATTTCTTCGCGGACAAATCTTTCAGGTTGGATGAGGAAGCGGGCGTTGGTCCAATGCCCGTGCGGAAAAATTACGGCGGGAATACGGCCGTTGATGTTTTTAGGCCGATACAGGTTTCCCGTGACGAAAAAGTCTGGGGCGCTTTCGAAATAGACTTTCTCGACCGTGTAGTCGCCTTGATCAATCTTGCCGTGGATGACCGCATTGAGCGGCGTCTTGGTCGGCATCGGCCAAAGCCCTTGAGAGACGAGCAATTGCCGTCGGACGAAGTCGCGGCGCGGTTCCCATTCCTGGATGGATTTCGGGGCGGCAAAAGGGAAATAACTGTTCAGGCTTTTTAGCGGAGCTAGGCGGGCGTCTTCGGCTTGAGCAAGATTTAGCAGGCTGAAGGCCGCGAGGGAGAGCGTGGGGAGGCGCATGGGTTGGGGCCCAATATGAACTCCGTGGACTGAATGGGAAATAAAAAGGCCGGCCAATCGGCCGGCCTTTGATAGAGATGAACCCGCGTTTATTGGGCCGGCTTGCGGCCACCCTGGGCCTCGCCTTCGGGGCGACGGGCTTCGCTACCCTTGTGCATCTTGTCTAGGAGCGGGGCGAGTGATGGGTCGGCCTTGCGGGCGACGTCTTCGGCGACCTCGATCGCCTTGCGCTGGGCGGCGGCCGCGTCCTCGCGGGCTTCTCGCACGGCCGGGTTTTCGTGGGCCTTCGCCATCGCCTCGCGGACGCGGCGCTGTTCGTCTGGAGAAAGTCCGGGAATCATGCCGCTGCGGTTGGCCGGCTGCTCGCGATTACCTTCGCGCTGGCGCGGGGCTTCACCGCGGGGCTGGGCTTCGGGTTGACGGTTGCCTTCTTCGCGTCCGCGTCCCGGTTGGGTATCCGGCTGACGGTTGTTGCCTTCGGGGCGGCGAGGTTGCTCGCCCCGGGGCTGGGTCTCGGGCTGGCGGCCGGCTTGGTTGGGCTGACGCTGTTCCATGGCCTTACGGATTTTTTCAAGAATCGGGGCGACGGACGGGTCGGCTTTACGGGCGGCTTCGTCGGTGGCCTCGCGGGCTTTCTTCTGGGTCTCGACGGCGGCCTGCTGGGCTTTGGCGGCCTGCTCATGCGCTTCCTTTACGGCAGGGTCCTGATTGGCTTTCTCCATGGCTTCGTGGAGGCG
>Ga0208960_1001199_pt1 | contig 14009 bp, 13 predicted proteins | sample GreLakmeON33MSRF_FD_187703 | JGI IMG/M metagenome (GOLD analysis project Ga0208960, IMG submission 187703) | Freshwater lentic microbial communities from great Laurentian Lakes, MI, USA - Great Lakes metaG ON33MSRF (SPAdes) | ecosystem: Environmental > Aquatic > Freshwater > Lake | place: Great...
GTCATTGCCTGCGTCAAAGGCCGAGTCGAGTCCGTCCCGATGGTGATTGCTCAGGCCAGCACGTACGGATCTATCCTTCCGGCCGCATGGAGCTTCATGTTGGCGCTGCGCTCTCGTGGTCTCGGAACGGCTTGGACCACAATCCATCTGTTTCAAGAAAAAGAAATCTCCCAGTTGCTCGGCATCCCAGACGACTGGACCCAAACTGTTCTCTTCCCCGTCGCGTATTACACGGGCGATGATTTCAGACCAGCCCATCGACTGCCAGTTGATGAGATGACTCACTGGGATTCGTGGGGCAACCATCGCTCACCCCGTCCCCGTCCCTGACGGTGACATTCTCAAGTAGTCAAGAAATATAGGGGGAATCCCCCACTTTTGCTGTCGGATGGAATAACTTTATGCCTATGAAAAAACGAGAGTTAATCCATGCAGTAGCCATCCATACCGACGTCGATAACAAGACTGCGGCCAAACTTGTCGAAGGAACAATTGACGTCATTCTTGCCAATGTCGCCAAAGGTGAGATCGTCAATATTTCAGGATTTGCAAAGTTTGCAAAAATCAAGCGTCCTGCCCGTATGGCCCGTAACCCGGCCACTGGTGAGCCAGTAAAAGTCAAAGCAAAAACAGTTGCCAAGATCACAGCACTGAAGGGCTTCAAAGACATCGCACTCGGTGTTTCACCAGCACCAAAAGTTGTGACTGTTCGCAAGCCTGCTCCAGCACCTGCAAAGAAAGCAGCACCTGCGAAGAAGACTGTTAAGAAAGCAACAAAGAAAGCTGCTCCTAAAAAAGCCGTCAAGAAGACAGTCAAGAAAGCCGCTAAGAAAAGGCGCTAGTCCATCTCGTTAGGGTTCGCCTTGACAAAAATCTGAACGACCCGTTCGTTGTGTGAAAGCGCAATGAGCGGGTCGTTTTGTTTACTGGATCTGTGTCGCCACCAAAACATCTGTTGCCTTGCACAGCGCCAGCACCTCGTCACCTGGCGCCAGCCTCAATTGATGTGTTGCTTCTTGTGTAATCGTGGCAGTCATCTCTTGCCCTGAAGAAACGGCGAGTTTTACTGAGGACAAGACCCCACCATGCTTCACTTGAAGCACCGTCGCACGCAGTTGATTGCGCGCACTTAATTGCAATCGATCACTTGAGTCTGTATCCGAAACGACATCGTGGCGTTGCCCCAACAGTTCGTCAAGGAACCTTGCAACTGCACGTGCTTGCTCGCGACGCCACACTGCCGTCACCGAGTCATCTCGATCTCGTAGCAATCCAGAAAGAACAACTTGCAACGTTGCACGTTGTTGAGTGAGAAATCGTTGCGATGACAGACCTGATTCATCTCGGAGCAATAGCTTCACAAGCAGTTCTGTTCGAATGTCGCGGATATGTTGCACTGGCTGATTCAGCCAGTCCTTGCGCACTTGCTCGCCAGACTTTGTGAGTTTCAAGATCCACTTGAGTTGCCCTCTTGTCCCAGTTGATTTGGCACTACTTAAATATTTCTTTTTCACTAGACCATCAAGAGCCCGATACACAACAGGTCTGCTTACTGTATGCATCTGACCAAGTCGTGTTGTCGGCGCAAAATGCTGTGCAATGTCATATCCATGTGTCGCGCCGTTGCCCACCAGCGACAGACACATCCCCTCAATGACCGAAACTGTTTGTTCACTCATAGATTTACTCTATAGTCCTTTACGGACTATTAGATAGTCTTTTTGATACCACTAGCCTGTCGAGATGAACCTGCGGCGTCACGTTGGCCGCGCAGCAATATGTTGCGTCGTAGTCACTGCCCTGCTTCCGGCTTGTACAACGCGCCAATCACAGGGGTCTAACAACTCCTCGAAAGATCTCGTGCTCAATGTCTTGGCCTCGGCCTCGCTCGCCCAGGTTTTCACCCGCATTGCGGAAGCATTCGAATCAGAGTTTCAAGACATATCAATTACCACTACTTTTGCGGGCAGTGCCACCCTCGTCACTCAACTCAAAAATGGTGCACCAATGGACATCGTGGCTCTTGCTGACACGATGTCCATGGACAAGCTCAGTTCAGCAGGTCTCATTAGTGCACAAAATTCGCAGGTCTTTGCCACCAACACAATGACCATCGTGGTGCCCCGTGCAAACCCTGGCAAGATCACAGGGCTGCTCGATCTCACAAACACGTCACTTGATGTTGTGCTCTGCGCGCCAACCCAACCCTGCGGCGTCTACGCCCAACAGATTCTTAAAAATGCCAATCTCAACGTTTCGGTAAAAAGTCTCGAGACAAGCGTGAGCGGCGTCGTCAGTAAAGTTTCGACTGGTCAAGCAGATGCCGGCATTGCCTACACCACCGATGCCATAGCATCGGTCAAAACTGTAGACGCCGTGCCTATCCCAGAGTCACAAAATATTGTCGCTCACTACCCCATCGCTCGGGGATCACATTTGTCTCCGAGTTCCCAACAGGCGGCTAACGCATTTATTGCTTTTGTCGTCGGCGCAACCGGTGCCAGAATCCTGACCGATCTTGGATTCGTGCTTCCGTGACACAGCGTTCACGCTCACTCAGCAGTCCACGCGGCTTCGTGATTATTGCTATCACCTGCGCAATGCTCATCGCCCTGCCACTAGTGGCGCTGATCGTTCGAGTTCCGTGGACCAACTTCTGGTCATCACTCAGCAGCGATACCGCGACAACTGCTCTTTTTCTGTCTGCGCGCACGTCACTGATCAGTACATCTCTTGCCATCATCACAGGTCTCCCACTCGCATGGCTTCTGGCACATCGCAATTTTCGAGGCATTGCAGTTGTGCGCGCACTTTGCGTGCTGCCCATGGTGTTGCCTCCCGTCGTGGGGGGCGTTGCATTGTTATATGCCTTTGGGACAAAAGGCCTTATCGGTTCTGCGCTCGACAACTGGTGGGGCATTCGTCTGGCTTTTACTCAAACAGCAGCAATCCTGGCCCAATACTTTGTTGCCGTTCCATTTTTCATCGTGGTTATGGAGTCAGCATTTCAACAATTCGATCAACGACTTGCACAGGCTGCACGAACATTAGGGGCGGGTCCGTGGCGCGCATTTATCACTGTCACTCTGCCGGTTGTGCGCCCCGCGCTCATCGCGGGTGTGGTTCTGACATGGGCTCGGGCACTTGGTGAGTTTGGCGCCACCATCACATTTGCCGGCAACACACCAGGTCGCACTCAAACTCTGCCGCTTGCCATCTATACGGCATTTGAAAGTGGCGATGATCAAGCACTCGTCCTGTCATTCATCATGATGGCTGTGTCATTCGTTGTGCTCGTGCTCTTACGTCAGCATTGGATCTCCGCACTCAAAAGAGGTGGGCAATGACGCTTCATCTGGACTTTGATATTGCGCGAGACAACTTCATGCTCACCGTCAACCTTGATGTTGCAAATGGCGAAGTACTGGCGCTCACTGGCCCTAATGGCTCTGGTAAAACAACAACGCTTCATGCGATTGCTGGGCTCTTGCCTTGCTCGCGTGGCGTCATTTCTTTCAATGACGTCATCTTTGACACAAACGCCAACACAACTTCAGTTTTCTTGCAGCCAGAGCAGCGCAAAGTTGGAGTGGTCTTTCAAGATGGCGCTCTATTCCCCCATTTAGATGCACTTCATAATGTGGCCTACGGACTGCGGACTCAGGCCGTGACCAAATCCGACGCCATCGATCGTGCCCACAAAATGCTTGCCACATTGAAAATCGACCACATGGCGGACTCATCCCCACACCAACTCAGCGGTGGCCAAAAACAACGCGTCGCTCTTGCGCGAACCTTGATTACTCAACCAGATATTTTGCTACTTGACGAACCCACTACTGGCCTCGACCAAGAATCTCGCCAAGACACAGTGCATCTGCTCGACGAGATCTTTGCAACTTTTACGGGTCCTGTTCTTCTGGTGTCTCATCAACACGATGACATCTCGTCGCTCACACGTTCAATTGTGCAGATCACAGTAGAGCGCACAGCAAAACATGCAACTTCAACGTTGCATCGTTGAATGCACAACCCTTTTTGCTAAGACGGAAGCGTGTAAGAATTTTCAAGCTCGTCTTGGACAACGGTTGCCACCGTGGCTGTTGTGTCAACGATGAGTTCAGCATCAAGAGTGCGAGTTCGAAACGACCAACCCTCTGGCATTGACAATCGTGAACCAAGATCACTCAGATTGTCTTGGGTCAGAGTCGGATCAACCCCGATGCAGTAAGCCTGCATCACATAAGCACGACCATCAGGATTGACGAGTTCGTGCACCACAGAGCCTGCGTCAAAAAAGAATACTGCGCCGCGATTGACGTGTCGCTCGGCATAAGACTGCTGCAATGCTTCAGTACCCAGATCGACTGTGGCAATACGCCGCATCGTCAGACCATTGAAATCACGAAACACCGGATCGACTACTGCAACTTTTGTTCCAAGGCCATCCAGCATCCAGTGGCGGGGGCCATTGAGCTTTACCATCACAGCACCCATTTCAGCCGCAATCGTCGGGGCATCAAGCGTCTCCCATAATTCTTGCGGACAATCATTCAGCATTTGAGTGCCATAGACCTCTGCTTGTAGTCCAGTGTCTCGCAAGTAAATCGCCAGAACTTCTCCGTATCGAACTCCCCTCATGTCTGAAATAAGCCTTTGGGGTGTGTTGCTAGTCATAGAGAACATTCTACAAGGCGAACAAATAACCTTCGGCGATAGATTCAGGTGATGAATCGATTTCGCATAGTTGCAGTCCCGATGATTGCACTCGTGTCACTACTTATTGCGTCTTGTGGCAGTTCATCATCAGTTCAATCCACGACATCTGAGTCCACCGTGTCGCCCGATACCACGACCTCACTTGACCAAGCCACCACCACGGCAGTAGCGACAACAAGTACCGTTCCCGCTCCGCCAAGTGTGACAATGGCGTTCTCTGGCGACATTTTGATCCACAGTCAACTGTGGACTCAAGCGAGAAAAAATACCGGGGGCACTGGTTACGACTTCTCGCCAATGTTTGCGCGCATCAAGCCACTGCTTGACAGTGTTGATCTTGCGGTGTGTCACTTAGAAGTTCCTATCGCTCCGCCCGGACAAGAACCATCTACTTTTCCGTATTACGGTGCACCTCGCGAATTGATTGGTGCAATCGCTGGTGCCGGATATGACCGCTGCTCAACCGCGAGCAACCACACCCTTGACCAAGGCAGGATCGGCATTGATACAACTCTCAAAGAATTTGATGCTGCTGGTATAACGCAGGCAGGAATGGCACGAACACCAGAAGAGATCGAACCCAAAATTCTCAAGATCAATGGGGTCAATGTGTCACACCTGTCCTATACGTGGGGCTTCAACGGAATCTCACTTCCAGGACGCGAACCATGGCGATCTGCCGTCATTGACCCCGCCCGCATTATTGCTGACGCTACGAAGGCTCGTTCTCTAGGTGCACAAATGGTTGTTGTCAGTGTGCACTGGGGTCAAGAGACAGTCACCAATGTCACCGGCTACCAACTTAAAGCCGCAAAAGCGATCACCGCATCTGGTCTGATTGATCTAATTGTCGGACACCATGCGCACGTGTTGCAAAAGATCGAAAAAGTTAATGGGGTATGGACAGTATTTGGTCTCGGAAATGTGCTGAGCAACATGCCCACGCGAGAGGCCTTTCCTCCAAACTCTCAAGATGGAATGATCGCAACCGTCAAACTTTCGCTTGCGCCAGATGGCAAAGTTATCGTCGAGAAACCCCGCGTATACCCCACCTGGGTGGACAAGAACAACGGCAAAGTAATTCGACTCGTCATTCCAGACTTACTAGATGACACAGTCTCTAAGTTTGTTAAATCCCAGTTACGCATTTCTTTAGCACGAACTAAAGAAGTTGTTGGCAAATTTATCGTTGCTGATTAATTTTTGCTAGCAACAAGAGCATCGACGTATGAACCGAGTGTCTCTGCAACAGTGGGCGTCAACCATTTAACAACGGTGTTCGATAAGTGATGGTAATCCCGATAGACCAATATATTCCCGACCACGACTGGGCAAAAGTCGTTCGAACATAGCCACCGTCGTGGTTCAACAAAACTGACAGCAGCCGTCTGCGTGGCTGTTCTTATGACATCGTCAATTGCAACAACCGCACGAGTTGGTTCGCGTGGCGCACATGCGCCTATCGATCGCCGCCGCGCCGATATGCATTCCGGAACAGACGGAGCAGGGTCAGGCGTATCCCCAAACATCACAGGCTCGATTCCGTCAACTCGCAATGAATCAAACAGTGCTGGAAGTTTCTGTTCCCATACTTTTGCCTTAATGAATTCTCTATCTTTCGAGTCCCGATTGCCATAGTACTCCGACAAGAACACGACATCAGTCCCCTCTTTGACCATGTGTTTGCGTACGCTTTTACGCCAAGCAGAACAATGAGCAAAATCAACTGAATCATGCACGTTGTACGGAACAACGTCGATAAACGGACAACCGCCCTGAGTCAATGCAAGCAATCGCCAGCGACGCTCTTTGGCGATTGAATTAAGCGCCGTAAACCATTGCGCCGCATGTGAATCACCCCATAATGCAACAGTGATTGAACCATTAACATCTCCAAAAATACAATTCGGTTTTATCGTTGTGTCGTAATACTGATGGCAATTGTTTTTGTAGATAACCGGCATATCATTTTCTGCGCTGAGCAATGAAGGCTCCAAGTTGTCTGGCACCACTTGTGTTGCGACCGCATCAATGATTGCCTGCAGAGGCCCTGTATTAACCATCGAGATGGGCGCGGGCGTTAACGCCACAGTTGTAGTAGTGCTGGCAATGACGTCTGTTGTCTCTGTTGAAGAACTCAACGTCGTCTCGGTCTGCGGTGTAGTTGTTGGCACAACGTCTGTAGGGGCTTGCGCCACCACTCCCGTCGAAATACTTGGGTCATATCTCGCCAATGCCACTCCAGTCACAAGACCACTCAACACCAAGCCCGCGCCAAGGGCAAACACGATGTTGGGTTTTGCAATAAGTGTTCGTGATCGTCGAATTGGATTTTCAATATATGAAAATCCCAATGCAGAAATCCCTACCGTTATGAGCAACAACGCACACTTTGCCTTCGTTCCGAACTGATCGCCAACATAGGCCTCACCGATAATCAAGATCGGCCAATGCCACATGTACAACGAATACGAACGTGCCCCGATCCATTGCAATGGCTTGATGCCAAGAACAACGAGTGGCCCACCTCTTGCATCGTCACCCGCTAACAAAACTCCCACCGTCCCAAGGACTGGAATAATGGCAATCCACCCCGGAAAACGAGCCACGTCTCCAAATGTTGCCACCGATATCGCAATACCAATTACGCCAGCCCATCCGATGATGGCACGTGTCTGCGCTGATATCCGCTGCGCCTCATTGTAGAAAACGGCCAGCAAAGCCCCGAGCCCCATTTCCCACGCCCTTGTGTGGAGTCCAAAGAATGACCATGACGGATGCGAGCCACTCATTGTCACACTGAGCGCAAACGAGACAACAATCAAGAGACACATCGTTGCGCCAACACGCCGTCGCATATCACGAGCGCCAATTGACACTGCCGCAATCAAGACGGCCCACACCATATAAAACTGTTCTTCTACGGCAAGAGACCAATAATGCTGAATCGGCGACGGAGGCAAGGCTGATGCCAAATAATCTGTGCCTCTGTTGGCAAAAATAAAGTTCACCGAAAAAATCGAAGCAGCCCCAATATCGCGCGCAAGATTGGAAAGCCGCGTGGGTTCAAGCCACGCAACCGCACTGATCGCGGTAGCAACAAGCACTACTGCCGAGATCGGCAATAATCTACGGATTCGACGAGAGTAGAAGTCGCGCAACGAAATACGTCCCGTCGACACCCTCTCGTCTACAAGCAATGACGTAATCAGGAATCCAGAAATAACAAAAAATACATCGACTCCGACATAACCACCCCGCGTACCTGGCACCCCAAAATGGAAAAGTAAAACCGCAATAACTGCCAACGCACGAAGGCCCTCAATATCTCTGCGGTGCTTCACTCGTTACACAATAGTTGCCTGCAGGCTCACCGAGGATGATGTGATGCACGCTCGATGCCGCACAATATCAACACCAAAAGTGACCACCAGGGGCGGACCCCGTCGCTATGACGCGGCGAAGGACGTGATGGGTATTGCAAAAATTTCTACCTGCCGATTGTGAGGGTGACTGCTGTTCAGTTTGCGTTGTCGGGGAAGTTGATGTTGCTTTTTGTAACATATCTGGTTTTTGATGCAGTGAGGGCGAGTCCCTTGATGGCGCAGGTATAGCCGCTAGTTACACAGCTCTGACCGGTTGAAACGGTGATTGTCACGCCACTTATGCCGATTGTGGTTGGCTGTCTTCGTCCATCGCATATGTCGGAGTAACCAAGTTTCTGTCACCAACTGTTATCTGTACAATTCGGTCTGGGTATGAAGATTGGACCATTGTCAGTGTGTATTCACCGGGAGGCACACGCCAAAATTTATAAGTTGTTGAGCTACCAGAACCAATAGCTTCACCGTCCGAATCACCAGAGAGAAAACCTCCAGAAAGTGTCATCGATTTAATTTTACGTTGTACACCCGCGATAGATGCGGACGCAGTCACACTTCGAGTTGTTTTGGCCAGCCTAATTGGCGTAGTCAATTGAGAAGATATAGAAGCGTCAATAACAACTGGGTAAGACGTGATGTTCCTGCGATCGAAGTCACTGACAGTTCCGGGATCGCAACCCCGGCCTATGCCTACGTAGTACGTGCCGCTCGGGATATTGATGAAAGTTGCAATTTCCTGTAAACCAATTCTAGCTGTATACGCGCTACTCACGAGTTCGTAGCTGACAGTTGAACAATCGGTGCCTACGCCCTTTTTGTAGAGGGACACTTGAACTGTTCCAGGATACGGCGTAGCAGGACCAAAGTCGATTGCTGGTACAACTTCGATAGGTACCATCACAATATTGGGTCCGGTTGCACCTGTTGTCGGTGTAGGTGCGGTTGTTGTCGGTGCGGTTGTGCCTGCCAGAGTTGTCTCGGTTGTGGTTGCCAGAGTTGTCTCGGTTGTGGGTGCAATAGTTGTTTCGGTTGTGCCTGCCAGAGCAATCGGTGTAGTTGGGGAAGTCTCGACAATCAATTCAGGATTTGTTGTCAACTTGATGAAAGCATCTTGGTCAGTTGTCGGAAGGCCAGGGGCACTACTCGCCATTAGTGGTTTTGTCAAAAACCAACGCTTCTTTGATAATTTGTTTTTACCGCAGACAGAAAAGATGCCATTTTGTTTCCGTGTGATTCCTAATTTTGCACAGATCCATTTCTTTTCCTTAAATATTGGATACCAGATGTTTTTTGGTTTCAGAGCAGCACAGACAACTGATTGTTTGGACACCTTGGTGACTTGACCAGGCTTGGTGCAAGATTTTGCCGCAACAAGAGCAGCATTGCGTGTTGTTGATGACGTGTCTCCAGATGAAACGAGTACTCCAACTCCCACAAGCAGAGCAACAGCCACGATGCCGGCGATGATTTTGTTAGACAAGAGCTGATTCATGAGGGCTTCCCGTATCTGAAGGACACTTCACCCTAGGGCATATCGGAGGGGATTACTGCTCGGGGTCGCTGAGTATGGCCTGCGGGGCGGAATGCACATAAAAGCCTTCTTGTCTTGGAAAACCCATACAGGGGTGGGTAACGCCAGATTGACGACCTAGTGCTGCGGGAGCCAAAGAGTTATCCCGCAGTTAGCCTGTCACAACTATGAAAGAGCCGTTCGACATCAACGGTCCCCTGCGCATCGCATATCTCACGTATCGGGGCAAGCCCCACGTGGGCGGACAGGGCGTGTACACCCGTCATCTCACTAAAGCGCTCGTTGACCTTGGTCACAGCGTTGAAGTCTTTGGAGGTCAGCCGTATCCAGTTCTAGACCCTCGAGTACCACTACATAAGTTGCCGAGCCTAGATATTTTCAATGATCAATACCCCGGTCGTGTGCCGGCATATTGGGAACTCAAAAATTGGCCAGACGTGTTAGAGACTCTGCAATACATGGCCGGAACTTTTAGCGAGCCACTTGCATTTAGTAAACGCGCAAAACGAGCGTTGGCTCTGCGCCTCGATGATTTCGATCTTGTGCATGACAACCAGTGTTTGGGTTATGACATTTTAAAAATTGAAAAAATGATTCCGACAATCGTTACTTTGCATCACCCCATCACCAAGGATCGCGAACTTGAGATGAACCATGCACCAAATTGGCGCAAGCGTCGTTCGATTGGGCGTTGGTACAACTTTGTCAAGATGCAAGGAAAAGTTGCGAGCAAATTGCCACGCATTGTGGTGGTGAGCGAAAACAGCATTGCTGACATCAACACCGACATGGGCGTGTCATTAGATCGCATGCGCTTGGTGCCAGTTGGTGTCGATCCCGATCTCTTTAAGCCACTCGCGCATATTCAGCGCGAGCCTGGCCGTCTCATCACGACTGCATCTGCAGACGTTGCACTCAAAGGACTGTCCTACTTGTTAGAGGCACTTGCAAAGTTGCGCACTGAGCGAGATGTTCGACTTACCATTATTGGCAAGGCTCGGCAAGGTGCAAGTGCTGATCTAATTACAGCACTTGGACTGAGCGACTGCATTGACTTTGTGTCTGGAGTTACCGACGAACGCATAGTCGAGTTGTATGCACAAGCAGAACTTGCTGTCGTGCCGAGTCTGTATGAGGGCTTTAGTTTGCCCGCTATCGAAGCGATGGCAACTGGTACATGTCTTGTCGCAACAGATGGTGGTGCACTGCCTGAAGTTACTGGAGCCGACAACGACACGGTTCTTGGATGCAAAGCCGGTGATGCAGACGGACTTGCTGCGGCAATCCGTCGCGGGCTCGATGATGCCGAATTACGACAACGCATCGGTGCTGCCGGACGACAACGCGTAACAGAACGCTGGAGCTGGAAACATTGTGCCTCTCTGACGGTTGATCAATACCGCGAAGTTCTTGCGATGCCACATAATCAACGCAAAATTGCCGCACGAGCGCAGAAGCAGGGTAACTAAATGTTGACGCTTCGTTTCGATCGTTTAGGACTGCAACCAGGAGACATGTTTTTAGACGCTGGGGCTGGTTTTGGTCGTCATGCGTACGAAGCCGCCCGTCAAGGTGCAACTGTGTTTGCCCTTGATTACGCCCAAGACGAAGTCATGACAACTCGCGCCACATTTGCCGCTATGTCTGCTGCTCATGAAATCAGCGAAAAACAATTCGGTGGCGCACTTCGTGGTGACGCAACAAAACTTCCATTCGCTGACAACACCTTTGATTGCGTGGTCACTTCAGAAGTACTCGAACACATCCAGGACGATGTCACTGCAATCTCAGAACTTGTTCGTGTTCTCAAACCAGGTGGCTCGCTTGGTGTGACTGTCCCGACATGGTGGCCTGAAAAAGTTAACTGGATGTTGTCAGAGCAGTATCACGCTCCAATTAGCAAGGGCGGACATGTGCGAATTTATAGCGCTACAGAGCTCAAAGCGAAGTTGCGCTCTGCTGGACTCACCGTGCGCGGTAGTCATCATGCACACGCTTTGCATTCACCATACTGGTGGCTACGTTGCGCAGTTGGCCCCGCAAATGATGCAAACAGGGCTGTTGCAACATATAAACGGTTTCTAGAATGGGACATTATTAAAGCCCCGAAGTCGACGCGCCTTGCAGATCGACTTCTGAATCCATTGCTTGGCAAGAGTTACGTTGTCTATTCCACTAAAAAAATTAACGACAAGGTTGGAGCAACATCGTGATTAATCAACAACCTATGCCCCACTTGTCCGGTATTTTGAGCACAGCCGACCTTTCGCGCACTGCAGATTCCATCCAGAACCTGCAACTCAAAAACGGAATGATCCCGTGGTATCCCAATGGTCACTGCGATCCATGGAACCATGTCGAAACTGCAATGGCTCTCGATGTAATGGGGCGACATGATGCTGCCGCGCTCGCCTATGACTGGCTCGCAAACATTCAGCGTCCAGACGGAAGCTGGCACAACTACTACACCACTGACGGAAGCATTGAAGACCCCAAACTAGACAGCAATGTCACTGCATATGTGGCTGCGGGTGTCTGGCACCACTTGTTGTGCACACAAGATAGAGCACGCGTTGCGACATGGTGGCCGATGGTGCGCGATGCACTCAACTTTGTAATGTCGCTTAAGCGCTTTAACGGAACAATCCTTTGGGCACGCGAAGTAGACAGCAAGCCCTGGGACTATGCACTGCTCACGGGCTGTTCAAGTATTCGTCATGCTCTGCGGTGCGGAGTAGCGCTTGGGGACTCACTAGGTGAACCACAACCGGAGTGGATGGCAACCGCTGACATGATCGACGATGTCATCGCTCATGACATGAGTGCCTTTGAGCCAAAAGAGCGTTGGGCCATGGACTGGTACTACCCAGTTCTGACCGGATCACTGACAGGTGCTGCTGCAAAGGCACGACTGGCCCAAGGGTGGGACAAGTTTGTTCTTGACGATCGTGGCGTGCGATGTGTTCATGACGAGCAGTGGGTCACCGCCGCCGAAACTGCAGAGTGCGCGATTGCTCATTGCGCGGCGGGCGATCGCGAGACTGCAAAAGAATTGTTGTTATGGACAATGCCACATCGTCGAGATGATGGCGCTTATTGGACCGGGATTGTGTATCCAGCACTACCCGAGAAAACTATTGTGCATTTTCCGGCGGATGAATACAGTGCCTACACAGCAGCGGCCATTATTTTGGCAGCAGATGCGATCAGTCACGGATCACGTGCATCACGAGTGTTTACGTCTTCTGTAGCACGCGCAACGAACCCGTTGCACTGACCTCAACAAATAGCCCGCTCTCGATGGCTGGGAGATAAATGTTTTCAAATGGAGGTCTTCCGCCGTCTGCTGGATTCTCAAACACATCGTGGATTGCCAGTATTCCGCCGCGCAGAACACGCGGCGTCCAACCCAGATAGTCGCGGGTCGCGGGTTCAGTGCCGTGCCCTCCGTCAATGAACAAAAACGCCAACGGCGTCGACCAGTGCTGAGCAATTGTTGCCGAGTCACCAACCATCGTGACAACCACATCAGACAAACCTGCATCCAAAATTGTGCTACGAAAAAATGGCAGCGTATCCATGCGGCCAGTTCTGCTATCGACCAACGATGTGTCGTGCCATTCCCACCCAGGTTGGTTTTCTTCACTTCCGAAATGATGATCTACTGCAAATAGAGTTCGCTGGGTGTGACGCGCAGCAGCACCGAGCCAAATCGTTGAGCGCCCACAATACGAACCAACTTCAACAAATGGCGCATCGGCGACATTGTGGGCGGCGCGTACGGCAGCCTCGTAGAGTGCATCACCTTCTTCTTGTGGCATGAATCCGTTCGCCGCCAACGCATGACGTCGAAGAACAGGATCAATCACCAAGTATCCCAGTGAATAATGCTTTCTGCTGGTGGGCGCGCAGCAGGACGAAACTCAGTTCCCTTTGTATAAGCAAGTGGGGACAAACTGAATTGCTGCACTGTGTCAAAAGGTATTCCTAAAATATCGGCGGCTTGTTGCTCCATAAACAGATGCACTGTTGTCCATGCCGTGCCCAAACCACGAGCACGTGCGGCCAACATGAAACTCCACATTGCCGGAACGATGTTGGCTGCGAGTGATGCAGCCACCATTCCTGGAAGATTGTCGGTGCGTGCTCCGGTGTTGCATGCAAGAACCAAGACAGGGGCATCGCCCATGTGTTCTCCTAAGAAATCCGCAGAGTCTGCAGACCGTTGTTGCTGGGCGTTTCCTGTCGCGTCTCCCTTGTCAATCGAGCGAATGTACGTGCCATCCATTTGGGAGTAAATCGCGTAACAATCTCGATAAAGATCGCCAAGTGCTTTGCGCTTCTGGGCATCTCGTATGATGACAAATTGCATCGAC
>Ga0208960_1001200_pt1 | contig 13991 bp, 10 predicted proteins | sample GreLakmeON33MSRF_FD_187703 | JGI IMG/M metagenome (GOLD analysis project Ga0208960, IMG submission 187703) | Freshwater lentic microbial communities from great Laurentian Lakes, MI, USA - Great Lakes metaG ON33MSRF (SPAdes) | ecosystem: Environmental > Aquatic > Freshwater > Lake | place: Great...
ACTAAAGATTTGGCATCAACATTGTTTTTATTTGTTTGAACTACCAAATTATTTTTTGTCTCTGATGCGCTACTAGTATCTCCTAAACAATAAAGATAGCCGTCGCGCGAAGCGATGTAAATACGACCTTGATCAGCCACAGGACTTGCTTCAAAAGTACGCTGTATTAATTCCAGAAGTTTGAAATGTCCTTCTTGATTAAAAGAAAATAAGTGTAATCCGGAGTAACCTGCTGCTACTAATTTCCCTTTTGCAAAAATAGGCGTTGAAATAGAAGGACCTATAAATTTTGTAAACTGTAAAACAGGCGTTGGATATACTGTTTTACCATCTGGCCCTAATACAGTTTCATTTGCTTTTATTTTGTCATACTGCACAACATTTAGGTTGCCGTCAATACCAGTAAATGCCGCAAGATGTAAATAGCTTCCATCGTTATACGCATCATTTAGTGAAGCACTTCCAATGACGCCACCTTTCCAACTTGAAAAAATAAAATCTGGAGTTGGGAAATACCACTCTACACAATGGGAAGGATCAAGCCTTGGATTTAATTTAAAAATTCCTCCATTTCCTAAAATATATTGTTTTTCAACTGCAATAAGCAAACACGAATCAGCAGTTACAACAGCAGTACCATCTAAATCAGATCCAATGTAAAAATCCCAATCAATTAATTTTGTACTTATATTATAACCATAAACATGACCAGATCCGGATGATATGTAGAGATGATTTCCAATGCGAGATGGCGAAGCTTCTGTTACTAAATTACCACCATGGCGTGCACAATCCTCAGCATTATAAAGAGGAAGTGTTGAAAAAATAGTTGGGGAATTAAAGTCATGCTGTGCAACAACACATTTCCCGGGGTCAAAACGAACAAACTCTCCATTCTCAAGCCCAATATAAGCTGTGTCATTAAAAATCAATGCTGATGCATCACAATCACGACTGTAGCTTCGCGTTTGCTTGACATTCATTCTCCACAGTTCTTTACCAGTAAAAAAAGATACAGCACGAAAACTCGGACAAACAGAACCAGAAAATGAATTCAATACCCCTTTACGAGATCCTTGGAGAATAACAATTCTATCCAAGACATTTTTGGCGCTATCATTCATCCAAATACTTCCTGTTCCTTTTATAATATCGTCATATTCATAATTCCAAATTATTTCTCCTGTGGCAGCATCAACTTTTTTCAATTGATGATCAAAAGAACCTTGCAATAAATATATTTTATCTTTTTGTTTAACAATAAGTGGTTGACCAGTCCAGCCTGCACCCGCCCATTCCTCTACTCCTTTTGATGCTGTTACAATAGTTGTGCCTTTACCAATGTATGTTTTCCATATAATATCAATTCGATTGCCAATACTATCGCCATAATAATTGCGAGAATCGTTTCCAAGAAATGTCCCAACTTTTATTTCGATAGAATCTTCCTTGCTCCTATCAAAAAAAGAATTGTTTTTTAATGGAGCCCAACTTGTATGTTTTGCAGGAAAAAAGAAAAAAAGAATTTGAATGCCAAATAGAAATACAATAGCAAACAGAATTTTTATCACTAAGTTACTGAAGCTACGCATGAAGAATGTATTAATATCAAAGCTAGAATCAAAAAAATATTAATAAAATTAAATTAATAAAATACATGCTATAGGAAATATTTCAAATTGACTAAAACTACTTCAGCAATAATTTATTAATTCGTTTAATTGGACCTGCACAGAAATTTTGGTGACAGGTTACACAAGCTCCAACCATCAAATTGTAATTTTCAACTTTGGATTCCTCCGAAGAAGAATAAAATTCTTTCGCTCTAGCAAGATAGTTCTCTGCTAAAGAATTATAGATAGCGGTATCAATTGACGAATCTGTTTTTTGAGCTGATATTAAACTGTTGAGAATACCAGGCATTGGTCGAATTGCCCTACGAAGTAGCAAATCTTGTTTCACAGAATCAGTAAGTGAAACCATTTCACGCATTAAGATTGCTAACTCACTATCTCCATTTGGATTAATAGTATTTAAATTACAGGAATCAACTTTTGCATGTTCCGAATTTCCATTCGTTTCATTACACGCAAGAAAACCTAAAAAAATAAAAAAGATAAGTGTTATTTTAAAAATCATATTTGCTAAAAAATAAAATTATTATTTGATAATAACACCCGAAGCTTCAAAAACTACTGCAACCTCAGGTTCTGTAATTTTATCGATTGCTGCTTGAGACTCTCCCCCATCCTCAGCATAGTGACGAAGCATTTGAACAGAAGTGGTATCATTATAGGCATATCCTTCCATGATTACTGTTTTACCAGCAGCATCTTTCGGAATAAAAAAAGCGTAATCCTTAAAAGTAACACGCATTGTTTCTGAATTGTCAAGTTGTAATTCCATCCAACATCCTTTTTTCTGACACACCTCAACAATTTTACCTTCCACTTGCATTGCAACAGAATCCTTAGTACCAAGTTTTGCTTTTACATCAGCTACTTTAGTAGGATTTATTTGTGCAATGGAGTCCCCAAAGTATTTAGAAACTTGTTCCGTTTTTTGAGTACCACAAGATGTTAAAACGAAAAAAAATGCAGCGCTAAAAATTAAATTGTATTTCATAATTAATAAATTTTAACGAAGATAGAGATTTTAATAGCATTCAATTAATACAACCTAAGTAAAATAAATAGCTCTTAATTCAGATTTTACAACTTTACCCATAGTATTTCGTGGTATTGAGTCCGTAATTTTAAAAATAGTTGGTAATTTATAATTTGCTAATTTATCTTTTGCCCAATCTCTTAATTCATCTAAATTTAATTTATTATGGCTGGTTAAAACTACCAGTACGGCAACGCGTTCTCCAAACACATCATCTTGTATGCCAAGAACACAACATTCTGAAATGCTTTTATGTGTCAGTAATACTGTTTCAATTTCTAACGAAGAAATTTTATATCCTCCACTTTTAATTATATCTGTTGCTATTCGTCCCATAATTTTATAATTATCGGCTTCAATAGAAACAATATCGCCGGTTTTAAACCAACCATCTGTTGTGAAACTTTTCTTAGTCTCAGTTTGTTTATTCCAATATTCTTTAAAAACAGCTAAACCTCTTACTTCAAGTTCAGCCATAGCATCAGTACTAGCTTCATCTATATTAAAACGGACTTCAACGCCAGGAAGCGGCTTGCCAACAAACCCAGGTATTCGTGCTCCAAGTAAAGAATTGGACAAAATCATTCCCGTTTCAGTCATTCCATAGCGCTCTAACAAAATTTGACCTGAAATTATTTCCCATCTTTGAAAAACAGAAACTGGTAAGGCAGAAGATCCGCTTACCATTAGACGAAATGAAGCACAGGCGGAAGAATACTTTGACTTTAAATCATCAGAGCTTGAATCCCAAAATAAAATCATTTTATAATAGATCGTTGGTACAGCCATGAAAACAGAAAATTTATGCGCTAGCATTTTATCCCACACAGTTTGAGCATCAAATTTTTCAATCATGTAACAATGAGCTCCCGAACTTAAAGAACAAAAAAGTTTATTGATTATACCATGTGTATGGTGCAAAGGCAAAAAATGTAAAATAGAATCATTTTCATTCCAGCCCCAAGCTTCAATTAAGCAAGTAATTTGAGCATATAACGAAGCATGTGTGTGTACAACTCCTTTGGGTTTTCCTGTTGTGCCACTTGTATAAAGTAATAATGCATTAGCAGACTTTTTGGGATAATCCCAGTTGTAAGCAATCGGTTCTGAAGGAGGTTTTGTAAACGTGAGCTTTTTTTTAGCGCAAGAACTATTTTCTATTAAATGAAAAAAGTCGGGATGTGCCAATATAATTTTAGCTCCGCAGTCTGAAATAATATAATCTAATTCTGCTGTTGGGTGCTCCACACATAGCGGAACCAGCATTGCTCCGGACATCATTCCTCCCAACATACCAGCTACATAAGCTAAACCCGCTGGAGCAAGTAAACAAATACGTTCGCCTTTATAAGATTGATAATTTAAAATTTCAGATGCTACAAATTGTGCTGTTCGATAAACTTCGTCAGCTGAATAAGTGCCATTACAATCAGAAAGTATTTTCTTTCGAGGGAAATCTACAACCACCTCAGAAAATCGTTCAGGGAAGGTCATGTGTATTATTTACGAACTAAAAATTCAACACGTTCAGGCTGCATTTTTAAATTCTGAATATTCAATGGCTGCCGAGCAATATCTATTTTAAGTGTATTTTCTTTAGGATTTACTTTCAAATAATCAGCCACCACGCGAAACATATCAGCTGTAATGGATGCGTAATCTTCAACTCTTACCTTAAAAATAACATCAACTTTATCAGGAAATGTTTTGAGAATAATTGATGGAGGAATATTAATCGTTTCAATGGTAACACTGAATTTTTTCTCGGTGTATTGACCTACAGGTATAAGGAGTTGAACCATTGCAGGATTAATTGTAAGGCTGCTGAACTCGGCTGGAAGTACCAATTTTACTAACTCGTCAACCGGACGATTTAGATTTAGATAAGATTTAGATTCCGTTTCAATAAAATTGATTCTATTAATTAGTGTATCTGCGCCGCTGACAACTGCAAACGATGGATTGGTTCTAATGCTATCGCCAATTTGAAAAAGAGGAGCGCATTTATAATTTACCATTGGTCGAATTGGTACTTTCTTTTCTGCTCGCCCTTCAAAACTTAAAACAATTGTGTCGGGCATAACCCTTAGAATTTTAAGTCCGTGCCCAATTGCGCCCTCAATACGCTCAGCATGTGAGTTAGTAGCAAGAGCAAAATCACCTTTACCTAAGCTTCGTGCTTCCCGAGCATCAAAATCTAAAACGCTTGAATATTTTACAAACTGAAAAGTAAAAATTGTGAAGCCACTACCAACGACTGTTGCGTCAACAGAATCAGGTAGGTCAACAGCTATAAGTTTTTGCTCTGGTAAATACGAATAAGAAACAGGAACACGAATAGTAATCGTGTACTCCTTAGAAAGCGAATGCAGCACCCAAAAAAGGCCAGCAATTAGAAGGCAAATGAGGTAAACCGAAACTCGACGACTGAAGAAGTTAGCTTTGCGTTCTGTATCTTCTTTTGCTATGGAATCTTTTTTATTCAAAATAAATTTAAATAATTTTAATACCGCAACGAAAATATTTCTCTCGATGTAATTAAGTAAAAAGTAAAACTCTTAATTAAAATTCACTTTTATCTAATTTTTGAATAGGAACAGTTGTATCCTCCACATCCGCAAGGAATGCTTTAGAATTTTCTAGTGATACTGCCGATTTCAAAATTTGCAAGCGATTTCCACCTTCTACTTCTATGAGAAAAGACTTGGTTCTAATTTCAATTATTTTTCCACAAATTCCACCAATGGTTACAACTTTAGTTCCTCTCTGTAATTCAGCTAAAAAAGTAGTTGCTGCCTTTTGTTTTTTTAACTGTGGACGCATCATGAAAAAATAAAACACGACAATAACAAGTCCAATCATGATAAAACTGCTGATTCCGCTTTCGCCAACACTTTGTAATAAATTTAAATACATTGACATAATTTGTTTTTTATTAATTAATGAGCTGCGCCGTTACCTTCTTTAGGAACTAACACTTCAGCTTGAATTGTAATTACTTTAGTATTTGGAGAACAATTAGTTGTTATCGTGACCGTTTTTTCAACTTGACCTTTTTTACCTTCGCTGCTGAATTGAACGCTAATTTCAGATTCTTGCCCAGGGGCAATTGCTTTACGTGGGTATTCAGGAACAGTACAACCACAACTACCGCGTGCATCTGAAATAATTAAATCAGCCCCTCCAATATTTTTAAATTTAAAAGCATAAGTAACTTTTTCACCCTGCGACAACTTCCCAAAATTATGAACTAAAGATTCAAATTTCATCTCCGGATTTTTACCATCCATAGCGTTTCCACTTGCAGTTGTACGAATGTCAACCAAATCAGTAGTCAGCTCATCATTTTTAGGTGCACAAGAATAAAGTACAATTGAAATTGCAAATGCAAAAATGAATTTAAAGGAATTTATCATATTTCGTTTCGCTAAAATTTTGCGCTAAATTAAGATAGAATTTTCAATAAAAATATAAAATATCTAAAATATATAGTTTAGGTCTTTACTTGATAAATTAAAACCAACAAGCTAAATTTAGCTTATTCCATTAAGCCACGACCAGATTTCTGCATCGTTCCATCTTTTTTGAAATCAATTACAATTTTATCTAAAATCCCGTTAATAAATTGCTTTGACTTAGGGGTGCTATAAGTTTTAGAAATTTCTATGTATTCATTCAAAGTGACTTTAACAGGGATGGAACTGAAATGCAATAATTCTGAAATCGCCATTTTCATTAATATGACATCCATGACAGCAATTCGATCCACCTCCCAATTTTTTGTTTTGTCGGAAATGAGTTTTTCGCAACGATCATTATAAATAATAGTTTTCCGAAAAAGTTCCAATATAAATTGTTTATCCTCCTCAGGATCTTTAAATAATGGTGCTAAAACTGGTTCTCGCGTTTCATTTGCAGATTCAAGCGTACGAATAATTCCAGGCGCCACGGCCATATTTAAATCACCAGGCCAATGCATATTTTTTTCTTCAAGAAATTGTTCAAACGCCTCGTCATCTGCTATAAAAGTTTTGAAAATATTGATAACTAATTCTTGGTCACGGGCAAAGGAATCAATATCAGATGACATATAAGTCTTGTACTCGTCAGAGACTTTTAATTTCTCCCACATTTTACGAGTCAAGCTTAATTCATCGTCGCTTTGCCATGTAATTTTATGAATGGCTGCTTCTCTTTTTAATTTTTTATGATTTAAAAGTTGAGCTATTAATTTATTATTTACAAAACGCAAATTGGGTCTCAACTCTTCCGGTGTAGGAAGGTGTTTTTCTTTACCAATTTCGATGCTATTTGAAGCTACACGAACCAACTCTTCAAAAATTAACAGCAGGTAAATATAAAGTTCATATGTTTTATCAATGCTACGCATTAAATCTCTTTCCCCGCTAGGAACATCAGCGCTTTCACTTTGGAAAAAACCATATAGCGCTTGCATTGCTTGAATACGTAAATATCTTCTGTTTAGCATTTTTAAAAAATAAAGAACACGTTAATATTATTTTGTATAGTGTTTTAAGCAACTATAATTTTGCAGAAAGTCTGTTTTCTGCTGTTCTATTTGCAGCCAAATAAGAAGGAATATTATCTTGTTTTGCTAATCTGAAAATTTCAGACGTGGTAGCATATATTTTTTCGGCTTGTTCCATTGCATAGGCAGGAGCAAAACCATGCAACTCGGAATAAACATTTATTAATCCACCTGCATTCACTACAAAATCAGGAGCATAAATAATACCCTTTTCCATTATCATTTTTCCATGAATTGCTTCATCTGCTAATTGATTGTTAGCGGCACCACAAATAACTGAGCATTTCAATCGAGCAATGGAATCGGAATTAATTGTAGCGCCAAGTGCACAAGGTGCGTAAATGTCAATTTCCAAATCAAATATTTTATCGCCAGCAACAACTTCTACGGAAGGATGTTTCTTTTTTATTTCAGCTAACTTATCTTCAAAAATATCGCAAATAAATACTTTTGCTTCCTCCTTAATAAGATGGTCTACTAACACAGAACCTACATGACCAATACCTTGTACACAAACTTTTTTCCCAGCGAGTGAATCACTGCCCCAACATTCTTTTGCCGAAGATTTCATAGAAACATAAACACCATAGGCGGTTACAGGTGAAGGATCCCCACTTCCACCCATTGCTTCAGGAATACCAGTTACGTGCTTTGTTTCCATGCGAATATGTTCCATATCCTTAGTGCTCATTCCAACATCTTCTGCTGTAATATATTTTCCACCTAAAGTATCAACGAATTTACCAAAACGTCGCGTCATCGATTCTGTTTTATCTTTTCTCGAATCACCTATAATTACTGCTTTTCCCCCACCCAAGTTTAGACCAGTAATAGCCGCCTTATAGGTCATGCCCTTTGACAATCGTAGTACGTCAGTTAATGCTTCTGCTTCAGTTGCATAAGGCCACATTCTTGTCCCTCCTAATGCAGGACCAAGAGTCGTGTTGTGAATTGCTATGATTGCTTTTAAGCCAGTTTTGTTGTCATTGCAGAAAACAACTTGTTCATGATCAAAAATTGACATCTGGCCCATTGGACCTAAAACTTTATCCATTTTTTTTGTTTCATTAACTGATAACATAATCTACAAATGAAAGGTTTACCTTTTGAAATACTTAAATTGCACCCGATTTGATTTAACGGCTACAAAAGTAGTAGTTTTTTAGCACCAAAGTCGATTTGTAATTATCTTAAACTATCTTGAAATCACTAGCTTACCTTAATAAATTCTTCTGGAAATACAAACTGCGTTTTTTTTCAGGCATTTTGTTTATTTCTGCCTCCACCTACTTTTTGACTGCTTCCGTTAGTTTTTTAGGAAAGGGGCTTGATTTTGCAAAATTTGCTGGTGAGCATCAATTAAATAAAGCTCAAACGGTGCATGTACTGATGCTCTTTGGACTAGAAATATTTTACTATACACTTGCCTATGGATTTTTTCTTTTTCTAAATAGACAAACGATTATTGTCATGTCGCGATTAATAGAATATGACATGAAGAATGAGGTTTTTGAACATTATCAAAAACTCGATCAAAGTTTTTACAAAACAAATAATACCGGCGATTTAATGAATCGTATCAGCGAAGATGTAGGTCGCGTTCGAATGTATACCGGTCCAGCTGTGATGTATACTACCACAACTATTATTACGCTGGTCATCACAATTTATTTTATGTTTCAAGAAAATGTAAGCTATTCACTTTTTGTGTTAGCCCCCCTCCCTATTCTATCATTTGTCATTTATTATGTAAGTAATCTCATTAATAAGAAAAGTCTTAATGTTCAAAAACAACAATCATTGTTAGCTACTTCGGCACAAGAAACATTTTCGGGCATCCGTGTTGTAAAAGCATTTTCACGAGAAGAAAACATTCATGAGCAATACACAAAGCACTCCAACAAGTATTTAAAACTCAACATGGAATTATCAAAAACAGATGCTTTATTTGCTCCATTTATGATGTTGTTAATAGGTGTTAGCATCACGCTCGCAGTTTATATGGGCGGAAAGGAAGCCATAGATGGGAGAATTAGTGTAGGAACAATAACCGTGTTTGTACTTTATGTAATTCGACTAACATGGCCAATTGCTTCATTGGGTTGGATAACATCTCTTACCCAAAGGGCAGCAGCATCACAACAGCGAATTAATGAGTTTTTAGATATTAAACCGAATATTACAAATCCTACAAATGAACCTTTACAACTTGTTGGAAAAATAGAATTTAAAAATGTTTCTTTTGTCTATCCTGATTCTGGAATCACGGCACTGAAAAATATTTCTTTCACAGTGGAACAAGGGAAATCAATTGCATTTATTGGTAGAACTGGATCAGGAAAATCAACAATTGCCGCACTACTTGTGCGCTTGTTTGATGTCAGTTCCGGTGAAATAAAAATTGACAATAAATTAATAAATAAAATAAATTTAGATGATTTGCGTAATCAAACTGGATACGTTCCGCAAGAGGTCTTTCTTTTTTCAGAAACTATTAAAGGAAATATTGGATTTAGCGTAAATAATTTAAATTCAATTGAAACAAACCATGAAGTCATTATACAAGCCGCTAAAGACGCTGCTATTTACTCCAACATAATGGAATTTCCTCAACAATTCGAGACCATGGTTGGTGAACGTGGCGTAACACTTTCTGGTGGACAACAACAGCGCATTTCCATTGCAAGGGCAATTTTAAAACAGCCGCAACTATTGATTTTTGATGATTGTCTTTCTGCTGTGGATACTTCTACAGAAGATGAAATTCTGGGAAACCTTCGCAGAATTATGAAAGCTAAAACAACTGTAATTATTTCACATCGTGTTTCTTCTGTTCGAAATGCAGATCAGATTATTGTTTTAGACAACGGAGAAATGGTAGAGTCTGGCACCCACAATTCACTTCTTGAGTTCAATGGTGTATATAGAAATTTATATAAAAAACAAGTTGAGGAATTAAAAAATAAATAAATCAGCTATTAAAATAGATTCTTTATTTTTTTTTGAATGCTCCCTTTAATTAATTATAATTTTTTTAGTTAGAGATTGATCTCCCGTCAATAAGGTTACGAAATAAATTCCTCGACTTAAGAATGACAAATCGGCCTCTAAACTTTCTGCCGTTAATGATTTGAACTCGTAAGCATAAACCTTATTGCCAAGCACATCATAAATCTGAACCAAACCATCGTCGCGCTTCAAAAGATTGATGTCGATGAATACATGTCCGTCGCTAGGATTTGGATAAACATTTAATTCCAATTGATTCGTCAAAATAAAATCATTCGTGCTGTTTGTCAATCCAACAGTAAATTGCTGGTAAACTTCTCCACCAAAATCGGCATTAAATGTTTTAATAACTGTACTTGGACTAACATTTCTGAAACGTAGATAACCTGAACCCTGAGTAGTATTAGCCCACCAAGTCAAGCCGTCTTCACCCACATCTGTCATTCTAAATTCGTAACAATCGAAAGGCATCAACAACGTGTCTTTGTAAGTTGTATTTGCCGACATATTCGCACGAGAATGAACGACGGCACCAGCTGAATTTTTGAGCGTGTACGAATTTTCCCATGGACGATTATTTGTTTTTAGTTCAATGACCATCATCGACGGCATTACTTGCGGATAAGTAAATTTGTTGGTGATAGAATTATTATGAACGTATTGATCTGTTCCACCATTTGGATTACTAATGGTAACATTAAAATCTGTTGCACCTGTAACCCATGCAAAATTCCCAAGAAAAATGGTGGCTGTATCTAAAAATGACAGATTACCAGTCCAATTATAAACTGATTGTGGACCGCCGTTCAAACCATAATTTATTGTTAAAGAAGTAAGAATCGTAGATCCGTTATTTTTAATTTTAATAATCGGGTTAGTACAAACTGGATTGTTGCGCAACCACATTTGATTTGTGCTTGGAGATAAAATATCTTCCAATGAAGCATCTAATGTAAAATTTGGTGCTCCATAGTAAACAACTTGATCTTCTATCTGGTAATAGTCCCATCCACCCGTATGAGTATAAGGAGTGCAATCATGATTTAAAACGGCAGGATTGCCTGGTGTCACAAAAGGAGTCAATTCGAAATCATAAGTCCACACTTCAGCACCTGGACACCAATTCGCTCTATCATAAACCCATGTTCCTCCTTGTGGGTATAAAGGATTATAATCACAATTATCTCTCCATACTAACTTTGTATATTGTAATGTATTATTCACAAAATAAAATTGATTCTTAGGACAAAACTCCGCGCAATTTTCTGGTGTATCCATACCGTGTCCAGTAACTCTAGATTTCCACCTTGAATTAACTGCATTGGAAGGAATGTTAATTGTTAGTGGCGGCAGATGACTTTCGATAGGGTCTCCAGTTGATCCATAATTAAAATTACCATTATAAAGATTCTGAATGTCGAGTACATCGCGAGATGGTGTACCTAGTACCATTAAGAATTTTACATCCAGTAATTCCTGCCAATTTCCTGCAGCTAAATGTACTGAATCGTGTAAAAGTGTTACGTAATCACTAACATCAAATGTCCATGTCCAACCATTTCCTAAACTCAAGCCATTTCCATAGGGAGTAATATATCGTGCTAATTCATATCGGTTCACTTCCGGAAAAATAGTGTACCAACCATACTGAGATTGATAAATTGTACTATCTGCCATTGCATAAGTGGCAACAGGCCAACCTAAAATTGTGTCCGTTGCAATTCCAGGATTAATAATAGAATCATTAAAGACAATAATTTGAAATGGTACGCTCAAGATTGAATCAAGCACCTGCATAGAATCAATATACGACACATATATTCCTTGCTCAAATGTAATTTGAGGACGAATTTTAGTTTCAATAAAATTAGTTATCAATTCAAAAGATGGCTTTAATTCATTTTGAACACTTGCTAAAATTGCTGGGCCATGATTTCCTAAAGCAGAATCAATACAAGTAACATTATTACCATCGTCAAAACTATAGTAAAGTGCAAGATTATTAAAATTCGGATCGGTAGGGATAATTGCTTGATTCATGTAAGCCTGAATTTCCAACTGACTTAATTCTTTATTAAATACGGTGAATTCATCCATCCTTCCAGCATAAGAATTGGAACCACCCCAATGTCCTTGTTCAAGTCGGAATGTTTTAATATTTCTCATACGTCTCACAAGTCCTGTTCCGCTATGAAACAAATTACCATTACAATACACCTTCATTGATCCTGTCGCAACATTTTTGGTAAATGCCCAGTAATTCCATTGACCTTGCATTTGGTTTGTGGTTGAAATTAAATTGATGCGATCGTAACTTCCTCCAACATTCCCAGCGTCCCAATAAACTTGGCTATCGCTCCAAGGCATGTGCGCATTCAACACGCGTTGTCCAATAGAATCATTCGCCTCGAAGCATGTTCCGTTTTGTGGCTGCAATAATGTATCGCCAAATGCCCAATAGGCAACTGTGATAAATGAATCGATTGCTGCAACCATAGAATTTAATGGAAGATCAATATGTCCTCCAGGAATTGCAGAAACAGCGCGGTCATTTCCCGATTGAATTAAACCCGATTTAAAAGCAGTTGTAGTATCAGCTGCTATTAAATTATCTATTGATGGTTGTAAATTATCATACGTAATTTCAATTAATAAATTTGATGTTCCATTCCAATTGAATGGCGTTGTGAGTTGTAAACTATTCCATCCTAAATTTGAAAATTGCGTGTTTTGAGAATATACATTTGTGAATCCTAATCCAGTAAACGTTGCATTAGTTAATGAATCTAAACTTGTTGCTTGAATACGGATTGTTAGGTTTCGCATTTGTCCGCCGAGTGCTTGTAAAAAAAATTGCAATCCACTAATTGGTCCTGCAACCATACCTGCACCAGTTAATTCAGAAGCTTTCCATAAATACTGACTTCTTGAAACCGAATTGCTTGCGGAAAAAGGATTAGTTGAGGAGGTGTTTCCTATACCAATTACCGAATTGGTCAACGATGTTTGAGATGTGTGCACTACATAATATTGCCACAAAGTATCATACACATAAGTTGGTGTATTACTATAACAAACGCTATCAGGAAAGGTGTTATTGACGGATACACCTGCTTGTACAATTAACGAAGAATCTAAAAGTCCAGTATGATCATAAACATAAGTATTAGTTAGGTAATCCCATTCGCCACAGGCAGGATTTTGAGCAGGATTACACTTTAGTTTGTATTTCATTATTACTTTCTCATATTGCATCGTATCAGATGGAAAAACAAACCATGCATTTTGAGGTGATCCAAATGTGAATGCTTGAACGACAATCGTATCACCTGGATTTGTCTGTGTTTTTACATCAACAAAAAACAAGCATAGAAAAAAGATAAATAGAATTCGTTTCATTTAAAATTATTTTTAGTACTTATATTAATTGTATAAAATTAGTAAGAATAAAACAATATAAATAGATATTTATTAGTTTTAAAATCTAGGGTAAACAAAAACAACAGCGCAATACCATATATATAATAAAAAAAACAGGCTCCGATAATGGAACCTGTTTTTAATTTTTTTTAATATTTATTTCTGAACAGTAATCTTCTCTGTTCTTTGCTCTCCGTTTGCAATAATGTGCATCAAATACATTCCTGATGATTGTATGTCTAAACTGATTTGTTTTACAAATCCAGCGTTCACGTTATTTTCAACTGAAGCGTACACAACACGACCTTGCATATCTGTAATTTTTATTGTTAGATCTGCAACATTT
>Ga0208960_1001201_pt1 | contig 13989 bp, 14 predicted proteins | sample GreLakmeON33MSRF_FD_187703 | JGI IMG/M metagenome (GOLD analysis project Ga0208960, IMG submission 187703) | Freshwater lentic microbial communities from great Laurentian Lakes, MI, USA - Great Lakes metaG ON33MSRF (SPAdes) | ecosystem: Environmental > Aquatic > Freshwater > Lake | place: Great...
CACGGCGTGACTGGGCGTATCGCTGGCGCATTACAAGTGGGCGACAAAGTAGTCATCACAGAAGACACAGTGACACGCGGAACATCAATTTTTGAAGCAGTTGACGCCGTGCAGGCATTCGGCGCAGAAGTCGTACTAATTACCGTGATGGTTGATCGTGGCGGAACATGTGCCGAGATGGCACGACAAGCCGGGATCTCATATATTCCGATGCTGACCGCACCTGATCTCGGATACGAATTCGGTAGCTGAATTCTTTAGCCTTGTAGTTCTATGTCGTTGCGTGAATTATTTCAGTCATCTCCACATGGTGCAGATACTTTTGTTGGTGACGCGCATCCCTATAACTGGGGTGGCTTATATGGGGGCCACATCGTTGCCCAAGCCCTGCACGCCGCGCATCACACTGTGCAAGACGGTCTGCAAGTTCATTCACTTCGTGCATACTTCATTCGCCGAGGTGACAATGCCGAACCAATTCGCTACGAAGTAGATCGCATTCGCAACGGCCGCTCATTTTCTACGCGACGTGTTGTAGCCCGTCAGGCCACTGGTGCGATTCTTAACCTCGAGGCTTCGTTTCAGGTGCACGAAGAATCTGCAGAACAAACAACTGTGATGATGCCCACAGGACTTCCTGACCCCGACACTCTCACCAACGAATCATGGAGTCCGTATTTTGAGCGCTGCAGTGTGCCATCTCAAGTGTGGGGCAGCAGTCATCGAGATGGTGCAGGACGCTCGGGTGGTTGGTTTCGAGTCACAGAAGATCTTGGCGATGACGAAATCATTAATCGCTGTGCGCTCTCGTATATTTCTGATGATCTTCCTACTGAGGCAGTGATTAATGCGGTTCCGTCATTGCAGGGTGCAGCAGAAGAAAACACGCTGTTCTCCGCCAGCCTTGATCACACTGTTTGGTTCCATCGCCCAGTGCGAGCATCGCAGTGGCACTTCTATGAAATGAGTTGTCAGACCTACATCGGTGGTCGCGGTTTGACTTTTGGATATGTCTTTGCCGACGACGGAACACACATTGCAACGACAGCACAAGAAGTGCTGGTGCGTCGTCGTACCCCGTAAAACTGGTGGTCGAGACCGGCGTCGATCCGGTGACCCCACGCTTTTCAGGCGTGTGCTCTGCCTACTGAGCTACTCGACCAATTCTTAGACGCGGCAATGGATGACTCCATCACCGCTTATAGCGGTCCCGACGGGACTCGAACCCGCGACCTCCGCCTTGACAGGGCGGCGTGAACTCCAACTTCACCACGGGACCACATGTGTTGACCACATCTGATCTGCGCACCCCCAACGGGATTCGAACCCGTGCCGCCACCTTGAAAGGGTGGTGTCCTAGGCCACTAGACGATGGGGGCAAGAACGACTCCGGTTGAGAGTGCCCAAACTTTACCAGCCAGGAACGGGTTTGAGGTCACCATATTGCCCGGAAGTACATCTAGATCTTCTGCCCACATCTCATCTGCCCGCTGACAAGCAGCGTTGTTGATCAATCAAGACTGCTCTGTAAGGCGTCGACAACACATTCAAGAAGCCAGCCTAAATAGGCGTAGAGGTGAATCTGAGGTGCATTGGGGTCATCGTCGTTGATGATCTCTTGGGCTTCATCGTTCTCTGATACGTCCAACATGGTGCCAAGGACAAGACGCAAAGAATTAATTGTTTGCATAAATTGCATGAGGTCTCCCTCAGACAGTGCGTCATGTGAGTCGAGAACTCGCCGTGAAATATCAATTGCAGTGCGGCGTGATTGCAGTAATTCGCTTCGCATCAGTCTTTGATATTCGGCGTCATGGAGCGCATCGTTGTGATACGCGGTCGGAAACAATCGTCGCAATCGCCCGTCATCAGTTTCTTCGTTGAGCAATGATTCCAGTTCATCTAAAAAGTGATTGAAGGATTGGCGTTCATCATCGGCGAGATTCAGAACAAACATGCCGTCAGGTGTTACATCAACGGGGCCAGATTGTTTGCGACGACGCATGGTCAGGAGTCCTGCTGCATCGTGGCCCACAGGCCATGGTCGTGCAGTCTGTAGACATCTAGTTCAGCGCGTTCACGAGAGCCGTTGGCTACGACTGCTCTGCCTTTTTCGTGGACGTCGAGCATGAGTTCGGTGGCCTTTTCATTGGAATAGCCGAATAATTTTTGCAGGACGAATGTGACATACGACATCAGATTGATTGGGTCGTTCCAGACCAACACGATCCACGGCGTGTCAAGATCAACGACGTCTGATGTGTTGGGCTCGTCGGCGATGACAGGCTGTTCGGCGGGTCGCACGGAGGGGCTCACAGGAACATTGTGGCGCAATTAGGGGTTTTTGGCTACTGCTCGTACGATGAAGTCCTTATGTCCATCAAAGTTCGCCCCGTTGTGCCGTCGCGGCTTGTTGGCAGGGGTGGGCATGAATCGTCGCGAGCACCGTCATCTGTTGTGGGTGCGTATGTTGCGTTGACCAAACCGCGGATCATCGAACTGCTACTCATCACCACAGTGCCAACGATGGTGCTAGCGGAGGGTGGTTGGCCATCATGGGGTCTAGTGCTCGTCACATTGCTTGGCGGCACGTTGGCAGCCGGCGGAGCAAACGCAATCAATATGTACATCGATCGAGACATTGATGCACTCATGGAACGCACCAAAATGCGACCGCTTGTCACGGGCGTGATCGCCCCCCGAAATGCATTGATCTTTGCTATTTCGCTTGAGTTCATTGCATTTGGCGTGTTGTGGGCGGGTGCCAATCTCTTGTCCGGAATCCTGGCGATCTGTGCAACGTTGTTCTATGTGTTTGTTTACAGCCTGTGGCTCAAACGAACGAGCAAACAAAATATTGTGATTGGCGGTGCTGCTGGTGCTGTCCCCGTGTTAGTGGGGTGGGCAGCGGTCACAAATTCGGTCAGTTGGTCGGCGGTCTTGCTGTTTGCGGTCATATTTTTCTGGACACCACCCCATTTCTGGGCTCTTGCAATTCGCCACAACGATGACTACAAAGCGGCCGGAGTTCCGATGTTGCCCGCCGTGGTTTCTCTGCGTCAGACCATCGCGGCAATGGTTCGCTACTGCATCGCCGTGGTGGTGGTCAGTTTGGTGCTGATCCCCGTTGCTGATTTGGGGTGGATCTATGGCGTTGTGGCCGTGATCGTTGGGTTGTTGTTCTTGGGAGGCACAATCGCACTAGGTCGTAGACCTAGTGAAGCCGGAGCAATGAGGCTCTTTTCTTTCTCAATTACGTATATCTCGCTCTTGTTTTTGGCTCTCACGGTCGATGTTCTTGTGCGCTAAAAAAGATGCCTTCGTGTTACGCAATCTGTGGAGGATTTCCTTCTGAGGCAAGGCGATTAGGTAGTGTAATAGCCGAACTATCGGAGTTTCGTCCGTGTCATTTTTACCAAGGACATTGGGCGCAGGAGACCATTAATCCATGACCACAATTCACACGAATGTTGATGTAACCGCGGCTGGCAGTCGCGCGGCATCTCTTGTGTCTGTCATCGCCGACTGGATCACCACAGCCGACCACAAAAAAATTGGTCGATTATTTATTGGCTCGTCACTTGTAGCGGCTGTAGCCACTGCGGTTCTTGCTGCGTTTCTTGGGCTCGAACGAATGAGTGCATCTAGCTATTCAATTCTCAACGGAGACTCCGTCGTGCAACTTTTTGCGGCGTATCAGTTTTCTCTTGTCTATGCCATTGTTGCGCCACTGTTTATTGGACTGGCCATTGCTGTTGTGCCGTTGCAGTTGGGTTCGCGTTCATTGTCGTATCCACGTCTCGCCGCATTTGGCTTTTGGGCGTGGGCGAGTGGCCTGATCATCACACTCGCAGCCTTAGGCGCTAACGGCGGCCCTGGTGGCGGCAACTCCAACATGGTGGATCTGTATCTCTTGGCACTCGGACTTGTTGCGCTCGGGCTCAGTGCAGCATCGGTCAGCATCGCAGTGACTGTGCTGACATCACGCGCACCCGGCATGTCGCTCTTGCGAACACCAATGTTTAGTTGGTCTGCACTCATGGGTTCGATGGCCACAGTTTTGACATTGCCCGTGTTGATCGGAACACTCGCGTACCTCTACGTTGACCACACATACGGACGTGTGGCGTTTGGTGGCAACGTAGATGTCACTAAGTGGATCGGTTGGTCTTTCAATCAGCCTCAGACTTTTATCTTTGCCGTGATGGCCGTTGGTGTCTTGGCAGAACTGGCTCCGATTGTTGCTGGTGTTCGTCAACCGCTTCGACCCATCATGCTGATCGGCATCACACTTGTTTCGACTGCGGCGTTGGGTGCGGCGACACAAAGTACTCACGCGATGTCGTGGACCGGAACAACCTCGGACAAAGTTCAAGAATTCATCCCGTTCGCACTGTTTAATCTTCTGCCCATCCTGGGAGTGCTCATCGTGTTAGCGCTTGGCGGACTGGCAGCAAAAGCCGGTCGAGTCAAGCCGACTGCAAGTTTCGTGTTCGCATTTCTTGGAACCGGAATGATTCTTGTCGGCATGCTTGTTCATGCATTGTCATTGATTGGCCCTGCGGCATTAGCCGGAACAGTGGCGCAAGAATCATCAACGCTGTATGTGGTGTACGGAGCAGTCATGGTGGCGCTCGGTGCGATTGTGCACTGGGGTCCTAAGTTGTGGGGACGACGATTGCCTGAAAAACAAATGTTTGGTCTTGCCGCACTGTCTCTGGTGGCGACAGTTCTGAGTTCTTTGCCGTACGTTCTCGCTGGCTTTCTTGATCAACCTGGCAATGCAGTTGCTGGATGGTCATACGACGTATCTGCACTTTTGAATACAGTCTCAACGATTGGACATGCGCTGATGTTCATCACCGTGCTTGGTTTCATCGGCCTCGCATTCAAACATTTCACGACCGGAGCACTTGCTGGTGACGATCCGTGGGATGCACATTCTTTGGAGTGGTCAATTCCGTCACCTGCACCTGCTGGCAACTTTGCTGATATTGCAACCGTTGGTTCTGCCGAACCATTACTTGATGTAAAACCTGCACGACAAGGAGCATCGGCATGACACTGACACTTGCATCTGCTGCTACTCCAGCACCAAAACGACAGGCGCTTGTTGCCACTGCAGTTGCTAGTGCCGCAATCACCATGCTGATGGCAGGCATGCTCGGCGTGTGGTTACGTTTTCGTGCCGCCGCTGACACGCGCATGTCGTCAGATGGACGAAAAGTCATCAAGGACTGGTTGCCGTCTGACATCAAGATTCCCGAAGTGTCTTCTAACACGATGCTGGCCGGATTATTTTTTGGATGCGTCATGGCGCAATGGGCTGTGTATGCAGCAAAGCGCGATGATTCATCACACCGCTCTGTTGCATTGGCGGTGTGCTTGCTGATGGAAGTTGCCATTATTAATGCACAGGTCGCGGTGTATAGCCAGATGAAAATTGGTGTCACTGACGGCGCGTACCAGACAATGTTTTATGCAATAACTGGGGTTGTCGTTGTGTTGTTGGCGGTTGGCATGGCGTTCACTTCGGTGACATGGTTTCGATCTGTTGGTGGTCGAGATAACGACAGTCACGTAGTGGCTGCTCACGCGTTGTATTGGTATGTCCTCACTGCAGTTTTTTGCGCAGTGTGGTTTGTGGTGTACGTACAGAAGTAGGACGACATGTTTACGACAGGATCAAAATATTGCTTCGGCATCGCAGGTCTTGGGTCGTTGGGCGCCGTGGTGTACATGGTGTTGGTGAACCCATCTGATGTTGGCGTGCTTGCGCTTCTCGGTATTGCGATTGCAATGTCACTTGTTGGTGGTGTCGCGCAGTTCACCGGTGACTTTGATGTTGACTCACCAAATGACGCCGTCACAGCGAATGTAGTTGCACCCGCAAACAGCATGTGGCCGCTCGTGCTGGCCGTTGGCGGTGTGTTTTTGCTGGTCGGGATGACGACCGATCCGATTATTTTTATTTTAGGAATTGTCATCATTATTGCTGCCGGAGTTGAGTGGGCTTTGCAGTCGTGGGCAGAGCGAGCATCAAGCGATTCTGCTTTCAACAGATTTGTTCGAGAGCGCGCACTAACTTCACTCGAGTTACCCGTCTTTGTCGGTGGCGGTGTGGCAATCATCGCAGTAGCATTTTCGCGAATCATGTTGGCAGTGTCTCCACAAAATGGAGCAATTTTATTCATCGTGTTTGCCACTGCGGTTCTCATTGTCGGTTTCTTGGTCTCTCTCAAATCAAATATGAAGAAGAGCACGATTGCCGCAACATGCGTGCTTGGAGCAGTTGTGCTGTTGGTCTCTGGTGGTATTGCCGGATTCAACGGAAATCGCGAACAACTCGTGTCCGCTGCAGCAGAGGACCACTATTCTCACAAGGACTGTGAGGCTTCCGAGTCGAAGTACTTCGATAAAAATTCTGAGAATGCTGTCAGCATGAAGTCTGGAGTAACTGCCACCATCAGAGTCAAAGATGGCAAATTGACCGCTCAACTGATTGGCATCGATACGCAAGTTCAGGCGGTCACAGTGCGACGCTCGAACTCAACCACCATTTTGTTTCGCAACCTAGACGACGCGCAGTATCGACTTGTTGCCAATCTGGGAACTAAAAAAATCGCTGATACTGGCGTTGAAGAAGAGATAGTGGATTGCACACAAATGACCGGAAAAAATCAGACTCAGGCACTGATTCTCAAAATCAGTAAGCCATCGGCGTCATCGGGTCCGTACACGCTGACCGTTCCTGGTCTTGAAGGCCAAGAGATTGCAGTGGTAGTGCCGTGAGTCACGACAGCACATTGACGGATTCGCAGCAGAACCTGAGTACCTTCAAGAAGGTGAAGCAAGTAATGCGTCTGCGCAGATTTGGTTTGGGGCTTGCAGCGAGTAGTGCCATGTTCTTGGTGGGTTGTGCACGAAATGCACCGCAAGACACATGGCAGCCCAAAGGTGATAACGCTCAGAAGATCAACAAACTGGATTGGATGGTGTTTCCGCTCGCCGGAATCGTCGGCGTTTTAGTCTTTGGGTTAATCGCTTACATCTTGTTTCGTTTTCGTGACAAGGGTCAGGCGCTTCCAACTCAGTCCCACGGAAATCCCGCTGTAGAAATCGCGCTCACCATTGTTCCCGCACTGATTTTGAGCGTCGTCGGGGTGTTCACATTCAAGGGCATTTTTGAACTAGCGCAAACCAACGACACGCAGATGGTAATCAACGTCACCGGACAGCAGTGGTGGTGGGAATATGACTACCCAGCTCAAGTGGTGAACGGAGTCGAGATCACTCAGCCGATCATCACGTCTGGTCAACTTGTTATCCCCACTGGCACCAACGTGTTGTTGCGCGAGACAAGCCGCGACGTTATTCACTCCTACTGGATCCCGGCGCTCAACGGCAAAAAAGACGCAGTTCCTGGTCGTATTAACCTCTTGCGCATTCAAGCAGACAAGCCAGGAATTTTTGCTGGTCAATGCACAGAATTTTGTGGACTATCTCATGCCAACATGCGTATGGAAGCTGTGGCGCTTGGCCCCGAGGACTTTGCGGCATGGATCGCCAATCAACAACGCAACGCCGAAGCACCCGCCCAAGCCACCCTTGCTCAAGAAGGCGAGGCAGTTTTTCTTAACCAATGTATTCGTTGTCACCAAGTCAATGGACTTAAAAAAGCAGACGGCACGGCGGCGATAGCAGCCCCAGATGAAAACGTATATTCAGGTGCGGCACCCAATCTCACGCACCTGATGAGTCGCAACACATTCGCTGGCGCAACTTTTGATCTGCTCACATCTAGCTGTCGCAAGAACGTCTGGACAGCATCGCCTGAAGAATTTGGTTCTGCGTACCTCAAGGGCGTCACGACTGATTGTCTCAATCAGACCGATCTTCGCCGCTGGTTGCGTAATGCGCCTGAAATGAAACCGATGTATGCCGATCCTATTAAACTTGCAAGATCTGATGGCAAATATCGTGGTATGCCCAATCTCGGATTATCCGAGTCCGACATCGACAAACTTGTCGCCTATCTATCGACACTGAAATAATCGGAGCACACTGACTATGGCCATTATCGAACGTCCAGCCCCCACCGCTTCTATCTTGTTGCGCGCCCCCGTGACGCCATCTCAGTCAATGGGCATTGTGCGTCGTCCTGTTACGTCAACGGGCTGGAAATCATGGGTCTTTACTGTCGATCACAAAAAAATTGGCATCATGTATGGAGTCTTCGCGATGTTCTTTTTCATCGTCGGTGGCGTTGAGGCACTTTTAATCCGACTACAACTTGCTACACCTGATGGCAAAATCCTCAGTGCCGACTTGTACAACCAAATGTTCACGATGCACGCAACCACGATGATCTTTTTGTTCGCTATGCCCATGGCAGCAGCATTTGCAAACTACTTTTTGCCACTGCAGTTAGGCGCGCGTGACGTTGCATTTCCGCGTCTCAACGCGTTAGGGCTCTGGCTACTAGTTGCTGGCGGCCTCATCCTGAACGCGTCGTGGTTTTTAGGGGGTGCTGCCGATGGTGGTTGGTTTATGTATTCACCAAACTCAGGACCAGTTTTTTCGCCAAGTAACGGTGTTGACTTCTGGACACTCGGCGTACAGATTGCCGGATTCGGCTCGCTCATCGGCTCAATCAACTTGATCGTCACCATTCTCAACATGCGCGCACCCGGCATGACACTCATGAAGATGCCTGTGTTTTGCTGGATGATTCTGGTGGTGCAGTTCTTGCTGGTGTTCTCATTGCCTGTCATCACCGTTGCGCTCGTACTACTCACCTTTCAGCGCTCCTTTGGCGCTACGTTCTTCGATGTTGCACAAGGAGCAGACCCGTTATTGTGGCAACACTTATTCTGGATCTTCGGGCACCCTGAGGTGTATGTGCTGATTTTGCCGGCCTTTGGAATTATCTCTGAAGTGTTGCCGACGTTTTCTCGAAAGCCACTTTTCGGGTATCCGTTTGTGGTTTTTTCGGGAGCGTCAATCGGGCTCGTCGGTTTTGGTGTGTGGTCTCACCACATGTTTGCAACTGGTCTTGGTCCAATTTCAGTTGCAGCGTTCTCAATTGCAACGATGGCAATTGCAATTCCGACCGGTGTAAAAATCTTTAACTGGACACTCACGATGTGGGGCGGAAAAATCTGGTATTCAACGGCAATGAAGTTCGCCATCGGTCTTATCGTGCTGTTCACAATCGGTGGCTTGTCGGGCGTTACTCATGCAGTAGCTCCATCAGATACCCAACAAACTGACACGTACTACATCGTGGCCCATTTCCACTACGTGCTTTTTGGCGGAATGGTATTTGGTCTTTTCTCGGGCTTTTACTACTGGTGGCCCAAGGTGTTCGGAAAAATGCTCAACGAAAAACTGGGTGGCTGGAATTTTTGGTTAATGGTGATCGGTATGAATATGACCTTTGGACCCATGCACATTTTGGGCCTACAAGGTCAGCCACGACGGATGTATGTCTGGACCGAAGCTCGCGCTGGTGAGGGGCTCTTCAACTTTGGTTTCTGGAACCGAGTTTCGTCACTTGGTTCTCTTATTTTGGCAATCGGAGTTTTACTCTTCTTGATCAATGTCGTGCACACCACCCGCAAGGGCAAGCCCGCTCCACTCGATCCGTGGGACGCGCGCACACTTGAGTGGATCACAACGAGTCCTCCCAAAGAGCACAACTTCGATCGCATTCCTGTCGTGCATCATCTGGACGACTTCTTTCATCGCAAGTACCAAGAGGACGCCACGACTGGCACCATGGTGCAGATCGCTACGGGTGAGCAGTTAGTTCGTGATGAAGAAGCAAATGCCGATGCACATATTCATTTGCCGTCTCCGTCGTATTGGCCAATTGCGATTGCGATTGGTGTTGGCACCCTCGGCATGGGAGTGGTGTACGGAGTTCCGATCATGATTGTTGGCGTTCTCATCATCCTCGGTTCTTCTTTCGGATTCGTTCTCGAACCGTCCGTTGCAGACGACATCGATTATGACCCACCGATGTCTGGTGGCCAAGAAACGAAAGAGTTGGCGCCCCTTGGATGATGTAGCAGTTCTCGCCAATCACGACACCGGCCACGACACTGGGCACGGTCATTCCACGTCTACCGGATTATCTAATAACAAGATGGCGATGTGGCTTTTCTTGGGTTCAGAGTGCTTGCTTTTTGGCGGTTTGATTTCTACATACATGCTGTATCGCGGTCGCATCACTCAAGGGCCACGACCATCTCAGATTTTTGATATTCCGTTCACATCGGTCAGCAGTTTTGTCTTGCTGATGTCGTCGCTCACCATGGTGTTGGCAGTGACTTCGGCGCAACGAAAAGACAATGAACGTACAAAGTTGTGGCTAACAATCACAGCTTTGCTTGGCGCCACTTTTGTTGGCGGCCAAGTGTACGAGTTCACTGCTTTCTATAACGAAGGTTTGGGCTTCACGACAAACCTTTTCAGTTCAAGTTTCTATACTCTCACGGGGTTCCACGGAGTTCACGTGACGATCGGTGTAATTATGCTTTTGTCACTACGGGGCGTCATCAGTGCAAACAAGGACACAGGCGATCGGGCAGAAGTTGTCGAGTTAATTGGTCTGTACTGGCACTTTGTTGACATCGTGTGGATCATTATTTTCACCCTCGTGTATCTGATCCCGGCATAAAGGAGTCTGCTGATGAACGCCACCGCCACTGATACTCACGAGCAGCATGACTCTCATGCACCCGGTCTGAGTGACGCAACAGCAATCAAGATCGCTCTCATTTTGGCCGCGATGACGGCACTTGAAGTGTCAACCTACTATGTCGACTTCGGTGCATTTTTTATGCCGGTGCTGATGGTGCTGATGGTCGTGAAGTTTTTTACGGTGGTGAGTTACTTCATGCATCTTAAGTTTGAACACCAGATGTTCAAACTCTTGTTCTACACAGGTCTCGGGCTGGCGTTGTTTGTGTACTTTGTGGCACTAGCGACCTTTAAGTTCTTTAGTTAAAGCAGCAGTAGTATCGCCATGCTGTTCGCAGGTGCTGGAGTTTCTCTGAACCCAAATCCGTGGCGTTTTCAACCACACCCCGAAGTGTGGTTGTTGATTGTTTTTCTAGTTGCCGCCTTCGTCTATGCAGTGAGAGTGATTGGCCCGCGAGTCGCGCCTGCTGGACATGTCATTAGCCAGCGACAGACGCGGCTATTTATTCTGATGATTACACTTCTCTGGCTGGCGACCGATTGGCCAATGCATGATATTGCCGAGGAATATCTGTATTCCGTGCACATGGTGCAACACCTCACCTTGTCGTACTTCATTCCGGCGCTTGCTCTGATGTGTGTGCCCGAGTGGATGTTTCGACTACTGATCGGGACTGGTCGCACCTACCGAGTCGTGCGGTTTGCCACCAAGCCCGTGGTGGCGGGCCTCGCTTTCAATCTCGTAGTGATGATCACTCATATTCCTAAATTGGTAAATCTCAGCGCGAGCAAGGGCCCGCTGCACTATTCGCTTCACATCTTGTTAGTGACGACTGCACTCATGTTTTGGTCACCCGTGTGTGGGCCTCTGCGCGAATGGCAGTTGAAGCCTGGCGGCAAGATGATTTACATGTTCGTGTTGTCGTTTGTGCCAACGATCCCTGCAGGCTGGTTGACGTTTGCCACTGGTTCGGTATATCGCCACTACGACACGCCGATCCGTGTGTGGGGTATCTCAGTGTTGGGGGACCAGCAGGCGGCAGGTGGAATCATGAAACTTGGTGGCTCGGTTTTTATCTGGGCGATCATTGTCTTTTTGTTCTTCAAACGCTTCATCGGCAATTTCCATGAACAACAGAGTTATCTCCATGACGACAACATCCCGGACTCAGAGATTGTTGGCACTGAGGAGCCACTGTTATATGAAGACGTCACTCGTGCATTTGCCCAAGTTCGGCCTCCAATAGAAGAGTAAGCAAAAGAAGAGTAACCCTGGCTTTGTTTGATTCTTTTTTGCTAGGACCAACGAAATAGTCGCACCGCAACTAGTGGCGCTATACCTGCCCACAGCAACAACACCACAAGCGAAGTGCCAAGCATTGATGATGTACCAGTGAGGGCTTCACGCATGACATCTGCAAGTGCGCCAGAGGGCAACGCATGACCAACAGCCCGCAACGGTGTTGGCAATTTGTCCATTGGGACAATGATTCCGCCCAGCAACAACAGCACCAAATACAGGCCGTTTTGTGCTGCCAAATTAATTTCTCCACGAAGTGTGCCCGCCATTGTGAGGCCGATTCCGGCAAATGCACTGGTGCCCAATAAGACAACAAGAATTGCCAGCAACCATGTGGCGTTCGCAGGGCGCCATCCGAGCATCAGCCCTATTGGCAACAGCACAATCATCTGCACGACTTCGACACAAAAGACGCTGATTATTTTTGCAAGTATCAGCCTTGAGCGACCTAGTGGTGTTGCACCTAAGCGCTTCAGCACTTGATACGAACGTTCAAAACCAGTTGCGATTCCTAGGCTCACCATGGCACTTGACATCACCGCAAGAGCCAGAATGCCAGGCAATAAAAACTGTGCTGGCTTATCTGTGTCGGTCGGCAGAACGTCAACAAGACCAAAAAAAACTAAGAGCAAGACCGGAATGCCAAGTGTCAGGAGCAATTGCTCACCGTTGCGCGATACCAGTTGTAACTCTGCGCGCAGTTGGGCTCGCAGAGCGCTCATGTCTTGTTCTCCGATGCTGCAACAATGCGCGAGAACATATCCTCAAGAGACTCAAGCGATGACACATGATGCAACGGTAAATTCTTCTCGTGTAGCCATGACGACAGTGCAGCAATAATCGCTGGGGTAGACACCACGGCGATGTTGTAGTCGCCGCTATTTTGCGCACGAGTAACACTGCAGCCAAGTGCGCGAGAGAGATCTGCAATATCAAGGTTCTGATCAGAAGTGAATCGTGTGTACTCGTGTCCTTTGCGAAGTTCGCCGATTGATCCTGCGGCTGCTACACGTCCGTGATCGAAAATAACAATATGGTCGGCAACCTTTTCTGCTTCTGCCAGTTCATGTGTTGCCAGCAGCACGGTGCATCCATCGTGAGCCAACTTTGTCACGATGTCACGGATAATGAGTCGGCCGTTTACATCAACCCCTGACGTGGGTTCGTCAAGAAAAACAACATCGGGCTGTGCCGCCAGGACCAGCGCTAGCGACACTCGTTGTTGTTCGCCGCCTGATAGTCGTTTCCAAATATGTTGTCGACGTTCATCAAGGCCCACCATCGAAATGAGTTCGTTGGTGTTGCACTGCTTGTCGTAGATGTCGCAAAATTGTTGCACGACATCACAGACTCGGGCACTGGGGTATATGCCGCCGCCTTGCAACATCACCCCCATGCGTCTGGTGAGTTTGTCGTGGTCACGGATTGGGTGTAATCCCAGCACCTCGACATGTCCAGAACTGCTCTTGACAAATCCCTCACATACTTCGATCACAGACGTCTTTCCGGCGCCGTTTGGCCCCAAGATGGCGGTGACCTCGCCAGACGCGGCATGAAAAGAAACATTATTAACGGCACAAATATCGCCATATCGAACCACGAGGTTTTCTACGATGACACCGTTCACAGACTCCACACTACGAAACAGAACAGGTTCACCTAGCCTCCGAAGGTAACCTCAGTGCTGTGATTGATGTCCGATTATTGCGCTCCGACCCAGAGGGTGTCAGGGCCTCGCTAGCACGGCGTGGGGCGCCACTTCTTTTGCAGCAAATCGACGAAGCCACCGCGTTTGATGCTGGATTACGAGATATTTCTGCTGAGCGTGACTCCCTTCGTTCCTCGATTAACGAACTCAGCAAACAGGTCGCAGGGTTGCGCCGCGATGGCCAAGATGCAGAGGCTGAACAAGCGATGGCTACAAGTCGTTCCCTCGGAGACACCGAGCGTGTGTTGCAGGCCGAGTTTGATCGTGTCAATGC
>Ga0208960_1001205_pt1 | contig 13968 bp, 11 predicted proteins | sample GreLakmeON33MSRF_FD_187703 | JGI IMG/M metagenome (GOLD analysis project Ga0208960, IMG submission 187703) | Freshwater lentic microbial communities from great Laurentian Lakes, MI, USA - Great Lakes metaG ON33MSRF (SPAdes) | ecosystem: Environmental > Aquatic > Freshwater > Lake | place: Great...
GCCAACGTCAACGGCGTCTTCAACGCCATCCTGGTGCGCGGTGACGTGGTGGGTGACACGCTTTACTACGGGCAGGGCGCGGGGCAGGACGCCACGGCCAGCGCGGTGTTGAGCGACCTGGCCGACGCCGCGCTCGACCTGAAGTGCGGCACGAAGAACCGAATTCCGCCCTTCGTCCCGCACGAGCGCGATGGCGCGGTGCTGCCGATGGACGACGTGGTGTCGCGCTACTACGTGCGGCTGACGGTCGAGGACCGGCCTGGGGTATTCGCGAAGATCGCGGGTGTTTTGGCGAAGGCGAAGATTGGCATCTCCTCCATCATTCAACCCGAAGGCCACGATGGCGTGACAGTGCCGGTCATACTGATGATCCACGACGCGCCCAACGCGGCGATGCGGAAGGCGCTCGACGCGGTGGCAAAGCTGCCCGTGGTGAAGTCCGCGCCCGTGATGATCCGCGTGGAGAGTTTCGAATGAGCCCGCTCCTCTTCCGCTCCACCAACGGCCAGACGCCCGCAGTGAACCTGCGCGAAGCCTTTCTCGCCGGCCAGGCCCCTGACCGCGGCCTATATCTGCCCGAGCACTACCCACGCCTCACCCCGGCGGAAATCGCCGAGTTCGCCGAACTGCCGTATCGCGAGGTCGCCTTCCGCGTGCTTCGGAAATTCACCGAAGGCGTCATTCCGGACGACGCCCTCGCCACGATGTGCAACACCGCCTACGACTTTGGCGTCCCGCTCGAAGTCATCCAACGCGGTGTGTATTTGATGCGGCTGGACCAAGGTCCGACGGCGTCCTTCAAGGACTTCGCCTCTCAGATGATGGCGCAGATGTTCGGGCGCTTCCTGCAAGAAGTCGGGGGGCAAGTCACCATCCTCACCGCCACCAGCGGTGACACTGGGGCGGCCGTGGCGCACGCGTTTCACGAAGTGCCCGGCGTGCGCGTCATCGTCCTCTTCCCCATCGCCGAGGTCAGCGAGAGCCAGCGCAAGCTGATGACCACGCTCCAACAAAACGTTCGCACCGTGGCCATTGACGGGAAGTTCGACGACTGCCAAGCGATGGTGAAACGCGCCTTCACCGACCCCACCCTCACACACATCCACCTCTCCTCGGCCAACTCCATCAACATCGGCCGGCTGCTGCCGCAGAGCGTGTATTACTTCTACGCCGCCTCGCGCCTAGCGCAGTCGGGCGAGCCGGTGGTCTTCAGCATCCCGAGCGGCAACTTCGGCGACATGATGGGCGCGGTCGTCGCGCGCGAGATGGGGTTGCCCGTGCGGAAAATCATCGCCTCCGTCAACGACAACGACTCCTTCCCGCGCTACCTCGCCAGCGGCGTGTATGAGAAGATCTCGCCCTCGCGCAACTCCGTCTCCAACGCGATGAACGTCGGCCACCCGAGCAACCTCGCCCGGCTCGTTGCCGTGTATGGCGGCCAGATGGACGAGACGGGCAAGATTCACCAGCAGCCCGACCTCGCCGCGATGCGTCGCGACCTCTTCTCCAGTTCCATCACCGACGCGCGCACGCGCGCCTCGCTGAAAGAGTTCTGGCACAAATACCAAATCCTGCTGGAGCCGCACGGGGTGGTCGCGTGGCAGGGCTTCCTCGACTGGACCGCCACCGAACCGCTGGGCAACTCCCCCGCCGTCATCATCGAGACTGCGAACCCCGCAAAGTTCCCCGAAGAAGTCGAGAAAGTCGTGGGCTGGGCACCCGACGTGCCCGCCGCGATGACCGCCGCCATCGCCCTGCCCGAGGACTACGACCGCATGGGCGCGGACTACGAGCAGTTCCGTGCCTACCTGCTCGCGGGGCACTCCTCCTCCTGAGCATCTGACACCCGCAGTCACTTGCGGTGCAACCTTCGAAGTGGTGAGTCTCAAGATGCACCCTCCTGCTCGGCCGGGCTAACAATTGCTTGACGCCTCCCGGCCTTCCGCATTGCATCAGCACTCATGAAGCAATTGTTTTTCAGTCTCCTCGTGTTGAGCGCGGTTGGCGGCACGGGCTGCATCTCCACCGTGGACGGCCGCAAGTCGGTGGGCGTGCCCTTCCGCAAGGACTCGATTGTCAGCCGCTACCAGATTTCCGTCGCGCAGATCATTGATGCCGCCAAGGAAGTCCTTGCCGCTGAAAAGGGTGGCTTGGGCGTGCTCCAGTCCGAGAACCGCATCAACAACTCCCTCGTCGCCAAGGTCGACACCCGCACGGTCTATATCAAAGTCACCGAGGTGGAGCCGAACATCTCCGAGATTGTCGTCCAAGTCCGCAACGACGCTGGCTGGCCGGACATTAGCTGGGCGGCGGAGATCGACAAACAGATCGCTCTGCGCCTGCGCCCGTAAGCGCTGGAAGTTTCCTTTCCCAACTAAAAGCCGAGGTTCACTCCTCGGCTTTTTTCTTTTCAAACTTGCTGATGGGTTGGAGGTAGAGCATCGCCATGGCCGCGCGCTCGGCAGCGGCGCTCTTCGGGTAAAGCGCCTGAATGCGCTTCAAGGTCGCGCGACCGCCCTCCACGTCATTGAACAATTTCACCTGCCAGTTGGCCCGCTGGTGCAGCCAGCGCACCACCTCGCGCTGCGGCTGGCCGGGCCGGGTGATGAGAATTTCCAACTCCTGCAGACCTCGCTCGTAGAACTCGAACTCCTCCACGTAGAGCCGAGCCAGCTCCTCGCGGGCGCTCCAGTCGTTCGCGTTTTTTGCCAGCCGGTCGCGCAGGCGGCGTTCCTCGGCGTTGATGTCGGGCTTCTCGGCCGCGACGAATTTCCGGCGCACGCCGATCTTGCGCTGGTATTCCGGGATGGCGATGGGCTCGTGGTTGTCCTCGTGCGCGATCATTTCCGGAGTGGCGAAGTTGGCAAGCCGCTGCTGCGCATGAAGTGCCGCGTTGGTGCCAGCGACCATCGTGATGATGCGCTCGACAGCGAGGCGGGCGGCCTCGGAGTCGCGGGCGAACTTGAGGTGCCAGTCGGCGGCGGTGTTCAGCGCGTAGGCGACTTGCCCGGGCGCAAGGCTCTTGAGCAGCAGCGTGTCCTCGATGACGGCGAGCGCGCCCGCCAAATCCTCCGAGTGTTCGGCCAGCAAAGTCGCCAGCCGCATCCGCCCGTCGAAGTCGTCGGGGAACTTCTCCAACTCCGCGCGCACGGCGGCCACGGCGGCAGGAAAGTCTCCGGCCATGCGCTTGGCTTCGGCTTGGTCGTAGTAGGGCTTGGCTTCGAGCGGGGTCTCGTCTTCGTAAAAACTTGCGAACGGGTAGGCGATTGCGCCCAGCAGATCGTCCCGCCAGATCACACCCAGCGCGAGCGCGCAAGCCATCGAGGCCCCCAGCCCAACGACGGCAATCAAGCCACCTTCACGGAACATGCCGACGCCGTATCGAATGAAGCAGTAACCGATGATCAAACTGGCTACTCCTTTGATGACGAAGCCCCACGGCCCTGACTCGTCTTTCTGCAAGCGCCACCAGACGAACCACCCAAAACCTGCGAGTCCGGCAGTCCATTCCAGAATTTTGAGCGCGATGTCCATGCCGTTGGCTATGGGGTGAGTTTGCCCGTGGCGCGTATATTGTCAAAGCCACGCTGCCAGCAGGATAACACTTCACCTTTGGCTGCGTCGCGCTATCCTCCGCGCCATGTTCAGCTCGCATCACCACCTCCGCCGTTGGGCGTGCCTTTTGAGCGCCGTCGCCCTCACCAGCACGTTCGCCGCCGCGCCTTCGCTCCAGCTCACCTTGCAAAAGCGCGTGGAGACCAAACCCGCCAGCGGTGCGTTCCGTGTCACGACCACCGCCGAGGCGTGGCAGCCGAAGCAGACCGCTATCATCGTCTGCGACATGTGGGACCTGCACCACTGCAAGAACGCCGTCACGCGCGAGGTCGAGCTGGCCCCGCGCATGAACACCCTGCTGGAGAAGGCGCGCTCGCAAGGCATCTTCATCATCCACGCGCCGAGCAGTTGCATGAAGTTTTACGAGACCCACCCGGCGCGCGAGCGGGCCAAGGCCGCGCCCAAGGCCGCCAACCTGCCCGCCGACATCGGGGTGTGGTGCAAGCAGATTCCCGCCGAGGAGTTGGGCAAATATCCGATTGATCAGACCGACGGCGGCGAGGATGACGACCCGAAGGAACACGCGGCGTGGGCTGAGGAACTAAAGGCGAAGGGTCTGAACCCGCGCGCCCCGTGGACTCGGCAGATTGACGTGCTCAAGATTTACGACCACGACGCCATCAGTGATTCCGGCGTGGAGATTTGGAACCTGCTCGAGCAGCGGGGCATCTCGAACGTCATCCTCATGGGCGTCCACGTGAACATGTGCGTGGCGGGGCGGCCTTTCGGGCTGCGTCAGATGGCCAAGAACGGCAAGCGCGTCGTCCTCATGCGCGACTTCACTGACTCGATGTATAACCCCGCGCGCTGGCCGTTTGTGGACCACTTCCGCGGCACGGAGCTGTTCATCGAGCACTTGGAGAAGTATGTCTGCCCGACCATCACGTCAGACCAGATGCTGGGTGGAAAGCCGTTCACCTTCAGCACCGCACCGCTGCGGAAGAACTGAGCCCGAACTCCGAGAGGGGATGGCCGCGATAGCGCGCAAAGAGCGCACAGCCAAACTGCTGGCAGGAGAACGGACCGGGTGGAAATTTCCCCCTGCCATCCATCCTTGGCTCGGCTCCTTTGTGTTCTTTGCGCCCTTTCGCGGCTCAACTTCAGGATTCGGGCTCAGTTGAGAAGGTGCTCCTTGTAGAACAGGATTGTGGACAGGAACTGAAAATCCGCATTGCGCTTCTTGGCGAAGCCGTGGCCCTCGTCCTTGGCCATCAGATACCAGACCTTGCCGCCGGCGTCGCGGATGGCTTTGACCATCTGCTCGGCCTCAGTGAGCGGCACGCGCGGATCGTTCTTCCCCTGCACGACGAAGAGCGGCTTTTTGATGCGCGCGGCGTGGTTCGCGGGCGAGATGCCTTCGAGGAACTCCTTCATCTTCGGGTCGCGCTCGTCGCCGTATTCCACCCGGCGCAGGTCGCGCCGATAGTCCTGAGTGTTGTTCAGGAAGGTGACGAAGTTCGAGATGCCCACCACGTCAATGCCGCAGCGCAGGATGTCCGCATACTGAACCATGCACGCCAGGCTCATGTAGCCGCCATAGCTGCCGCCCGTCACGGCGATGCGGCTGCGGTCGAAGTCCGGCTGCCGCGCGATCCACCCGAGGATGGTGGCGATGTCGCGCACGGAGTCCTCGCGCTTGAAGCCGTTGTCCAGCGTGAGGAACGTCTTCCCGTAGCCCGCCGAGCCGCGCACGTTCGGATACACGATCGCGACGCCCAGCTCGTTGAGGAAGTAGTTGTTCCGCGCCTGGAAGACGGGGCGAGACTGGCCCTCCGGCCCGCCGTGGATGTTGATGATGGTCGGGCGCGGGCCGGGAAATTTCTTCGGATCGGGCCGATAGACGATGGCGCTGATGAGCAGGCCGTCGAAGCTGCTGAGTTTGAGAATCTCCGGCTCCACGAAGCTCTCCGGGTTCAAGCCGCCCGTCTCGCTTTCCGTCCAGCGCTCCAGCAGCCCGGTGCGCGCGTCGAGGGAATACACGTCGGACGGCGACTTGGCGGAGCTGAGGTTGAAGGCGAGGTCGTGCCCGTTGGCGTGCCACTCGAGGTTGCTCACCGTGCCGAGCGGAAGCTTGGGCTTTGGCATCAGCTTGCCCTTCTTCGCATCCATCAAATTCAGTGCGCCCACGCCGGCCTCGTTCGTGACGAACGCGATGACCTTGCCGTCAGGCGACTGCTCGAACTCCTCCACGTCCCAAGTGATGCTTGCGGTGAGCGTGGTCTGCTCGCCGCTCTTGAGGTCAATGCGGATGAGCTGCTGGAACTCCGAGTCGTCGTCGGATGTCGCGAGCACAGCCTTCCCGTCGTGTGCGAAGCGCGCGTGGCCGTAGGCGACCTTGTCCTTAGTCGCGCGCGTGAGCTGCGAGCGCTTGCCGGTGCGTGCGTCCACGAGGTGGAGGTGGCTCTCGTTGATCGAAATGTATTGGAGCACGAGCAGCAGGTTGTCGTCGGGCGACCAGTCGAGCACGCCCCAGCCGCCACCGGAAAGCTCCGTGAGCAGGCGGTCTGTCTTGGGGTCGGACGGAATCATCACCCAGATGTCATTGTCCTTCCCAGTGCGGCGCGTCGAGCTGTAGGCGAGGTGGATGCCGCTGTTGGAGAAACGTGCGCCGGTGTTGCGCGACTTGCCGTCCGTCAGGAGCGTGTTGCGGCCGTCATGGAAATCATGCCGGTGGAGCTGATAGAATTCCCCGCCACCGCTGTCCTGCGAGAACACCGCGAAATCACCGGCCCGCGGACGAAACTTCGCGCTGCCCACCGGCTCCGTGCCGAAGGTCACTTGCTTGCGCACGCCGCCGGGCGTCTTGACGAGGTGAAGCTGCGGCGTCTCCGCAAAGCGCGTGGTGATGAGCATCTCGCGGCGGATAGGATGCCAGCTCTGGAACGCCGCCGCCCGGAACTCGAGGTAGCGCGCCACATCCCGCCGCAGCTCCAGCGGGATGGCGGGCACGCCCTCGACCACGAGATTGTCCGGCACCTGCGCGGTAGCAGTGAATCCAAGGAAAGCGACGAGCAGGGAGAGCTTCTTCATAGTGCGGCCAGCGGTGTAGCAGAATCCGGCCCGCGAGCAAACAGGTTTGCGCGGGCGCAAACAGACAGACGTGGATCCCGCTGGCGGTGTCCTGGAATGCGACTCGAAACAATCTGGACGCGGCCGGCTGAACTTACCGGCGACCGCGCAAACATTGCCCGTGCCGAAGCTGAACTTTTGCGTGACCACGCCGTTCCATCGGTGTCTATTCGAGCCATGAAAGCTAACCACGCTCGCCACCCACTCCACATCCAATCCCCGCGCCGTGAGTTCCTGCGGCAGGCTGCCTTTGCCTCGGCGCTCTTCACTGTGCCGGGTCTCTTCGCCGAGCAACTCGCGCTCACGCCCAAGCAGACCGAGGGGCCGTTCTATCCCGACAAGCTCCCGCTCGACACGGACAACGACCTCGTCACCATCAACGACGGCCTCACGCCCGCCGTCGGCGAAATCACATGGCTCAGTGGCCGCCTGCTCACCGCGAGCGGTTCGCCCATCCGCAACGCCACCATCGAAATCTGGCAGTGCGACTCGACCGGAGTTTATCTCCACACCCGCACCGGCGGCGACAAGGCTAAGCGCGACGCGAACTTCCAGTGCTTCGGCCGCTTCATCACCGGCAGCACGGGCGAGTATCTCTTCCGCACCATCAAGCCCGTGCCGTATCCCGGTCGCGCGCCGCACATCCACCTCGCCGTGAAGCTCAAGGGGAAGAAGGAACTCATCTCCCAGTGCTACATCAAGGGTCACGCCGGCAACGAAAAGGACTTCATCTGGAAGGGTATCAAAGATGCAAAGCAGCGCGAGAACGTGACCGTGGACTTCGCGCCGCTCAAAGGCTCGAAGGCCGGCGAACTCGCCGCGAAGTGGGACGTGGTGATGGGGCTGACGCCCGGGGAGGCGTAACTTCACGGAAATGAAACTCCCCATCGCTTTCCTGTTGGGGGTGGCCACCTCGGTCTTTGCCGAACCGCCGCTTGACTGGGTTGACCCCGCCACCGGCCACCGCGTCGTGCGGCTCTCGCGTGAGGCGGGCAGCGCGAGCCTTTACTTCCACCAGAACGCCTACACCTCCGAGGGCGACAAGCTGGTCATCACCACCCCGCGCGGAATGGAGACGGTGAACCTCACCAACCACGCGCTCGAACTCGTCGTGCCGCGTGCCAGCTACGGCATGGGCGGCAGTAGTGGCATTGAAGTTGGGCGCAAGTCGCGGCAGGTTTACTACGGCGTGCGCGGCGAGGGCGGCACCGTCATCCGCGCCACGCACCTCGACACGAAGGCCACGCGCGACGTGGTCAAGCTCCCCTTCGTCGCCGCCTTCAACGGCATCAACTCCGACGAGACCCTCCTCATTGGCACAATGAGCGAGCGCGGCCCCGGCCTCCGCCCGACGTCTCCGCCCGACGCAAAGGCCGACAGCAAGGACGCCAAAGAACCCGCCGCCACTCCGCGCCCGAACTTCGGCAAACGCACCAGCCTCGCCGCGCGCACGAACATCCCGCGCGCGATGAAGTTCTACTCCGCCGACCTCAAGACAGGCGAAGTGAAGTTCTTCAACCCCAGCACCAACTGGCTCAATCACGCGCAGTCCTCGCCCACCGACCCGCTCATGATGCTCTATTGCCACGAGGGCACCTGGCACGAGGTGGACCGCGTCTGGACTCTGCGCGTCGGCACCGACACGCCCCGGCTGATGCACGCACGCACGATGCCCTACGAGATTGCCGGCCACGAATTCTTCAGCCATGACGGCCGCTGGGTTTGGTATGACCTTCAAACTCCGCGCGCGAAGGAGTTCTGGCTCGCGGGCGTTCACCTCACGACCGGCGAGCGCTTCCGCTACGCGCTCGCCCGCAGCGAGTGGAGCGTCCACTACAACGTCTCGTGGGACGGCCGGCTCTTCGCCGGCGACGGTGGCGGCCCCGACAGTGTCGCGAATCAGACGCCGTTGCCCGACAAGCGAAAGCTCAACCCGCCCGGCAACGGCCAGTGGATTTACCTCTTCCGTCCGCAGCCCGGCTTCAAGACCGAGACTGTGGAAGGCCAGCCGGTGAAAGTGGGCCGTTTCGAGGCCGAGAAACTCGTGGACCTGTCGAAGCACGACTACAGCCTCGAACCCAACGTCACCTTCACTCCCGACGGCAAGTGGCTCGTCTTCCGCAGCAACATGCACGGCGAACGCCACGTGTATGCCGTCGAAGTGGCGAAGGCCAAATAGCCATCCACAACCGCCACCACCTGCGTCGAAGCCGCCACTCCCGTCTGAAAATCACCTGACTCTATGAACTCAAAACTGATCCTCGCCACATTGCTCCTGCCCGTCGCGCTGTTCGCCGCCGAGTTGCCGAAGGAAATTCCCCTCTGGCCCAAGGGCGCGCCCGGCTCCGAGGGCAAGACCGAGAAGGAATTGCACGTGAAGAACGCCGCGGGCGAAGTCACCAGCGTCTCGCGCATCCACAACCCCAGCCTCACGCCCTACTTGCCTGCCAAAGACAAGGCCAACGGCTGCGCGGTGCTCGTCATTCCCGGCGGCGGGCACCGCGTGCTCGCCATCCAGCACGAGGGTTACAACGTCGGCGAGTGGCTGCGCGAGCGCGGCATCGCGGCCTTCGTGCTCAAGCACCGGCTCGCCCGCGAGACGAACTCCACCTACCAGATCGAGGTCGAGTCGCTCGCCGACACGCAGCGCGCGATGCGGCTCATCCGCAGCCGCGCGGCGGAGTGCAACTTGGACCCCGCGCGTCTCGGTGTGATGGGCTTCTCTGCCGGCGGCGAACTCGCGTGGCTGGTCAGCCTACGAAACGACAACGGCCTCGCCGACGCGAAGGACTCCGTGGACAAGCTGGGTTGCATGCCCGCGTTCCAAGCGCTCATCTACCCTGGCCGCTCCGCAACCATCCTGCCGGTGAAAGGCGTTCCACCCGCGTTCCTCTGCGCTGGCTACGGAGATCGGCAGGACATCGCGGAGGGTTTGGCCGAGGCCTATCTCCGTTTTAAGAAGGCGGGCGTTCCGGCGGAGCTGCACATGTATTCCAACGCGGGCCACGGCTTCGGCCTGCGGGCCAGCAACAAGGGTCCGCACGCCGCGTGGCCGGAGCGCTTCGTCGAGTGGCTGGACGTGCGTGGGATGCTGTCGGCAACCAAGCCCTGATTCGCTCGGGGCGCGAAAGGGGAATCGGGACTGCGTCGGCGGGGAATTCCTCCTGCCCTCCCACCTTCCAAATGAAACTCCCGCCTCTCCTTATTTCGACAAGGCCACGATGTAGCGCTGGAAGCGGGTGGTCTCCTCCGCGAGGCTCAGGTCACTGTAGATGTGGTGGAGGTTCGAGCAGATGCGCATGAGGATGCGCCGCGGGGTGACGGACGACAAAAAACCGTCATGGAAGTCGTTCCCCGAGTTGATGAGAAACTTGATGCAGTCACCCTTCGTCATCAGCTTGCCCTTGCGAAAGGCGTCGATGTAAATCTCGCCGCGCGAGGTCTGGAGCCGGCAGACGAAGTGCCCCGGCATGCCGATGCCCGTGATCGGCAGTCGCAGGCGGCGCGCCACGGCCAGATAGACCACGCACATGCTCACCGGGTTTCCGGTGCGCCGGTCAATCACCCGGTTCAAGTAGCTGTTGTCCGGGTCGGAGTAATCCTGCTCGTTCCCCGTGAAGCCGAGTTCGTTGAACAGGTAGAAGTTGATCGTGCCAATGATGCGGTCCAGCGGCGCACCGAAGTCTATCCGCGCGCGCAGGTCCGCCGCGTAGCTGTCGAAGAGCGCGGAGTAGGCCAGCGCGTTGATGTTCGGATATTGCGTCTGGCACAGCAGCCAGATGGCCTGCTCCAAGTCCAGATCCTCGCCGCGGCTGAGGCAGAACGCGAGGAAGCGGTTGTCCGCCGCGCCGCGCTCGAAGTAGTCCACAATCTCCTGCGCGCGCCGGCGCAGCACCGGGTCGCTGCTCAACGTGTGCGCCCGCAGCCATTCGCGCGCCGGTTGGCCCTGCTCAATGATCTTCGCGCGGATGACCTGATAGATGGCGGGATCCTCGTCCGTGAGCAGCGTGAGGAGCGCGGAGCGCTGGCCCTCGGTGAGGGCCGCCGGAGGATTCGCGCTGGTGGCAGAGAGATTCACGGCTGACTTGAAAAGTGTGGCGGGCGGCGCCACTTAGTTCAATGCAGAAACCGACCGGCGGCGCGGCGGGAGAATTCACGGTCAAGCCCGCGCGCCACTTTGAACCTTGAACTTTGAACCCGGAACTTCACCCTCCCGCCCATGGAAACACCCGACCAATTGCGTGAACTCTTTCGGATGCAGAAGGCCCTCAACGAACGCATCGGCGTGCGCACCGACGGCCTGAGCGAGGAGGAGAAGACCAAATGGCTTCTCAACTACACCCGCGCCATGCAGCAGGAGATGGCCGAGCTGACCGACAGCGTCCCGTGGAAGTGGTGGGCCAAATACCAGAAGTTCGACGAGCAGAACGCGCGCGTGGAGGTCGTGGATCTGTTCCACTTCCTCATCAGCATGGCGCAGGTGCTGGGCATGAGCGCAGATGACGTCTTCGCCGCCTACGTGAAGAAGAACGCGGTGAACTTCCAGCGCCAAGACTCCGGCTACACGGAGAAGGACCACGACGACTCGAAGCATATCTGAGCGTTGACCGACGCCGGACACATCGGTGGCAAGCACCCGGGAACGGAACGACTTTGAACTCGCGTTCGAGGTGCCGGTCTTTGCCTGATGGCCCGCGCTCGCTTCGATGACTGCGGCTACTCAAGGGTTGGAGCGCTGACGGACACGCGCTGTTTCTCCCCGCCCGCCTACCAATCCGCCACCGCCCCGTCCCGCGAGAACTCCCGCAGCACGATCTCCTGCTGAAACGGGTGCTTCTTCACGGCCTTCTCGTTGATGGTGATGCCCAGGCCGGGCTGAGTGTTCGGGCGCACGATGCGGCCTTTCTTCTCCACCGTGAAGCCCTCCTGCACCACGTCCGCGCGCCACGGCACGTCTTTGTGGACGGTCTCGCAGATGATGTAGCCGGGCTGCGAGAAGCCGAACTCCAGCGACGCCGCAGTGCTCACTGGACCCTGCGGATTGTGCGGTGCGAGCGCGATGCGATGCGCGTCCGCGAGCGCCGCGATGCGTCGCGCCGCCGTGAAGCCGCCGCAATGCGTCAGGTCGAGCTGACAGATTTCCACAGCGCGCTTCTCGAAGAGTTCCTTGAACGCCTCGAGGTTCGTCACGCGCTCGCCGCTCGCGACCGGCGTGGTGAGCGCCGCGTTGATGCGCGCGAGTCCATCCACGCACTCGGGCCAGCACGGCTCCTCGAAGAAGTAGAGACCATACGCGTCGAGCGCCTTGCCGAACTTCAGCCCCATCGCCGGCGACGGGCGCGCGTGGCAGTCCACCATGATGTCAATGTCCGGCCCCACGGCGTCGCGCATCGCAGCCACGGCGGCTTCGGCGGCACGCACCGGTTTCTGGCCCTCGATGGGCATCGTGCTCGGCACCGCCATGCTCTTGAACGCGGTGAAGCCGTCCGCCACCGCCGCCAGCGCGAGGTCGGCGAAGCGCTTGGCGTTGTCCACTGGCGTCTCGTAAAAATCCTCCATGCGCCCGCCGCCGAGATGGCAGTAAGTCCGCACGTAATCGCGCACCGGCCCGCCGAAGACCTTCGCCAGTGGCAGCCCCGCAACCTTCCCGACGATGTCCCACAGTGCGAGGTCAATGCCCGCGATGGCCGTCGCACGCACGATGCCGTGCCCGTGCCAGAAGTGCTGGCGATACATCATCTGCCACAAATGCTCGGGCCGCGTCGGGTCCTCGCCCACGATCAGCTCCGCGATGTCCTCGATGGCCCCGACGACACTGCGCGTGTGCCACTCCAGCGTCGCCTCGCCCCAGCCGATAAGTCCCGGCTGGTCGGTGACGACCTTCACAAACACCCAGTTCCGCATCCGCGCGTGGCAGACGAGGGTTTCAATCTTTTTGATTTTCATGAGTTTGTTTTAGCCACGGATTGAACACGGAAGAAACACGGAAAGGAGCGCGGCGTTCACGCCGCAGAAAGTCACGCAGAGCGAACGGCTGTCGAGTTCACAAAGGCCCTTGGGCCGGCGGACACTTCTGCGGCCTGAAGGCCGCGCCCCGCTCGCCTCTTCCGTGTTCAATCCGTGTTTCATCTGTGGCTAAAAAGTCTTCATCCGCTGCGCCACGGCCTCGATGACCTGCTCCAGACTCCCCGGCGCGACGACCGCGATGGTCTCTTGGTAAATCCCCGTCCCGTAAAGCTCGCGCGGCGGCAGATAGGACGCGCCCCAGTCCGCCGCAATCGTCGCGACGATGATGGCCTTGCCGGGGAAGCGTCGGCGCAACTCCGTCTGGAGCACGCTGTAGAACTCGCCCTGCACGCCAAGCCAGAAGGCGTCGCCCATGCGCCAGAGCGTGACTTGCAGCGGGAACTGCTCGCCCCTCGGCAATTGCGAGAGCCGGTGCAGCAGCCGGCGCTTGCGCTCTGCCATTGCGCGGCAATCGGCGGCCTTGGCCGGGTCGCCTGCCGCACGGGCTGCGTCTTCGTCGGCTTGGAACTGTTTTAACTCCGTCTCCACCTGCGCCGCCGTCGGCTGGCCGGGGCGATAGGGCAACGGCTCATTCCACCGCGCGACATGCCACGCTGACTTCGCCGCGAGTTCATCAACGGGCAAAGGCTCGTGCGCCCACGCGCCGAGCGTCGCGCCGGAGACGACGGGGCCGGTGTAGCGGAAGCGCGTGCCGGCCGCCGGCAGCGCGGTCAGCGCCGAGAGCGCTGCGTAGGCGAGCTGGCGACCGTTGCGATCCGCCACCGCCGCATCGCCCACGAAGCCCTCGACCGGTCCCAACTCGCCGCTCGCGCCTTGCAGGAAGAGGCACGGCGCGCCCGTCTCGCGCTCGACCACCTCGCGCAGCGCGCCGATGTAGTCGGGGCTGATGAGCGTGTTGTCCCACGCGAGGGTGGTCGGGTGGCAGGCGTAGTTGACCACGCTGGCGAGCAGTGTGCCGTCGGTGCCGGTCACGCGCGCGACGAGCACGGTGTCGTCTGCGTGCACGGCGGGATTGAAGCCGCAGGCGTAGAGCTGGCGCTCCGCGTCCCAGAAGTCGCGGTGCGCGGCGAGATTGCAGCGGCCGTTGCCGTAAGTGATGTCGGCGGGCGTGAGCTGGGCCAACGCTTCTTTCACCAACCCCGCCGCGCATTCCGCCATGCTGCGGAGATAGCCGGGAATCAAATCACCGCCCGGCAACGCCGCGCGTTCCAGCCCCATCAAACCCGCGCCGTGCGTGTGCGAGAAGACGACGAGGAT
>Ga0208960_1001208_pt1 | contig 13952 bp, 14 predicted proteins | sample GreLakmeON33MSRF_FD_187703 | JGI IMG/M metagenome (GOLD analysis project Ga0208960, IMG submission 187703) | Freshwater lentic microbial communities from great Laurentian Lakes, MI, USA - Great Lakes metaG ON33MSRF (SPAdes) | ecosystem: Environmental > Aquatic > Freshwater > Lake | place: Great...
CGGTATCTACGTACTTCATAATCTCAACTTCACTCTGTCCAACGCCAACAGTTTCAACAATAATTTCGGTAAAGCCAGCGTGCGCTACTAAAGCAATTGCTTGTGGGGTGGCCGCAGCTAATCCGCCTAAATGTCCGCGCGAACCCATCGAACGGATATAAACCCCAGCATCCAAGTAATGCTCTTGCATCCGAATTCGATCCCCAAGTAGCGCCCCCCCAGTAATGGGCGAAGATGGATCTACCGCTAAAACCGCGACCAATTCGCCACTTTTGCGGATCGCCTTCACCAATGCTGAAGTAATTGTGGATTTACCAACTCCAGGGGAACCAGTTATGCCGATACTCCGGCTCTTTAACGCACCTTCGGCCACCAGTTGATCGGGCAATTTTCCGCCATCTTCAACCCATGAGATTGCTTTTGCTAAAGCGGGGATATCAAGGGCGATATCGCCACGGGCAAGCGCTTCGCCATCAAAAGCCGGGTCTGGACTCACATATGACACGATACGACGCTATGAACGCTTTTGCGAGTCAACCCCCGATCATTCCTAATATTCCGGGGATTATCGGTTTTGACCACGTGGGTGTGGCAGTTGCAGATTTAAATGAGGGCATTACTTTCTATCAAAACATTTTTGGTGCGGTCTTACTTCATCAAGAGATTAACTCTGCGCAAGGGGTGCATGAAGCAATGCTCTCCATCGGTAATACTGGTAACTCTGGTAATTCAATTTTGCAATTGCTGGCTCCTTTAACTCCTGAATCACCAATCGGAAAATTCTTAAGTAAAAATGGACCTGGAATTCAACAACTAGCACTTACTGTAAAAGATCTACAAGCGGCTATGGATGCGGCTGTCGATTTGGGAATAAGAGTATTAAATCCAGCACCAGTAGTTGGAACTAAGGGAGCGCTAATTAATTTCTTACATCCAAAAGATTGTGGTGGAGTACTTATCGAACTTGTGCAAGCAAATTAAATTTGAAAGTAAATTTTTTAAACTTGCTAGAGTCCCTAAAGTCTAAGCGCGTTGTAATCAAGTCTTCCCGGTAATACATCTGCAAAATATGAAGCAGCCGCTGTTGGCAGACCGACATCCTCACCCGCTCGTTCGTTAAGAAACCAACGATGTTCTAGCACTTCATGAAATAACTGTGCCGGTGGCAATTTCCCCCGCAATGAATCAGGCATGGAACTCATAATTGGATTGAAGATCTCTCGCTGCCACTTTCTGGCAGTTTCACGCTCTGGTGGAAGTGGTGTTGATTCGCGCGCGCGATATCTATCGAAGGAGGCCAAGATTCGCTTTGCCTGCAACTCCTCTGCCTCTAATCCAATTAAATTTCGCAAACGGTTTTGGTGGTAACCGGCAGCTACTAATTTTGGCTGGAAAATTAATGCTTGTTTTGCCCCATCTAATGAAACTGAAACTTCTTCTACCGCAAACCCTAAATCTTGCAGAGCGCGCATCGCCCGTTCTACTGCTTTGCGATCTGTCGGATCTAACTCTTGCTTCTCTTTTAACATCGCCCAAAGTCTGCGATAGCGCTTTACCACTGCTTCACTTGAGCGAATTGGATCAATTCCCGGATGCAGCAATCCACCGGATGCTAAATCATCTAACTCGGCAGCCACATTAAAGAGTGCAATCTCTAAATCATGCTCTCGCTGACCATTTGATAAATGTTCTTGAAATTCACCGGTTTCGGCATCCACTAAATAAGCAGCAAAACCATCACCATCACGACGAAATAAGGTATTTGAAAGTGAGCAATCGCCCCACCAAAATCCCAATAAATGTAAACGAACTAATAAAAGTGAGAGCGCACTTCCCATTGTTTCAATTTCGTAAGGAGTTACATTTCGCGTCAAAATAATTCGGTAAGGAAGTGAAAATGGCAGATACCGGGTCACAATAATTGCCGGAAGTGGAACACCTGTTGCACTTTCGCGACCATCAACAACTGCAATTGGCTCAACTGATGGCGCAGATCTATTTGCTAACTCCCGAAGATGGGCGTACTCACGTTTTGCGAATTCGGGGACAGTTTCCTTAATTGCAAAAACTTCCGCTTTTTCAGGTGTGCCTACATTTACTAGTCGCACCACATGCCGTGAAATACCGCGCTGTGCACCAAGTTCAGGATCTTCCTCCCACTGTTCTAATGGAAGTTCCCAAGGTAGAGAGGTCAGTAAGGCGATCTCTTCTCCGGAACCTAGAATCGTCAACGCCATGGCCATATTCTCGCCTATTTAAGTTAACGGGAGTTAAACTCACCCTTATGGCCTCAAAATCTGGCGCAGATCCATCATTTGGTGAGCCTGGTGCTCCATTTAATCAAAGTCATCCCTTTTACTTTGGCTTTATTGCAGCTCTCGGAGCGCTGAGTGCGATCGTTCTGATGCGTGCGCTTGCTTCAGTAAGTCAAGTTTTTGTACTGCTCGTTGTAGCAATGTTTTTAGCTATGGGACTCAACCCCGCAGTTGAGGCAATTAGAAGACGTGGGTTAAAAAGATCAAATGCCGTTGCTGTCGTGTTCGCTTGTGTAATTGGATTTGTAATTCTCTTTGGATATTTGGTGATTCCACCGATCGTTTCTCAGAGCAATCAACTTATAGCTACTTCGCCAGAATTATTAAATAACTTAACCAAAAATCCAACAATCGCACATTTAAATGAGCAATATGGAGTTATCGATACTCTGCAAAGTAAATTGCAACTTTGGATCAAAGATGGAAAATTTGTATTAACAGCTTTTGGTGGAATTGTTGGCGTTGGGAAATCAGTACTTTCCGGAGCATTTTCAGCACTAACCATTATCGTGCTGACTCTTTACTTTTTAACTTCACTTCCGCAGATAACAAAAATTGCTTACCGCTTAGCTCCAGCTTCGCGTCGTGAGCGAATTGCAAATATCTCAGATGCAATTATCGCTCGAATAGGTACTTTTGTTGGAAGCCAAGTTTCAATCTCTGCATTAGCAGCAGTAGTGATGTTTGTGGTTGGAGAAATACTTCGAATTCCTTATGCAACTTCAATTGCCATGGTCGTTTTTGTTGCTGCTTTAATCCCTCTAGTAGGCCATTTTATTGCGGGATCAATTTTTACAATTGTGGCCACTGCTCAAACCCCAACTACTGGTTTAGTGGCATTTATTATTTATGTACTTTACGTACAAATTGAGAATTATATAATTGCCCCAAGAATTATGAAACGTTCTCTCTCAATACCTGGAATAGTCACCATAGTTTCAGCATTAATTGGAACTTCACTTCTTGGATTAGTAGGTGGTTTGCTGGCAGTCCCAGTTGCCGCAGCAGTTATTTTGATTTTAGAAGAAGTGGTTTTCCCTCGCGCTGAAAAAAGTTAATACTCTGTAGGTAATGGAGCTTTAGCAGGATTTACAATTTTAGTAATTTCATTTAACACCCGATAAACGTATGGTTCGCCCACCCAAAGGTGCTTTGCTCCATCAACAGGAATAATTTCAATCTGTGTTAGCGGCGCAAAAGCAGTTATCGCTTCTTTTGGTTTTAAGTAATCATCAAACTCGGGAACAAGAGCAATAACCGGCCGGCCATCATTTGCCCACCATTGCAGATCGCTCAAATTAGAAGTACGCAATGGAGGGCTGAGTAAAATCAATCCCTTAACACGCGGATCTCTGGCATGACGAAGTGCTAAATCTGTTCCGAAAGACCAACCAACCACCCAAAGATTTTCAGCGCCTAAATTAGTTGCTGCATAATCAATTGCAGCTTGCACATCATGGATTTCACCATCTCCGTTTTCAAAGTGGCCATCGCTGCGACCGGCTTCACTCTCTGTTCCGCGGGAGTTAAAACGCAAAATATTTAAATCAGCCAACTCTGGCAAACGTGCTGCGGCTTTACGGAAGATATGACTATCCATCATTCCTCCGGCTGTTGGCAAAGGGTGCAGCATCACCAATATTCCGGAACTAGATTTAATAGGTTTCAGCGGTCGTGCGATTTCGGCAATCAAAGTTAAGCCATCGGAGGTCGATAATTTAAATGGTTCACGATTGGCCGGGAGCACAGTGCTTGCTCTGATCAGTTCAGCCATTCCCTAATTATGCGCTAAATGAGTTCTACAGTTAACTAAAAATTAGTACCTTGGGGCATTACGAGTTCGTTCAATCTTTGGTGCTCTGCGATTGCGAGATTCCCAACAAGGGGTATGCCAGTGTCTTCTGGTTTCTGCATCATCTTCGGCCCAAGCAACAACATGTGGTGTGCCCATACGTATCTCTTGATCACAACCTGGGCAGCGATAAACTTTGCTTGAACTAGAGCCGGTAATTCTTCTTACACGGTAACCATCTTCAACGGTTTCATTAGCTGGATTTATTTCACGCTCGCCATCATCCTCATCAGGGGCACGGCGATGTTTACGAGGGCTCACTCTCCAATTCTTGCCTACTTTTCAATCTGGATTACCCCCCGCCTTGCCGATATGGCAAAGTAGGGAGTGTGAGTTCAACTGCCTCAGCCATTGAAGTCCACGGACTCTTGAAGAGCTATCCGAATCATGTTGCAGTAGCCGGAATCGATCTTGAAGTTAGAAGTGGCGAGATATTTGCGCTACTGGGACCCAATGGTGCCGGGAAAACAACAACGGTTGAGATCCTTGAAGGTTATCGATCCCGTGATGGCGGCTCGATATCTGTCCTTGGGGTTGACCCGGCCAATACTGATGTTCGGGCATGGAGAAATCGAATCGGAATAGTTTTGCAATCCACAAAAGATGCGGCTGATCTAACTGTTGAAGAAGCAATCTCACATTTCGCTGGTTACTACTCCAATCCGAAAGATGTAGATCAAGTAATAACAGCGGTTGGATTGAGTGAAAAACGTAAAGCAAAAGGTGAACAACTCTCGGGTGGGCAACGCCGCAGATTAGATGTCGCACTTGGAATTCTTGGCAACCCTGAACTGCTCTTCTTGGATGAGCCAACCACCGGCTTTGACCCTGAAGCCAGACGGGCCTTCTGGGATTTAATTCGCCAACTCAAAAATGATGGCACCACAATTTTAATGACCACTCATTACTTAGATGAGGCCGAAGCGCTCGCTGATCGTTTAGCAGTAATGACAAATGGCAAAATCCTGGAAGTTTCCACACCAGCATTACTTGGTGGGCGAGCACGGGCAAAAGCTCGAGTAAGTTGGAGTGAAAATGGCAGAAGTAATTTGGAGATAACTGACTCTCCTACTCAATTTGTAAATCAGTTAAGTGCTCGTATTGGTGGAGAGATTGCGGATCTTTCAGTAAGCAGACCAAATCTTGAGGATATTTATCTAGAAATGATTGGTGAAAAAGTATGAGCCAATCAAAATTACCAAGCACTTTAAAAATTGGAATTAGCCGCGGATTTCTAGAAATAAAGCAGTTTATGAGGCAACGTGAATCAGTTGTTTTCACATTGTTATTTCCAGTCCTCTTGTTACTGATTTTTGGTTCAGTCTTTAAAGATGAAATTGCACCAGGCGTCACTTTTAGCCAGTATTTTGTAGCAGGCATGATCGCATCAGGTTTAGTCAACACCGGATTCCAACAATTAGCGATAACTATTCCGATGGAACGTGATGATGGGACCCTTAAACGTTTGCGCGGAACTCCAGCGCCTGCATCTTCGTATTTTATTGGAAAAATAATATTGGTATTTGTAAGTATGAGCATCCAAGTTATTTTGTTGTTGATTTTTGGAGTTCTACTTTATGGAATCACTCTTCCTTCTGATGCTACGCATTGGATAACTTTTATTTGGGTAATGTTGCTGGGATTAATCAGCTCAACATTACTTGGAATCGCCTTTTCTTCCGTTCCAAAAAGTGGTCGTGGTGCATCTGCGGTAGTTTCACCAATCGTGATCATCTTGCAATTTTTTAGTGGAGTTTTCTTTGTTTTCACCCAACTCCCCAGTTGGATGCAAAATTTTGCAGCGATCTTCCCGCTTAAATGGCTCACCCAAGGAATGCGCGCGGTCTTCCTCCCTGATTCATTTGCCGCTCAAGAAGTGGCTGGTAGTTGGGAGTTAGGGAAAATCGCCTTGTTCCTAGGTATCTGGTCAATCGCCGGATTTTTCTTAGCACTCAAGACTTTCCGGTGGGAGAAGTAAGTTGCTGGCGCTACGAGTATTGCTAACTGCTGCTCTTTTGTTTGGTGCGGTTCCTGCAAATGCAGAAACCAAACCATCACCATCTCCAAAAAAGAGTGCGCCAGCCACAAAAAAGCCATTTATAAAAAAGAAAGTAATCGAGAAAAAACCGGTGAAAAAGAAACCGGTTAAGAAAAAGCCAGCAAAGAAAAAGCCAGCAAAGAAAAAAGTGCGTAAAACTGCCAAACCGTTTCCAATTCCAAAAGCAGTATGGCCACCTAAAGGATTTAAATTAAGCAATGGAATTTACTACTCATCACCAAAAAGTGAGAAAGAGTTAGTAGAACTTCTGACATCCAAAAAAGCACTTGCTGCAGATTTGATGGCTTGTAAAGAATTTATTTGCACAGTGATCCAGGTAGCTTCCGAAGAAAAATGTAGCGCTTGGCAATTTACCTCAAAAGTGATTACCTACGATGGAAAGCCACTAGGGGATCTAATTTCATTACGAAAAGGAAGTCAAGGTAAAATTGTCGCTACTTACTTTTTAATAAGTAAAGAGCCACTTCAAAATAACTCTGAAATAACTCGAATTATCACCACATGTATTAGGGGTCCTGTCGTTGGAAAAATTCCATCAGATGAATTTATTTCGGTCACGCCAGAAGTAAGTAAAGTTGAAACCCAGAATTCTCTAATTCAATAGCTTAACAACTTATTATCTATTTGCTCCTGGCACCCAAAGTTCATCACCGATTTTTTTATTCTCATACCTTGCTAATACGAAGAGCAAATCAGATAGGCGATTCAAATATTTTGCAGTGGTTGGGTTTACACCGCCACCAAATGCGTGGATCGCTGCCCAGGTGCAACGTTCGGCTCTGCGCGTAACAGTTCGTGCAACATGCAGAAGTGCAGCCGCGCCAGTTCCTCCTGGAAGCACAAATGAGCGAAGTGGTTCTAACTCTCCATTAAATTTATCTATTTGCTCTTCAAGATAATCTACTTGTGACTCTAAAATTCTAAGTGGTTCAAAAGCTGGTGAATCAATTACTGGTGTACATAAATCTGCGCCAACATCAAAAAGATCGTTTTGAACTCTAATAAGTAATTTGCCGACCTCTTCGCTAACTTTGCTCAACGCTATAACTACACCGATACTTGAATTAGCCTCATCAACAGTGGCATAAGCCTCAAGCCGTGGATCATTTTTTGAAGTTCGGCTCATATCGCCAAGGGATGTCGTACCGTCATCGCCGGTCTTGGTATAAATACGGGTCAGATTAACCATGCGCTAAGCCTATTAGGAGTGTTCGGTTCCCGTAACATCAACCATGTGAAACCAAACACTGGCCCCCAAAAAGATGGGGCACAGCCTGATTCTGGCCGAATTCAGGTTCGCGGAGGGGCCAGATTAGCTGGCTCAGTTACGGTGACCGGTGCCAAGAATTCGGTGCTCAAGTTAATGGCAGCCGCTCTTTTGGCTCCTGGGGTGCACACCTTGCGCAACATCCCGGCCATCGCCGATGTTGAAATCATGGGGGAATTACTTGCCCGGCTTGGTGCAACTTTTACTCACGATTTAGAATCAGCGATTGTTACCTTAAATATTCCAAATGAGTTAAATCATCGTGCAGATTACGATTTAGTTCGCAAAATGCGAGCATCTATAAATGTGCTTGGACCTTTAGTAGCCCGTACTGGGTTAGCTGAAGTTGCACTTCCTGGAGGAGATGCAATTGGTTCACGTGGCTTAGATTTTCATATCAAAGGTTTAGAACAACTTGGGGCAGTAATTTCAAATGAACATGGCTTTGTAATTGCTGCTGCACCAAATGGATTAGTTGGTGCCGAGATTTATTTAGATTTTCCAAGTGTCGGTGCTACTGAAAATTTATTAACTGCGTCGGTACTCGCAAATGGAGTTACCATAATTGATAACGCTGCTCGCGAGCCAGATATTGTCGATCTTGGCCAAATGTTAATTTCAATGGGAGCAAAAATAGCAGGTTTAGGCTCCCCCACTTTGAAAATTACTGGAGTTAAAAGTTTGAACCCAGTAGATCACACCGCAATTCCCGATCGTATTGTTACTGGAACGTGGGCATTTGCTGCGGCTATGACAAAAGGTGATATCACGATTGTTGGAGCAAAACCTGAAGATCTTGAATTACCGCTAGATAAATTAGTACTCGCAGGTGCAGTAGTAACCACAACCAACAATGGAATTCGAGTCCATATGGAATCTCGGCCTAAGGCAGTTGATGTGGTCACACTTCCCTACCCCGGATTTCCTACAGATCTTCAACCAATGGTTATTGCCTTAAATTCAATAGCTGAAGGCTCTGCGATGGTGACTGAGAATGTTTTTGAAGGAAGATTTATGTTTGTTAATGAACTTATGCGACTTGGAGCGGATGTAACTACAGATGGCCATCACGCATTTGTGCGCGGAAAGGAAAGACTTTCAAGTGCGCCAGTTGCAGCAACTGATATTCGAGCAGGGGCTGCTTTAGTTCTTGCTGCCTTAGTTAGTGAAGGTACAACAATTATTGAAGATGCGTTTCATATTGATCGAGGTTATCCAAATTTTGATGAACAGTTGCGCTCACTTGGCGCAGATATAACCCGGATTTAATTACTTTTTCTTATATCCAGCAGGACATTTTGGATTACTCCCACTAACTTTCTTAGTTATTTTACCTTTTGCACAAGAGATTACTTTTATCGCAACCGCTTTCTTCGGAGCTGCCGCCACTTCTGTTTTCGCCACTTCTGTTTTCGCCACTTCTGTTTTCGCCACTTCTGTTTTCACTGCTTCTGGCTGCACTAATTTAACTTTTAATGTTGGGGCAGAAAAAGTAAATCCTTCCGCACTTAGATAAACCCAATTTCCATTTCGGTACAGTTCAACTGTCGATCCTCGTGATTCACCTGTACTTCCACTGGTAATTGAAATTTCTACTCTAGCTGGAATGTTTTTTATTCCGTATAAGCATTGCACCAGATCCGCTCGCATTGAGAGGCCGTAAGTGCCGATATTCTCACTCTTACCATCCGCGGCAAAATGTGGAGCTGCCACTCGATAATCAAGAGTCTGCGACTCTTTGTTGAAATCTGGTGCACCTGGAGAATAGGCAGACGCATTTGTTGCCACAACGCCTTGTATCCCCTTGACATCAACACAACTTTGTGAGGCGTCTACCTTCGTGCTTAAAAGCGTCCAACTCGGGAAAGTTATCAGCGCCTTATCAGGGATATATTTCTGCCAGAGTTGATAGATTTCCAGCGTATCTACCCCTCCTGAGTGGGCCCCGGCTGCGCCGCTAAGCCGACCATACCCAAAATCGTTTTGCGAACCATCAGCTTTTACGAAGTAACTCTCAGGCACCTCTTTCCATTTGACCCAGCCCCCGGCAACGACATTGACACCTACGCCGGCTTCAACCTTGAGTAAATCAAATGCAGAATCTATTTGTTCAGTAACTACATTTGGCTTATTGAGACGACCTGACATCCACCCTGAAAGGCTATTAGGTAATTTGAGTTCGAGCACCACTCGGGCATTTGTTGGGAATACTGATCGGTGATAACACTTACCAATATCGTGAGCAACACAACTGGGTTGAATACTCACTTGGCGAACTGCACGATAACCCGCTTTCCCATACGCAAAATCCTCTATACGCGGAGCCACAGTTATTTCTGAGGTTTGCTCGAGCGAGAGTGGAATAATCTCAAAATTAAATCTGGGTTTTGTAACTGTCCATTCAGAACCCGATTTGGAGCCGTAATTTTTCAGGGTTCCGCGAAGTAGATATCCGGCACTAGCGCCATCCTTAGTATCCGCTTTCCAAATCCACGGCACTGATCCAGTAAATGCAGTGCTGCCATCCAAGAATTTTTTACTGGCAAAACTTTTTGCACCCATTGGTACTTGAATACTAGGTGCTCCATTAATCAATGTTCCATCACTCAATTTCAGTGCAAAAGATTTAATACACGCACTTGTTGAATCGGCTACACATGGAGGCATAAAAGAATCTATCCGCATGGATTGATATTTGGTATTAGCGCTTGTGCAATTTACATCAGCGAACCCATCACAGTTGATCGATTCGGTCGAATCATCCTCCCCTACTTTAGATTTTTGGAGTCGAATAGTAGAGAGATGGTCAGAAGATGATTCTGAGCTAAAAATTACTGCAAGTTGATTTGGATCCTTTCGTGTTGCGCCTCTGGTGCCCTCTGGAATTACTGGCAGATTCGCACTCGCCCAACTCATGACGGTGTCAGGTTGTGCTTTAGATCTAAACTCTCTGATGTTGTAATAGGAGTTGCCCTGCATTAAATCGATTGAATCTTGCTGCATTTGCCCCGGGGGCATGTGGTTCTCTGCGACAAGGGGTTGCACCGGTAGTAATGTGAAAATCAACGATGCAAGGATAAGAAAAAAGAGTGAGCGTCGGGATAGAAAATCTTGAATACCGGCAAAGGTTACGGACATAAGTGGCTCTCCCCCTTTGAAAGTATAATCCTCTACTTTTAGCTTTCACTCAAGATAGAAACCCGATCCTTATTTACCGACAAGAAGCCGCCATGAACGGTGAAAGTTGTGGCAGTTCCGTCCATACCTTTAATGCTTACTTCTCCATCAACTAAAACTCCGAGCAACGAAGTATGCCCGGGCAAGATACCTAAATCCCCGTCAAGAGTTCTGGCGGAAACCATGCTCGCTTCACCAGAGAAGATCCGCTTCTCTGGTGAGACGATTTCAACGTTTAGTGGCACTAGTTTTTCGCCAACTCTGCGGCACGGCGCTCGACATCATCAAGTCCACCGCACATAAAGAATGCCTGCTCTGGAACGTGATCGTACTTTCCATCAGCAAGTGCTTCAAATGCTTCAATAGTGTCAGCAAGCGGCACAAATGATCCATCAAGACCGGTGAAGACCTTTGCAACGAAGGTATTTTGGGACAAGAAGCGCTGAATACGGCGAGCGCGACCTACCAAAATACGATCCTCTTCAGATAATTCATCGATACCAAGAATTGCAATGATGTCCTGCAAATCTTTGTAACGCTGCAAGATTTGCTTGGTGCGGTTAGCAACACGGAAGTGCTTCTCGCCAATGTAACGTGGATCCAAAATACGTGAAGTTGAATCAAGTGGATCTACCGCAGGATAGATACCAAGTTCTGAAATCGGACGAGATAGAACTGTGGTTGCATCTAAGTGCGCGAAGGTTGTGTGTGGGGCTGGGTCGGTGATGTCATCAGCAGGTACATAAATTGCCTGCATAGATGTGATCGAGTGACCGCGAGTTGAAGTAATGCGCTCTTGTAATTGGCCCATTTCATCAGCAAGTGTTGGCTGGTAACCAACAGCAGATGGCATACGTCCTAGAAGAGTTGATACCTCAGAACCGGCTTGGGTAAAGCGGAAGATATTGTCGATGAACAACAACACATCCTGCTTTTGTACATCGCGGAAATACTCAGCCATTGTTAGCGCTGAAAGTGCAACGCGAAGACGGGTCCCTGGTGGCTCATCCATCTGGCCGAAGACCAATGCAGTCTTATTAATAACACCAGTTTCAGTCATTTCAAGGAAAAGGTCATTTCCTTCACGAGTACGCTCACCAACACCGGCGAATACAGATACACCACCGAAGTTTTCAGCTACGCGATAAATCATCTCTTGAATAAGAACAGTTTTACCTACACCGGCACCACCAAATAGACCGATCTTTCCACCACGAACATATGGAGTTAGTAGATCGATAACTTTGATTCCGGTTTCAAACATCTCAGTCTTTGATTCAAGTTGATCAAAATCTGGTGCTTTGCGGTGAATTGGCCAACGCTCTTTGATATCTAATGATGAGGTTGGTACATCTAATGATTCTCCAAGGGTGTTAAAAACATGTCCCTTTGTAACATCACCGACAGGTACTGAGATTGCAGATCCGGTATCGCGCACTTCGGCGCCACGGACCATTCCATCAGTAGGTTGCATTGAGATTGCGCGCACTAGGTTGTTACCGATGTGCTGTGCCACCTCTAAAGTGAGCAAGCGCGTCTCTCCGCTGAGGGTGACATCAATATGGAGCGCATTAAAGATCGCCGGCATCGAATCTGCTGGGAACTCTACGTCCACAACTGGTCCAATTACGCGAGCTACGCGTCCTGCGGTTTTTGTATCTGTTGCCATCTTTACTCACTCCCTGCGTTTGCAGATGCCAGCGCGTCCGCGCCGCCAACGATTTCACTGATTTCTTGGGTAATTTCGGCTTGACGGGCCGCGTTCGCAAGTCGGGTTAAGGACTTGATTAACTCATCAGCATTGTCAGTTGCTGATTTCATTGCTCTGCGGCGAGCTGCATGCTCGGAAGCTGCTGCTTGCAACATTGCGTTGTAAATACGAGCCTCGACATAACGCGGCAACAATGCATCAAGCACAGATGCTGCTGAAGGCTCAAACTCATATAGGGGTAGCGCACCACTTGGTGGGGGTGCCGAACTTTCTACTACTTCAAGTGGAAGCATCCGTTTTGCCATTGGTTCTTGGGTAACCATTGAACGGAACTCGGTGTAAACAATATGCAACTCGTCGACACCAGACTTATCTGTTTGTGCGTCTGCAATAAAAGCGCCAATTAATGAATCTGCAATCTCTTTCGCATGTTCATAAGTTGGATTATCGCTAAACCCACTCCATTGACCTGAGATTGCGCGATTGCGGAAACGGTAATAGTTAATCGCTTTTCGGCCAACTAAATATGCGTTTGCTTCAATTCCACGGTTGCGAAGTAGTGAGACAAGTTGGTCTCCTTCTTTAATAACTGAGCTTGAATAAGCACCGGCCATTCCACGGTCTGCAGAAATAATCAAAACGGCGGCGCGAATTGGCTTCTCTGATTCAGTTGTAAGTGGATGCTTAGTGCTTGAATAAGAAGCCACTGCAGAAACTGCTCGGGTTAACTCATTTGCATACGGAGTCGAGGCTTGTACGCGAGTCTGCGCTTTAACAATGCGCGAGGCAGAGATCAATTCCATAGCTTTAGTAATTTTCTTCGTCGCTTTTACTGATCGCATCCGACGACGATAAATTCGAAGTTGTGCACCCATAGCTACTCTCTACCTCCCTTCATTTCTAATTTCACGTTAATTTAAATTACTTCTTCGCAGGTGCAACAAAACGAGTGATCTGTTCTGTATTTTCACCAGTTAATGCATCTGCCGCTTTTTCTTCCAAAGCTTTTGCTTCTGAAGATACAAAGCGATCGGTAAATGCAGTAATTGCCTCGGTTAGGGCTGCGACGGTGTCATCGGTTAACTCTTTGGTAGTTTCGATAACATCAATCACAGCTTTGCGATCACGAGCTAAGAACTCTAAGAACTCTGCTTCGAAACGGCGAATATCAGCAACTGGAATCTTGTCTAACTTTCCAGTAGTTCCAGCCCAGATCGATGCAACTTCTTGGGCAACTGAGAATGGGCTGTACTGACCCTGCTTCAAAAGTTCTACCATTCGCGCACCGCGCTCAAGTTGGGCTTTTGATGCAGCATCAAGATCAGAACCAAATGCAGCGAAAGCTTCAAGTTCACGATACTGAGCAAGATCAAGACGCAAACGACCAGCAATCTTTTTGATGGCTTTTGTCTGTGCTGAACCACCCACGCGCGAAACAGAGATACCTACGTTAATTGCCGGACGTACGCCTGCGTTAAATAGATCGGTTTCAAGGAAGCACTGTCCATCAGTAATCGAAATAACGTTTGTCGGAATAAATGCAGAAACGTCATTTCCTTTTGTCTCGATGA
>Ga0208960_1001211_pt1 | contig 13944 bp, 10 predicted proteins | sample GreLakmeON33MSRF_FD_187703 | JGI IMG/M metagenome (GOLD analysis project Ga0208960, IMG submission 187703) | Freshwater lentic microbial communities from great Laurentian Lakes, MI, USA - Great Lakes metaG ON33MSRF (SPAdes) | ecosystem: Environmental > Aquatic > Freshwater > Lake | place: Great...
TATTGAAGTTGTAGAAAAAAGCGATGACGCAGAAGGACACACAAGCGACAACGATGCTCGCGGTGCGTTTGATCACTTTTAATTGAATCCTAAAACACAATGGCCAAGAAAACAAAACTCAAACCGAAAGCGGTTAAAAAAACTGTAGTCAAAAAATCTACAGCGAAAAAAGTTGTAGCGAAAAAACCTGTAGCGAAAAAATCTACAGCTAAAAAAGTTGTAACAAAAAAAGTTGTCGCTAAAAAACCTATCGCTAAAAAAGTGGTCGCTAAAAAACCGATAACTAAAAAAGCTGTAGTTAAAAAACCTGCGGCTAAAAAAGTTGTAGCCAAAAAAGTTATTCCTACAGCTCCTCCTGTTGTTACTTCTAGGCCAATATTATTCACAAGGCCGAATAGTGTAATTGCAAAAACAGCTAAGGTATTGCCAATTGATAATCGCACGCGTTATACCGATGCAGAGTTAAAAGAGTTTAAGGTGCTACTAGAAAAAAAGCTTTACGAAGCAAGTCGCGATTACGAATTGCTAAAAAATACGCTATCGCATAAAGACGATCACGGAACTGATGACACATCGCCTACATTTAAATTATTAGAAGACGGTTCCGATGTTTTATCAAAAGAAGAAACGTCTCATTTAGCTGCTCGCCAAGAAAAATACATTCAAAATCTCAAGAATGCGCAATTTCGCATTGCAAATAAAACTTACGGCATTTGTCGCGTAACCGGGAAACTTATTCCGAAAGAACGATTGAGAAGCGTACCACATGCAACGCTAAGCATTGACGCCAAACTAGGACAAAGCAGGTAAATTTATAAAGCTGTATTTTTAAAAAGGCCTTCCATTTATTTAGAGGGCTTTTTTATTGGTAAGCTATTTTTTACCGGCGCAATTTCAACCAACAGGTCTTCAAAATAATTCGTTATACATAATTCATAATTAGTCCATCTTTCTGCATCTTTGCACCGTGAAGAAATCGCTCATCATCATTTTCTCTATTTTACTTATTGACCAGTCCATCAAAATATGGGTGAAGACACACATGCATTTGGGTCAAGGTTACGAAGTTGTTGGACAATGGTTTTATCTGCATTTTGTAGAAAACCCTGGAATGGCTTTCGGACTTACTATTGGAGAAGGAAGTATTGGGAAATTGCTACTCAGTAGTTTTCGGTTGGTGGCAGTTGCGGGAATCGGATACTACTTATTTACTTTAATTAAGAAAAAAGTACGGCCGCTTTTAATTATTTGTGTCGCATTAATTTTTGCTGGGGCGCTGGGAAATATTTTAGATAGCGTTTTTTATGGTAAAATTTTTAGCGCCAGCGACCAATGGCAGCAGAATGTAGCAGAGGCGTTTCCTAAAGAAGGTGGATATAACAAACTCTTACATGGTCAAGTTGTTGACATGTTTTATTTTCCTGTTGTAAGCATAAACGTTCCAGCTAATTTTATTTTCTGGGGCGGCGAGGAAGTTGTATTCTTCCGTCCTGTATTTAATATTGCTGATGCGTCAATTTCTATCGGCGTGTTTCTGCTCATCCTTTTTCAGAAACGACTTTTTGGAAATCCTATTCCTCGATTAAGTAAGAGGCGCGTGTTGGCCACAAACATTTTCTTCGGGATCTTAACTTTTATACTTGCTTTGTTTTTGCTCCTTACTTATTTCGCTATTTTTGCTGAGAGTCGCCCCTTGCCACCTACGCAACTATGGCTTGCCGCTGTGCTGTCTGCTGCCTTAGGGGTAAGCATGTTTGACATGCTAAGACGTTGGCCTATTTTTGAACCTCCGGTTTTACAAGATTTAAATGAGGAGACTCAACTGCCGAAAGAGAATACTGAATTAGACTAGTTTATTCTTGATTAAGTATTCAGCAATCTGAATTGCATTTGTTGCCGCGCCTTTTCGGAGGTTGTCTGAAACCACCCACATGTTCAACGTTTTTGCTTGAGTTTCGTCGCGACGTAACCTACCAACAAACACATCATCTTTTTCATGTGCATGAATTAAAGGCATCGGATATTGCAATTCTTTTACATCGTCTAAAACCGTTACCCCTTCTGCTTTTTCAAGCAGGTTTCGCAACTCCGATAGATCAAATTCATTTTCAAATTCCACATTCACAGATTCGGAGTGGCCGCCCATAACAGGAATGCGAACAGCTGTTGCCGTCAGACGAATAGTGTCGTCGCGCATAATCTTTTTTGTTTCGAGAACAATTTTCATTTCTTCTTTCGTGTATCCATTTTCAAGAAACACGTCAATGTGTGGAATGGCGTTCATGTCAATTTTATGCGGGTAAGCCATTTCTCCTGTTATTCCGCTTCGCTCATTCATTAATTGGTCAACCCCTTTTTTTCCTGTGCCGGTCACCGATTGGTAAGTGCTCACAACAATTCTTTTTATTTTGTACTTTTTGTGCAACGGATGTAAAGCGATAACAAGTTGTATTGTTGAACAATTTGGGTTTGCAATAATTTTATCTTCGGCTGTTAAAACGTCAGCATTAATTTCGGGAACAATTAATTTTTTTGTTGGGTCCATTCGCCATACAGACGAGTTGTCAATTACGGTAACACCAGCAGCAGCAAATTTAGGTGCCCACTCTAAAGAAGTTCCGCCGCCAGCAGAAAACAACGCAATAGCAGGTCTCATCTCGATCGCGGTGGCGGGAGCTACAACCTTGTATTTATTCCCAGCAAAAATAATTTCCTTTCCGGCAGATCGCTCTGATGCAACGGGAATAAGTTCACTAATTGCAACTCTTCTTTCTTCTAGTAGTTGTAACATTTTACTTCCAACTAGCCCAGTGGCCCCTACGACAGCTATTTTCATGGTTTTCTAATTACTAGTATTATTTTATAGTTCTGCGTTCGTCTTTAATCGCAGCTATTTGCAGTGCCAAAGATGAATAATAATAAAGGAATATTCAATGCTTTGTTTACAATAAAACAACATTTCTAATCGCTGAATATCCTATCTTTACACAAGTAAAAAATTAAACGCCCAATGGCAATTATAAGATTATTTGTTTTATTTCTTTTAGGGGTGCTGCCCACTATCTTACCAGCACAAATCACCGACAACTTTTCAGATGGTGATTTTACAAACAGCCCATCTTGGTCGGGCGACGCTACGGAATATTCAATAAACACCGGATTTCAATTACAACTAAATGGCATATCGTCAGATACCTCGTCACTTTCTTTTGCAAGCCCATTTCTAGCAAATACGGAATGGAATTTTTGGGTCAGGGAAAATTTCGCCCCCTCTGACAATAACAACGTGCGTATTTATCTCGTTTCAGATCTCGCTTTTCTTGAGGGCCCAATAAATGGATATTATATCCGCATGGGAGAAAACGGGTCATTTGACAGTGTTGACCTTTGGGAGCAAAGCGGCAACACACACACTAAAATTATTGATGGAATAAACGCACATTGCGCGGCAACAAATAATGTAATTCGAATTAAGGTTACTAGAGATGCAACAGGAAACTGGAGTTTATTTTCCGACATTACCGGTGGCTACAATTATCAACCAGAGGGAACTGTTTTTAATAATACGCATTCCTTTTCAAATTTCTTTGGCGTATTCAGTAAATATACCCTAACAAATAACACTGATTTTTACTTTGACGATTTCTATGTTGGACCAATTATTGTCGATGTTACCGCCCCTACAATTATTGCGGCGGCGGCTATTTCTTCAACTCAACTTGATGTAACATTTAGCGAAGGAGTGGAGCTAAGCTCTTCGCAAACTACCACAAACTATTCTGTGAATTTAGGAATTGGTAATCCGTCAGTTGCTGTACGCGATGCTGTTAATCTTTCTTTAGTACACTTAACATTTACAACTCCTTTTATCAGCGCTACAACTTATACACTCTCTATTATAAATGTACAGGACCTAAATACGAATGTAATTACTTTGGGAACAACACCCTTTTCTTATTTTCCAATTTCAATCCCAGCATATCATGATGTGCGCATCAATGAAATTTTTCCTGATCCTTCGCCTATAATCGGTCTTCCAAATGCGGAGTTTGTAGAAATTTATAATACCAGTGCAAATAATTTTGATTTAACGGGATGGACTTTTACAGACGGTTCTTCTACAGGTATGTTTCCAACTTACATTTTGCCTGCTGGGGCATATTTAATTTTGTGTTCTAGCTCCGATACCGCGCTGTTCTCCTCTTTTGGATCTGTGCTGGGAATTTCTGCATGGCCCTCTTTAAATAATTCTGGAGACCCTCTTAAACTTTTTGACACAGGAAGCAACATTATTGATTCTGCTCATTACGACCTAACGTGGTACCATGATTTAATTAAGCAGGATGGTGGATGGAGTTTGGAATTAATTAACCCAACCTCTTTGGTAGGTTGCGCTCCGGGAGGAAATTGGATTGCTTCAACAAATATAATTGGGGGCACTCCAGGTGTTGTTAATTCTGTTTTTAATAACTCGCCCGATGTTACTGGTCCGGTTTTGCAATCGGTAAGTGCCATTGACAGCTTACATGTTGAATTGTGTTTCGATGAATCCATTGACCCTGCGCTATTATCAAACGTATTAAGTTATTTAATAAGCCCAACTATTTTAAATCCTATTTCACTTTCCTATGATACGGCAACTTTGCGGTGTGTAACACTTGTGCTTGGAACTTCTTTAATGAACAATTCAAATTATCAAGTTGTTTTTTCTACACTTGCCGATTGTTATGGAAATGTGGCTGCTCCTGATACAGGAAATTTCTCCTACCATTTGTTACAGCCATACGATGTTGTAATCAATGAGGTTATGGCTGATCCTGATCCGCCGATACAACTGCCGAATGAAGAATATACCGAGCTCTACAATAGAACGGCGTATGATATTAAATTATTAAATTGGACAATTACCGTCGGAAGCACAACAAGGGCGTTACCAACAATAATTCTCCCTGCCGATAGTTTTATTGTGCTAACCCCCACCGCGTCGGCGCCACTTTTTACAGGAATAAATGTGGTTGGCGTAACAAGTTTCCCTGCGCTAACTAATACTGGAGGAACAATAATACTTCGCAATCAAAACGGAATGGTTGTTCATAGTATTTCCTATTTAGATTCTTGGTACCAGAATGCAGCAAAGAGTGATGGCGGTTGGTCAATTGAACAAATTGATCCGCTAAATCCTTGTGGCGGCAATCATAATTGGAAGGCGTCCAATTCAAATCTCGGCGGAACACCTGGCAATAAAAACAGTGTTGATGCATTAAATTCCGATGTTGTAAATCCACACTTAATTCGTGTTTCTGTTTTAGCGCCAGATAGTATTCGACTTTATTTTTCGGAACCATTGGATAGTTCAACAATGTCAAACTTCTTACTTTATACTATTGACAACAGCATAGGAAACCCAATAAGTGTAACACCTATTTCGCCTGCTTTTTCAAACTGTGATTTAAAACTTGCAACGAGTATTGTTCCAGGAATTATTTATTCGATTACTGCAAATGTTTTAATTTCAGATTGTGTTGGAAATCCTTTAGCAGTACCCAACTCCGCTTTCTTTGCTTTACCTGAAGGAGCATTACCGGGAGAGCTTTTAATTAACGAGATTTTATTTGATCCAATTGACGGGGGAACTGATTTTGTAGAAATTTATAATAACTCTAATAAAGTTTTAGATCTGAAAAACATACTGCTGTGCTCAGAAGACACGCTCTTAAATACGTTGACAGAATTAAATATCGTGGCTCCAGATGGTTATTTACTTTTCCCAAAACAATACCTTGTATTATCAGAAGGAAGCCTTGCTGTTCAAATGCAATATCCTATTTCTACCAACATTGAACACTGTCTTGAAATGTCAAATATTCCTTCGATGAATATTTCTGGTGACCTAGTGGTATTAGCCGACACCGGTTTTCATATTTTAGATCGATTAGTTTATTTGCCTACTTGGCACTTCCCGTTATTACAAAACACAAAAGGTGTTTCCTTAGAGCGAATTGATTTTAATCGCAATACACAAGACGCAACAAATTGGCATTCTGCATCTGAAAATTGTGGCTATGGTACTCCAACAAAACAAAACTCTCAATTTAACGCTGGTGGCGAAGGAGAGGGCGAAGTTGAAATTGTTCAGCAAATTTTTTCACCTGATGGGGATGGCAATAATGATGTGGTGAATATTGACTATAACTTTACTGAGCCAGGTCTTGTTGCGAGCATTATTATTTTCGATGCTAGAGGGAGATTAGTCCGAAATTTAATTCATAGTGAATTGTTGGGAACAGAGAGCGGCACTTTTTCTTGGGACGGAATAATGGACGATCGTACAAAAGCCCGCGTTGGTGCTTACATTATTTACTTCGAAACATTTTCCGTTGATGGCAAAGTAAAAAAATACAAGCGCTCTTGTGTATTGGCTGCTAAATTTTAGCTCTGTTTTTTATTTTCGTATATATAAATCTTAATCCATGAATTTTCAAACACTATTAACCTCGTTTGACAATGGTATTTTTATAATTACCATTAATAGGCCCGACAAACTTAATGCGCTGAATAAAGCCACGCTTGAAGATTTGCAAAATGCTATTGTTGAAGCAAAAACAAATAAAGAAATAAAAGGCGTTATTATTACGGGCTCGGGCCCAAAAGCTTTTGTGGCAGGTGCAGATATTTCGGAATTTTCAGGATTGGATTCTGTAGGGGGAATTGCTTTCGCCGCAAATGGACAAGCTATTTTTAAAGAGATTGAAACTTGTCCGAAACCAATTATCGCGGCGGTAAATGGTTTTGCACTCGGAGGGGGTTGTGAATTGGCAATGGCTTGTCATATGAGAGTTGCCACTGATAATGCAAAATTTGGACAGCCTGAAGTAGCGTTGGGATTAATTCCTGGCTATGGAGGAACACAACGGCTAACCCAACAAGTTGGTAGAGGGAAAGCTTTGGAATTGCTAATGACCGGAGAGATGATTGGCGCAACAGAAGCCTATAGAATTGGACTTTGCAACCACATCGTTACTTCCGCTGAATTAATTCCCAAGTGTTCAGAAATTTTAATGCGAATTTTTGCAAAATCTCCCTGCGCTGTTGCTGAAATAATAACCTGTGTTGATGCCTACTATAAAGAATGTGAAGATGGTTTTAAAGTGGAGTTATCTTCCTTTGGAGCATGCTGCAATACAGAAGATTTTAAAGAAGGTGCTGCTGCCTTTATTGAAAAAAGAAGTCCTGTATTTAAGGGGAAATAATTAAGCATTCTAATGTTTAATATTAAAAATAGGTGCTATGCCATGGGCTTATTGTAAACTCTCTTTTCCGCTAAAACGTAAAATTGTTTTTTATAAATATTTTTTTTCTAAGTCCCCAAAAATAGCCCGCAAATAAAACAAAGGGTTTAAATAGGATAAGGACTAGCAATTCTTAAAAATCTTATTGTGAAGGTCATTTAAGGCTGAAGAATAGATGTTAACGCATCAAAGTGCATAAAAAATGGGGGGCTGTACATTAATTACCTCTTTTTTGTAGCAATTTCGTATTACCAAATGAGCGAAAATCCACTTAAAAAACTAGCCGGGCAAACTGCTATATATGGTCTTCCTACAATTTTAGGAAGAATGTTGCACTATGCGCTTGTTCCGTTTTTCACTTATATATTCGGTAAGCCCGCAGACTTTGGCTTGAACATTGAGTTTTACGCCTACATTTCTTTTTTAAATATCCTGTTTTCTTATGGAATGGAAACGGCGTTATTTAATTTTTCATCGAGAGAGCCCGACAAAAACATTGTATATAGCACGGCACTCCGATCGATTGTACTTTCTACGGTAATACTGTGTATTCCATTTGTTTGTTTTGCACCGCAATTTGCAAACATCTTGCACTATCCTGGACATGGCAACTTTATTATTTGGGCAATAATGATTGTTGGCACAGACGCGCTTGCGGCTATTCCGTTTGCAAAGCTTCGTGAAGAAAACAAGGCGCGACGTTTTGCAAAAATTAAATTTATTAATATCGGGGTTCAGCTTTTGATAAACTTCTTTTTTGTTGGATTGTGTAAATATCATTTTGAAAAAGATGCGGGCTCATTTTGGGGGAGTTTTTACAATCCTGAAATTGGAATTGGCTATGCCTTTATTGCTGGCCTAATGGCAAATATCGTTTCCTTGTTGCTGCTTCTTCCAGAAATAATTAAAATTAAATACGGATTTAATTTCTCGCTTTGGAAACGGATGCTTAATTATTCCCTTCCCCTTTTGATTGTGGGTTTTGCGGGAATGACAAACGAAACACTTGACCGAATTTTATTAAAACACTTGCTGCCCGAAGACATTGCTCAAACGCAAGTGGGGATTTATGGCGCCTGCTACAAAATTTCTATTTTAATGACGTTGTTCGTCATGGCTTTTCGATATGCTGCCGAACCGTTTTTCTTTGCACGGCAAAAAGATGAAAATGCAAAAACATTGTATGGCTCGGTAATGACTTGGTTTGTTCTTTTCTGTCTTATTATTTTTTTAGGAACTACTTTAAATATTTCTTGGATACAATATTTTGTTGGCCCAAGCTATCGTGAAGGACTTAAGGTCGTGCCCATTTTACTACTCGCTAACTTATTTTTAGGAATATACTTTAATCTTTCTATTTGGTATAAACTGACTGGCAGGACAAAGTTTGGAATGTGGATTCCAATTTTAGGAGCAACAATCACGATCGTTTTAAATTTTCTTTGGATCCCGTCTGCGAATTCTTACTTTGGTGGATACATGGGTTCTGCCTGGGCTACACTAATTTGTTATGGCGTTATGATGGTGTTTTCCTATTTAATAGGTCAAAAATATTACCCTGTAGACTACGCTATTCTTCGCATTTTCTGTTATCTGTTTTTTGCAATCGGTCTTTATTTTACGGGGTATTTAATTTGCACAAACTCCGTTTTTTTAGACTTGATTTTGAAAAACTCGTTATTGCTCACTTATTTGATAGCCGTAATTGTAATTGAAAAGCCTATGAAGTTATTGCGAGGCAACGATGTAAAAAATATATAAACATTTAATCTTCTTACCTTCGTCAGATGCTAAAAATTCGAATAGTAAATCGCTCTAAACATGCACTTCCAGAATATGCAACTTCGCTTTCTGCGGGGCTTGATTTGCGTGCGAACCTAAGCGAATCAATAGTATTAAATTCCCTTGAACGAGCAATGATTTCTACGGGGTTATTCATTGAACTTCCTGAGGGTTTTGAAGCGCAAGTGCGTCCAAGAAGTGGTTTAGCTGCAAAAAATGGAATCTCTGTTTTAAATTCCCCTGGAACAATTGATGCAGACTATAGGGGAGAGGTAAAAGTAATTCTTGTTAATCTTTCCAACAATCCATTTACAGTAAATGACGGCGAACGCGTAGCGCAACTTGTTGTTTCAAAACACGAACGAGTGGACTGGATTCTTGCGGACGAGCTTTCAACTTCTGAAAGAGGGGACGGAGGCTTTGGAAGTACGGGAACAAAATAAATAGAAAAACAAACGCTAAAAAAATCTTAGATGAAAATAATTATCCCTATGGCGGGAATGGGAAAAAGAATGAGGCCCCATACGCTTACTGTTCCCAAACCATTAATTCATGTAGCAGGAAAAGCAATGGTACAAAGGTTGGCAGAAGATATTGCAATTGTATGCAACGAGCCCATTGAAGAAATTGCTTTTATTATTGGCCCTCTATTTGGCAAAGATGCGGAGGAGATGCTGAAGGCGGTAGCGGCAAATCTTGGTGCTGTTGGAACAATCTGGTACCAAGAAGAGGCGCTCGGAACGGCCCATGCAATTATGTGCGCAAAGGAAATTCTTAATGGAAAAGTTGTTGTTGCTTTTGCGGATACTTTGTTCAAGGCTGATTTTAAAATGGATGCCACACAAGAAGGAATTATTTGGGTACAAAAAATTGAAGACCCTCGTGCATTTGGGGTGGTAAAATTAGATGGGCAGGGAATTATTTCAGACTTCATAGAAAAGCCTGCGGTTTTTATAAGCGACTTGGCGATCATCGGAATATATTATTTCCGCGACGGAAAAAATTTGCGCGAAGAGTTGCAATACCTACTTGATAATAATATTCGTGAAAAAGGAGAGTATCAATTAACAAATGCTTTGGAGAATATGAAGATGAAGGGGGTGAAATTTGTTCCCGGAACAGTTACAGAATGGCTCGACTGTGGAAACGTAGATGCAACAGTTTTCACTAATCAACGAATTTTAGAATTTAATAAAAATGACAGCAAACTTATTGCTCCGTCTATACTATCAGAAAATAGCGAAGTAGTTATGCCTTGCTTCATTGGTGAAAATGTAATTCTAAAAAACACCAAGGTGGGGCCGCATGTTTCTGTTGGCGCCAACACAGTTATTGAGTCTTCTATTATTTCAAATAGTATTATCCAAAAAAATTCAAAAATTCAAAATTCGAAAATTCAAAATTCGATGATAGGTAGTTTTGTGGAAATTGTTGGTGCTTCAGGAAACTTTAGCATTGGAGACTATACGATAATAAATATTCAAAATGAAAAATTATAAAATTGCGATCCTTTTTGTCGTGATATTAATTGGTGGTTCTTGCAAACAAAGTCAAAAAACTTTGCAAGGAGGTGAAAAAAACACAACGCGAAACATTCGGAATGATGGAAACAAAAACCAAATGACCGCAAGTAGGGCGAAAGAAGAAGAAATGTTTGTGCAAGGATGCATTGAAAAATCTTTAGGGAATTCGCGAAAGGCACTCATTCAATTTCAGGAGTGTCTTAAAATAAACCCACAAAGTGCTGCAACAAATTTTGAAATGGCCGGAATTTACAGGGAGTTTGAGCAGTCGGACCGCGCACTACAGTTCGCAAAAAAAGCTGTTGAATTTGCTCCAACAAACCGTTGGTATGTTTTACGTTACGCAGAGTTATTACAAGAAAACAAAATGTATGTTCCGGCAGTAGTTGTTTTCAAAAACTTATCGGATAGAGAAAGTAATAATGTTGATTTACTCTTTCGATATGCGGGGGCGCTCGCGCGCGCAGAAAAATTTGATGACGCCTTAAAAAAATACAATGAAATTGAAATAATTGAAGGTGTTTCCGATACGCTCCAAATGTGTCGAATAGTAATTTATAAAAAGCAGCTTGACATTATTGGTGAAGAAAACGCATTGGTCACACTCTCCAAGGCGTTCCCCAAAAGTATGGAATACAAAAGGCGACTCGCTGATTTTTATTATTCAACAGGCCAATCTGAAAAAGCGAGTTTAGTTTTTAAAAAAATGATTGCTTCATTTCCGAACAGCGCAGTCCCGCACCTCTTGCTCGCCGGAAATTACAATAAAATTAAAGATGACGAAAATGCTTTTACAGAAGCGCGATGCGGGTTTTTGATTTCAGAAGAATCTTCCTTGATGTTAAAAATTAATGTATTGGCTGAACTTTATCCTATAAACGATTCGGCGGCTCCGCTTTCAACAATCAAATATAAGAGAGCGGATTCGCTTTGTGCTATTTTGATGCGCGTTCACCAAAACAAACCAGAGCCATTTGTTGCTGGTGGCAACTATCAATTTAAAAGGGGCAAAATGATAGAAGCGCGTGACATGTATTTCAAAGCAATTGATCGCGGGCAAATAGATTACTCGACATGGAAAAAAATTATGGCTGTTCACAACAACTTAAATGATACCGAATCACAGACAAAAACTTGCATGACAATCCTAGAGCTTTTCCCTAGTCAGCCGGCGCCTTATTATTATTTAGGGATAATTCAATTAAATAAAAAAAATTATGCTGGTGCGATTCGAAACCTAGAAATGGCAAATGATTTTTTGAATGAGAATACAATTGACGAATTAAAAATAACAATGGCGCTTATAGACGCCTATAGAGGAGATGGAAAAAACGAAAAGGCAGCAACTTTAGAACAGAAGATTAACACAAAATTATTAAATGAAACGAAATAACATAAACAAACCACGGACAACAATTTTTGTCTTTCGAAATTTCTTGGCGATTATCATCTTCGTTTCAATTCTATTTTCTTTTTCGTGTAATAAGCAAAAACACATTGTTAAAAATAATATTGTCGATTCCACAAAGCTCCAAACCTGTAAAATAGATCGTAGGCTTCCTCGTCCACTCATTAATGAGATGTGGAAAAACGAATTTAAATTTGAGTGGCTCTCGGCAAAAATAGATTGCGAAGCAACACAAGACAGTTCTAAATTTATTTTTGATGTTTCGGTAAGAATAAGAAAGGACAGCGTAATTTGGATGATTGTCACAGACCCTGTTATTGGAATTCCAATAGCCCGTTTATTTATCACTCGAGATTCTGTAAAATTTATTCAGAAACTCCCAGAGGAAAAATGCTTTCGGGGAAATTTTTCTTTTCTTTCGCAACTATTACAAACAGAGATTGACTTTGAAATGATCCAGTCATTATTAATTGGAAATAGCGTTTCCTTTTACCAAGAAGAAGAAAAATTAAACGCATCAATAAATCATAGCGAATGCTCCTATACATTAAGTACCGTCAGAAAAAGAAAACTAAAAAAAGTACTTAGCACACCTAACACCCCGCCCACAGATCCACTCCAAACAATATCGCTTGACCCAATTTCGTTTAAGATATTAAACATCTTATTCATTGACGATCAAAACAAAACAATTAGTGCTAAATATGGAGATTTTACGCTTGAGGACTCCATGCCATACCCACATAAAGTAGATTTCTATGCAAGGGGAGCTAAAAGTTCCGCACAGTTAGGAATCAAAATACATCGAATAAAACTTAACCAACCCTTAGAATTTCCATTTAATATTCCCCCAAACTGTCCATCAATCATAACCAACACTGATTCGCAAATTCAGAAACCTAAACCTCCCCAAAATGGAAAACGTTAAACGTATCATTTCTGTTTTTTTTATTTTAGCTGTTCTCTTTTCTACTTCTACTTTAGTTTTTGCACAAAAGAAAAAGGGAGGCGCTAATTCAAAAACGGAAAAAGTTGACAAGGCGATGTTAGAGGCGAAGAAAAAGAATTTGCTGTCACAAATAGAGCTTACAGATAAGCTACTTAAAGAAACGCGACGCACCAAAACATTATCGCTTACGCAATTAGTTGCTTTAAATAAAAAAATTGAAATTCGGGAGTCGCTTATCAACGGTATTGCCGAGGAAATCTTTTCGCTTGATAAAGAAATTGCTGACAACAACTCCCTCGCGTTACAGCAAGATAAAGAAATTGAACAGCTTAAGTCTGACTATGCACGCATGGTTATTTTTGCCTACCGCAACCAAGATGCTTACCAGCGGATGATGTTTATTTTCTCCGCAAAAAATTTCAACACCGCGTATCTTAGAATGCGCTATTTACAGCAAATAGGATGGGGACGAAAACTACAAGCAGAAAAAATTAAGGCGAGACAAAAAGAATTAAATGAAAATATAATAGCACTTGAAGAGCAGAAGACGGCAAAAAAAATATTGCTGGGGTCCAACGAAATGGAAAACAATCAGCTTGTAATAGAAAAGAGCGACAAAGACAAAACCTTTCATAGTTTACAGGAAAAAGAGGTTGCACTCAAGGGCGACCTTGAAAAAAAACAACGAGAAAAAATTGCAATTACCAAAGCCATTCAAGATTTAATTGCTGCGGAGCTTGCCCGCGCAACGGCAAAAGTCAACGAACCAATAATACCGAAAAAAACTCCCGTAGAGAAAGTGCCCGCGCTGACGCCAGAATCACAAAGTCTTGGTAATAGCTTTGCGGGAAACAAGGGGGCGTTGCCTTGGCCTGTTGCACAAGGAACAATTATTGCACGATTTGGCAAGCAACCTCATCCTGTTTTAAAAGAAGTTTTTGTAAACAATAACGGAATTGATATTGCAACAACAGGGGTCACTAGCGCACGCGC
>Ga0208960_1001213_pt1 | contig 13938 bp, 10 predicted proteins | sample GreLakmeON33MSRF_FD_187703 | JGI IMG/M metagenome (GOLD analysis project Ga0208960, IMG submission 187703) | Freshwater lentic microbial communities from great Laurentian Lakes, MI, USA - Great Lakes metaG ON33MSRF (SPAdes) | ecosystem: Environmental > Aquatic > Freshwater > Lake | place: Great...
TCAGCCACGAGGACTCACACTTGTCTATGCCGCCGGGCAGGGCGACGGAAACACTCGTGGGCTCAACCACCTCGGTCACGAGGGGCTTGTGCGCAAAGTCATTGGCGGCCATTGGGGATTGGTCCCGAAGCTCGGACGGCTTGCGATCGACAACAAGATCGAGGCCTACTGTTTCCCTCAGGGAGTGATCTGTCAGTTGCTGCGTGACATTGCCGCCGGGAGGCCGGGCTGTATCACGCACGTCGGGCTTGGCACGTTCATCGATCCGGCGCAGCGAGGCGGCCGACTCAACGATGTCTCGCCCGAGGAACTCATTCAACGCGTCGAACTCCTTGGGAAGGTGTGGCTGCTTTACAAGGCTTTTCCTGTGCACATCGGAATCATTCGCGCCACGGCTGCCGATCCATTTGGCAATCTGGTCATGGACGAGGAGGCCGTGGTGGGAGAGGTGCTGGCAATTGCGCAAGCTGTTCACAATTGCGGAGGGAAGGTCCTCGCGCAGGTCAAGCGATTGCTGGATGAGCCTGTCGCACCGAGCCGAGTGCGGGTGCCGGGAGTGCTCGTGGATCGCGTCGTTGTGAGCGGCCCGGGCGAACACGACCAAACGTTTGCCGAACGAGATAATGCGGCGTACTACTTGCCCCATCCCAGTGGGAAACATGCCCGAGACCCCTTGTGCGTTCTGGGAAATTCCATCGCGAGCCCCCGTATGGTTGCCGATAAAAGCGGTCGCCAGCGACAGGCCTCAGACGTGCGTCTGATCATCGCCGCACGAGCATGTGACGAGTTGCAACCCGCTGCCATTGCCAACCTCGGGATTGGCATGCCGGAGGGGATCGCGGGGGTTGCAGATGAGCGAGGCCTCCTTGAGTCAATCACGCTCACCGTCGAAAGCGGACCGATTGGCGGCATGCCTGCAGGTGGGCTGAGCTTTGGGGCTTCGGTGCATCCCCAGGCCATTATCGATCAGCCGTCTCAGTTTGATTTTTATGACGGCGGCGGGCTTGATTTCGCCGCCTTGGGTGCTGCCCAAATTGACCGTTTGGGCAATGTCAATGTCTCCCGATTTGGCTCCCGGCTCGCGGGCGTTGGCGGCTTTGTAAATATCAGTCAAAACGCCAAGAGTCTTGTGTTCTGCGGTACGTTGACATCCGATGGTCTGGAAGTGGCGGTGCATGATGGCCAACTCACGATTCTTCGCGAAGGACGCATCCGTAAATATGTCGACGTAGTGGATCAGATTTCATTCAGTGGCCAACAAGCCCGACAGAAAAATCAACGTGTGCTTTACATCACTGAGCGAGCAGTTTTTCAGCTCATCGACGGCGGACTGGAATTAATCGAAGTGGCCCCTGGAATCCAACTGCAGCGAGACATCCTAGACCAGATGGGCTTTGCTCCTGCGATCGGCGACGTTCGACCCATGAAAATTACCAACTGAATCAGAACAATGGCAGGCTGTTTTTTACAGCACAACATCGAACGCCGACGAACTCTGGCTGTCTTTCGGGTCACTATCGGGCGACGCTGGACTGGAGCAGCAGTTCGAGGTAGCTCCGCCGCTCTGGGGTGTGGCAGCCCAGTTCGTGCGCGAGCGATTCAAGGCAGGCCCTCGCCAGTGGTACTTCTCCCTGTTGCGCCAGAATCTCGAGTTCGACGAACTCACCCAACCCGGCCACGCTATCCAAGGCCACCTCAACTTCGGTGCCCTGCCATGTGACACGAACCGGTCGCCGCCGTTTTGCTACTTCTAGCACGCGGCGAAATCCCAGCGACTCAAGCAACTCTGTCCACTGCTGGATCGTGACCGCTCCGCTCCCACCAGCGCCGGACGTGGTGGACGGACTCGGCAGTAAATCCAATTCGATTTCACGGCGTGTCTTGGTGGCCGTGTCGATCCGCGGGCCTTTCCAAGTGATCGCCACATGCCCACCCACCTTGCGCAACCGCAAGGCCTCGTCTGTCTTGGAAAAATCGCGGCATGGATGCGAAAAGTAGCGGTCTACTTGGTCGATAGCCTCGCGAAAACGCGCCGAGAGCGCCACCAGTCGCGGCTCGATCGTTGAACCCGACAGCGAAAACTTGAGTTCGACTTCGTACACTGAGGCACCGGGTTCTAGGCCAGACGGTCCGACTCGCACCCGCTCCAGCAGCATCCTTTGCAGTTCTGATTGCTGCCGAACGATCTTGCGTTCTTCAAAAATATTCAACCTACTCTCACTTCAATGATACTCTTGCTCCATTCTAAAATCCTATCTGTCTGGCTTCTGCGACATCTCCCCGTGATAGCCGTGATAGCCGTGATCGCAGCTACGACAGCTCCCGGATGCGGCGGGCCTTTATCCACGCATCCCGCCATCGGCCGCACCGTCGGCACCCTGCCGCTAGTGTCGATCGCCGATGCCTCAAGGCAGCCGCCCTCATTTTCTGGGAAAGTGACGGTTCTCAACTTTTGGGGCACGTGGTGCGCCCCATGCCGACGCGAACTGCCTGGACTGGCGCGAATTGCCGGACGTTTGGCAAACCAGCCTGTCTTTCAGTTGGTAGCCATTTCGTGCGGGCCCGGCGGGCCAGATCCGATTGAGGAGATCGCTGCCACCACGCAGGCCTTTCTCTCTCGCGAAAAAATCTCCGTGGATGCGTGGGCCGATCCCGATGGCCTTGTGCGGATGATCTTTGCCGACGGGTATGGATTCGGGGCTTATCCGACCACGTACCTCATCGGCACCGATGCCCGCGTTGTGGCCGTCTGGACCGGCTACCGCTCCAGCGATGAACCCGACATGGCCCGCGCAATCGTGGAGGCCATGAAGCAAACTCAATAGGTTTTGGGCGTGGGAACTGGGTTCAAGACCCTCCATGGCCCTCCATGGCCCTTCATAACTCTTCATGGCCGGCAGGGCCCGGGTACATTTTTTTCGCGGGTAGCCAGCGACACATTCGCCGATGGCTTTTTGTTTTCCACTACGAATCGTTGTCATTCCCGACAAACACGCAGCCCACCAGGACGCCAAACACCACAATGAGCGTGACGACCAGTCCCGCACAAAATATGAAGAATTCCATGAACAATCACTTTTTAAGGAGCGTTCCCAATGCCAAGATCGATGGGACCCACAGCCCGACAAAGAGTCCGTATTGTTTTGCGTCTTCTGGGCTGCCTGCCCATTCCGCAGCGAGAAACCAGAGCCCAACGCTCAGCAAGAAGCTCAAGAAAGAAGCAACCAAGATAGAACCCGTTAAAACATTTTTCATAGTTTCCTCTTTTAAAAATGTGGTCAAGAACCGTGAGTTTAGACAGATTATCCGATTCGAACAGAGCATTTCTCGCGTCAAGCGTCAAGCGAGCAAAACGTGTCAATGAATCTGAGTCATATGGCCAGCAGAACAACGTATTGAACGCTATTTTTAGTCTGGATTTCAACGGTTTGGAGATCCGCGACCGTGGGTTCGGATGGGCTACTCCAGGCCCCCGACGGCGTTGGGAGAGCGGCCAGACAATCCCGCCAGAGAGCCCAGCAGGGCCTCGGCCGCGGCAGCCGGATCGGCCGCGCCGGTCACGGCCGAAGCCACCGCCACTCGGGTCAACCCAATCCTCGCAAGCGAGTCCAACCGCTGGAGTGTGATGCCACCGATGGCAAACGTCGGCAGGCTGATCTCGCGGGCCACGGTGCTCAGAAATTCCGGAAGCGCACACGCGTCGAATGATTTTGTCGTGGAAGGAAAGCAAGGACCCACGCCGAGATAGTCGGCCCCGTCGATCACCGCGGCGCGGGCTTCAGCCACATCATGCGCCGTGCGGCCCAAGAGCCGCTCCGGTCCGATCACGCGCCGCACGAGCACCGTTGGCAAGTCATCCGAGCCTGTGTGTGCGCCGTCTGCCCCGAGCGCGGCAGCCACATCAACCCGGTCGTTGACCAGCACAATTGCCCCCCGAGCCGACGAGGACTCGTTCGCATGCTCGGCATCGCGACGCCTAGCGATCGCCAACGCCTGCCGCGTGCGAGCAACCAGCGTGGCTGCGTTGAGATTTTTGTCCCGGATCTGGATCATCCGCACTCCCGTCTCAAGAAGCGACTCCACAAGCCTCGCAAATGCCGACGGATCAGACCTCCCATCCACCAGCACGCAGAGATTGATTCCTCTCAAACAGTCGGCCGCGCGGGCCGCGCCGATTGCAGAGCGTTCGATGGCGTAAAGCCGGTATCGCAAATCCTCGAACCGCGATGCAAAACGTGGAGCTAGCAGCAACACGCTTTCCTGAAGGCTGCGCAGAGCCTGTTCGCCGCGGGCGGCGTTGGCAGCAATCAGATCCGTAGGGGTTCGTCGAGGCAACGCCGCAGCGGCTTCTAGGGTGGCCCCAACATCCCCGGACGCATCTCGAAGAAAGACGCGGGGCAGGAGATCGTTCTCGGCCAGCAGGGCGGCTAGATCGTGTCGGAGTTGCTTGACCAACTGCGTGAGATGCCTGTCTTCGAGTACAAAACGCACCGCGTCTTCCACCACCCGAAGGGCCTCGCCGGCACGGTTTGCCGATGCATCCACGGCTCGCCACGCTCCCGCGATCGCCCCAGATTGCTCGAATTCTCTGGTTTCCATTCACGTGTTGTAGCGTCTGGCTGGCCGAGGCATCACTTTTTCACTGAATTTTTCTCGCACGTTTCCATTCAAAGGGCCACAGGGACACGCCTTGGATAATTCTGCGAGCCCGCCTACACTCCGCCGCCCATGAGGCGGAGCACCCTTGCCTCACCGTACCTGAGAACCCAAGCGTGAGAACTGCACGATATGTAACGCTTCTTTGGCCAGGCATGCCTTGGCTCTGGCTGCGTGGCAACGTGGCGGGCCTTGTGATTGCGATGGCATTTGGCGTGGTGCTGGATGTGGCAATCTTGGCAACGTGGATCTGGGCGGATCTATTCGACTTGGAAATCACTCTCGGGCTCTGGGCGGCGGCGGCGGTTGTATGGATCGTGGGCACTGTGTCGGCGCTCGCAGCATTTCCGCCGCTCATTTCCACAACCCACACCGCTGCCAACAATGGAATTTTTATCGCCGCACGCGACGCCTACTTGGCAAGAGACTGGCTGCTTGCAGAAACGAAACTTCGGGCTCTGTTGATTGTGTCCCCCACCGACGGCGAGGCGCAGCTCCTGCTTGCCACGCTGCTGCGACGCGTCGGACGCAATCGGGAGGCCAGGGCGGCACTTGAAACACTCGCCCGCAGCGATTCTGGGGCTGCGTGGAATTCTGCGATCGGGCGGGAGCTGATCCGTTTGGATGCCCCAGAAGCGGCTCCTGATGCGAATCCCGAGGGCTCCATCGTACCGCTTGCGGCAACGTACAACGTGACCCCCGCCGGCGAAGCGGCTGCCTAGGCCAGGGGGAACGCGAGTGACCGCCTCGCAAATCTGTGAAAAAGAGGGCCTAGAACGTTCTTTTCTACGTTCAAAAAACGTACGGAAGACATCTCTGGAAAAGCCTCCTAGAATCTAAGGCCAAGGGTTCTCATTCTGGCCTGACATCGTCTGAAATGCTCGCAAAATCCTCGTGCCGCTACATTCACGCACGGCAGATCCCGCGAAAAATTTCGGGGTGTTTAGAAATTCGAGTTTTGGCGTAAGGTTTGCATCCATAGACCCTAGACCTCATGGGTCTGCCGGATTGGCGGCACAGTTTCGATACGACAGCAGGAAGGAAGCAGAATCATGTACGAGCGTTTTACAGACCGTGCTCGCAAAGTCATGCAGTTGGCAAACCAAGAGGCCCAGCGATTTAACCACGAATATATAGGCACCGAGCATGTGCTTCTGGGTCTCATCAAGGAGGGCAGTGGCGTTGCGGCCAACGTGCTTAAAAACCTCGATGTCGACCTGCGGAAAATCCGAATGGAGGTCGAAAAGCTGGTGCAAAGCGGCCCCGACATGGTGACGATGGGCAAGCTCCCACAAACCCCGCGGGCCAAGAAGGTGATTGAGTATTCCATGGAAGAGGCGAGAAATCTCAACCACAACTACGTCGGCACCGAACACATTCTGCTGGGCCTCCTGCGGGAGCAGGAGGGCGTGGCTGCGCAGGTGCTTATGAACCTCGGACTCAAGCTGGAAGATGTCCGCGAAGAAGTGCTCAACCTGCTGGGCCACGGGATGGAAAACGAGGGCGGCGAGCGGGCTGGCATGGGCGGCCGACAGACCGCTGGTGCTGGCGGAGGCGGCGGTGAATCGTCTCCCAAGGGGGGCAAGAGCAAGACCCCGGCACTCGACAGCTTCGGCCGCGACCTCACCGAACTGGCCCGACAGGGCAAGCTGGATCCAGTGATCGGACGCGAGAAGGAGATCGAGCGGGCGATTCAGATCCTCTGCCGCCGTACGAAAAATAATCCCGTGCTGCTGGGGGAAGCGGGTGTCGGCAAAACCGCGATCGTAGAGGGCTTTGCGCAGCGAGTGATCGACGGCAACGTACCCGAACTCCTGGCCGACAGGCGGATCGTGGTGCTCGACCTTGCCATGATGGTTGCTGGCACGAAGTACCGCGGCCAATTTGAAGAACGCATCAAGGCTGTCATGAACGAGGTGCGGCGGGCGAAGAATACAATCCTCTTTATCGACGAACTCCACACGCTCGTCGGGGCCGGTGGCGCCGAGGGGGCCATCGATGCTTCCAACGTGCTGAAGCCTGCCTTGGCTCGCGGTGAGATTCAGTGCATTGGGGCTACCACTCTGGACGAATACCGCAAATATATTGAGAAGGATTCGGCACTCGACCGTCGGTTTCAGATCATCATGATCGAGCCTGCCAGCAAGGCCGAGGCCGTAGAGATCTTAAAGGGCTTGCGCGACCGCTACGAAGCCCACCACCGCGTGCAAATCACCGACGGTGCGTTGGAAAGCGCCGTTGAGCTTTCCAGTCGCTACATCACAGGCCGCTGCCTGCCCGACAAGGCCATTGATGTAATCGACGAAGCTGGAGCCCGCGTGCGCCTCAAGGCGATGACGAAGCCACCGGATCTCAAAGACATCGATGTCGATGTCGAACGGCTCAATAAGGAAAAAGAGGAGGCGGTCGCAAATCAGGATTTTGAGAAAGCCGCAGCCCTCCGCGACCAAGCCGACAAGCTCAAGAAAAAGAAGCAGTCGATGACCCGCGACTGGCGCGACAAATCTCGCGAAGCAGACGGCGTTGTGGACGACGAAGTGGTGGCGGAAGTGGTGTCGAAGATGACAGGCATCCCGCTGACTCGCATGACGACCGAAGACAGCAAGCGACTGATGGCTATGGAAGAAGAACTGCACCAGCACGTCATCGGCCAAAAAGAGGCGCTCAAGAGCGTGTCCAAGGCGGTGCGTCGCAGCCGTTCAGGGCTCAAGGATCCGAAGCGGCCGACTGGCTGCTTCATCTTTGCCGGGCCCACCGGCGTTGGCAAAACGCTGCTCGCCAAGGCCCTTGCGCAGTTCATGTTTGGCAACCCCGAAGCGCTCATCCAGATCGACATGAGCGAATACATGGAGAAGCACAATGTCAGCCGATTGGTCGGCGCTCCTCCGGGCTACGTCGGCTTTGAAGAAGGCGGTCAGCTCACTGAGAAAATCCGTCGCCGGCCGTATTCCGTCGTGTTGCTCGACGAGATCGAAAAAGCGCATCCCGATGTGTTCAACATGCTCCTGCAGGTGATGGAGGAAGGCCGGCTCACCGACAGCTTCGGTCGCAACGTCGACTTCCGCAATACGATTCTCATCATGACCACCAACGCCGGTGCCGAAGCAATTAAGAATGAGGCGGCTTTTGGTTTTCAAAAGCCCGACGACGACGCCAGCTACGAAAGCATGAAGGGCAGAGTCATCGAGCGGATCGAGAAGGTTTTTCGCCCCGAATTTTTGAATCGAATTGACGATGTGATTGTGTTCCACCATCTCACCGTTGAAGACCTCAAGGAAGTCATCGACATCGAACTCTCCAAGGTGCGGGAACGCCTCGGTGAGCGAGGGCTCAAGCTTGAACTCACCGAAGAGGCCAAGAAGTTTCTCATCAAAAAGGGCTCTGACACCGATTTTGGTGCACGGCCGTTGCGTCGGGCGCTGGAGAACTACATCGAAGACCCGGTCTCCGAGGAATTGCTGAAGGGTGAATTTGTTGGCAAGGATACGATTCAGGTGGACTGCGTCGAAGTCGCCGGCAAGAAGCAGTTGATGTTCAAGGGTGTCGTCACGGCCGAACCGTTGGCCGCGACCAGTGCGGACCAGACCAGCGCTGAGGCAGGCGCGTAACGCAGGCGGGTGTCCCAACGGCCACACATGGCATGCCAAAAAGGATCCTCGTCGCCGTGCGGTTTGCACAACTGATTTTGACGCCCTTGGCCTGCCTCGCTTGTGCGTGCGGGCTTGCGCCCGGTCTGCTGACCGCTGGCGAGGCTGAGGTCGAATCGCCTGCAGTCCAGCGGCCTGAGTGGCCTCAGTGGCGCGGGCCGCGGCGCGACGGTCAGGTTGAGGGGCCGCAGTGGCCCGACCGCCTTGATCCTGAAAACATCGAGCGCGTCTGGCGGGTGAAACTCGGTGAGAGTTATTCGGGGCCGATCGTCACCGACGACCTCATCTTCACGACCGAAACAAAAGACAAAAAAATAGAGGCCGCAGTCGCGATCGATCGCCGCACGGGAAATGAGGTGTGGCGAAAGGAGTGGGACGGCGCAATCTCCGTACCTTTCTTTGCCACCAGGAATGGCAACTGGATCCGCTCGACGCCCGCTTACGACGGCGAATGCCTGTACGTTGCTGGCATGCGCGACGTGCTCGTCTGTCTCGATGGCACAACAGGCAACGAGCGATGGAGGGTCGACTTCGTGAAGGAGTTCAACACAACGATCCCGGCATTCGGTTTTGTCTGCTCGCCGCTCATCGATGGCGATGGCGTGTTCGTGCAGGCCGGATGCTCGCTGGCCAAGGTCGATCGCCGGACGGGCAAGGTGATCTGGCGTTCGCTTCAGGACAGCGGGGGCATGATGGGGTCGGCATTTTCGTCACCTGTGATCGCCGAACTCTGCGGCAAACGCCACATCGTCGTTCAGACCCGCGAAAAACTGGCTGGCGTCGACATCGAATCCGGAAGCGTGCTCTGGGAACAGCCGGTGCCTTCGTTCCGCGGCATGAACATTCTCACCCCCGTGGTCTTCAAGGATTCGATCTTCACCAGCACGTATCAGAATAAGTCATTTCTCTACCAAACGTCCCTGAACCAAGGAGTCTTCGGCGTGAAGGAGGCTTGGACCAATCCAGCACAGTGCTACATGTCGACACCCGTTGTCGTCGATGGGCGTGCCTACATGCACCTCCAAAACCGCCGGTTCTGTTGCATCGATCTCGCCAGCGGCGAGCGCACCTGGACTTCCAAGCCACAGGACGAGTATTGCAGCCTCGTGGCGCAGGGCGACCGCATTCTAGCCCTTGGCTCGGGCGGCAGGCTGTTGTTGCTGCGGGCCAATCCAGTGGAGTTTGAACTCATCGACGAGGCCACGGTGAGCGACGCCGAGACGTGGGCCCACCTGGCGGTCAGTGGAGACGAGTTGGTGGTGAGGGAGTTGGGCGCTCTTGCACTCCACCGCTGGCGACGCGGAAGTCCCGCAACATCTTCCACGGGGCGTTAACGCCCTCCTCGGCAAAAGAGCCCTTGATTCCCGATTGGCTCAGGGCGCATGGGGGATACGGTGTTTCGCCAGTTCCTCTTTTTCCACGTCGTCGCTCCAGCCATCTGAGAAGCAATCGAGCGTTTTTCAGCAGGAATCGAGGCCCGTCTCCACGGCGGGACCGGAAAAGAGTCCTGACCCCTTTGAACGGCTCAAGTTTCCTATCCGGCATATCCGAATAAACCGGCAGGGATCGCCGCGCGCAGTCCATGCAGCCGCTGAAAGCAACACATGTCAAATCGAGCAAGCAATCGCGATTCCGCCGGCCGAGGAATCGGCGACTGGTTTGCAACGCAAATCGCAAATCTCGGGGAATTCATGCTCGACCGCGTGGCGGGGGTCGGAGATGTGGCAATCTTCTCGCTCAAAACGGTCGGCTGGATCTTTGCCCGCAGGCAAAGGCGCGATGTCCTGCTCCCGAGCTTCTACCAGATCGGCGTGCTATCGCTTCCAGTGGTCGCGCTCACTGGCCTTTTTATCGGCATGGTACTGGCGGTGCAAAGCTACTCCCAGTTTCGAGCCATGGGGCTGCAAACCCGGCTGGGTGCCGTGATCAATCTGTCGCTGGTGAGAGAACTCGGCCCGGTGCTCGCAGCCACCATGCTCGCCGGCCGCGTCGGAAGTGCCATGGCCGCAGAGCTCGGCACCATGCGAGTCACAGAACAAATCGACGCGATGGAGAGCATGGGCGCCAACCCCATTTACTACCTCGTTGTGCCACGGTTTCTGGGCTGCCTCATACTGATTCCGACGCTCACAGTGATGGCCGACTTCATGGGCGTGCTGGGCGGCTATTTATATTCTCACCTGCTACTTGGGATCGACTACCACCACTACTGGACGAACTCTCGCGAATATGTCGATGCATTTGATTTTCTCATGGGTATCTTCAAGACCTTCTTCTTTGGCGCTGCGATCGCGCTAGTCAGTTGCCACCGAGGATTCAACTGCGATCCCGGTGCCGAGGGTGTGGGGAGAGCCGCCACTAACGCTTTTGTGCATTCCTTCATGCTGATCCTTGTGCTGGATCTATTTCTAGGGATCGGGCTCGACAACCTCCAAGATATTTTCCATCCAGAGGGGCCACGCAAGCTGCTCTGAGTGCGTTCGTCCCGAGGGCCACCACCCGCTATCACCATGCCAGCCACAGCCCCAGCCATAGCCATCCGACGCGATATTCCCGATCCACCCGTGATCGAAATCCAGAACCTCTCCATGCGATTCGGCGACCACCAGGTGCTTCGCGATATTTCACTCGTGCTGCCAGCCGGCCAAACGCTTGTCGTGATCGGGGAAAGCGGCTGCGGGAAGACAGTCCTCTTAAAAGCCATGAACGGACTCCTCCGGCCGACTTTGGGCGAGGTGCGATTCGAGGGAATCCCACTCGCGAGAATGAACGACCACGAACTGGCACGCATCCGCACGCGATATGGTTTTGTCTTTCAGGGTGCTGCCCTCTTTGACAGCCTTACGATTGCCGACAACATTGCCTTTCCGCTTCGCGAACACACTCGCCTTTCTGCGGCAGAAATCAGCGACATCGTCGAGTCGCTCTTGGGCGAAGTGGGGCTGCCTCAATCCGTCGCCACCATGAAGCCGATGCAGCTTTCCGGCGGCATGCGTAAAAGGGCAGGACTTGCCCGTGCGCTGGCACTGGATCCGCACCTCATTCTCTACGACGAGCCGACCACTGGCCTCGATCCAATCATGAGCGACGTTATCAACGAATTGATTTTACGCGCACGCTCGCGAGATGGCGTGACCAGCGTTGTTGTCACACACGACATGCACACGGCCCGCAAAGTTGCCGATGTGATCCTGATGCTCTACCCGCTCTCTCGGCTGCCACCCGGCGAACCGCAGGTTATCTTTCAAGGTACGCCGCATGAGCTCGACAATTCCTCCGACCCACGCATCCGCCAGTTTATTGAGGGGCAGGCTGGGACACGACTCAGCGAACTCAAAGACGAGCAGGCTCGCGATCAGGCACAGGCCACACCGCCCACCCCAGAACATTCGCAACACACCGAGGACGAAACATGAGCGACCGCGTGATGCAATTCCGCGTCGGCGTGATGGTGCTTGCCACAGCGATCATCGCCGGCATTCTGATCGTACTTTTTGGCGATCTGCCGTCGCTGGTGCAAGCCACCTACCCACTGCGGATGAATTTTAGCGATGCCAGAGGCGTTGCGCCGGGCACACCGGTTCGCAAAAATGGCATCTTGGTGGGCCGTGTCGCGAACGTCGCTTTGGACGAGAAAGGAGGCGTGATCGTCGTAGCAGAGATCGATTCCTACGTGCCGATCTACAGAGACGAACAACCCCGGGTGATGGGGTCGATCCTAGGCGATGCCGAGATTGCGCTGGTCCCCGGCCGGATCGTGCCTCCCCGCCAACGCTTGGGATTGGAAGAGGTGCTCAGCGGCATGGCTTCCCGCGATCCCTTTGAAGTTTTTTCATCGCTCGAACCAAAAGTCGGGAGCACGCTCGACTCGCTCGCCGAGGCCAGCGAGTCGGTGACCAAACTGTCGCATAATCTCGACCGTTTGTTTCTTGGGAAAGACGAGAAATTTGAAAACATGGTAAAGAAAACGGAAACTGCACTCGATTCGTTTAGCGCGGCCATGAACAACATCAACGATGTGATGGGGGACCCACAGGCCCGCGAAAAGATGAAGGCCACGATGGACGCACTGCCCGACATGATCACGGAATTAAGGGCTACCGTGAAGGGAATCAGCGGAACGATCGATACGGCCGACCGGAATCTCCGGAACCTTGAGGGCTTCACTCGCCCCTTGGGCGAACGTGGCGAAGAAATGATAGCGCAGGTCGATCGCACGATCGGCCGCCTCGACGAAGTGCTCCAGCAGGCGGCATTATTTACCAAGGCGCTGAATCAGTCGGACGGCACGCTTGGCAAACTCGTTCGGGATCCGAAGGTGTACGACGATCTCGCCCAGGCATCTGCGAACGTCAATCGTCTGACCAGGGAACTGCGGCCAATCGTGGATGATGTGCGTGTCTTTACCGACAAGATCGCACGGCACCCCGAACAGCTTGGCGTGCGAGGCGCGCTTGAGCGTCGCCCAGGCGTCAAGTAGGGACCTGCTGTACGGAGGCCGCGGGAATCTTCTACGCTCCGACGGGCACCGTCACCTCAGTGTCCTGAGCCCGCAGGTATTCGGCCACAAACTCACCATAGTGGGCTTTCGCCTCCACCGGCAGTTGTTTGTAACCGGAGAGACGGCCACGGCATTTCGCAGAACCACACAGGCACTGCCCGCCGACGTATTCGATTTCGTACTCGAATGTCTCGTAGTCGACTGTCAACGCCTCGCCAGTAGCAATCGTCCGGAGGGCCTTGAGTTCCAGTTCTTTCACTCCCGAGCGGATGAGCACGCCGCAGTTGGGTTCACAGGAGTGGTTGCACAGCACGATCACTCCGGCAGGCAGAATATGTGAGTCGGTATCCACCTGCATGGAGTGTCGCGTGCGCTTGGAAAGCTGCGGGCCCCACGTCTTGAGGATCGTCTCGCCTGCGGCAATATCCCGTGAGGCATAGACAACACGACCAAGACGCCCCTGTTTAATTTCCACCGGCTCGCTGGGACCTGGCACTCGCTGCTTGTCGCCGTGAACGGCTAGGCCGACCAATTCTTCAAAATGCGTTTCACGAAGCCGCGTGCCATAGCGTTCTGCCAACCACGGGAGCGTTTGTTCGATCGTATCGGGCTGCAAGAGCACCAGTTCCCCTGCCTTCACAGCGTCTAGGACACGGGCGGCCGACTCAGACCAATTACCCCCTGCTTCGATCACGGTCGGCCGGTCGTGGGGTGTACCTTCCACGACTCCAGCGGAGATGATCCGAGTAATGGCACCAGGTTCACGGCCGCGGATGTAGGCGTCTTCGTAAATCACAACCCGGTCAAAAGTAGCACCGAGCAGACGGCCTTGCGCGATGAGATCATCGTCTCGACGGTCGCCGGCAGCCGAATAGACGGCTGTGCGATACTCGTGCGGAAGCGTCCGAATCGCTCCACAGATCTGCTCGAGTGCAGCGGGGTTGTGCCCGTAATCGACGACGATTGCCGTGCCCTCAAGATCGAGCAGGTTGAACCGTCCTGGCGAACCAGCACTGCCGCACGAAAAACTTTCCAGACCCACTCGTACCAACTCCAGCGGCACTCCCAAACACCAAGCCGCAGCGGCACTGGCCAGCACATTCTCCACCTGAAAGCCGATCATTCCGCGATGCA
>Ga0208960_1001217_pt1 | contig 13918 bp, 15 predicted proteins | sample GreLakmeON33MSRF_FD_187703 | JGI IMG/M metagenome (GOLD analysis project Ga0208960, IMG submission 187703) | Freshwater lentic microbial communities from great Laurentian Lakes, MI, USA - Great Lakes metaG ON33MSRF (SPAdes) | ecosystem: Environmental > Aquatic > Freshwater > Lake | place: Great...
CATTTATATTTTCTGGAAAAAAGAAAGCAAGAACAAAGAAGAACTTTATGTGCAAAGTTTTGATTCTAAACTTACGCCTTTAAAAAAGATTCAAAAGATATATGAGTTAAATGCAACCAAAGAACAGAAGAAAAAACCCGAAATTTTTGTTTTAGCAAATGCTAAAATAAATGAGCAAATATTAATTGGTGGTGAGTTAGCGGCCAATAAAAATGAAAGTGTACGTATAGAGTATCGTTTGTTAAATAAAGATTTTGGATTTGAAGCGTCTAATCAGGTAACCTTGCCATACACTGTGGTTGGTCGTTCAAATGATTTCACTTCTAGTTACGAATTTGGTGCCGATGGAAAATTACACATACGTTCTAATGTGACATTTTCGAAAGAAGAAATAAAAACTTTAAAAAGTGGCGAATCTACACGATATCCAATTATCTCGGTGGTGGAATTGAAATCTGGTGTAATCAACACCTTGAATTTCAAATTTGAGAACAAAAACATTTTCAATTTCAGCTATATTATTGAACCTACCATCACTAAAATATTTGGCTTTTTTAGTGACATGAAAAAAGATCAATATGGTCGTGATACACATGGTATTTTTTACGCTATTGTAGACAACAATACCAATACCATCAAAAGCATTAATTTCTCTATGTTCACCAAAGCACAGCTTGACAAATTATTTGCAAAAGATAAAGAAGATCAAAAAAAGGCATCGTCTGCTAAGAAGAAATCGAAAAGTAAGAAGAAGCAAGATAACGCTAAGTCTGATGAAGAGTCTATTCAAAGTGATTATGTAATAGAAGATGTTCAATCTATGGGCGATAACAATTTGGTTCTTTTTTGCTCTAGAATGTACAATTACAGTGTTACTACTTGTACCACCAATAGTAATGGCGGACAAAGCTGTACAACAAGATATTACTGCCAGAAAGATAACGTAACCGCTTTTAAAATTAATGACAAGGGCGAGATTGTTTGGGCATCTAACCTAGACAGAAGAATTACCTATGGCGGTTGGGATAGATACGATGTAAGCGTTATTCATGATCAAAGTAAATTCTTTGTTTTGTATGGCTCTGTTTATGAAACCGTAGGAAGTACGAAGGCGGGTAAGGCAAAGAAAAAGAAAAAGAATTCTAAAGAGACAAGAGACGTTTTAGAATACGCTGTTTTCGATTATAGTACAGGTGATATTATTAAAAAAGAGTATGCTATTAACAGTACAACAACTCCTAAGAAAGAGCGCAAAAGTGTTGCTCCGGTTGACGTGCAAGTAATCGACAATAGATTTTATTTCGATAGTACATCTAAATCAGTGAAGCCATTGCCAGCAGTTTTAACTTGTGTTGTTTCAGTGTTTTGTTTCCCCGCTCTAATAAATTTTTATAATGGAGATATTTACAGAGGGAAAGGACACTTAGGTACTTTTGCTCCAGTGAAATAATACAATCATTGATATATGCGCATTAACTTAGGTCTGTTTTTATTGTTTTTACTGCTTTCATCTCACTTCGCTTTTGCGCAAGTGAATAGTAATGAATTAGACAATTTGTATACACCTTCAAACAGTTCTGTGTTGAATTCTGCTAATTCTTCCTCATCTTCTTCCTACAGTACAGACAGACCTAGTTATTGCTTTAAGATTTCTCCTTTTATTATAGCGCGTGGTATTGCTTCGCTTCAGTTTGAAAAAAAGGTGAATGATTTTTTTGCTTTAAAAGCAGGATTGGGATATAATTTTGCTAATGATATGTTTTTGCGCATCGGACTTTCAGGTCCTTATTCTACCGACTCCGAAGAATCTTCAATTTATTTAAGTAATATTTTTGATGAAACAGATGTAATACGTAAATCGAGTGTTTATTTGTCGGCTTCTGCTAAGTTCTATTTTGAAGGAGGCAGCTGGTATACTGCTAGTTTGACGGATTTAATTTTTTCATCACTTGATTGGGATGAATCTTACATTGAGTTGAATTTTAGATATCAAAGGAATAGCTTTGTTTTGCCAGCCTTATCTTTTAATTTGGCAGCCGACCAGCCTTATTCTTTTAATAACAACATGTTTAATTTCATTTATGGTCACTCTTATTCAACAAGCGGAAAAGTAAAGACTACACATGAGGTTTATACTGGATTTGGGTTGAGATTTCTTAATTATAATAACTTCGAGTACAATGGAGTGTACAACGTATTAACTGAGAAAAGAGGACAGTTTTTTTCTCCTTCCATACTGCTCGGTTATAATTTTGGTATCGGTTGGTAGTACTTGAATGTAAGAGGATACTTTTTCAAAAGAAGTTCTAGATTTTTCGCACAAGCAGAAGCTTCATTTTCTTTAAATTGCGCTCGTTGTTTTTTGTATAGCGACGAACTCAAACGAATATTTCCCGCATAAAATTTCTTAATTAAAGCCCCACCAAAAAAAACTGTGTTGAACCATAGATTGTGTCTCACTAAATTTACCATCAATACTGCAATCATGGTGTTAATACTCAGCGATACTGCGCCTTTTACCGGGTAACCCAAAAGCGCACTTCCTAAGCCAGGCAGAAATGCTGAGGCAAGCATGTATTTGTTTTTTTTATCTTCTTCTTCGGTTAATTTTTTTAGGCAAATGAGTTCGCTAAAGAGCGTGTCTTTTTGAGTGAGTTGTGCTAATGATGAATCCCAATTGTTGTTGTATTGCTCATTTATGAGGAACTCTAAAAATTGCTTGTTTATGCTGGTGTCGTTGCTTAGTTCTGTGTACCGAACATGGTAATAATTGGCGTAATCTAAATCTGTATTCATGTAGGCCACTATGCTGGCATTCCACAAAAAACATTTTCTTTTAGCAGCGTTTTCAATGAGTTTGTAATCCACTCGGCGAGCTTCTGATAGCGCTATTTTGTTGTAGTTATGTTGAGAGATGTATAGATTGAATTTTTCCAACACACAGTTGTTTTTCACTGTGTCGTTTTGTGCGTCATACAATTGTTCTTCTAGTTTTAGTAATTGCCATGCAAGTGAGTCTTGCGCAATTGCTATTTTACTGAAGGTCAAAAATAGAAGGAGTATAATAATAGTTTGAAACTTCATTGTAATATTGAATTTTTCGTTCTTTTTTGACTTTGTTTACTTCAGTAAATCCGCCATAAATGTTTGATGCGTAAAATATGCTAGCTATTCCTATAGAAATTAAACTGAAGGGATGTTTAACACCTAAAACATGCACCGCTTCATAAATTTGGGCAGCATAAATTAAGTTTATTCCTAATACATTCCACGCCGACTTTTTCCTTCCTGCATAGTACAATCCCATTCCAGGCATAACAGCAGATAGCAGAGCACCAACAACAGGCTTTTTTCCGCAAGATTTTTGGTATGATAGAAAGCTTGATTGTAATGTTAGAGGAATTGCAGTTACATCTGTTGATAAGGAGTTTATGGCGGCAGAATATAAAGTAGAAAATCTTTTGTCGCTAAAAGCCATGTTTTGTGGATGTGTAAACCATTCTTCTCTCATTTTGTCGTTGATCGTAAAATAGATACAATTGGCTTTTTGAAAAAGTATGGTGTCGGCACTAGAGATCGAAAAACTTTCAAAGTAGTGATACTTAAACAGCGAATCGTTAAAGTATTGAAGATGGTATCGTGCTTTGTAATAGTTTACACTATCTTTTTTTTCTGTATTCAGCTGGTATAGATAGCTATAGTGTTCTTGCTGTAATCTATTTTTCGCAAGATGATTGATGAAATCATGTTTTATTTGTGCATGAAGTGGACCTACCAAAAGACAAAAAAATGCGAGTAGTTTATTCATCTCCATTTTTCACTTTAAAATCTTGGTTGATTTTGTACCATGGATAGTCGTAAACAACACCTTCAAAGCAGTTCATCAATTGGTATCCGCCAGCCAACACGCCTAGAAACAAGCCTTTCTTTTCAATTTTTAATTTGGCATGTTCTGAGCAAGATATTGCGTAAACACATTCGGCTTGAATTTGTTCAGACAACACATTTTGGTAGAGGTACATTAATCGTGAAGAAAGCGTATAGAAAACGTTGAATTTTGGATGATCGTTCGACATCATTCTTCTTGCTGCTTTTTTTGTGTTTTGGTAGGATTGCGTTTTTATTTTTATGATGTCATCGCCAATCTCAAATAGTGAATCTTGTTGAGCATTGATGCTATTAAGGCAAATAAATAAAAACAGATTGGTGTAAAAGAGTCGACTCATCTAAACAAAGCTATTGCTTTTTCTTTGAATTACCGATAGTAGCATTCTATATTTCTTATGGTAATTATAGATGTAAAAAGAGCTGCCTTGGCAGACAGCTCTTTTTATATTGTTAAGTAAATCGAATGATTAACTCAATTAGTAACCAAGTCCGTACAACAATCCAATACCAACAACACTTGGGTTTGGTGATTCTTGTGTAAGTGGGTCTACCTCACTAGAGCCAAGAAGGTAAGATGCACGAAGCGTTAGACGTCTATCAACCCCGCGAAATTCGAACTCGGTTCTGATTCCGGCTTGAAAAACAACACCATGTGATTTGCTGCTTCCGCTGCCTACCATTAAATTAAAGCCATAACCTAAGCCAGCAAATCCACCAAATGATGATCCAGAATCATCGGTAGCTCTGTTTCCAATGTTTGCATCGATGGTCACTGGTAAATCAAGACCCAAATATCCACCTGTTTGACTGTTGAAGTAGCCTCCTAAACTTGGAATAGCCGATGCTGAAAAAGCAACTTCATCGTTAAGTTGATACACATTTAAACGTGCCCAGTAAGTTCCCACGGGGCAAAACGCCGATGGAGAAACAAATAAAGAAACACCACCTTCTTGGTGGTATTGAAATTGACTATTGGCACTGTATCCAAATGTACATAATGCCGCAGCAAGTAAGGTTTTGGTAAAAAATTGCATAAAGAATTTTGTTTAAATTATGAGGCAATACTAATAAAAAAATTGTAATCATGTGCATAAATTATATTTTGTTTTTTAGTCAGTATTTTCAAAGGTGTTTTCAACACTAACTTTTGTATCTTTGAAAACTTCTTTTTTAATTATTTTTCATTGGCAAAACGTAACGACATACTAGGCAACATCGACTGGGTTATTGTAGGAATTTTTCTTGCGTTGATGCTTATTGGATGGGTGAACATTTATGGAGCGGTGTATGATGAGGCGCATGCCAGCATTTTCGATATGGAAATGCGTTACGGTAAACAGTTGATGTGGATAGGTGGTGCTTTGTTTTTGGCTTTTTTAATTTTGATGCTCGAGAGTAGAATTTTTTCTGTTTCAGCCTATTTCATTTACGCCATAAGTTTGATTTTGGTAGTTATAGTAATGATAGTGGGAAAAGAAGTAAATGGTGCACGTTTGTGGATAGAGATTGGTGCCTTTAAATTACAGCCTTCTGAGTTCACCAAGTTTGCTACCAGCTTGGCTTTAGCGAAATACCTTTCTTCTTTGCAAAACATAAAATCAAACGAAACTTCTTTGCTCGATTTGGGTCGACAATTTAGCAGAATAATTACTGGCAAATCTATTTTTCGATTGAGCCATATCGACACCAAAACACAGGTGATGCCCATGGCCATTATCTTATTGCCAATGGTGCTTATTTTGGTGCAAAACGATACAGGTTCGGCCTTGGTGTATTTGGCCTTTATTTTCGTGTGGTACCGCTCGGGATTTTCGGGAAGTATTTTGTTGGTAGGCTTTTATTTGATGGTTTTGGCAACACTCACATTAATGGTGGAACCTCAGCCTGTGGTGGCCGCAATTTGTTCTATAGGATTGTTGCTGTACGCTATTTACATGAAGCAAACCACCACTGCTATTTTCTTAATAGGTGGATTGGTTTTGTACTACATTTTATATTTCATTATAGGTTGGAATGATGCCATTACCAATTACTTGTTTTATGCTTTGATGGGTATCTTTTTGATTGTGAATTTTGCATCGGAGAATGTGTGGAGAAAGTTCGAAAAGAATTTTGTGTTGTTTTCACTTTTAGTGAGTATTGTCTTCATTGGCAGCGTTCAATTCTTGTTTGAAAATGTGTTACAGCCCCATCAAAAAGACCGCATCATGGTGTTGTTTGGTAAGAAAACCGATATTCATGGTGTGGGCTATCAGGCGCACGTAGCGAAAATTGCAATAGGTTCTGGCGGATTTGATGGCAACGGTTTGTTGGAAGGAATTATCACCAAAGGAAATTTTGTACCCGAGCAAGGTACAGATTATATTTTTTGCACGGTGGGCGAGGAGTGGGGCTTTTTGGGTTCGGCTTTCGTAATTCTTCTTTTTTTAGCCCTCATTTTGCGCATTATTCAACGCGCCGAAAAACAGCGAAGTGATTTCACGCGTGTTTATGGTTATTGCGTTGCCTCTATTTTGTTTATTCATTTCATGATTAATATCGGAATGGTGATAGGTTTGGCCCCCGTAATTGGCATTCCACTTCCTTTTTTAAGTTATGGCGGCTCATCGTTGTGGGCCTTTACCATCTTGCTTTTCCTCTTTGTTAAGTTTGATTCAGAGCGCTTAGAGATTTTGTAAACTCACAGCACATTGTTTATAAATAGGCATTCAAATTGAATAATGTGCCTCATTCTGAAAGTACATTTAACCTGCACTAAAATCATTTGTATGCGAAAGATTATTATTTTTTCAGGAATTGCTTTGTTAGCCTCTTGCGTTCCTGCCCGCAAGTTTGATGAAACCGTAGCCAAATACGAAACTTCGGTAGCCGAAAACAAGGTGTTGAAGGAAAAAGCCATGACGGCCGAGGAAAAGTACAACGAGCTTACCGCGAGCACCGATCAAATGAGAAAAAACATGGAGGCTATCAAAAGAGATACTTCTGTAATGGGGCGCTCATTGCGCAATTTAACCAGTAATTATGATCAATTGGATAAAACCTACCGTGAATTGTTAGACGTTAATGATAGATTGCACAGAGGTAATGCGGCAGATGCCGATATTTTGCGCAAGAAATATGAAGCCAAATTAAATGAGTTGCACGATTTACAAGATCAAGCCAACCAACTAAAATCCAGTTTGGGAGAAAAAGAGCAAAAATTGGTGAAGATGGAGACCGAACTGCAAACGCGTGAGAAACGAGTGAAAGAATTAGAATCAGTTATCAATAGAAAAGATTCTGTTGTTCGCGAATTAAAAAACAAATTATCTGCTGCTTTATTGGGTTTCGAGAACAATGGTTTAACCATCACGATGAAAGACGGAAAAGTGTATGTTTCTTTAGAAAATCAATTGTTGTTCAAATCGGGAAGCTACGACGTAGACGAAAAAGGAAAAGATGCTTTGCGCAAATTGGCGAAAGTGTTGGAGCAAAATCCCGATATCAATGTAACAGTTGAAGGACATACCGATACCGATAAGTTTGGCGGTTCGGGTTCTTTGAAAGACAATTGGGATTTAAGTGTAATGCGTGCCACGCAAATTGTGAAGTTGTTGGTGAATTCTGCTACGATAGATGCCAAAAGAATCACGGCATCGGGCAGAGGCGAGTTTTTCCCTTTAGATCCATCTAACACAGATGCGGCGAAAAAGAAAAACAGAAGAACAGAGATTATTTTGACGCCAAAATTGGATGAGTTGTATCAAATGTTGAATGAAAAGTAATTTTTTCTTGGCTCATTGTAACTAATTTACCCTCAAATTGTCTAATGTGCATTAACTATTAACCTATAATTGTCTTATGAAAATGAACAAAATTTTATTGTCTTTGGTTGCAGTGTCTGTAATTGCTGCATCATGTAGCACTTCATTAACAGTACAAAAAAAGCAACACAGCAATGGATATTATGTTAGCTTAAGTACTACAGAGAAGAAATCACAAAAAGTAGAGAAGAATGTGCGTGTTGAAAAGAAAACTGAGGTTTTGTCGAGCAACGAAATAGCTACTTCAAAATTGGCAGAAAAATCAAAGGTGGGTTCTACGTCAAACATTACTAAAAGAAACGTTACTCAAGCTCCGTTGAAAGCAGAGGCGAAATCTAATTCTGCTAAGACGACTGTTATTAGTAATGATGCTAAATCAAATGGTACAAAAGCAACAACTATTGCTGCTGTAAAAAAGAGAACAAATAACATGAAGCCTAAAAATGCAGATGATGATTTATCGGTTAGAATGTTAATCATTATTATTCTTACGATTGTTATTCCTCCTCTAGGTGTCTATTTGTATGAACATGAAGCACGTCCGGCTATTATTGATTTGTTGTTATTCATCCTAGGTTTAGTGGTTGGGGCAATTCTTCCTTTTGGATTAGGGTTTGGTTTGGGTTGGATTTTAGCTTGGCTGTATGGTTTCTGCTATATCTTTGGAGTAAAACTCTAACTCATAATTATTAAAAAGAAAAGCGGAAAGATGATGAATCTTTCCGCTTTTCTTTTTCTTATAAGTTTAATAAATTAATGATTTTTGATTACTGTTTCTGCGAATGCTATATCTAAAGGGTAGGTAATCTTAATATTCCTTTCGTCTCCTTGCACTAAATTTATTTTGCCACCCAAGTGTTCAAACACCGAAGCATCGTCGGTAAACGAGCTTAATTCTTCGCCATTATAACCTTCTTTTATCAACGACCATTTAAAACATTGGGGAGTTTGAATCAACACATATTTTTCTCGTGCAACAGCTTTGTTTTCGTTGTTGTTAATTTCTCGCAAGGAATCTTTACAAGGAACAAATGGAATTGCATTTCCCTTGATCTCTGCTTCGTTGAATAAGAGTTGAATATTTTCTATTGAAATAAGCGGACGAACTGCATCGTGCAGGCCCACTACACATTCATCATGAATTAATTTCATCCCGTTTTTTACCGATTCAAAGCGCGATTTTCCGCCTGCGGTTGTTTCTAAGGCAATAGAAAACGAATACTGTTTTTTTAATTCTTTCCAATAGCTCATTTGATTGAAGGGAAGAACCACTATAATTTTACAAGAAGGTAAAGCTTCATGAAATTTTTCAATAGTATGAAAGATAAGTGGCTTCCCTTTTAACAGCATAAACTGCTTAGGAATGTCGCTTTGCATGCGCGAACCCGAACCACCTGCTACTATGATAATTGCTTTATTCATGATGGATAGGCCTCACCCCAACCCTCTCCAAAGGAGAGGGAGATGGGAGAAGTACTAGGTAGTAATCTTTTCCAGCTCCCTCTCCTTTGGAGAGGGTTGGGGTGAGGCCAAAATATTAAAGTATCAACATTGCATCACCATAAGAGTAGAATTTATACTTCTCTTTGATGGCTTTTTTATATGCTTCCATGATTAAATCGTAACCGCCAAAACCAGCAACCATCATCAATAAAGTTGATTCAGGCATGTGGAAATTGGTAATCATACAATTGGCAACGCTAAAATCGTATGGAGGAAAAATGAACTTGTTCGTCCAACCTTCATAAGGCTTTAAGAAACCATCTGTAGAAACAGAAGTTTCAATTGCTCTCATTGTTGTTGTACCTACAGCACAAACTTTCTTTTTGTTTTCTTTTCCTTTGTTAACGATTTCTACAGCCGATTGAGGAATGGTGATTTTCTCAGAATCCATTTTGTGTTTCGTTAAATCTTCCACTTCCACAGAGCGGAAAGAACCTAAGCCAACGTGCAAAGTCAATTCGGCGAAGTTCACGCCTTTTAGCTCTAATCTTTTCAATAATTCTTTGCTAAAGTGCAAGCCTGCAGTTGGTGCAGCTACTGCACCTTCATTTTTTGCGAAAACAGTTTGGTATCTTTCTTCGTCGGCAGGTTCTACTTTACGCGTGATGTATTTAGGCAATGGAGTCTCCCCTAAATCGCGCAATATTCTTCTAAATTCTTCATAAGAACCATCGTGTAAAAAACGCAATGTTCTTCCGCGAGAAGTAGTGTTGTCAATTACCTCAGCAACGAAATCATCGTTTTCACCGAAGTATAATTTATTTCCAATACGAATTTTTCTAGCTGGGTCAACTAAAACATCCCACAACAAAGATTCGCGGTCTAATTCTCTCAACAAGAAAACTTCAATTTTCGCTCCTGTTTTTTCTTTATTACCATACATTCTCGCTGGAAACACTTTGGTATCGTTCAACACCATAACATCGCCATCGTTGAAATAGCCTAAAACATCTTTAAATTTTTTCGATTCTATTTTGCCCGTCGCACGGTCAACTACCATTAATTTACACTCGTCTCTTACAGCAGACGGGTGCATGGCCAAAAGTTCTTTTGGTAAATTGTACTTGAATTGAGATAATTTCATGAATCAGTTTTTTTAACGCAAGCAGAAATGGAATGCATCGGTCGAGTGACCAAATTCTTTCATAAATCTTACGGGATTTATTAATTTCGAAGGGCGCAAATATACTATCAGAAGGAGGCGAAAACAATAGCTGATGAAAGATTTATTAAAATTTGTTTTAGTTTTGCCGAAATAGCAAGATAACAATGTCTCTCGAATTCAAATTTCTTCAGCCTGGCGATAAAGATTTCCATCTTTACAAAAGTGTATTGGCAACGGTGTATGGTGCCGATTCTAAGCGGGTTAAGCAAAAAGGCGCGGTAGAAAGAGAGTACTTGTTGGGCTGTTTGGTGGCCATTAAAGCTGATGTTCCCGTGGCGCGTTGTTCTTTGTACAACAATCCTAATCACTATTACAATAAGTATCGTTTTGGCGCTGTGGGCAACTACGAGTGCGTAAACGATATGAGTATTGCTTTAGAGTTTTTGCAAAAGGTGGTGGCTACGTTTAAGGCTTTTCGATTGCCCTATGCAATCGGACCGATGGATGGTTCCATTTGGAATAATTTTTCGTTGCAGTACAACAACGAAGAGCCGCTTTTTTATCCCGAAAAACAACAACAAAAATATTATAATCAGCATTTTAAATCGGCCGGATTTCAAACTATTGCCGAATATGTTTCGCATAAAGATTTGCAGTTAGATGTAGACAACGATGCTTTGGACTATGCGCGCGGCGACTTCGAGAAGTTAGGTTTAGAATTACGCACCATCGATAGGGACAATCTCGAAATAGAGATGAAGCGAATTGGCGAGTTTTGTCTCGAAAATCAAAAAGATAATTTCTTGTATTCTCCCATTACGCCCGAGCAATTCTTAGAAAAAAATATAGTGATAGAATCGTTTTTAAATCCCGAATTGATGTTGCTCATGGAAGATGCCGAAAGAAATATTGTAGCGCTTTCTTTTGCTTACGATGACCCTTACAATTCTTTGGGAAAAACAGCGGTGATAAAAATGGTAGTGCGCAACAAAGATTCGCGCTACAAAGGCCTGGGTAAATTTTTAGGTGGAATGATTTATCGTTACGCCATTGAAAATAAATATAAAGCTATTATTCACGCTTTTATGAAAACGGGCAATCCTTCTATTTTAGAAAGTTTTGAATATAGCGGCACCAATACGTATTATAAGCGTTATGCTTTGTATGGGTTGAAACTAGAAGAGTAAACCCTATTCTTTTTTCTGCAGCAGTTTAATATTCACTCTAGCATTTAAAGCTACGTTAAAACTAAAGCCGTTGTATATCATTTCACGCATTTTTAAATTGAGCAATTGTATATCGCTCATTAATTTTTCTTCTGAATACGGGGTGTTTTCTAAGTTTGCATAACCCAAAGAATCAGTATACACTTTAAATTTTTCTTTCAGTTCAGGGGTAAGTTTTTTCTCGCAAAAATTCAACCAATGGCCCAATGAATCATTGAAAGATTCTGTATTTCTGTAGGTCAAAAGATTGTTTGCCTCGCATGATAATTTAATTTGAGATTCCACCATTTTCTTAATCTGATAAATAGTTTCTGTGGTGTCTTTTCCTTCAATATTGGTTAAAATAAAGATATCGTTGTAGTAATTTTCTTTTCTCAATTGGTATAGCATTTTGCCTAAACGATGCATTTTTATTTCTGCTGAATCGGTGCTAGAAACACTTGGAAAAATTTTGGTAAAACTCGATGACATTTCTCTTTCAATGTATTCTAAATCTTCAAAAAAATATTGTTCTTCTGTACTCAATTCAATTGTTGTATTTTCTAAGTTGTTATAAAAGTATTCATAGGTATTTAAGCAGGCTTCTAAGTTTTCTTTTTTTATTCTTTCTATTGGCAATAAGCTTTTCCAAATGCCACCTCTAATATTGCGCATTTCAAGTGAGCTCATGTTTTTGATCAAAACACTTTGCCCTTCTTCTAAAGTCTTTGCATTGTAAGAATCGCTTTGAACAGTAGTGCATGAGTATAAAAAAATGCAACAAAGAGAGAAGATGAAGAGAGGTTTTTTCATACAATGATATTTAAACACGACATTTAAATCTTAAACAAACAAGGCCTTCAGTTCTGTTGCTTCTTCGGGTTTTAATTTCCCAGCCAATATTAAACTCAATTGTCTTCTGCGCAAAGCACCGTTGAATCTTTTTATTTCTAACTCACTTTCTGGTATCAATTCGGGCATTGCTACACTTTCCCCTTTTTCATTTAAGGCCACAAAAGTGTACATCGCTTCGTTGCATTTTATCTTGGTACCGGTGGTTTGCATTTCTTTGTACACCTCAATAAAAACCTCGCACGATTTATTAAAAGAGCGAGAAACTTTTGCTTCTAATGTCACTACATTACCAAATTGAATAGGTTGCTGAAACGACACGTTACTTACACTTGCTGTTACCACAACATGCTTACAAAATCTACCCGCGCAAATGGCCCCAATCACGTCCATCCAGTTGAGTAATTGGCCGCCCATTAAATTGTTTAACATATTTGTGTCATTCGGTAGAACTATATATGTTGCTATCGCAAGCGTATCTTTTGCTTTTATTGCTTCCATTATTTCTATATTTAGCGCTTAAATATACTCTTTTATGGAATATTACAGATACATCCTTGCCTTGCACATCATCTTTGTGGTTACTTGGTTTGCCGGATTGTTCTACATTGCGCGCTTGTTTATTTACCATGCAGAAGCAGAGAAGAAAGAAGAAATAGAAAGAACGATTTTACAGACTCAATACAAACTGATGGAGAAAAGATTGTGGTATATTATCACCTGGCCTTCTATGATTATTACAGTGATTTTGGGCATTTGGTTGATGATTGTATCGGGCTTTTTTCGTGAGGGATGGATGCATGTGAAATTGTTATTTGTTGTTTTATTGGTTCTGTATCATTTGGCTTGTCACAAAATTTTTATTCAATTGAAGAATGATGTGGTCAAATATTCATCTGGCAAGCTGCGCATGTGGAATGAAGTCTCCACACTATTGTTATTTGCTATAGTTTTTGTGGTGGTTTTGAAAAGTGTATCCGACTGGGCTTATGGCGTGGTTGGCTTGATTTTATTGGCTGGCATAATGATGATTGCCATTAAATTGTACAAAAAGAAAAGAGAACAATAATAGATTAAACCTATAGGCGAAGTGAGTGAATCACCAAAATGATTTTTATTTTCGTCGTCTAATCAAATAATAATTTAGTTATGAAAAGAACAGCAACGGCTCAATGGGCAGGAACAGGTAAAGAAGGAAAAGGAAATCTTTCTGCACAAAGCACTGTATTAAATAAAACACAATATTCTTTTGGTTCACGTTTCGAAGAAGGCGTAGGAACAAATCCTGAGGAATTAATCGCTGCAGCACACGCAGGATGTTTCACGATGAAATTAAGCTTCGTATTGGTTGCTGCAGGCTTCACAGCAGAGAACTTGGAAACAACCTGTGCTATCGTTTTAGATAATGGTGCAGTAACATCTTCATCTTTGAAATTAACAGCTAAAGTTCCTGGAATTTCTGCAGAGCAATTCGCAACAGCAGCTGAAGAAGCGAAAGTTAATTGTCCGATTTCTAAATTGTTGAACACCGCAATTTCATTGGAATATACTTTGGCGTAAGC
>Ga0208960_1001218_pt1 | contig 13889 bp, 16 predicted proteins | sample GreLakmeON33MSRF_FD_187703 | JGI IMG/M metagenome (GOLD analysis project Ga0208960, IMG submission 187703) | Freshwater lentic microbial communities from great Laurentian Lakes, MI, USA - Great Lakes metaG ON33MSRF (SPAdes) | ecosystem: Environmental > Aquatic > Freshwater > Lake | place: Great...
TACGTTTGAATCAAAGTGATGTCGTTCATTGACTCCCCAAGATTTCTCCAAGTTCCTCTTCTCCGCTAATCTCCGTTAGGTCTTTGGTTTCAAAGTCAATGCTACCCTTGTTTAGGTAATACTGAAAGGCCTCATTATGAGTCATACTCTCGTCCATAAACAAATCGTAGCCGACATAAACTTCCTGCACAAACTGTTCTCTCGTTTCAATCTTGTGCTTATTTAATTCAATTGCCTCTGCAATTTCGTAGAAGGATGGTTCTTTCTTAAATCTACAGACAAGATATTCTTTACCGCCCGTTGGTCGCCAAAGTGGCATATCATTATCACCCATGTTAGACCATATTCTAGTTTGGGCAACTAACTTAAGATTAAGTTGGGTTTTATCTTGGATCATAATTTAAACTCCGAAAATTTATCTGTGGTCATTTTATCGCGGGACCCAAATGAACCTCTGTCAAAGGCAGGTTCTTCGTCTCCGGCGTCACTCAATCCCTGTTGTGCCGAAGGTTCAAGATCAAATAACTTCATCTTACTCCTATCAACACCGACCATGAACCTCTTATTAGCGGAAGGATCATTATATCTATTTTTTAACTGCTTTACCAAAAGTTGGCCAAGTTTCTCAAGGTCTTCATTACTTATAAGAGCAAACATGAAGTCGGCGGTTGCTGGCAAACCAAACGATTCAGAAGTATCGGTAAGTTCCACATCGCTGTTAGAAAAACCAGATCGTGTGGTCTGAGTTGCGGAAAAGACCGGCAAGTCATGCTCAACGGCAAGTCCGCGCAACTCTTCAGCAATCGCCTTCACATACGTATAAGAGTTTACACCATTACCAGGTTTAAACCGACTACTAGCACAAATGTTTAGATAATCAATAAAGATAATGTCAGGAATAAACTCACGCTTTAACTTGAGTTCGTTCAACAATGCCTTAAAGTGACCAACGTGTGCAGAAGCGGTAGGATATTCCTTGATAATCAACTTACCCTGCGTCTTACTCTTAATCTTATCAATTCGCGTATCAAACATAGATTTCGACAAATCTTTCAGATCGTCCATGGTAATATTCATAAGATTGGCATCGATACGCTCGGCAATTCGTTCTTCGGCCATTTCAAGTGTGATGTAAAGAACATTCTTACCTTGTGCCAGAATACTGGCAGCAACGTGACACATGAACAGCGACTTACCAACACCAGTACCCGCAAGGCAGATATTCAAAGTCTTGTTTGGAATACCACCGTTTGTGATCTTATTAAACAGATCAAGATCAAACGGGAGTCTTGACTCTTTACGGTGGTAATATTCAAACCGACTTTCGGCATTATCGATGTAATCGTGACCGACATTCTTGTTAAACGAAACACCAAGTGCCTCTCTCAACCGGTCAGGAATACCATCTTTACTATTAATCTTGTCGCGCCCATCAAGCACATGAATACTATGCACGATGGCATTGTAGACCGCTTTATCCTTACAGAAAGTTTCGGTGGAATCAAGCAACCACTTTTCATTTACATCAATAGGGACCTGAGTTCTTTCCAAAAGAGTATCAAGAGCAGTAAGGTCTTGCTCTGTGATGTTCTTGTCATCCTTGAAATCAATCTTCAAGGCCTCTTTAGTTGGTAAAGCATTATACTTTACCACAAACTTATTAATTGCCTCAAACAAAAGGCGTTGTTGTGCATCGGTAAAATATTCGCCCTGTACAAAAGGAATAACCTTACGGAGATATTGCTCATCCGTAAGGAGTTTATTCAAAATGATAACTTCAATTGTTTCTTGCATTCATTTCATTCCTAATAAAATCACTACGTATTCTTTCTATACAAGATTCGCATAACCACGTTTCTTCCGCACCATGAAAGCATATCGCCGCATCTTCATCAGCGATATGCTTCCGGCACGAATCACATTTTTTCTTATTCTTTCTCTGTAAGAGCTTCGTAAGCATCGTCAATATCTTCTTCAAGGATGGATTCTTCCTGGATCATCAAATTACTACCCATGCAATACTTATTTTCTACCCATTCTGGAAAAGAAGCATCTGCTAGAATTGGCAACCAAAACTCTTTGGTTTTGGTCTGGTCTTCACGATACTTCTTCTGTGTGGTATCGTTCTTGATTTGATACCAACCGCTTGAGGGTTTAATAACATGCCCAGATTCAATTGCCATTTCAAGTAGACCAGACCACTTGCTGATACCACCATCAAACGAAACTTCTACAGGAATCTTGGACTTTTCTTTAACAAACCGAGACTTCTCGACATTGATGATAAAGTTATAACCAGTCAAACCTTCCTTAACACTCTTCTCCTGCTGGCGACCAATGATAAAGATATTATCAGCAGAGTAATAGATACCCGTACCACCCGAAACAATGTCCTTAGGATACAAACCAATTTCTTTGTATGTATGATTGACTACAATAGCAGGGATATCCTTAATTGTCAAGTGCGGAGTGATCATTCTAAACAAAGACTTCATCTGCTTTGCGCGGGTCATATCGGCGACCGTCTTGCCTTCTAGTGCATCGTCAACTTCTTTCTTGGACGCCAAATTGCCAACAGAGTCAACAATAATGATAACATGGTCTCCACGTTCGATATTATTAAGTTGTGCCATAATATCGTGCTTCAATTGTTCAATATCGGTAATTGGTGTATGAAGTACCTTTGAGGTGTCAATACCAAAAGAATCAAAGTAAGATTGCGGAGAACCAAACTCCGAATCATAGAACAGTACGGCCGCATCAGCATACTTGTCCATATACGACTTTGCAAGTAGCAAAGAAAATGCCGTCTTAAAGTGCTTAGACGGACCGGCAAAAACAGTCAGACCAGGAATTAAACCTCCATCTAACTTACCAGACAATGCTACATTCAATGCAGGCACATTAGTCTGAATTACATCTTTCTTATTAAAGAACTTACTCTTATTCAGATATTCAGTTTCTTTAATGGTAGAATTCTTCTTTAGTTTTTCAAGCAAACTCATGGTAATCTCCTCATTTTATTAATTTGTATAGCAACAGTATAACATAGTGATGACATATGTGTCAAGTCTTTAGGCAAAAAGATCCTCAAGTGATGCTTGTGGCGTTGTCTTCCAATTCAGGCCTTTAATAATACCATCTAGAGGTTCAAGAAAGGCCTTAGAAAACATCATGTCGTAATCTATATATCGATGCAGGTTAAGTTCGGGCGGCATCTTCGAAAGAAAAGCAACACAATTTTCTCCAAGTGTATTGGGTTCTTTCAGATATAGAAATTTGATTTTATTGCCCTCTTGGATAAGTTCATAACGCTTATCCAAATTGTGCTTCTTTAGTTGATCATTATACAGCAAGGCTCCACGAACGTGCATGGGTGTTGCCTTCTGATAGATATCAGCATTAGAAGTATATTTGTTAAGATTGTTTACACCACGCGGAAAAGCAATCTGTTCTGGAGTAAGATGCATAAACTTAATCCGAGTTTCTTCAATGTATTTCTGAAGAATACTTTCATCACCATTAAGACAAATCTTAATCGCTTCACGCAAAGTTTCGCGCACAGGCGCAGGCGTGGAAGACTTGACGATTTCAAGACCCATGACCTTCAACTTGGGCGTCTTATAGCGAACATCTTCGTTGTCGTATACGTTTAGGGCATAACGCTTCTTCGATACCCAGATACCTCGGTCGGCAATTGCTTCACGCTTAAAGAAAATCTTCTGCTGAAAAGCATTCGTGTAATCTGCAATTTCATTACAAGTCTTGTCAAGTGCCTCTTGAATCTTTTCGTTACAGATTTTTACAAGCACATCTACAATCTTGTCATTCGGCAAATCCTTATAGTACTTCTCTACAAGCGGTGCAAGCGTAATATAACAAGAGTCAGTATCAGAATAAAAACTATAATCATAATCTGTTGTTCCACAAATCTTATTTAAATAAGCATTAAGACTGTTACCAATCTCGCGAATGATATACTGCCCGGTGATAGTAATACCTTCGGCGACACGATCATCATAATACCTGAAGTATTCTGAACCATAAGCACCGAACAAAGAGTTCAACTGAATCTTACGCGCCATCTGAATATTGTTATATTTAGAGATGTCTTTAAGAAGAGCCTTGTTCTTTGTCAACTCATATTCTTTTTGAGCAACGATCATCAATTTCTTGTTGCGTTGACGTTCTTCAAACATCTTCTCAACAATCTCAGGCATAAACCCCTGCTTCTTTCGACTATAGCAATATCCGTTTGAGGTCATGCAATAATCTTTTTCTTTAAGACCGTCAAGATTAAACTTCTTCTCTAGAAGACCCTCAACGTTTGTATTATTATGTATGCCGTTTATAAAAGTCTCAGGCGACATATTATATTGCATGATGATAGACGGATACAGAGAGGTTGCATCAAAAGAAACTACCCAGTCATAGTGACCAGGCACAGGTTCTTTAACGTATGCACCCTCAAATGCTCGACCTTGCTTTTGTTGCTTTTGAGGGATAATCACATTCTGCTTGAGAAGGTGATTGTAGACTATGCAATCCCACGTTCTAACTTGGGAAAAGATATCAGAAAAGTTGCACTTGGCGTCGAAGGCCATAGTCAAAGCAAGTTCGATAAGTTTCATCTTATCTTCCAGTTCGTCAACTAGATCAACGTCGATGATGTTGTATTCGGTAAATAGTTGCCAGTCATTATCATACAATTCTTTAAATGTATCATAACCAGTTTCTAGTTTCTTTCTACCAAGTTCAACCTCAGCAATGAAATTTAGTTTATACGATTCTTGGTTTGCATAGGTAAACTTCTTGTAAAGGTCAAGATAGTCCAACTGTTCTACACCGGTAATATCATAAATCGTTACTGGTCTACCGTTAATCATCTTGTCTGCTTTACGCACCAACCCCCAAGGGCTAAACTTCTTCTTGGCGTCATCACCAAGAACACGACCAACACGCGCCATCAGATAGGGAATGTCAAAAAACTTAGTATTCCAACCTGTGATTACATCGGGATAATCAGAACACCAGAAATCAATGAAGCGTTGTAGAAGGTCTGCTTCGTCCTTGCAGTGGTAGTACTTTACATCTTTATCTCCAACATGTTCGGAACCGACAGCGGTAAACTTACCACAACCCCACGTGTAAATCTTTTTTGTCTGGAGATTCTTGATCGTGATGAGAAGCATTGACTCATCGGGATTATCAACATCTGGGAATCCATTCTCGGCAGATGTTTCAATGTCTATAGTGTACGTTAGAACCTGTGAGATATCCCATTCGATATCTTTTGAAAACATACGACCTAGAAACTGATAAGCATAATGCGTCTGACCAAAAATAGGAAAATTGTCAACGTTTGAATACGTTTGGACAAATTGCTTGGCGGCCGCGTTGTCTTCAAACTCCACAGGCGCAACAAATTCACCATACAAAGACTTGTATGGCGTTTCTTCTTTTGACTTGACATACAACACGGGTTTGAAGTCGGTGCGGCGAGTATATCGTTTGCCGTTGTAGACACCCCTAACGAGCATCTTACTTCCATATTGTTGTGCAAACGTATAGAAATTCATTCCGACCTCACTAAATATATATGTTATAATACATCAATCCACATGATTTGTCAAGACTTAAGTGAGTTTCATAAATGATAATTAATAGAAAAATAATTAATACTGACATTGCATTTAAGTCTGATTTTCAGGACCACTACATTGATGATTTTTATAATTGCATTGATAAGTGGAAATGGATTCTTCATGAGAGATATGGAGCCAGACGAGGCCAAATTGTAACAATTAGCACCTTTGAAGTCAAGTTCGATTATGTCTGTATGGTTTTTGCGGTGGCGGAATTAGGATTAAAATTAATCACGCTTAATCAACCTCTCTCTTATGAAACTATACACAAAACAAAATTGGCCATGTTTGGACCAGCAGATTTTGCCATTGAACCTCAAACCGGTATGCACGCCAACCCATCCCCTCATGGTGCTATGGTAAAGCAATATTCAAAAATATTAATAGATACGAGAGAAATAACGTGGGTGCCAAGTGATGCAAACTTAAATTTTGTACACGAATTACCTTTACCGAACGACATCTTAATAATGACTTCAACTAGTGGTACTACGGAGCAATCACGATTGGTTACTTGGTCACATAAAGAAGTTTTTGAGTGGGCAAATAGAAATATTAAAATATTTAATTATGAGAAAACCTCCAGAGTTGGCCACTCAAGAAACATGCATCATGGTAGTAGTGCGGTATGTGAGTTTTTCCCGGCGCTAATGTCAGCAGATTTTCATGTCAACGCCAATACTGCAAAAGCAGCAATGATGTTTACCGCCCATTACGCGAAAGAATTTAAGTTAACCCACTTGGCATTCAAAAATGTATTTGATTTGGAAGATTTTTTAAATTATATAAAAGAACCTTTTACGGAAACGCTAACAATTTCCATGAGCGGTTTCACTGTACCAGAATATTTTATAGAACTCTGTAAGCAATACAATATAAAATTCATATCACATTTTGGTTCTATGGACATCGCAGTACCTCTGCTGGTAAATTATGTCGATTCTAAATATGTTTTTCGACCTCATTATTTGGGTGTAATGCCAGATAACTTTTACACTGTCAACATTGTGAAAGATAAGACGGTCGTCAACTGCAATTTATTTAAAACTGAAAAACTTTTAGGTGACAAACTGCGATTAGAGGAAGATGGTTTCTACCACGAAGGCCGACTATCTGAAGACAACTCAATTTTACCCGGCATTTTTACTTTAGTAAAAAGCGGAGATAATAACCATCTTGTTATATGGGAAGAGGACGGTATCGAAGCATCAAAAACAATAACCTCCAAAGAAATGGAGGCATTTGATGCTACGCACAATCTTAAATGGCCCAACAGGTCTCTCTTTCGACTAAAGAAAAGAGATTTTACAATTGATACTAAAGTGGATATGGATCAATTGAGAGCATATCTAGATGCTAAATTACTAAACCCTTAGGCGGCAAAACGATGCCTGATCCAAACCTGGTATTATATTCGTTCAGCAACTCGGTATCAGGCTCATAGATTGAGGTGATAGCACCAGCGCGAATGGGAACGGTGGCATTCTTCGCAAACGGAAGATAGGGTGCCATGGCAATGCCGTATTGGTTGTTTCCTTGCGGAACCATCATGATTATACAGGGTTTCTTCAAGACTACAAGGTTATTGACTTCATCTTCGGAGATTTCGGCAACAACATCTTCACCAGTAATTAATTTCACACAACGTACATTGGACATAGCACCCTCTTTTCAGCTATTCATTTAAAAATGTCTTCTTTGAAGACTTTGTTTTCACACCATTAATGTCAAACTTCTTAGGTTTCTTTTCCTCAGGAATTAAATTCTTGAGAAATACCGAGAGAACACCATTAACAAATTTCACTTCTTCGACTTGAACGGTTTCTGCGAGAGTGAACTCACGCGAGAAATCTCGGTTAGAAATACCCTTGTACAGGTACTCACCTTCGGTCTTTTCTTGACTACCCCCTACTGTCAAAATTCCCTCCTTAAGAGAGACATCCAGGTCTTCAACCGACCAACCAGCAAGCGCAACGTCAATAACAAAATTATCTTCGTCAACTTTCCGGATGTTATAAGGTGGGTAATTTACTGGGGATTTGACCTGAGAATTAAACTCAGTAAGTTTCTGAAACAACTTGTGATGACCAATAAAGAATGGGTCAAACTGTTCAGGACGGGATAGTAGATTAGTATCGAACTTGATATTCATAAATTCCTCCATTTAAGCAAGGTTAAGTTTAAGTTATGTACTGCCCAAGATCGGCACAGTACATAGTATTTATAACACATCTTAAGCGGAATGTCAAGTACTAATTACTTTTTTCTACTACCGATATTATACTTCTGCACCAGGTTCCACTCACCCTTTTCTTTATGGGAAATAACCTTAATCTGGTTTAGAGAAGCGCAATCTTGGTGTAGCTCCGGATTGAGAACAACTACCAATCCCCAATCATTCAGAAGTTTCGCAATCGTATTGCGCCTCTGAAGGTCATTCTCACTGAAGTCTGCTGCCTTACCGTCTAGGGCAAACAACTCTTTAAAATGTGTAATGAAGTATCGACCCTGCTTGTGTAAAATATGGCAAGACTGGTAAAGCGTATTGTCCTTGCGCGATGCAACACCGATACGGGAAAGCGTCTCTCGGACCTTTAAAAAGTCATCAGGAGTCTTTAGTTTAATTTCCAAAGGCACGTAGCCTGGGAAATCAATACGGAAAAAATCTTCTGTCATAATTTACCACCTTTATACAATCTCTTTTTTATATATTCTTTTTGATTGTCGGTGAGAATTGTAAGGGCAGATTTGGCCTTTTCATTACTATACCCATAATATTCCTTTACATATTCTACAAACACATCAGATTCACTCTTCAACCATTTGTTAAAACGTTTGCGAGGTCTAATTGTATTTATAAGAAATGCATTTTGCAAAGATTTATCCAGATGGGCTCTGGAGTTCATCTCATTGGCCTGAATAACAGTGTCAGAACCGTAACTCAGACCCTTGTTTACGATGAATGGGTTGTACTGTTTTTCGCTCCATTCATCAACTATTAGATTGAGTTTATTGTGGTGGATATCATTGATGAAGTCAAAGGGGCTGATGCTCTTTTTGACCTCCTTGAAGTCTCCTTCCTTGTATTGCTTAACTGGGTCGCCTAGACCTTCCAGAATTGACATTACTTAAACTCAACTGTCGCCATAACCTCTGTTAAACAGGCAACCAGATTGATCTCATGGTTGACCACGAAGGCAGACTTGTATTGGTAGTCAGCAAGAATCAGTACCAACTTGGGAATACTGGCACTCTTAATGTCAGCAAGACTGTCATAAATCTTACGGAAGATAAGATTAGGATCGTTGTCAGAATTGTCAACAACCCACTGACGCATCTTCTGCCAGTCCTTCTCCTTGAGAGTGTCAAGCAATACCTTGACGTTCATATCTTGTGCCACAGCAAGAACACCAGAGTCGATCTTACCACCAGCACTGTACCGCTGGAGTTCGTTCAGCACACGGCGATAGTCTGGGAAATGCTTCTTAAGCACCTCAGCAACCACCAATTCGTCATACTCTACACCCTCAGACTCAAGAATATCCTTAAGTCTAACCATGAAGCGACCAGCCATCTTGGGCCGGTCTGCCTTGGTCAACTTGAATTCAATAACCGCAGTACGACTATGCAATGGTGCAATGATACGGTTCTTGAAGTTACACGTAAAAATAAACCTGCAATTTTGCGAGAACTCTTCAATAAAGCCGCGCAAAGCAGGTTGTGTGGAGTTAGGATTTAGATAGTCTGCCTCGTCAATGATAACGATCTTGGTCTTACCACCAAAAGATACAGACGATGCAAAGTTTCGAATCTTGGTACGCAGAACATCAATACCAGATTCCTCAGAACCGTTGATAACGATATAATCACAGCCAAGTTCTTCGCAGATAGCACGTGCTACTGTGGTCTTGCCGACACCGGCAGAGCCACACAATAGCATGTTAGGTATTTCATTGGAGGCAACAAACTGTTTAAAGGTGTTTAGTTGCGCGTCAGGTAAAATACAATCATCGAGTTTCTGCGGCCGATACTTTTCGACCCACAAAAATTGTTCTCTCTTCATTTCCATAATAATCACCCATAATATAAATTAAAAAACACATCACTTAACAATAGATTGATACAAATCCTCTAGATCAGTTGCTTCTTGGGAAACCTCAGCGATGTTCTGCTTGTGGTAAACTTTTGCCAACTTGCGGGCATACTTCTTAGGAAGACCAACCTCAGTTTCAAGTTTAGTAAGAATTTCCTTTACAAGGTCTCTCTCACCATCAACTCTGGTAATTGAATTGGAAATTTCTTTAATACCATCATAAATCTTTTGACGATCTACTGGCGATGTTGGGATAATAACGTTACTCATTCTTCACCTCTACAATTAGTGTAAAATAATATATCAAATTAGGCAGGAACAATCGATGAAGGTTCCATGGCTAGCCAGTAATCAATCTTCTTTGTACCATTATTTAGATGGATTGCCTTCTTCTTACCAAGAGATACTTGATACGTATCGGGAATAACCTTAATGTTTTCGATCTTGAGTCGGCAGATAAAGTCTGGAATATCCTGACTAGAGTAAGCATACTCCTTCTTTGAGGCTGGCTTAGTTGCCGAAACTGGCGCCTTTGCGGAGATATTCTTCTTGTACGAATTGCTCTTAGAATTACCAGGATCACCAACGGTCATCGTGACAATCTGATTGAGAGAAACGATGGAGAGCGTGGGTGCTTCAACAATGCCAGCAGACCGCATGATCATGTTGAGGTCGTTGGAGTTTAACTCAAAAGAATAAAAAGGATCAATCTCTAGAGTCTTATCGGGGGCAGCAACAACCACCGAAGGATCGGCATAGAAGTACTCAAACTGAGCAGAGTCCTTCTTGATGGTCAGACTGGAGTCACCAAACTCAACATCTTGATCGTCCATCAAAGACAGAGTAGCAAGAAAACTATTCAGGTCATAGATGGCAAATTCCTTAGGGAAGGTCTCAAAGACGGTTGAACGGGAAAGAATGTTCTTACCAGCACTCACTGTTGCTAGAACATTACCCTCACGGATAAGAATGTTCGAATTGATGGATGCATAATTCTTAAGAATTGCAAGTGTCGCATTACTAATTTTCATATTTAAAATACCTCAAAGTTAAGTTCACAGTTATCACTATACGCTATATAGCGTTGGTTGTCAAGCATTGTTTTAATTCTTCATCATATTTCTCATCTTCAATAAAAGCGTGGTAAAGTACCCATTGTTTTGTCTGATTAATCATAACAAGCCTGTCAAACAACGTAAACGGCCAGTAAAAATAATGTGTTTCATTCTTTCGATATCTTAGCCCGTCTTTCTTTGTATTACTTACTTCAGTGTTAGAGAAGAAAAGAACACGCTCTAAGATACGTTTGTTATATTCGTTTGCGGTTATAAAAAATGATTTGAATCCATTTTCAAACGCAAGATCACCACACGCCGCAGTCAAAGCATTTCTCATTCTTGCAGACCTATGTGACTGAAACTCTGGTACAGTATACGCTCTGGAGCAGAATAAGGCAACAGAAGGATTCATATCCCACGTTGAAAATCCCTCGCCCATAACCACTTTATTATCCTCAGTATACACGAAATACGCACCACTTGTCAAGTCATATCGTTTTTCTTTATACAGGCAATGTAAAAATGTATGAGGTTTATTTTCCCAGTCTACAGGGTCCATATTAACCGCGCCAGGTCTTTCGTCATTCAGCGAGGCGTTACAGTAACCTATAATTTTTTCTATAGGCGTTTTACTGTCAATTCTTTCGATCATTTCGAATTAATTCCACAATATAATGACCAAGATCAAATTCATACCAGCGCATTCCAAAATTTGTTGCCATGGGTTTAGCATGATGGTTCTGATGAAAGGCTTCGCCGCAGGAAACAATTCCTAACACCAGATTATTCACCGCATTATTTTTTAGATCAAATTCTGGATGTTTATAGGTGATGCATTTAATCGGCGTGTGACCAAAGATGTTAATCAGGCCCGTCATGATCAAAGCATAAAAAGATCCATTAAGACTGGCCAAAACTAGGTAAAAATTACCAAAAAACAAAAACGAAATTAAAGCAACAATTAAAAGATTTGCTATGACTATATGAGTGTAATATTCTTGGCAGGTATGGGCAAACTTATCTTCAAATGTTTTTCTAGATTTTACATATTCTCGAAGTAACCAACCGCGTTCATCATCGGTAAAGTTCCATCCTATGAATGCACTCCACCGACCGTGTATGGGCGAATGAAGGTCTAAGTCTGTATCGGTGTGAGCATGATGCCTGCTGCGGTGTACGGCCGCCCAAAAAATAGGTGACCCCTGTAGCGTCTGACAACTAAGCCATAACAATACCCGTCTTGTCCAAGGATGAACACTAAAAGATTTATGGGCAAACAAACGGTGCATACCTATGGTAAGACCAATTACCCAATACAGAAAACTGAAAAAAACAGTACCCCATAACAGGGTACTGCTTAGATTAAAAGCGGAGTAGATGGCGGCAAGCGTTAAGAGAGGGAGAATAATCCCGTATGCCTTACCCGATCTTTCCAGTCTCCAATGTATCATCTAGGTACTCTCTCCATATGATGTATTTATGCACGTTAGAAGTCGGTATCATCTTCCTTAGGTTCTTCATACACAGGTTCACCCACAACGATTTGTGATGGGTCAATCTTGGCATCTACTTTACTATATAGGTCAAGAAAGGCCGTCTTGGTATCGGTATCAAACCGGCTAACACAAAGTTCGATTGCTTTGGCACGGTCGCCGAAAACCGAGAACGCCTTGACAATGTGTTCCAGACGGCGAGTGGAGATAAGTTCGTCAACACCACCCGTGAAGTAGGTCTTACGGATGATTTCTGCCCATGACACAAGGTTGTCGGCAAACTCTTCGTCCACACACCCGTCACGTTCCATCTTGTTGACCACAATCTTGCGCTCAACCGAAGCGGACGGATACTCTTGCTCAATGGTAATCGCGAACCGTTCAAGGAAAGCATCGTCCAGAATTTGAGCGGACATAAACTTGCCATCATCTGAACCACGACCCTTGGTGTTTGCAGTTGCCACAACGGTGAACCCAGGCGCAGGGAAGACGGTCTCACCGGTCTTCTTATTGTAGAAGGGTTTACCTTCTAGGATCGCCTGTAGGCACATCAACTTGTTGGAGCCACGGTCAACCTCGTCAAGGATGAGGACTGCGCCGCGTTTCATGGCGGTAATAACGGGACCTTCACGGAAGACCACGTTGCCGTCCACCAGCGTATTACCACCCACTAGGTCATCTTCATCAGTCTCAATGCTGATATTGACACGGAGTGCCTCGCGCTTGATCTTGGCGCAAATCTGTTCGACCATGGTAGTCTTACCGTTACCCGAAAGGCCGGTAATGAACACAGGATAGAACATGTTGGACTGTACAATCTTTTTCAGGTCATTGTAGAATCCAAACGGTACGTAGGTGCTATCGACCGCGGGTACCAGATTTTCAACCTTGGTTTCAAGAACGGGTTGGGTAAAGACCCGAGGCGCAACAGGCGCGGCGGATACAGGCAGGTTTGCTGCTGGGCGGGGCATCTGCAACACCTGAGCGGAGAACAGAGGCAAGAGGTTGTATTTACCACGACCAACCTTGTATTGGGCATCATATAGAATCCAGGTAGGGCAACCAAACCCAAGTTCCTTAGACAATTGTCGAATGACACCGTTAGTGAAGAACCCAGAAGGATTCTTAGCGGACAGGGCATTAACCAGCACCTGGCGGTTTTCTTTACTCATCATAATATAATCACCTTTTTCATAATCATCATCAATATACATATTGTAGCAAAAACCTAGGTTAAAGTCAAGCTATTTCTTTGGTTTTTTACAATTATTTTTTGTTAATCATTTCAACAACTTAGGCAAAGGCCTTGGCCATACGGGTCATTAAGAAGCGGTTGGAACGCTTCTCCGCTTGGTATGCACCGAACGCCTTGGTAAGAGACTTCTTATCGTAAGCCGTCGTCTGGATCGCGTCTTCTTTCGTCTGGAGGTTACGACCACCAGGAACCAAGAACCTGGAATTGTAACCCCCATTGTTCTCAAGAAAGAACACCTTTTCCTTCTGGTAAGACTTCCAGGCAGGTTCGAAACCGGTTATTGCGTCAAAGGCTCCGAGGCCGTAACCAAAGGCGTCTTTGCATTGACGTTTAAATTTACCGTCA
>Ga0208960_1001219_pt1 | contig 13887 bp, 11 predicted proteins | sample GreLakmeON33MSRF_FD_187703 | JGI IMG/M metagenome (GOLD analysis project Ga0208960, IMG submission 187703) | Freshwater lentic microbial communities from great Laurentian Lakes, MI, USA - Great Lakes metaG ON33MSRF (SPAdes) | ecosystem: Environmental > Aquatic > Freshwater > Lake | place: Great...
AGTGCGAGCCCGGCCGCGCTGCCAAGCGCGCCAAAAGTTAGCTGCACGGTGCTGGCGCCGCTATATGGCGTGGGCGCGGGCTGGCCGCGCTTGAAGTCTTGCGCCAGCTGGCGCGTGAGGTCCAGATAGCTGCGGCCCTGCTCGCGGGTCTCGGCGATGCCCGTGCCCTCGTGAAATTCATTCCAAGTTTCAAGCGCGGCCCAAGGCGTGCGGCAGCGCGTGGCCGCCGCAAATCCGGCGCGCAAGGCGTCCCCGTTGCGCCGGCCCACAAACAAAGCGTTGGCGCGGTCGGCCAGCAGCCGGTCATCGTAGCCCGGCCCGATGGCAGCAACCTGCGCCGTGATGTGCGGCCACAATGCGCCGCCCCAAGAGTACTCGGCATCACCGCGCAGCACTCCGGCACCGGAGCGGCGGGCGGCTGCGTCCCAGTTGGGCGTGAGCACCACATAAGGCATCACGCCAAAGTCTGCATTGAAGCGCAGCTTGAGGTCTGCCAGGAACTGTGCACTGGCACCGCGCACAAAGTCCGGCTCCCACATCCAAATCAGCGGTTGGCCGGCTTGCGTCAGCGCCCAGTGTGGGCGTGGAATGGTGTTAAAGAAAAATTGAATGCCGCTGTAAAACTCTGCACGCCCGGCTGCCGTAGAAAGATCCACGGGCTGCGGGTTGGTGGTGTCATAAAACATACCAATCGCCGGTGCGGTGCTGTTGCTGGCGCGCATGTCTTGCAGCGCCGTGGCAAGCGCCTGCAGGCCGGGTCGTGACCAGTTGTGGGATTCGGCGGTGTTCCAGTAAACCGGCAGCGCCACATCGATGCCGGCGTAGGTCATGTCTTCCAGCTGGCGCCGATGCCACGCCGGGCTGCGCAATGCCGGTGGCAGCGCGCCGGCGGGATTTTGGGTGAGCCAGCTGCTGGGATCATTAGGGTTGCGGCCCATATGCAGCGCGCTTTGCTCGTCGTACCAATAGAAGTAGTACGTGAAGATGGTGCGGGCCTCGCGGCCGGGCGCACTGGATGATTCATCAGACCAGTCTTCGCCGGCAGCCGGCGCTGCGGGCAGCGCTTCTCCAGCAACAGTCAACATGATGCGCAGATTTGTGATCCAGCCGCCTTCGCCACGCAGCCGCAGCACATAATACTCATTTGTGTGCGGGCATACCCGGCGCTGCCCAAGCGCCGCCACCTCTGAGTTGCCCAGGTAGACAGCGCGACTCTCGGGTGTATTCCAACGCAGCCATGTGCAGGTGCCGGGGCGCACGGTGGGATTGTCCAGCCAGAACTGGGTGGCGCTCGCAGCGGGTGCGGCGGGCGGCGGCTCTGCTGCCACTGCAGCACCAGCCGGCTTGGAGCTCAGCAGCAGCGCGCAAGCCAGAACTGCTGCCAGCCCGCGCCAGCGGCGCATAAGTTTTAAGATTGGTGCCACAGCGTTAGCGAGCCATGCCGGCCAGTCCATTGAACCGGCAGCAGGCTTGCAAAGGGTATCGGCAGGCACAGCCGTCGATGCACTGGGACGGCGCATGCCCCTGCAGAATCAAGGCTTTTGCGCACGTTCTTTACGGAGATTAAATCAGATAGTCAAAAAAACTTCCCGGGTTTATCGCCTCCTGTGCCAGCAACTGGCGGGCAACACCAGTGCGAGCGGCCAGCGTATGCTCCAGATTTGCGCCATGCTGCACTTCCGCGGTGCGCTGCACAGTGCGCTCACCACTGCGATCAGTTGTAATCTCTTTGGTGTGTTCTTTGTGCTGCGCGTACTCGGCGCTGGGCGGGCGCTTGGTGTCCGGGGTGCGATACGGAAATGGAGTGTAAAGCTCAAAGCGGTCCGGCCGCGGAAAGATGGGGCTGGCATCCGGCCGGTCGCTGCGGCTGGTATCAATGCGCTGCTGTGGCCGGTCTGCAGGCGCTTGCGGCGCAGCCACGGGCACACTGCGATAACGGTTTAATGCAGAGCCGCGAAAGAGCGGTTGAATCGCGTTGTATTCAGACATAGGGGCGTCCGATTCAATCCTGAGGGATAAAGGGTGATTACTTCATGTAAGGATGCGAATGTGGCCGCCGGGCGGCGCAGTGCCGCTGCCAGCGCAGGCACCGCACGGCCGAGTTTTAGTATATCCAAACTCGGCCGGTTCACTGCCAACGCCGCCGCAGCGCTGGCAGCGCTGGCGAAAATCCAGCACATGCGTTGCGCCGGCCTGCGAGATGCACCCGGCGCCGCGGCACTCTGTGCAGGGCTGGCGCGTAAACATGCCGCGCGCCGCGGGTTTGTGGCCGGTGGCGCTGCACAGCGCGCACACGCGCAGCATATCCGCGTGCTGCACCAATAGCTGGCGGCTGCCGGAACACACACTGCAAACGGCAGTTGGCGCGCCGGGCTCGGTGCCGGTGGCGCCGCAAAATGCACACGCCACAATTGACCGGCCGGGCGCAAGTACTTCAATGACCGCTGCGGGTTGCATGTCAGCTATCCAGCGTCACAAGCATAGCGCTGCGTGCCCGGGCGCAGCCAATGCGTGCATGCCACTGTTGTCATCGGCGCAGCTTTGGCAGGCACACTGGTAACGGTGTGGCTGCAGCCAGATACTTTTATGGCGGGCATTGGGCGTCAGGCTTCGCGTACGGCGCCGGGCTGCGTGAGCACGCGCCACGCAAACTGCGGCAGCGCCAGCATGCGCCGCCAGCGCCACGGCTGCAGCAGCAAGCGGTGCAGCCATTCCAGGCCGAGCTGCTGCATCCACACCGGTGCACGCTGCGCAATGCCCGCTACAAAATCCAGTGCGCCGCCCACGCCCATCATCACCGGCACGGCAAGCGCCATGCGGTTGGCCGCAATCCACAAGTCCTGTTGCGGTGCACCGAAGGCAACCAGCAGCACATCGGGCTGCGCGGCGTGCACCTGCGCCAGAATGCCCGCCAGTGCGTCCGGGTGCGGGCTTCCGCTATGGGTGCCCACCACTCGCAGAGCCGGATGTGCTGCACACAACGCCTGTGCTGCCGCAGCAGCCACGCCTTCTGCCGCGCCCAAAAGAAAAATGCGCCAGCCGTCGGCTGCTGCGCGTTCGCAAATGCGCCACACAAAACTGGAACCGGCCACGCGTTCGCGCAGTTTGAGTCCGCGCAGCCGGGCAGCCCACAACAACCCCTGTCCGTCTGGCAGGCAGAGTGGCGCAGCCTGCAGCAGCGCACGAAACGCTGCGTTGTGCTGCGCCGCCATCACAAACTCCGGGTTGACGGTGCACACTTGCGCACAGCTGCGGCGGGCGATAGCCTGTGCAAACCAGTCAAGCGCCTCGGGTGTGGTCACATCATCCACAGGCACCGCGAGAAATGCCAGCCGCCGCATATTCAACGGGCCGTGGCTGCCGGGGAAAGCTGGAAGGCGCGCTCGAGCACGGCCAGCGTTTGCGCCGCGCATTGCTCCCAAGTAAAGCGGCGCAGCTGCTGCGCGCCAAGCGCCGCAAGCTGCGCGCGCAGTGGCGCATCTTCCAATATGCGCGTGATGGCGTGCACCAGCGCCGCCGTGTCGGTTGCCTCAAAGTGCAGCGCGGCTCCGCCGGCCACCTCCGGCAGCGAGCCGCCAGTGGAGCAGATTACCGGCGTGCCGCAGGCCATTGCCTCGAGCACAGTGAAACCGAAGCCCTCGTACAGCGAAGGCAGCACACAGGCCGTGGCATGCGCATAAAGCGCCGGCAGGTCTGCTTCGGGCACGTAGTCCAAAAAGTGAATGCGCGCGCCAAGCCCAAGCGCCGCAGCGTGCTGCTGAATAGGCGCACTGAGCCAGCCGCTGCGTCCAGCCAGCACCAGTGCCGGCTGGCTTGGGTGCGCGCCCAATGCAGCCAGCGCATCCAGCAGGCGCAATAGATTCTTGCGGGGCTGCAGCGTGCCTACATGCAGCAGGTAGTTGGCGGGCAGGCCCGGCAGCCGCGCGCTGCGCTGCGCATTTGCAAACGGCACCGCATCAAAGCCCGGATACACCACGGTCACGCGCTCCGCAGTTGCGCCATAGTATTCCAAAAGATCGCGCTGCGTGGCTTGTGAGTCGGCGATCAAGTGCGTGGCGTGGCGCACATTGTGGCGCGTGGACCAGTTGAGGTACAGGCGCTGCGCAGCGCTGTGGGCCGCCGGAAAGCGGCGGAAGCCAAGGTCGTGCACAGTGACAACCGCCGGCACTGCGCAAAAGAGCGGGCGTACATGCGCAGGAATAAACACACCGGCGGGCGGATCGCGCCAGAGTGCGCCGCCAAGCGCAGCGTGCGTCCACAAGCGCGGCAGCGCGAGCACGCGCTGCTGCATGTTTGTGGTGGCCGGCAGCAAGCCAGGCTGCGGCGCATCCCGAAAGTACAGGCGCCATTGATGCTGGCCCGGCAGCTGCAGCAGGTGGCGCAGCAAATGCAGCGCGTAGTTTTCAGTGCCGGTGCGGTTGGCAACCGTGATGCGGCTGGCGTCCACGCCAATCACCGCTGGTGCGGTACTCATGGTGTCTGTGGCGCAGGATGAAAGAGCGGGTGGCGCCGCAGCAGCCATGTCTGCTGTGCGGTCAAATTCACCGCTGCCTGCTCCACGCCACTTTGCCAAAACATCAGGTTGTTTGCGTCGAACAGTGCGCACTCCATGACATCCACGGTTTTGTCACCATCCGCGTCTGCTGTCGCAGCAGAACACTGTGGCGTGTCGGACAAAAAGTCGAAGCTGCGCCCGTCTTCATCGGTGGTGTGCGCCAGCCCGAGGAAGTGCGCCGACTCGTGAATGATGGTGGCGGCCAGCTCTTGCGTGTCGCCCTCCATCAGCTCCCACGCCACCACCGCGCAAGAGTTGCGCCCCTCTGTGATGATGGCCGCGCCCGGCTGTGGCGCGAGTCCCAGCACTGGTTCTTCAGCTGCCCCCTCCGGAATAGCAACGCGGTACTCGTCGACAACCGCCACATTCATTCTATAACCGCTGCCCATGTCCGCCTTTAGCGCGCTGCACAACTCCTCGTATTGCGCATCTGGTATGCGCTGCAAGCGCGCACGCTGTGCGGCGCTGGCTTCGCCAAAATGCACTGTGCCGATTGAAAGGTTATGCGGCTCCAGAATGCGCCGCGCGGACTGGCGCAGCGTGTCCTCCAGCAGCTGCCGGCCCGCGGCAGCTGCCAGCTGCGGCGCATCGCTCACCAGCCACAGGTTCACGTCAAGCACCAGCGGCACCGGAGCGGTTGCAGTGCGCACGATAGCCAGCGCATCACAAATTGGTGCCCCCTCCTGCGTCGAGAGGTTGAACTCATAATTACCAGGCAACAGCATCTCCACCGGCGTCAGCGGCAGAAACAGGGTGAGTTCGCCTTCGTTAGAAGGCGCTGCGGGCCACACCAGTTGCGCGGTGCTGTTTTGTGTGCCATCGTAATCAGGGTTATAGAGGTCCTTGCCACTGGGGTCTGTTGCGGCGGACACATAAATTACTTCAAGCGGATTGGCGGTGCGGGCAAAAAATAATATGGCTTCGTCACCGGCCTCGATGCGCAAACGCGCCATGCCATCGGCGCCCAGCGGCCCAAGCCGCACCTGGCGGGTGCCCGCGTGCGGACTGTCATCCAGTGTCAGCGCACATTCACTGCCGGCAGGCACGCTGCGTTGCCCATACTCAATCACATCCAGCTGCGTAAAGCTCAGGCTGTCTGCGCCATCCTCAGACCAGCCCACCAGCCCGATGCCGCCGGCTGCAAAAGTTTCATCCTGCGCCACCGTAAGCAGGATATCGTGCGCATACACGCGAAACTCTGAGCCCTGCACATCTATCCGCAAGTCGCCGATTTCAAACGCGTTTTGGAGCTGCTCAATCTCCGCGCCCTGCAGCGTTTCAGTTTTGCCGTCTGCCACCTTGAGCAGCCAAAAGTCGCCACCACCATTTACTATAAACGCATAGTAGTTGTCCTGGTCTGCGACGCGAAATGCCAGACCGGCTGACGTGGATAAGTTTGTGCCTAACTTAAGGCGCAGCTGGGCTGAGAAGTCGGCCGGGAATTCCCGCGGGTACGGCTCCATTTGCAGCAGGTTTGCGGCCAGGAAATCAATCTTAAATCCAGAGCTTGAGTAATAACTTTTGAGGTTTTGGTAGGTTTCCTCAGGCAGTCCGGTGCGGGCATTCTTGAAATCATCTGTGAAGGGCAAGAGCGCAACCGGTGTACTGGTGTTGGTGGACCGGGGCGTCACGGTTGGCGTGGCGGTGGGCGTGGCTGTTGGAGTGTGTGAAGGCATGCGCGTGCTGCGCCGCGTGGCCGTCGCTACAATTGGTTTGCGCGTGGCAACGGCTGGCGCAGGTTTGTTTGCAGCCGGCCGGTCCGGCGCTGCGCCACACGCAGCCAGCACACAAGCCAGCAGCAAGTATGCAGTGCGCTGCCGCCGGCAATGCGCAGCGTCAGCAGCGCGGCGCGTTGGGCCTGCGGGCATTTCTACTCACCCTGCATGCACAAAGTATACCTTTGGCACCGTTGCAATAAAATGCAAAAGCCCCCGCAGGGCAGGGGCTTTTGACGATTGGCAGACTGTGACCCTAAGGGATCACTTGTACTTCAATTGCTTGCAGGCCGTTTTTGCCATCCGTGATGGCAAACTCAACCTTCTGCCCGCGCACCAATTTGCGGTACCCCTCCATGCTCAGCGCAGAAAAATGAACGAACAAATCCTCACCGCCTTCGTGGCCAATGAAGCCGTAACCTTTCGGCGCACTGAACCATTTTACTTCCCCGGTGACACGCTCAGACATACGATCAATACTCCTCCTGCACAATAAGGTTTTGCGGCGGGCCGGCACCGCATCAATTCAAAAATGTTAATCGCGCCCGGCGCCACTGTCAAGCGCTGCGGACGGGCTCGCGGCGCAGTTTCTGCCGGGCGGCTGCAGCCCGCAATTTACGCGCTGCCGTAGGGGTACCAGTATGGCTTGGCGGCTGCGCTGAAGTCCCAGTGCACGTGTTTGGTGGTACGGAACTCCTCGAGTCCCTCCTGGCCCAGCTCCCGGCTGCCGCCAGACATGCGCATGCCGCCAAACGGGCCGGCGTAGTTGTCCGTCAGCGGATCGTTGATCCAGATGGTGCCGGCGCGCACTTCATCAAAAAAGCGCTTGATGCGGTCAGGGTCACGGCTCAGCAGCGTCGCGCCCAGCCCATACGGCGAGTCGTTGGCCAGCTGGATGGCTTCATCAAAGCTGCTGTACTCCATCAGCGGAATTGCCGGGCCAAAGGTCTCGGCGCTCATCACAAGCATGCCGTGGTTGGCATTGGCGATGACGGTGGGCTCGTAGAAAAAGCCGCGCGTAAAGCCCGGCGGGCGGCGGCCGCCCGTGAGGATTGCCGCACCGGCGTGGCGCGCCTGCTCCACATGCGTTTCAAACTTGGCGCGGTACTTCTCGCCCATCATCGGGCCCAGGTCTGTGGTGCTCTCCATGCCGGGCCCAAGGCGCAGGCTGCGCACGTGTTCCACCAGTGCTTCTGTAAACTGCGCGGCGCGCGCACGCGGCAGATAAACGCGCTCAGCCGAGGTGCACACTTGCCCGCAGTTAAGCAGCGCAGCATACGCCAGCGCACGCGCCGCCACTTGCGGGTCGGCATCGTCGGCAATCACAAACGCATCCTTGCCGCCCAGCTCCAGATGCAGCTTCTTCATTTGCGGGGCGGCCAGCGCAGCAATGCGCTGGCCGGTGGCAAGGCTGCCGGTGAACGCCACCATGTCCACGTCCGCATGCGTCACCAGCGGTTCCGCCACCTCCGGGCCGTAGCCCGTCACAACATTTACCACGCCGGCCGGCAAATGGTCGAGGCAGTGCTCCTGCATGTACAGCGTGCTGAGCGGCGTCATCTCAGAGGGCTTGATAACGCAGGCATTGCCGGCCGCCAGCGCTGGCGCCAGCTTCCACGCCAGAAGCAGCAGCGGAAAATTCCACGGCGTGATGCAGGCCACCACGCCGTACGGCTCCTTGAGCGTGAAATTAAATTGGGTGGGCGTGCCCGGCGGCAGCACGCTGCCGCGCTCGTGGCGCCCCAGCTCTGCGTAGTAGTCAAAGGTATTGGCCGCCCACACCAGCTCTTCCTCGTTCTCGCTCCAGGGTTTGCCTTGCTCCAGCGTGAGCAGCCGGATCAGATGCTCCTGATGGTGGCGCAGCTTGGTGGCCGCGGCGTGCAGCAGCTCGGCGCGGTCGTTGGCCACGGTGGCACGCCACTGCGGCGCTGCGGACACGGCTGCCGCAACTGCAGCGCTGGCATCGGCAGCAGTGCCGCGTGGCACTGTGTCCAGCACTTCCTCAGTGGCCGGGTTGTGCACGGCAATCTCCTGCGTAGCCTGGCCTTGCGTAAAGCGGCCGTTGATGTGCATCAGGCGCATGGGTTGCCTTTGATTGGCGCGAGTGCTATGCCGGAGACAACTGGCAGAGGATGACTAGCGCAGCGGGCTCACGGCTTGCGCGGATTGTGCGCGGAATCCGCAAACCCCAACTGCGCACTTATTATGTAGAGCGGGCGCTTCTTTACCTCGTTGTAGATGCGCCCCAGGTACTCACCGATGATTCCGAGAAAGATAAGCTGCACGCCACCAAGCAGCAGCACGCTGCTGAGCGTGGTGGCTTGCCCCTCAAACGCAAGGTAACCGGAGAGGCGCAGCAGCAGCACTGCCGGGATGCCCAGCAGCGCCAGGCCGGCCGCCAAAAAGCCCAGCGTGGTGGCTAGCTGCAGCGGAACATAAGAGAAGCTTGTGATGCCATCAGCCGCAAAGCGCAGCATCTTGCGCATGGGATATTTGGTGACGCCGGCAAAGCGCTCGTGGCGCACGTACTGCACGCTGGCTTGGCGAAACCCCAGCCACACCGAAAGTCCGCGCATGAAGCGATGATGCTCGCGCACTTCGCGCAGTGCCAGCACCACCTGCCGGTCCAGCAAGCGGAAGTCGCCGCTATCGAGCGGAATGTGCAGCTCTGTGAGGCGGTTGATGATGCGGTAAAACGCAGCCGCGCTGCTGCGCTTCAGCCAGCTTTCACCGAGGCGCTTGGCACGCACTGCGAATACAACCTGCGCGCCGCGCTGCCATTCGGCCACCAGCAGCGGGATCGCCTCCGGCGGATCCTGCAGGTCGGCATCGATGACGATCACAGCGCTGCCATCGGCGTAATCCAGCCCGGCGGTAATGGCCATTTGATGCCCAAAGTTGCGCGAGAACTCCAGTACGCGCACGCGCGCATCTTTGGCTTGCAGCGCGCGCAGCAATTGCGCTGTGCCGTCGTGGCTGCCATCGTTGACGAGGATCAGCTCGCAGGCGCCATCCAGCCCGTCCATTACAGCACACATGCGCCGGTAAAGTTCGGCCAGTGACTCGGCCTCGTTGAAGACCGGTACGACAATGGAAAATTTGGTGTCGCTCACGATACAAGTTGGCTGCGTGCGGCGGACGCTAATGCAATGTGCCGGCAAGCGCACTCATGCACGCGCCGCAGCACGTCGGGCGGCAGCGCGGCTGGAAGCGCCTGCCAGCCTGCAGGCGGGCAGCAGCCCGCATGTTCGCGCAGGCAGACCGAAACCCCCTTGAAAGTGCACATTTTTGGTTCCACTGCCGGTCACAGACCAACCCACCCGGTTACGCCGCGCAGTATAACGGAAAACAGTGGCCACAACTAACAGCAGCCTAATTCTTCTCTAATACTCCTCAAACGCTGTGCGCCTATTCTCCCCTTGGTCTGGTTCAATAAAAACAAGAGGTTAGCAGAATGTCAAAGATTGTTGGAATTGATTTGGGAACGACAAATTCGGTCGTGGCGGTGATGGAGGGCGGTGATCCCGTGGTGATCAGCACCAGTGAGGGGCAGCGCACCATGCCATCGATTGTGGCGTTTAATAAAAACGGAGAGAAGCTGGTGGGGCAGACAGCCAAACGCCAGGCAGTGATCAATCCGGAGAACACCGTGTACTCCATCAAGCGCTTTATGGGCCGGCGTGAAAACGAAGTAGGCTCGGAGCGCAGCTTGGTGCCGTATCAGGTGGTGGCTGGCCCCAACGGCGATGCGCGCGTAACCATCCCGCAAACCGGGAAGACTTATACGCCGCAGGAAATTTCGGCCATGATCTTGAGCAAGCTGAAGACGGATGCTGAGGCTTATCTGGGTACGCCGGTTACGCAGGCTGTCATCACGGTGCCGGCATACTTTAATGACTCGCAGCGCCAGGCCACCAAAGATGCAGGCAAGATTGCCGGGCTGGAAGTGCTGCGCATCATCAACGAGCCAACCGCCGCAGCCCTGGCGTATGGCCTGGACAAGCGTGCCAACGAAACCATCCTGGTGTTTGATTTGGGCGGCGGAACATTTGATGTTTCGGTGCTGGAAGTGGGCGACGGCGTGGTGGAGGTGAAGGCCACGAACGGGGATACGCACTTGGGCGGCGATGACTGGGATGCAGCGCTGGCCGAGTGGGTGGCTGACGAGTTCAAAAAACAAGAGGGCATTGACCTGCGCAAAGACAAGCAGGCGCTGCAGCGCTTGCGCGAAGGCGCGGAAAAAGCAAAAATTGAACTGAGTGCGATGGCGCAAACTGAAATCAATCTGCCGTTCATCACGGCCGATGCCAACGGGCCAAAGCATGTGCAGATGACGCTCACGCGCAGCCACTTTGAGAAGCTTACGCAGAAATTAGTGGACCGCTTACGCGGCCCGTTTGAGAGTGCGCTAAAAGACTCCGGGCTGAGCGCCAGCAAGATTGACCAAGTGGTGCTGGTGGGCGGCTCATCGCGCATGCCCATGGTGCAAGAGCTGGTGGAAAAATTGACCGGCAAGGCGCCGCACAAGGGCGTCAATCCGGATGAGGTGGTGGCAGTGGGTGCTGCCGTGCAGGGTGGCGTGCTCTCCGGCGATGTAAAAGATGTGCTGCTGCTGGATGTCACTCCGCTGTCATTGGGCCTTGAAACGCTAGGCGGTGTGATGACATCGCTGATTGAGCGCAACACCACCATCCCGGTGAACAAGAGCCAGGTTTTCTCCACAGCTGCGGACGGGCAGACGGCAGTGGATATTCACATTCTGCAGGGCGAGCGCAGCATGGCGCAAGACAACATGACCATGGGCCAGTTTCGGCTGGAAGGTATTCCGGCGGCGCCGCGTGGCATGCCGCAAGTGGAGGTCACTTTTGACATTGATGCCAACGGCATTCTGAACGTAAGCGCAAAAGACAAAGCCACCGGCCGCGAACAGAAAATCACCATTACTGCCAGCACCAACTTGGACAAGAACGAAGTTGAGCGGCTGATTAACGAAGCGCGCCAGCACGATGCACAGGACAAGCGCCTGCGGGAGCTGGCCGAGGTGCGCAACAGCGCCGAGAGCCTGGCGTATCAAACCGAGAAAACTGTGCAGGAGGCGGGCGACAAGCTGGACAGCCAGACACGCGAGATGGTGGAGGGCCGCATCCGTGATGTGCGGGAAGCCGCCAAGGGTGAAGACGCCGCGCGCATGCGCGATGCCAACCAGCAGCTGGAGCAGGCTGCCGCCGTGCTCAACCAGCAGACGGCAGCGCAAGCCGGCGCCAATGGCAGCGGCCCCAAGAAGTCTGATGAGGACGTGGTTGAGGGCGAGTTTACGGAAGCGTAGGCGCAGCGCCGCAGCAATTCAACAGCCTCCCGCATGCGGGAGGCTGTTTTCTTTAAGGCGCAAGCTGTGCGGGCGGCGGCTGTATAATGCTGCGCAGCGTGGCACAGGGTCGCGCTGTTTTTGCAAGAGGAGCTGCACACATGAAGTCGGACTTCATCTGGATGAATGGCGAGATGGTGCCCACGGCACAGGCAATGGTGCCGGTGCTGTCGCCCACGCTGCACTATGGCTTGGGTGCGTTTGAGGGGATTCGCTGCTACGCCACGCCCGATGGCAGTGCGGTCTTTCGCCTGCAAGATCACATGCAGCGCCTGATTGCATCCAGCCACATCATGGGTATAAGCGTATTTCCGTACAGCCAGGAAGAGCTATGCGCTGCGGCAATCGCCACCATCCGCAAGAACAAATTCAGCAGCTGCTACATCCGCCCGCTGCTCTATATGGACGGGCCGCTGGGACTTAATTTGGATGTGAGCACTCCCAAGGTTGCAATTGCCACATGGGAGTGGGGCACCTACCTGGGTGCGGATGCGCTGGAGGCCGGTGTGCATATGATGGTCTCTTCCTACACGCGCCACCACATCAATGCCACCATGACGAAGTCCAAAATTACCGGCAACTATGTGAACTCCGTGATGGCCAAAACGCTGGCGCTGCGCTCCGGCTATGACGAGGCAATCATGCTGGATCCGGAAGGTTATTTGGCCGAGTGCTCTGGAGAAAATATTTTTCTGGTGCGCAACGGAGAAATTTATATGCCGGGGCGCGCCACCATTTTGGAAGGCATCACGCGCGACTCGCTGTTCAAGCTGGCTCTAGACGCCGGCTACACGGTGCACGAAGGCCCCATCTCGCGCGACCAGTTGTACATTGCAGATGAAGTGTTTGTGTGCGGCACCGCGGCGGAAGTCACGCCAGTGCGCGCCATCGATCATCGCACCATCGGCGCCGGGCGGTGCGGACCGGTGACGAAGGCGCTGCAGGATGCATTTTTTCAAACGGTTAACGGCAAAGGGAAACGCTCGGCCGAATGGCTGAGCAAGGTTTAGCAGCCGCGCGCGGCGCATGAGCGAAGCGCCTGAAACTGCTGCCGAACCGGAAGCTGCAGCCGCTGGCTGGCGGCAGCAAATGCGGCTGCCGTACCTGTTGCTGCTGGCGCCGCCTGTGCTGACATTGGCGCTGGCACTACTGCTGTTTATCGGTGCCAGCCCGCTGCCGCAGCGCGTTGCTTTGCACTTTGCCGCCGGCGGAAATCCAGATGGCTTTGGCGCCCCACAAGACTTGCTCTTTCTGCCGTTCGGTGGATTGCTAATTTGGCTGGTCAACACCGCGCTGGGTTTGCTGCTGAACACGGTAGCGCGCTTGCGCCCGGCGGCAATGGCGTTGTGGAGTGGCAGCGCGGTTGTGCAGCTGCTGATTTGCGCCGCCAGCGTCCGCATGCTGCTGGCTGGGTAGCGCGCAACCTAAAGAGCGCTTCTTGGTCGGCCAGGCGGCAGCGCAGGGCTTTTGATTAGTAATGTCCATTGCTTGCGCAAGCGAATTTAATTTTGTAAACCGGTGACCGAACTCGCAGCACTATATGCCGATCTGCGGCATTTGCGCCTCATCCAAAATGGAGCGGAGCCTGTGGCGCAGCCATTAGCAGGCGGCGTGTCATCGGACATCTGGAAAGTGGAGCTTGCGAGCGGCCCGATTGTGTTCAAACGCGCGCTTGCAAAACTAAAAGTGGCGCAAGACTGGCGCGCACCGGTGGAGCGGTCGCGCTACGAAATTCGCTGGCTGCGGGCTGTTGCCCACATAATGCCCGATGCTGTGCCGCGCATGTTAGCTGCGGACGAGGACCGCGGAATTTTTGCGATGGATTACCTGATGCCGCAGCATTTTGTTTTGTGGAAAAAACAGCTGCTTGACGGAAATGTTCAGATTGCAAATGCAGCGCAAGTTGGCAGGCGCCTGGCAGTGATCCATGCGGCAACCGCCAGCGATCCCGAAATCCCTGCCATGTTTCCATCAGATTCCATTTTTCACGAGATCCGCTTAGCTCCGTATCTTGAAGCGGCTGCGCACCGCCACCCGGACTTGTCTGTAGCGCTGCAGGCGCTGGTGACCATCACAGCCCGCACCAAGCGCGCGCTAGTGCACGGCGATATCAGTCCCAAGAATATTCTGATCGGACGCAACGGCGCGGTTTTTCTAGATGCAGAATGCGCCTGTTTTGGTGATCCGGCGTTTGACCTCGCATTTTGCCTCAACCATCTTTTGCTGAAGTGCCTTGTGCGCCCGTCTGTAAT
>Ga0208960_1001224_pt1 | contig 13854 bp, 14 predicted proteins | sample GreLakmeON33MSRF_FD_187703 | JGI IMG/M metagenome (GOLD analysis project Ga0208960, IMG submission 187703) | Freshwater lentic microbial communities from great Laurentian Lakes, MI, USA - Great Lakes metaG ON33MSRF (SPAdes) | ecosystem: Environmental > Aquatic > Freshwater > Lake | place: Great...
GCCCCAGTCTTCGTGCAGTTTGAGGCCGATCACGCCGGCCTCGATCTGCTCGTGCAGCGCGGCGGGCAGGCTGGCGTTGCCCTTGCCCAGAAAGCCCAGGTTCATCGGGAACGCGTCGGCTGCCTGTAGCATCCGCTCGATGTTCCAGGGGCCGGGCGTGCAGGTGGTGGCAAAAGTGCCGGTGGCCGGCCCGGTGCCGCCGCCCATCATGGTGGTGACGCCGCTGGCCAGGGCCTCCTCAATTTGCTGCGGGCAAATGAAGTGAATGTGGCTGTCGATGCCGCCGGCGGTGACGATGTTGCCTTCGCAGCTGATGACTTCTGTTCCGGGGCCGATGATGATGTCAACGCCGGGTTGCACATCTGGGTTGCCGGCCTTGCCGATGGCCACAATGCGCCCGCCTTTGAGGCCGATGTCGGCCTTGACGATGCCGCCGTGGTCGACGATCAGCGCATTGGTCATGACGCAGTCCACCGCGCCCTCATGGCGGGTGCGCTGCGACTGCGCCATGCCGTCACGGATGGTTTTACCGCCGCCAAACTTCACCTCTTCTCCGTAGCCACCGGCGCGCAGGGTGTAGTCCTGCTCAACTTCAATCAGCAGGTCGGTGTCGGCCAGCCGCACCCGGTCGCCCACGGTGGGGCCAAAGATTTCCGCGTAGGCGCGGCGCCCTATCGTTGCCATCAAAGCTGTCCTTGCACCAAGCCACGAAAACCATAGACCTGCCGTGCGCCGGCGTAGTCCACCAACTCCACCGTGCGCTGCTGGCCGGGCTCAAAGCGCACCGCCGAGCCAGAGGGAATGTTCAAGCGCATGCCGTGCGCTGCAGAGCGGTCAAAGCCGAGCGCGCCATTGGTCTCGGCAAAGTGGTAGTGCGAGCCAACCTGGATCGGCCGGTCGGCGGTGTTGCGCACCACCAGGGTCAGGCTGCGCCGGCCCGGGTTGATGGGGTGCTCGGGGCCGTCGGTGAGAATTTCGCCTGGAATCATGCTGGCCTCACTTGTTGTCTGGCCGGCTCAAATAATCGGCTGGTGCACGGTGACGAGCTTGGTGCCGTCGGGGAAAGTGGCTTCGACCTGGATGTCCGGAATCATCTCGGCGATGCCGTCCATCACGTCGTCACGCGTCAGCACGGCGCGGCCTTCGCTCATCAGCTGGGCCACGGTCTTGCCGTCGCGGGCGCCTTCCATCACGGCGGCGCTGATCAGGGCCATGGCCTCGGGGTAGTTGAGCTTGAGGCCGCGTGCCTTGCGCCGCTCGGCCAGCAGGGCGGCGGTGAACAGCAGCAGTTTGTCTTTTTCACGGGGTGTAAGTTCCATGCCCAAGTGTATGCAATAGCCATGCCGTGGCATGAAACCTGCACCATGCCATGGTGACCCTTGATGCCTCCCCCAGCGCCCTTGACCCTGCCCCGCCTGCGGCGCCCCTTATGCCGGTGCAAACGCCCGCCAATCGTTGGCGCTGGTGGCTGGCAGTGCTGGCGGGCGGGCCAGGCTGGGTGGTGCTGTGCGTTTTTAAGATGCTGGGCGGCGCCCTGCTGGCTTACCTGGCCATCAGCCATGCGGTGCCGTTGGCTGCACCGGTGCTGATTGAAGCCCTACCGGCAAGGCCCGCTTTGGCAGCGCTGCTTGAGGCTGCCGAGCTGGGCTTTTACCGCGGCATTCTCAACAACCTGGCGCAAATCGAGCGCGACCAACCGGGCTGCCAACCGTTCGTCATTCGAATGCGCGCCTTGGCCCAACAGTTCCAGTTCGAGGTCATGGCCCAGCAGCTCGGAGAGCTGCGCGCGATACAGCCGCTCTCGCTCGACCCAGTATCGGCTTAGAGTGCCAGCGTTCAATTTGGACCAGACGCTGGATCGGACGCACAGCGATGTGGTGCTGATCGTGGATGATGTGCCCGACAACCTGGCGGTGCTGCATGACGCGCTTGATGAATCTGGCTACACGGTGTTGGTGGCCACTGGTGGCGAGTCAGCCCTGCAGCGCACCGAGCAGGTGCTACCCGACATGGTGCTGTTAGATGCCATGATGCCCGGCATCGACGGTTTCGAGGTGGCGCGCCGGCTCAAGGCGGCACCGCGCACCGCGCATATCCCTATCATTTTCATGACCGGGCTGACCGAGACCGAGCATCTGGTGGCAGCGCTTGAGGCCGGTGGCGTGGACTATGTGACCAAACCCATCCGGCCCAAAGAGGTGCTGGCCCGCATGGCGGTGCACCTGCAAGGCGCGCGCGAAAAGCGCCAGGCCCGCAATGCGCTGGACGCCTTTGGCTACGCCAGCATCACCGTGCGGCTGAGTGATGGCGGCCTGATTTGGCAGACCTCGCTAGCGCGCGAACTGCTGCTGCGTTACTGTGGCACAGAGGCGCCGCGCACGCCCGAGGCGGTGCTGGACTGGCTCAAGGAGCATGCCACCGACCTGCAGCCCCCGGTAGAGCCGCCGCCTCTGAGCATCGAGCAGGGTCCGAAGCGCCTGTGTTTTCGGCTGCACCAGCAAATCGGCGACTCGGAGGGTGGTGGCGACTGGTTGATCATCATGCGCGAGGTGTCCGACGAGACCGTGATCGAGGCCATGTCACTGAGCTTCAAGCTCACCCCTCGCGAGGCCGAGGTCTTGTACTGGGTGGTCAAGGGCAAGACCAACCGCGACATTGGTGAAATATTGGGTGCCAGTCCGATGACGGTCAAAAAGCACTTGGAGCGGGTCTACGTCAAACTCGGCGTGGAAACCCGCACCGCTGCCGCTGGCATGGCGATGCGGCGCATCCGCCAGCTGCACCCGCAGTTTGAGGGCTGAACCCGCGTGGGGCTGCGGCCCCTGCCGGTGCGCTCTGCCAAAATTAGGCTATGGCAGACCCCGACGACACCCCACCGGCGCCTTCACCTGTGCTTGCACCCCGCCAGCCCAGAAACCCCCTGCATGGCCTGACGCTGGAGGCTATCGTGACCGAACTGGCGGCGCATTACGACTGGCCAGGGCTGGCTGAACGTGTACCCGTGCGCTGCTTCACACACGACCCCAGTGTCGCTTCCAGCTTGAAATTTCTGCGCAAAACGCCTTGGGCGCGTGACAAGGTCGAGAGCTTGTACCTGTTCATGCTGCGGGAGCGCCGGCGTGGGGTCCAATAGCGCCATGACACCCGGCCAGGCGCTCATGCGCCAGCCGAGCGACGACCTGCCGCCGCATTACTGAGAGCCTGCACACCGGCCAGCCACTGTTTTGCGGGCGCAAGATCTGGGTTATGCCTTTCCGCAGCGCGGTCTGTTCCGCCAGTGGTGGTTCGAACTGCCACTCGCCACGGTGCTCGACTTGCCCGACTGATCGTCCGGCAAGCCGCCCACGCTGGCGATGCCCGTACGCCACCCGGCGTATTTCCCGATTGAGCGTGGCCGACAACCTGCGCAGGGGCTTGTCCTGCCGCAGAGCTGCTACGCCGATTCCAGCTGAGCTGTTCGACTTGTTTCCGGTGCTCAAGCAAATGTTGCTGGTGGCCATTTGATTGCAAGCCATATCGCTCATCAAACGGCAGGTGCACGGCGAGCCGATCTGCGCGCAGATTAGGCCGCCTGGCGCTGGGTAGGCTAGCCGCCTGGTGGCCAGTCTCGGCTCAAGCCAGGCCTACTGGCTCAAACATCCTCCGAATTGCCGATGCGAAGTTTCAAGCCACCCGCCTCGCGTGGCTGGTCGCTACCGGCTCGGCCGTTGGAAATTTCTCCAAAATTCAAGGTCAAAGACTTGAACTCTGCTTCGAGCTCAGGGCCATTGGTAATTTTGCTGGCGTAGCGTTTGAGCAGCAGGCCAGCAGTTTCGATCAGTTTGCTGTTCAAGGTAGCCCGACCCGCGCTCAACAGGCCTACAGTGGCGGTGGCTGGTTCACCTTGCATGGCTAATTTAATTGCGTCCCGAGAAATCTGGAACACCTGCGTGCTGATTTCACGCACCTTGGCGCTCAAGGGCGGGTGCTGCAGTGCGGCACCGGCAAGTAACTCCATGCGCGGTCGGTTGGTAACAAAGCGCAGGCTGATGGTCTTGCTGAGTTCTTCACCAAAGCTTACATCGGCCCTGCGCTTGGCCAGCTGCGCCGCCAAGGCCAAGCAGTTGCAGGCCATGTCAAATCCAAAGTCTCTTTGCTTGGCCAAGGCGCCCAGGCTTTTGAGTTGATCAAGTGCTTTGGCATTTTGTCCAGTGTGAATGTCCAGCAGAGCCTGGATCACGCTGGCCTGGCCTGTGAGCTTGTCACTCTTGGGCCTTTTTCCCATCAAGCGCTGGAAATCGTCCACGCAGTTTTGCAAACCCTTGCGGTCATTGCCTGCCAGGCGTGTAAAGGCCAGGGTCACCAAGCTCTGCGGATCGAACATCTTGGAGTCTTTGCCAATCAAGGCGGCGCGGCCCAGCAGCTTTTCAGCATCCGCAAGCCGGCCAACGCTGAACATGATGTTGGCCAAATTTTGCATGCGAGTGATCGAGTTTGGCGTCAGGTTGCAGGCCATCTGGTAGGTTTGCAGCGCCTCGCCGATATTGCCCAGCTCAAGCTGGGCCCGGCCCATGACATCATAGGCATCCCCATTGCTTGGGTCTTCGTTGATCAGGGCACTGAGCGCATCCACCGCATGGGTAAGTTGGCCAGAACCCACCAGCGCCCGTGCCACCCCGAGCTTGGCCCAAGGCAGTGTCTTGGCCTCGACAATGGCGGCGTAGAGTACGTTGGCCTTGTCATATTCGCCGATTCTGAGCATCAACTCGGCCCCAACCCGGGCGGCGGTCAGCCAAAACAGATCGCGACTGTCGTAGCGTTGCTGACACAGCTCAGCGGCACGCGAAAACTCTTCGTCTTCAATCGCCTGGAAGATGTCTGCCAGAGTAATTTTGCGCAAACGCGATTGAAACAGGCGCTCTTCCAACTGGCTGGCTTTGTGGGGTTTGAGCAGATATCCGTCAAGTGCTGATTCGGCCGCCTCGGCTACCTTGGTGTAGGTGGCCTCGCCTGTCACCATGATGAAGACCGTGGAGTAGGGAAGCAGGTTATTTCTGCGCAGGTCGTCTAGCATCTCCTGGCCTGTTGTCGCTTCATTTTGGAAATACATCTCGCACAAAACAAAGTCAAAGACCATGTTTTCGAGTAACTCTCGAGCATCGGAAAGCCGGGAGGCTTGCCGGACCGTACCAACGCCAAACTCGTTGAGTTGATTAACCAGCAGTGCCTTGGAATTCGGACTGCCGTCAATCACCAGCGCACTGGTCGCAGACAGATCTTGATTTTCAATGCCCATGGGGTCTCAATAGCGTCAAGCAAAGGCTCAAATTCAACTTAAACAGTGATTTTCCATGGGGCGCAACGGCGAGCTTACGCAGTGTTTGGCAGTAGATTTGCGGCCATTTCGACACCGGCCTGGTCGCCTCGCAAACCGCGTCGCAGTTTAACCTGCGCTCAGGTGGCCCAAATTCTGGGCTGGTCGCAGCCCAGTTGCCAGAGCACTTGGCGCCAGCCGGCCCAGAGCTGGCGTAACAGCTCGCCAACCGGCTCTACCAAGGGTGCGAGTGCCCGCACCACCAGTACTCTTTCGTTGGGGCTGGTGACGCCGGCCCTTGCCCGCAATGCATGGGTCTGCAGCAGGGTTTGGGCAAGCTCCAGTGCGGCGCTTCGGCGTTGGCGATCTATTGGGCTGCCGGTGACGAAAAACAGGGTGCCCAGGCAGGCGCAGCCCGCCAAGCCGGCCGGGCCCTGCATCAGGCGCTGGTCTGTAGCACGCATCTCGCCACGCTCGAGCCACACCCCCGGTGCCTCCAGGTGCTGCAAAAAACTTCCTCTCTCAAAGGCTTGCTGGGCGTGGGGCAGCCCCAGGGCTGTGATGTCCCAGCCCAGGACCTCGGAGCCCGGCGCCAGATCAAGCGTCAGTCGGTTCTCTGCCCGGCAGTCGTTGTGGCACAGGTTCTCTAGCGGCAGCCATTCCAGGCGTGCCTGATCTGACAGGCTGATTTGGGTACTTTGCACGGCACTGGGGCCCAGCGAGCGGTAAAACCGGGTGGCGCCCGGGGTGGTAATCAGGCCATGCGCGCCCGCGCCCACGCGGATATCGAGGTCCAGGGTGTCGCCGCCGACCAGGCCGCCAGGCGGGTGGATCAGCACGTTGTGACAGACTGCATCGCCCTCCGGGTAGAGGCTTTGCAAAATCCGCAGCGGGCCTTCATGCGTGTACCGCGCCACAGTGCGCTGCCGCTCAAGGCTGTAGTCGAGCCGCAGCTTGGCCTGCCAAGTCATCGCGGGCCCGTCCTGCGCTCAGGTGTTTTGGCTGCTGCGGTGGGCCCAGCCGGTGGTGTGCCGCTCGACTGCGCTGAACAACTCATACATCAGCATGGCCATGGCCCCAACCACCACGAGACCGGCAAACGCCAGGCCCATTTGCATTGCTGATCCAGCCGAGATCAGCAAATAGCCAATGCCTTCATTGGCCGCGGTCATCTCGGACACGGTGGTGCCAACAAAAGCCAGGGTGATCGCAACTTTCAGCGAGCCATAAAAATAGGGCATAGAGCGTGGCAGCCCAACCTTGATCAGGACGTCCCAGCGCTTGGCACCCAGCACCCGCAACACGTCTTCAAGCTCGGGCTCCAGGGTCGCCAGGCCGGTGGCGATATTCACCATGATCGGGAAAAAACTGATTAAAAAGGCAGTCAGAATTGCCGGCCCTGCGCCAATGCCAAACCAGACCACCAAAATGGGCACGAAGGCGGCCTTTGGCAGGGCATTGAAGGCGGTCATCAGGGGGTAAACAGCCGCATAGGCCAGCCTGGAGCTGCCAATGACGAAGCCCAGCAGCACACCCACCACAATCGCAATGCCAAAGCCCGCCATGGTCACCCAGTAGGTGCGCCAAGCATGGGCTCCGATGATTTCCTTGAACTCCCAGAATTGTTTCGCGATCCGCCAGGGGCTGGGGAAAATAAATTCTGAGACATTGAAGACGGTGCAGATCAACTGCCACAGGCCAAGCACGACGGTCAGCAAAATCCAGGGCGACCACCCTTCGAGTTGTTTTTTAGTCATGGGGCTGCCTTGCTGCTCGCGGGCTGCGCCGCATTGCTGCGCATAGCCCCAATATGGCCGCGCAGTTCATGCACGATGTCTGTGAACTCGCGGGTGTAGCTGATTTCCAGGTCGCGCGGGCGCGGCAAATCAATCTCCCGGCGCACCACAAAGCGGCCCGGGCTGCGGCTCATGACATACACCGTGTCGGCTAAAAAAACCGATTCGCGCAAATCATGGGTGACCAGAATCACATTGAACTTCTGCTCGGTCCAGAGGTCGCGCAGAATGCACCACAGCTCTTCGCGGGTGAACGCATCGAGCGCGCCAAAGGGCTCGTCTAGCAGCAGCATTTTGGGTTCATGAATCAGGGCGCGGCAGATGCTCGCACGCTGTTGCATCCCGCCTGACAACTCCCAGGGAAATTTGTCTTCGTAACCGGCCAGGCCAACTTTTTGCAGCAGCTTGCGGGCCCGCTCCTCATAGACAGCGCGCTGGCGTTTGAAGTTGCTGCGAAAAGGCTCCACAATTTCCAGCGGCAGCAGCACATTGTCCACGGTGCTCCGCCAAGGCAGCAGCGAGGGCGCTTGAAACGCCATGCCCGAGATCTTCAGTGGTCCCGTGACCGGCTGGCCGTCGATCAGGATGCGGCCTTCAGAGGGCATTTTCAGGCCGGTGGTCAGCTTCATGAAGGTCGATTTGCCACAACCCGAAGGTCCGACGATGGCGATGAACTCGCCGCGTCCGATCTTCAGGTCAATCGCCTCAACCGCAAAGTGCTTCTGTAGCCGCAACTCCTCGGTGTAGGCGAGCCAGACCCGTTCGAAGTCGACGAACCAGCCCGGGTTGTCGCTTGTCTGCATTATTTTTTCGGCAAGATGTTCAGCTCTGCCTTGGTGGGCAGAAAACTGCCGTTCCACACGGCTTCTGCATTCACCGGCGTCTTGGTGGCAAAAGCCTCAGACACCTGCGCGGCCATCAGTGTCAGCCGGGGGCCATTAACTTGTCCGAAGCCTTCAAGGTGCGCATTCGGGCTGTTGATGACGGTGTCTATGGCCAGCTTCAGGCGCCGGGTTTCGAGCTCGACATTGATGATGCCGTCTCGCGCCTTGACATCAGCAATCGCTGCGGCGGGGTTGGTGATCACGTCTTTGACACCTTTGGAGAAAGCCAGCAAGAAGGCTTTCACGGCGGCCGGGTTTTCTTTGAGGATTTTGGGTGTGGCAATGATGGCGTTGCCGTAGAGCTTGACACCAAATTCAGGGTAGGGCAGCACCACCACATCGGCTATGTTGACGCCGCGCGCCTCCAGGTTGAGCAGCGAGGTGAAGGTAAAGCCGGTGATGGCATCCACATCACCACGGGCCAGCATGGTTTCGCGTAGGGGGGGGTCCATGGCGGTCCATTGCACACCCGTGATGTTGTTGGCCTTGGCAAAAATCGGGAAGGCACGGCGTCCTGCGTCAAACACCGGCGCGCCCAGTTTCTTGCCGCTCAGGTCAGCCGGCGTTTTGATACCTGATTTTTTCAGGGCCATCACCGAGGCCGGTGTGTCGTTGTAAACCATCATCACCGCCACCGGCTTGTTCGGTGCATCGGGGTTGTTGGCATGAAACTCCATCAGCGCTGCCAGGTCTGCAAAACCCATGTCGTAGGCCCCTGAGGCAACGCGGGTTACTGCACCGCCAGAACCGCTGCCCGCATCCACCGTGACATCGAGCTTGGCGTCTTTGAAATAACCCTTGGCCACTGGGGTCAGAAACAGGGCGGCCGGGCCCTCAAAGCGCCAGTCGAGTTGAAATTTGATCGGCGTGGTCTGGGCCTGGGCCGAGCCAATGACTGCCAGGCTAAAGACGGCACCAGCTAATTTAAACAGGCTGCGTTTTTTCATTGAGATCTCCATGGTTAAAAAAATTGTAGGGTGGCTGCTGAATACTGACCAGCGTCCGCTCCTGAATTGGCAAGAAGGGTGCCAAGTATCACCGCACCGGCTGGCCGGTCTGCCCGGGTCCCTCAGCAGGGGGGTAGACCAGCAGGTCAGCCAGGCTGCGCGCAATGACCTTGGTGGCACGCCGCAGGTCAGCCAGGTCGAGTCGCTCATCGGCCTGCTTGGCACGAGACTCCAACACCGTGCGCGGTCCGGCGCCGTAGATCACACCAGGAATGCCGGCCTCACAAAACAGGCGTACATCGGTGTACAGCGGCGTTCCCAGGGCCGGGATGGGCTCGGCAAAAATAGCCTCGGCATGTCGCTGCAGTGCATCCACCAAAGGCTGGTTGCCGGGCATGGGTCGCATGGCGTTGGCCAGCAACAGACGCCGGACATCGACCACCACACCGGGTATTTGCGCTGCGGCCTCGGCGATGATGACACGCAGCATGGCTTCCACCTCGGCTGGCTTTTCTTCCGGAATCATGCGTCGGTCGAGTTTGAAGACCACGCGCCCAGGCACCACATTGGTGTTGGTCCCGCCTTCGATCTGGCCAACATTCAGGTAGGGGTGGCCAATGCCTTCCACTTGCGAGCTGATGTGTTGGTACAGATCATTCTGGGCATACAGCGCGCCGAGGATGCGAACCGCGGCTTGCAAGGCGTCAACACCCGAAGCAGGAATGGCGGCGTGCGCCATTCGACCGTTGACCGTAACCTCGAGTTGCAGGCAGCCATTGTGGGCCGTGATCACCTGGTAACTGAAGCCGGCGGCAATCATCAGGTCGGGTTTGATGATGTTGTGGCGCAGCAGCCAGGCCGGGCCGAGCTCGCCACCGAACTCTTCGTCGTAAGTGAACAGCAATTCCACGCTGCCCGTTTGGGGCCGGGCAACTGCCTCCAGCGCAAGCACAGCAAATGTGTAGGTGGAAAAATCTGATTTGCTCACCGCGGCCGCCCGGCCGTACAGCTTGCCGTCTTCGATCTCGCCACCATAGGGATCACGGCTCCAGCCTTCGCCCGGGGGCACCACGTCGCCATGGGCATTGAGCAGCAGGGTCCTGCCCGGGCCGTAATGTCGCCGCACCAACAGGTTGGTGATGCTTTGCAGGCCTGCGGCGCGCACCTCGGCATCAGGAACCGGGAATTTTTCGGCAGCCAGTCCCAGTCCCTCCAGCAGGCTTGCGGTCAGGTCGGCGTGCGGTGCATTGTTGCCCGGGGGGGTATCGCTGGGCATGCGCACCAAGGCCTGCAAGAAAGCCACTTGTTGGTCAAAGTGGGCGTCGACCCAGGCGTCGAGCTGTTCGTAGGGAGTCATCAGATGGGTTCGGGTTGGTACGGCCGCGCTGTATGCCAGCACGCTTTAGACAGGCTGCAGCTCGGCGGCTAACTGCGTGAGCAGCATCGAGAATGTTTCGATGGCCAGTTGCATGTCGCAGTTGGTGGTGGACTCTAGCGGGTTGTGGCTGATACCAGCATTCTCACCGCGCACAAACAGCATGGCCTGGGGCATCAACTCGTGCAGTTTCATGGCGTCATGGCCGGCGCCGCTGGGCATGCGGTGTATCGGCACGCCCAAGGTGTTGAGCGCCTGTTCCCAGCGTGCTTGCCAAGCTGGTGCGCTGGGAGCGGCACTGGCGCGCATGGTCTCCTCCAGACTGAGGCGAACCTGGCGACGCTCGCAGATGCGGCGCAACTCGGCGAGTATGTCGTCCACCAGCGCATCGCGCTGGGCATTGGCAGGTGCGCGCATGTCAAGCGTGAATTGGCAGCGCCCCGGCACCACATTGGTGGAGCCGTTGGGCACCAGCAGTTGGCCTACCGTGGCCACCGAATCGGCATCACGCTGGGCGCGTTGCTCGGCGTACAGGATCAGCTCGGCAGCTGCCGCAGCGGCGTCGCTGCGCCGGCTCATGGGGGTGGTACCGGCATGGCAGGCGGTGCCAGTGATCTCGCAGCTGTAGCGAACGCTGCCATTGATGGAGGTGACAACGCCCAGCGGCAGGTTGAGCTCATTGAGCACTGGGCCCTGCTCGATGTGCACCTCGATGAAGCCCAGGTAGTCCTTGGCCTGCCGGTGCAGGCTGCCGATATCCTGCGGGTTCAAGCCCGCCTGCACCATGGCGGTGCGCATGCTGATGCCCTGGGCATCGGTTTGCTCAAGCCAGCGGTCATCAAACTGGCCAACCAGTGCACCCGAGCCTAAAAAAGTAGCCTTGTAGCGTTGGCCTTCCTCTTCGGCAAAAGCGACCAGCTCCAGGTCAAAGGGCAGGCGCTGCTGGCTTTGGTGCAGGTGGCGCACGCAGGCCATGGGCACAAAAATACCTAAGCGGCCGTCGTATTTGCCGCCATTGCGAACACTGTCGAAATGCGAGCCGGTCATCAAGGTGGGCGCGCCCGGCCGGCTGGCGCGGTAGCGCCCCACGACATTGCCCACTGCATCGGTGCTGACCGTGTCAAAGCCGCAAGCCAGCATGCGCTCTCGCAGGCTGGCTGCACAGGCCTGGTGGGCCTCGGTGAGGTAAGTCACCGTCAACTGGCCTTTTTCGTGGTAGCCCGGGTCGCTGAACTCAGCCAAGGCCTCATGCCAGTCCCAAACCTCGTTGCCAAGCGCCGGGACTATGCCAAATTTGTCATCCAGGCGGATTTCAGCAATCCTGTGAATGTTGCGCAGGCACTCGCAGAGCTCGGTGTTCACCGGGTTGTGCAGGCGCCGCTCAAAGGTGGCGATGATTTGTTGGCGGCTCAGGCCATCGCCGCGGGGCCCACGCGCCGCAACGATGAACGGATGCCCGAAGCGCTCGTTGTAGGCGCTGTTGAGTTGCTGCAGTCGGTCAAACTCTTGTGGGCTGCATTCGCTCAGCCCAGCGCGGCTTTGCTCACCAGTCGACTCGGCGGTCAGGGTTTGGCTCACCATCGCCCGCCCGGCCAGCTCGGGATGAGCTCGCACCAATGCGAGTTGGGCTTCACGGCTGGCAGCCGTCACCACCTGTGCCATGGCATGCTTGAACTGCGCCAAAGACACAAAAGGCCGTTGTTGCAGGGCCTGCTCGGCAATCCATGGCGAGTGTTCGTACAGCCCACCAAGCTGCTGCAGCAGCCAAGCGCTCGGCGCGGTGTTGAGTTGGTCTAGGCTCAGTGCCATGCTCGGCTGCTCACAGTGAATAGGGGTGGGCGCTACGCCAGTGGCGAGCAATGTCAATGCGGCGGCAGACCCAGACTCGGTCCTGCTGGGCGATGTAGTCTAGGAATCGTTGTAGCGCGGCGATACGGCCAGGGCGGCCGAGCAGGCGGCAGTGCAGCCCCACACTCATCATGGCCGGGCGCTCAAGACCCTCGGCATACAGCACATCAAAGCTGTCTTTGAGGTACTGGAAAAACGGGTCGGCGTGCGAGTAACCCTGGGGCAGGGCAAAGCGCATGTCATTGCAGTCCAGGGTGTAGGGCACGATGAGTTGCGGCACCACGTCGCCATTGCTTTTGCGCACCTTCATCCAGAACGGCAGGTCGTCTCCGTAGTAGTCGCTGTCGTACTCAAAGCCGCCATAGTCGGCCACCAGACGGCGTGTGTTGGGGCTGTCTCGGCCGGTGTACCAGCCCAGAGGACGTTCGCCGCAAAGCTCGGTCAGTATGTCCATGCCGCGTGCCATGTGCTCGCGCTCGGTGGCCTCGTCGAGGTTCTGGTAATGGATCCAGCGCCAGCCGTGGCAGGCAATCTCGTGGCCGAGTTGCTGGAGCGCCCGTACCAACTCGGGGTTGCGCTGCAGTGCCATGCTGACGGCAAACACGGTCAGCGGCAGTTGGCGTTTTTCAAATTCCCGAAGAATGCGCCACACACCGACACGGGAGCCGTATTCATAAATGCCTTCCATGCTGATATGGCGCGCCGGGTAGCTTGGCGGATTGAACATCTCGGACAAAAACTGCTCGGATCCGGCATCGCCGTGCAGCACACTGTTTTCGCCACCCTCTTCATAGTTCAGCACGAATTGCACCGCCACCCGGGCTTGGCCGGGCCATTGAGCGTGCGGCGGCTCGGCGCCATAGCCCAGCAGGTCACGCGGGTAGGGCAGGGTGCTGTCGTAGTGGTGCATCGCGAGATGATAACCACGCCCAAATGGTATAAACAATTTCGCCGCGCCCGGCCCGGGTGTGCTGCGCCAACCTTCATCAGGAGCCGCAATGGGCTTGAGCACACATGTTTTGGACACCATGCACGGCACGCCTGCGGCTGGTATGCGGGTCAGTCTGTACACCACCGAGGGCGAAGCGGCCAAGCTGGTCAAGCAATTTGTGCTCAACCAAGACGGGCGCAACCCGGACGGCCTGCTGTTTGACCATCAAGAACTCAAGCAGGGCACTTACCGCCTCTTGTTTGAGGTGGCGGCCTACTTCGCGGCCCGCGGCTTGCTGCTACCGCAGCCCAATTTTCTTGACCGGGTGAGCCTTGATTTCGGGGTGGCCCAGCCACAGCAGCACTACCATGTTCCGCTGTTGGTCAGCCCCTGGAGCTATTCCACCTACCGCGGCTCTTGATGCGGTTTTGCAGGCCAGTGGCGCTGCGCTACAACTGCCCCTTGGTGAGGGTGTCGAGCTGGAAGCGCCCACTTTTGTGCCACAGCCAGGTTTCGGTGTAAGTGACCGAGCCCAGGGCGAGCGGCCGCGGGAAGGGCGCTGCCCGGCGAATCGTGTCCTCGATTTCAGCCACCACTTCAGGCGCGTGGGTGGGTACGCGCATCCAATTGATTTGGGTGATCTCACCCATGGCGCCGACATCGACTTGCAGCACACCGATGGCGTACAGCAGGGGTGGCAACTGGCCAGCATAAATTCGGTGTGCGTTTTGCCCATAGAGGTGGGCCGCTGCAGCCCGCCGGTAATCCCGCTCGGTCTGG
>Ga0208960_1001225_pt1 | contig 13851 bp, 10 predicted proteins | sample GreLakmeON33MSRF_FD_187703 | JGI IMG/M metagenome (GOLD analysis project Ga0208960, IMG submission 187703) | Freshwater lentic microbial communities from great Laurentian Lakes, MI, USA - Great Lakes metaG ON33MSRF (SPAdes) | ecosystem: Environmental > Aquatic > Freshwater > Lake | place: Great...
ACCTTACTTTGAAAATCGCCTGTTAAAGTACTTCTTATTTTGCCTAAATTATCAATTAAATCTTGAGTAGAATCGGGAAGTGCTTCCTCCATGTATTCGCGAATTCTTTTCGATAATGTTGGCGATTTACCATTGGTAGAAATTCCGATTTTCAAATCACCTTTCGTTACCACCGAACCTAAATAGAAATCACATAAGTCGGGAGTATCGGCAACGTTTACCAAAATGTTTTTCGTTTTGGCGATGGCTCTAATTTTAGCGCTTTCTGCTTTGTTATTGATGGCGATAAACAAAATATTTATTCCTTCTAAATCCTCTTCACTAAACGCTTTTTGAGTTGTGGGAATGTTGTGTTCAGCTGCGTAAGCTTTTGTTTCTTCAAAAATATCGCTCGCCACCATTTTTACATTGGCTTTTGGTGAATTCTTAATTAATGAAGTGAGTTTTTCTAAGCCAACATTTCCACCACCAACTACAAGAATGTTGAGTCTTTCTGGCAAGAGAAAGATTGGGTAGAGGGGGTTGCTATTTGAAGGATTGTTGGTCATTTTGTTTTTTCTTTTTCCCATTCGTAAAGTCCTCCGGGGTTCAAAACACCACCCTTCATGCAGCGTTCAATAAACTCACTTAAATTATTTGTGAGTTCAACTCCTGAAAGATGTGAGATTCTGTAAGAACTATTTGTATATTTTAAAATCCATATATCACTATATATCATGAACTCCGCAAAAGTTATTTCCACATTAGTGTTATTATTTTCAGTTATCTCTAACTCCTTAATTGGAACAATTCGAAGCATGAATTCATCATTAAAATCGAATCCATTAAAGTTTTGATAAAATATTTTAAAATCTTGAGGAAGTGGTATTTTCAAAACATTTTCAAATTCAAGAATTTTTGCTGTGTTTGCAAAATAATCTGATTTATTGACTTGCCTTTTTGTTTTAAGAAGGGAAATTATTTCTTCCAGGTTTTTCATTGCTTATTTAAGCATTTCTGAATTCTCTCTCAATAATCCTCTCCACCATCGCAGGATGCACATTCACAACTTCGCCAATCAAAATCAAAGCGGGAGTAGTAATTTGTTTATCGTTCACCATAGCTTCAATATTATCTAAAGTACCAATGGCAGTTTTTTCATTTTTGGTTGTGCCGGCGTGAATCACAGCGATAGGAGTATCTGCACCTCTAAACTCAGCGAAAGGTTTAATGATTTCGGCTAGTTTACCTAAGCCCATCAACACCACAACAGTTGCTGTAGATTGAGCTGCTAAGTGAATGTCTTTAGATATTTCACCATCTTTAGTAGTTCCTGTTACTACCCAAAAACTTTCAGAATATCCGCGAGCGGTAACCGGAATTTTTTGCAATTCGGGAACAGCGATAGAACTTGAAATACCTGGAACAACAGAGCTATCAATGCCGAAAGCGGCAGCGTAAGCAATTTCTTCGTGACCGCGTCCGAAAACAAAAGGATCACCTCCTTTAAGTCGAACTACATGTCCGTAATTAAATGCGTACTCAACTATTAACTCGTTAATTTCTTCTTGTTTCAAACTGTGTTTACCGGCACGCTTGCCTACAAAAACCTTTTGACTTTTTGCAGGGGCGTAATCCAATAAATCTTTGTTTACTAATGCGTCATACAATACCACATCGGCAGTAGAAAGTGCTTTCACTCCTTTAAGAGTAAATAGTTCGGGGTCGCCCGGACCAGCACCTACTAATGTTAGATATGGTTTTTTCATGTTTTTTTATCGTTCAATGTTTAATGTTCAAAGTTCAATGTTAGCATTGTGTTTTTATGAGTCAGCTAACTTTGAACATTAAACTTTGAACATTGAACTATTTTTTAATTCGCTTCCGCCAATTGTTTTTCTCTTAAATCAACCAATCCTTTAAAGAATTTATTGGCATCAACTAAATAAGCTGAAGCAAACTCTTTGCTAGGTTCATTTTTATTGATGGTCAATATCAATTCTTTAACGCTTGGGTAAAGAGTGAATTTACCGCTTTCAACAAATTCCTTTTCGAAATCGTTGATTACACCATGTTGTGTGTTCGTTTGTTTTCCAACGCTAGTTAACATTGCTTTAGAAGCATTAACCATAGAACTATAAGAATGGTAGATAGAATCGGCAAATTTACCATTCTCTAAAGTGATTTTAGAATTCTCTAATTTCTCTTCAACATCGGCAAACAAAGTAGAAATCATGTCGATTACCACTCCGGCACATTCACCCACACCAATTGCTTTTACATATTGTTCAACATGTCCCCAATCCAAGAAATCTTCATCAACTACATTTGTTGTATCACCTAAGTGTTTCAACAAAGCATAGAAATATTTTTCGCCTTGACGACGGAAATATGCCCAGTAGTATTCGCCTTCGGTTTGGTTGGCAGAATAATCATCTAACAACAATCTTAAAGCATCTAATACTCTTCTAGAAGGAATCTTAATCACTTTTTCAGATAAAGCACCTTCACCATTTCCAATGGTACCACCGCCCAAAAGAACTTGCAATGCGGGCATTACTTTTCCTTTCACGTTGATTGAACTACCGTGGAAACCAATACCAGCTAACGCGTGTTGTCCGCAAGAGTTCATACATCCACTAATCTTAATAGATAAGTTGTGGTTGAAAACCAACTCGGGATATTCAGCTTCAATCATTTTTTCAATCACTTCTGCAGTGTGCACTGAATCGGAGATACCGAGGTTACAAGTATCTGTACCCGGACAAGCAGTTACATCGGCAGGAGTGTTGAAGCCTGGCTTAGCCATGCCTAATTTTGTTAATTCTTGGAACCAGAAAGCCAAAGCTTCTTTGCGAACATATTTCAACATTAAGCCTTGGTTGACAGTGATACGAATATCATCGGCAGCGAAATCTTTAACCAAAGCAGCTAAAGCACGCGCTTCTTTTAAGTAGAAATCTCCGTTGGTTAATTTAACCCAAACACCGTAAAAGCCTTTTTGTTTTTGTTCGAACACGTTTGATTTAAACCATCTGTCGTATTCGTTTTGATTGACAGCCTCAACTGCAGGAAGTTCTTTAGCAACAGGCGCTTCAGTTTCTTTGTATTGAGATAAATCAATAGGATAGGTTTTGTGTTGAATAGAGCTCCATTCTTCTTCTACCAATTTGGTAAATACCTCTAAACCTAAATCGTGCACCAAAAATTTGATACGCGCTTTGTGACGTTTAGAACGCTCGCCATGACGATCGAATACTCTTAACACCGCCTCAGTATAAGGCATAATTTTATCTTCTTCTAAAAACTCATAAGCAACATGTGCGTGGAAAGATTGAGCACCTAAACCACCCGCCAACATTACTTTAAAGCCACGTTTACCATCTTTAATTTTTGGCAAGAAACCTAAATCGTGAATGTATGAGAAAGCCTCATCAGCATCGGTAGATGAGAAAGATATTTTGAATTTTCTTCCCATTTCTTGGCATATAGGGTAACGCAAGAAATACTCAAACATAGCTTGAGCGTAAGGAGCAATGTCGAAAACTTCATTAGGGTTGATACCCGCATCTGGCGAACCAGTAATGTTTCTTACCGTGTTACCACAAGCCTCACGCAAAGTGATGTTAGATTTCTCTAAGTCGGCCCACAATTGTGGTGTTCTATCTAAACTTACGTAGTGAATTTGAATATCCTGACGAGTAGTAGTATGCAATCTGCCAATAGAATATTCCTCAGATACATCACAAATTCTAAGCAATTGCTCAGAAGTCATTTTACCATAAGGAATTTTAATACGAATCATTTGAACACCCGGCTGGCGCTGACCATAAACACCGCGCGCTAAACGCAACGAACGAAATTTCTCTTCATCTATTTCGCCTAATTTGAACTTAGCGATTTTTCTTTCTAAGTCGATAATATCTTGCTGAACTACCGGGTTTTCTACTTCAGTTCTGAAACTTTGCATATTATAAAGTATTTTTTTAATGAATTAAGCGAAAATACAATAACATTTTGGCTTTTCTAAGGAAGAGAGTAGCTTTTGATTTATTTTTTAGATTCTAACAGGTGTTTGTGGAGAAAATTAGTGGTGTAATTTCAGACTTCCGGTTGATCGTGCTGTAATTTCAAATTTAGCGAAGCGAACTTAGCAGAAGATTATGTGAGCTAACGCAAGTCTCTACACCAACTCACACTTCATCACACCATCCCTATCTACTTCTGTTAGCTTCACTTTCACAATCTGATTCGCCAGCGCTTCATCGTACACCGTTTTCACCTTTACATAATTCTCTGTAAAGCCGCACATTGCATCTCCATCGCGCTCCGTTTCGAATAAAACAGTTGCGTCTTTTCCAATGTTTTGTTCGTAAAAAGCGCGTCGTTTTTTATCGGAAAGAATATGCAGCATTTTACTTCTTTTCGCGCGGTCTTGTGCGCTTACCACTCCGCCTAATTCTATGGCGTGGGTATTGTCGCGTTCGCTGTAGGTGAACACGTGTAAATAAGAAACCTCGAGTTCATTAATGAAGTTGTACGTTTCCATGAATAATTCTTCTGTTTCGCCTGGAAAACCTACGATAACATCAACACCAATGCAGCAATGCGGCATGATGCTTTTTATTTTTTCTACTCTGTCGCTGTATACATCGCGTTTGTATCGTCGGCGCATTGCTTTTAATATTTCGGGCGAACCCGATTGTAAGGGAACATGAAAATGTGGGACAAATCTTTTTGATGCACTAACAAAATCAATGATTTCGCTGGTTAGTAAGTTGGGTTCGATGGAAGAAATTCTAATTCTATCTATGCCTTCTAAAGTATCTAATTCTTTTACCAAGTCGCCGAAAGTTTCGTCGTTTTGTGTTCCAAAATCACCGATGTTTACGCCTGTTAGTACCACTTCACGCGCATCGCTTTGCGCTACTTCATGGGCTACTTTCATGGTTTCGGCAATGGTGTTGCTTCTGCTTTTTCCGCGCGCTAAAGGTATGGTGCAAAAAGAGCAAGAGTAATCGCAACCATCTTGTACTTTTAAGAAAGTCCGCGTGCGGTCGCCATAAGAATATGAAGGATGAAAAATATTGACGTGTTGAATCTCTCCATCGAAAATTTTAGCGCCTTCTTCTGTATCTATTTTTTCAACGTGTTCTAAAATATTGAATTTTTCATTGGCGCCTAAAACCAAGCTAACACCTTCTATTGCTGCGATTTCTTGTGGTTTAAGTTGGGCGTAGCAGCCAATAATAGCCACAAAGGCAGCAGGATTTTGTTTGCGTGCTTTCCTTACAATTTGTTTGCACTTTTTATCAGCATTGTCGGTTACCGAACAGGTGTTGATAATGTATATATCGGCATGCTCATCGAAGTCGACTTTTGCATAGCCTCCTTTTTCAAAGCCTCGAGCGATAGTAGAGGTCTCTGAGAAATTGAGCTTGCAGCCAAGTGTATAAAACGCTACTTTTTTGTATTGATTCATTGCGCGGCAAAGATAGTTTATTTTTTCTTCCGTAGGGGCGAGCTGCGCTCGCCCTCAGCAAATGTGATAAAGAGCGGGCGTCCGTCGGTTGACGGACGCCCCTACGGAAGAAACAGTGAATAACCTGTTAACATTTTTTCATTTCGCGAATCACTATTCTCTAGTGGCTTTTCCCTATTTATTGGTATTTTAGCGCTCATGAGCGATATCATAAAATTATTGCCCGATTCGGTAGCCAATCAAATTGCGGCGGGAGAGGTAGTGCAGCGTCCGGCTTCGGTGGTAAAAGAGTTGTTGGAAAATGCCATTGATAGCGGTGCAACGAGCATTCAATTGATTGTTAAAGATTCGGGTAAAGCACTAATTCAAGTTATCGATAACGGCAAAGGCATGAGCGATACCGATGCGCGAATGAGCTTTGAGCGTCACGCTACATCGAAAATAAAATCGGCCGATGATCTTTTTTGCATTCTCACCAAAGGTTTTCGCGGTGAGGCACTGGCATCAATCGCAGCCATTGCGCATGTTGATTTAAAAACAAAACAAGAAGGACAAGAATTAGGAACCCACCTTAGAATTGAAGGAAGTAAATTCATTGATCAGTTTCCTTGTGCTACATCAGAAGGATCAAGCATGAGCGTGAAGAATTTATTTTACAATGTGCCAGCCCGAAGAAAATTCCTTAAAACAGATTCAGTAGAAACCAAACATATTATTGATGAGTTTCAGCGTGTAGCTTTAATTCATCCTGCCATTGCCTTTTCGTATTACAACAACGACGATGAAATGTATCACTTGGAAAGAGGAACATTTCGTCAGCGTATTGTGGCTATGATGGGTGCATCGTACAATCAGCGATTGGTGCCAGTTGCAGAAGATACCAACACCATTGTGAAAGTGAGCGGATTTATTGGTAAACCCGAGTTTGCAAAGAAAACACGTGGTGAGCAGTTCTTTTTTGTGAATGGTAGATATATTAAAAACAATTATCTCGGACACGCAGTTTCTGCTGCTTTTGATGAGTTGTTGGGACGTGATGCTTTCCCTTCTTATTTCATTCATTTAGAAGTTGACCCAGCGAGCATAGATATCAATATTCACCCAACAAAAACAGAAATTAAATTTGAAGATGAACGTTCTGTTTATGCTATTATGCGTGCTGCGGTGAAAATGGCTTTAAGTAAATACAGTGTTGCACCGTCGTTAGATTTTGAAAGAGAGACATTGTTTGACAATGCGCCCGAACCTAAAATGGGCGATATTTTAATTGCCCCACAAATCAAGGTAGATCACAATTACAATCCTTTTAAAGAAAGAACAGAATATCAGCACCGTGAAGTGAAACAGCAGTGGGAAGAGTTGTATAAAGTGGACATGCCGCAAAAGGTAGAGCAGGAGAGAGCTGTGTTTGAGGATAAGAAAGAAGAAGTATCTTTCATGCATCAGTTTAGAAATAAATATATTCTTACATCTTTTGGTGAAGGCTTGCTGATTATCGATCAGCATCGTGCGCACAAAAGAATTTTGTTTGAATATTTTTTCGATTTGCTGGAGAACAATCAAGGTGCATCGCAACAAATTTTATTTCCTGAGTCGATAGAAATGAATCCATCTGATTTTGCTTTGATGCAAGATTTAGAAGAGGATTTCAAGAATATTGGCTTCGATATCACTCCCTTTGGAAAAAGCACTTATGTGGTGAATGGTTTGCCTGCCGATATTAAAGATGCGAATCCGAAAAATTTGTTGGAAGGTTTATTAGAAGAGTTCAAAGAAAACCAATCGAATAAGTTAGATAGAAGAGAAAATTTAGCGAAATCGTTGGCGAATCAAACGGCGCTAAAATCCGGACAAAAACTACAAAAAGAAGAAATGCAAATGTTGGTGAGCGAGTTGTTTATGTGCGAAAAACCTACCGTTGACCCTAGTGGCAATAAGGTGTTGTGGAATATTGATCATGATGAATTAATGGATAATTTCGAATAAGATGTTTAATAGATATATACCCCCAATAACGAAGAATTTGCTTATCATCAACGCTTTGATGTACGTGCTCACTTTCTTCATTTTAAAAGATAAAGATTTGACTGAAATGTTGGGTTTGCATTATTTTGGCTTCAGCACTTTTAAACCTTTTCAATTGTTTTCTTATATGTTTATGCACGGAAACTTCATGCATATTCTCTTCAATATGATAGGGGTGTATATGTTTGGCAGTGCGTTAGAACAAAGGTTGGGGCCGCAAAAGTTTTTACTCTTGTATTTGGTTGCTGGTATTGGTGCTGGCTTGATGCAGTTGGGTGTTTATCATTATGAAATTAAAGAATTTTTAGATGCCTATCCAATCGCCGAAGTGCAGCAACATCTAGATGTAGTTACTGTGGGTGCTTCGGGTTCCTTATTTGGTTTATTGGCAGGTTTTGCCATGCTATTTCCAAATACAGAAATGATGATGATGTTCTTGCCCATTCCTATCAAAGCAAAATATTTCGTTTTGATTTATGCCGCCATTGAATTATTTTCAGGGTTTTCAAAGATTGACGGCGACAACGTAGCGCATTTCGCACATATTGGAGGAGCGCTCTTTGGTTTCTCATTGATTAAATATTGGAAAAAAACAACTATTTTGTAGTTATGTCGGCGATTATTAATGATATAAAAAACAACTTTAAAAAGAGCAACATAGTTATTCGATTAATCTATGTAAATGTTGCTGTTTTTATTTCGCTTTTGTTGGTGCGTATTATCGCACGATTGTTTTTGTTTGAATCGATATTAGTGGTGCAAGATTTATTCATGATGCCTACCTCTTTTGGTTCTTTTATAATTCAGCCATGGTCGATAATTACGCATATGTTCACCCAAGTGGAGGTGATGCATATTCTATTTAATATGCTAATGCTATATTTTATGGGCCAAATGTTTGCTCAGTTTTTTGGAGAGAAAAAAGTATTGGCGGTTTATTTATTGGGAGGCTTTGCTGGCGGATTAATGTTGTTGCTGGCCACTGCCTTTTTACCTGCTTTTAAAGATGTTAATAGTATTGCTTTAGGAGCATCGGCGGCAGTTATGGCGATAACTATTGCGGTGTGCGCTTATTCCCCCAAAACCAAAGTACATTTGTTTGGTGTTTTGCCTTTGGAATTAAGGTATTTTGGATTGATAATATTAATGCTTGATTTGCTTTCTATTGGTTCGGGGGGAGATAATTTGGGCGGACATTTAGCGCACATTGGAGGCGCATTATTTGGATTTTATTTTGCAACGCAGTACTTGAAAGGAAAATATATCACGAAAGGGTTCACCAAGTTTTTAGATTCTTTCTTCAACCTCTTCAAAAAGCAATCAAACCTTTACGTCTCCCATTCTAAAGTGCGCCAAATAGATGATTACGAATACAACTACACCAAAAAAACGATACAAGAAAAGGTTGATGAAATATTGGATAAAATAAGTCGTTCGGGCTACGATAGTTTAACCAAAGAAGAAAAAGATATCTTGCATAAGTCAAGCAAAATGTAATGAATTTATTACTTAAAAATAAAGAGGCCTTAACACTATCGTATAATGTTTAAACTGATTCTTAAAATAACGTTTTTCATTGTCAACATTGTTGCGGCAATTCCTATGGTGTTAACGCTGATGGCGTCATCTGTTTCGCCAGCTGATTCATGGATGATTGCTGCAAGTGGACTTCTTTTTCCTTTGATGGTGGTGGTGAATTTTGTTTTTGTGATAGTTTGGTTGTTGGCTAAAAGTTATTTGGTGTTGTTGTCGGCATCTCTTTTAATCATCAGTATTCCTACCATTTCGCACACCATTCAAATAGATTTTGGTGGAGAAAAGAATAAGAAAGGATTGCGTGTAATGACGTTTAATGTGCGTGGTTCAGATTATTATTCCTATATCGCCAAACAAGGTGTAATTAGAGATAGTATTTGCAATTTGGTAGATGTTGAAGATGTAGATATTTTATGCACGCAGGAGTTTTTTAGTAGTGAGAAAAAAAACTTCGATGTTCTGTCTCAACTCATGAACAGCAAAAAGAAAAAGTACAGTTATGTTAATGAAATGGGCGAATGGTACAATGATACGCGTTGGGGCTTAGTTACATTTTCTGTTTATCCTATAGTGGAAAAAAAATCGTTTTATTTCGACCCTCAGTATCCCTTTGCTACTTATTGCGATATAAAAATAAACAACGATACCATTAGAGTATTCAATGTGCACTTGCGTTCATTTCGTTTTAGTCATGAGGAAAGAAAAGTGTTTGATATTGTGATAGATAGCAACGATATGCCTTCTAAGGTGCAGTCGATGAATATTCTTAAGCGTTTTGAAGTGGCTTATACGGAAAAGGCTCGAGAGATTGATACCATAGCAAAAGTGATTAAAATGTCTCCTTATAGAGTAGTGTTGTGTGGCGATTTAAACGACCCAGCATCGTCTTATGCGTACCATGAACTAAGCGAAAAACTCAATGATGCTTTTGTGGAAAGTGGTTCGGGCTATGGCAAAACATTCAATGGTAAATTACCTCTTCTTAGAATAGATTATATTTTACACGACGAAAAGATTACATCTTTCAATTACAAAACCATTCAAAGAAATTTATCCGACCATTATCCGGTGGTAGTGGATATGGAGATAATCAAGTAATTTTTTTCTTCATGGCGCGGGTTTCCAAACCCGTGACTCCTTTACTCTGGCAATTTTATTGCCTCTTATTGTAAATCATTTTTAACTGTTAAACGACAATGCAATTGTCGGAGTAGATAAGTCACGGGTCGGGAGACCCGCGCCATGCACTGTGTTAATTTAATTAAATGTATGTACAACTATTTTGCAAACAAATAAATTTACTATACATTCGTCACAACAATTAAAAAATATTGAATTATATGAAAATGAAATTTCTCTCAGCGGTAGCCTTAGCAGCTACATTATTAACTTCTTGTGGCGAAGCTGCAACAACAGAAGTAGGCACAGCAGTAAACGATAGCACAGCAGCTGTTTACAATGTGGATGTTGCAAGTTCAAAAGTAAATTGGAAAGGTGAAGTAGCTGGTGTTTACGGACACAATGGTTATGTAAACTTTAAAAGTGGTTCACTGCAAGTAAGCGATAGCGGTTTGGTGGGTGGCGAATTCGTGGTAGATTTATCGAATATCGTTCCTTTAGATTCGGCTGCTTACACAGCAGAAAAAGGACACGGTATTGCAGATTTACAAGGTCACTTATCTAAAGCCGATTTCTTCCAAACAGATTCTTTCCCAACAGCAACTTTTGTAATTAATAAAGTAGAAGGAAATACTGTGAAAGGTAATTTAACTGTAAAAGGAAAAACCAACGAAGAGACTTTAAATATCGAATCTTTTGAAAATAAAGATGGTGTTGCAATGGCTTCTGGTAAATTGGTTTTCAACAGACAGAAATATGGCGTTGCTTGGGTTCATTACATGAAAGACATGATTCTTTCTAATGACATTCAATTAACCATTTCATTGGTAGCCAAAAAATAGTTTTCCGTTTTAAAAGTTAAACAATAAAAATCCCCGCCCGTCAGCTGACGGGCGGGGATTTTTTTTCACTTTCTTACTTTCATTTTGAGCTTGTTTTCTCTATCGAGAATATTTTTAAGCGTGGCCATTTTTAGCAATTGAACGGTTTCGTTGCGCACATCCAAAAAAGTGTCTCTAATGCCACATGTTTCTTCGTCTTTACATTCGTCGCAACGCTCGTAGAATTTGTAGGATACGCAGGGTAAAAGGGCAATCGGACCCTCTAGCAATCTCATCACATCAGCTATATTGATTTCGAAAGTAGGCTTAAGTAAGTAATATCCTCCACCTTTTCCTTTTTTACTGGCTAAAATTCCTGCCTTTTTTAAATCTAGTAAAATCGCTTCTAAAAACTTTTGCGGAATACTTTCTGCGGTGGCAATTTCACTGATTAAAATCGGACCTTCATCTACCTTTTTTGCCAAGTAAACTAAGGCATTAATAGCGTATTTTGTTTTCTTAGAAATCATGTGCAGCAAATATAAAATTAATTACTTAAATCCCTCAGTATAAGATAAAACCCTTAATTAGATGAACGAGGATAAATTAGCGTTGAACTTTAATTTTGATTATACGAATCAAAATTCTATTTTAGACATTTATAATAAACTACATTTTATGAATAAATTTTTAGCGATGGGGATCGCTTCGAGAACTTTACTGTTTTTTTCTTTCGTGCTTTTTAGTGCAGTTTCTTTCTCACAAAAAGAGTATTACAATTGGTCGTTTGGTGAAGGGGTTGGTATTTCGTTTTTAACTACACCTGCTGCATTGTACACGCACAACATTGGCGCAGGTGGTGCTACAGCGCAAGTTTATGAAGCAATGGCTTCAATTTCTGACGGTGCTGGAAATTTACGCTTCTCATGCAACGGTTTATCTGTTTGGCAGGCGAACGGAACAATCATGTCGGGTGGAAATAACACCATAAAAGGTTCTAATGATGGTGGTGGTGTTAGTTCTGCACAAGGGATTTTGGTGGTTGGAGCTCCAAAAAACAAAGACTTGTATTATATTTTCACCAATGATGCTGGTAACGTTATTGGAACAAATCCTTTGGGTTTCAATTATTGCACAGTAGATATGACTGCAAATGGTGGTTTGGGCCAAGTTTCTGCCACTACTCGTTTGCAAACAGCAGCTAGCACAAATTACAATACTACAGAAATGTGTGCTGTAGTTCCTGCTACTAACGGTTGTGATATTTGGGTACTAACCCGTCAAGCCCAAAGCAATAAAATATTAGCATATACTATTACTCCTGCAGGAATTAATCCGGTTCCCGTAGAATCTGATTTTAGCGGAAATGCTGCTAGAATAGGCTTGGGGAATGATGTTGCGTATAGTAATAACGATGAAGGTAGAGGTTCTCTTACTTTTTCCAATTCAGGAGATAAGTTTGTGATTGTGCACCATGATCAATCTTGGCCTTATTATGACGCGATTCAGTTGTTTGATTTTAATAAAGTTACTGGCGCCGCTACCTATTCATGTGAAATTGGTGCGCAAGGATGGAACTCTGCAGTTGTGGGTTACGATGCCGTTTGGAGTCCAGATGATTCTAAGATATATGTGACCTTTGGAAGTATCTGGGACATATACCAATATGATGTTACTTCGTGGGGCAACAGGGCTGCAATTATTGCAACACAATCTGTAGTGCCGGGCACATCTATTGGTGGTGGGCCTATACCAACCGGACAAATGTTAATTGGTCCCGATGGTGTGTTGTATCGATCAAGAAAAGATATTGCTTATCTAGCAACAATTAGTGGAAATTTGAATGGTCCGGTTGCAGGTTTAACTTACAATCCTACTGCCTATAATTTAGGTACTTTTTGTGCTGCCTGTATTTCAGATGCAGCCTTGCCTAATATGTCGCCAATTTTAGTATTCAATGCCACTATTGATACAACTGGAATCAATCCTCTTTGTAATAATAAAGCGCCTTTCAATTTAACTGCTACACCATCTGGTGGTACTTGGTCGGCTAGCTGTGGTGCTTGTATCACAAATGCATCTACAGGGGCATTTAATCCTGCTTTAGCGTCAATTGGAAATAACAGTATTTATTACACCATTTCTGCTTGTAATGCTGATACTGTAATTGTTGATGTTTTAGCTTGTACTTCTTGTAAAGACACAACCTTAGCTGCTTCTATTCCAAATGTTTGTAGTTCAAGCAATACTTTTAATTTAAATACTTACAAAGTAACCAGTGAGGCAGGCACATGGACTATTGTTTCAGGTGCTGGTGGTGCAAACATTTCTGGTGGAAATATTTTCAATATTAACAACAGTTCTAATACTACTTATACCGTTAGGTTTAATGTAACAGGTCAAGGTTTTGGTTGTGGAAATAATCCAGAAAGAACTTTTACAGTGATGAAACCTACTGTTACGTTGTCGCTTACCGATGAGGCAGCTTGCGTGAGCGAATCGGCGTTTAACGTAGGTGGTGGAGCACCACTAGGTGGAACTTACTCAGGAACAGGCGTTGGCGTATCACCAAGCTTTAATCCGGCTGCGGCGGGCGTAGGCGCGCATACTATTACTTACACTTACACAGATGGCAACGGTTGTGCAAATACAGCAACAGATGGTATGACAGTAAATGCCTTACCAGTAGTAGCATTAACTTTAAGCGATGAGGCAGCTTGTGTAAGCGGATCGGCGTTTAACTTAGGCGGCGGTTCACCGTTAGGCGGAACTTACTCAGGAACAGGAGTAGGTGTATCACCAAGCTTTAATCCGGCTACAGCGGGATTAGGCGCACATACTATTACTTACACTTACACTGATGGCAGCGGTTGTACAAATACAGCAACA
>Ga0208960_1001226_pt1 | contig 13846 bp, 10 predicted proteins | sample GreLakmeON33MSRF_FD_187703 | JGI IMG/M metagenome (GOLD analysis project Ga0208960, IMG submission 187703) | Freshwater lentic microbial communities from great Laurentian Lakes, MI, USA - Great Lakes metaG ON33MSRF (SPAdes) | ecosystem: Environmental > Aquatic > Freshwater > Lake | place: Great...
CGACCGCACCGCTATTGCCGCCGCTCGACACAAAATCTCTTCACTAACTTTCTCGCGTTCACCCACTCCAACCAGCAACGCCGACAACGCCGGCAAGCCACTAACGGGAACTCGCAAAATCTGACCCGGCTTACCGGCAAACCCCGCGGCAGCCATGTAGTCGCTAATGGCACCCGTAAAAGCAGCGGCCACCACCTCCGCCCCGGGCCCCAACTCGCCGTTGGCGTAAACCGGAACTACCAGTAAATCAACATCGGCCGCGGCCGGATTAACGGTAGAAAACGAGCACGTTAGGTTCATAAATTCTCCCTAGTCAATCAACTCAATAATCAATTAGTGCGGACCGGACGAAACTCACCTTCTTGCCATCGGGCCAAGGTGTAAACCAGATCGGCCAAACGATTTAGATAGACGCCCGTAAATGATCCGGGGCACCACTGCTCTTGTTCCGCTCTAACAACTTCACGCTCGGCTCGGCGCACCACCGTGCGAGCTACATCGAGAGCACCCGCCAAGCGATTCTCGCCGGGTAAAACAAACTCTTGGGGAGCGCTAAAGCGCTTGGTAATCTCGTCAATAATTGGCTCGAGAGCACTCGCCATTTCTTCCGTGACCAAAGTGGTTCCCGCTATCAACTTCGATCGATTCTCGGGCGCAGTAGCAAGTTCAGCACCGACAACAAACAGTTCGCGTTGTAAACGCACCAACAAAACTGCCAACTCAGAATCAGGCTCGGTTTCCGCTCGGGCCATTCCGAGAGCGGCCACCGCTTCGTCCACCGCTCCGTAAGCGCTCGGACCGATCGAATCTTTATTAACTCGACCCCCATAAAGCAACGCCGTCGTACCGTCGTCCCCCGTGCGGGTATAAACCTTGCGAAAATTATCAGCAGCCATAACTGGGAGTCTACGGCCGAAACCGCTCATTGTTCATAAGCACCGGCGCTTTTGATCCTTGTAAAACAACCCCATCGGTGCTTTCGATAACCTTGCCGTGATGACTCCGCGTCCGAGTGCCTCCCGCCTCGCCCTCGCTTGGGCTTTCGTGCGCTTGGCCCGGCCTCGGCAATGGATTAAAAATACCCTCGTTTTTGCCGCCCCCGCCGCCGCGGGAGTGCTGCTCGAATCGGGCCCCCTCGCCCGCACTCTGGTGGCCTTCGTGGCTTTGTGCCTAGTCGCCAGCGGCACTTACTACATCAACGACGCCCTCGACGTCGAGTCCGACCGAGCACACCCCACTAAGCAACATCGCCCCGTAGCCGCGGGGGTGATAGCTCCTCGCTTTGCTATTGGCGGCGGAATTGTATTACTTATCCTCGGGTTAGCCGTCTCACTGCCAGTAAACAACGGAGAACTAACTCTGGTCATAGCGAGTTACGTAATAATTACCGTTGCTTACAGTTTGTATTTAAAAAACGAACCCGTTATCGAACTCGGCATTATCGCCACATGTTTTGTGCTCCGCATGGTCGCTGGTGGCGTAGCCGCCGAGGTCACCATCTCCAATTGGTTCTTAATCGTTGCGGCCAGTGGAGCGCTATTCGTAATCGCCGGCAAACGCCACGCCGAACTCCTAGAACTAGACGACAAACACAGCCCTCACCGGCGGGCGCTCGACGAATACACCACCGGCTTTCTCGCTTTCGTGCGGGCTATTTCCGGTGCGGTTCTAGTAACTGCCTATTGCCTCTGGGCGTTTGAAAGCGCAGCCAATACCGGTGACTACACCTGGTTTCGTATCTCTATCGTCCCCTTCGTGCTGGCAGTAATGCGCTACGCCCATATCATCGAACTCGGGCGCGGCGGCGCCCCCGAAGACGTGATACTCGAAGATCACACCCTGCAAGTTTTAGCGTTGATCTGGATCGCAACTTTCATCCTCGGTACTTATGCCTAACGCCACCAGCCGAGTCCTCACCGGCTGGGGTCGCATAGCGGCGAGTCGGGCCCGAGTAATCACTGCCCCCACTGGAGTTGCCGTCGATCGCGCTCTTGCTGACGCCGGTCATCGCGGCATCGTGGCTCGCGGGCTGGGTCGCAGTTACGGTGACGCCGCCCAAAACGCCAACGGCGATGTAATCGACGCCACCGCAATTGATGTTCCCTTTGATTTCGATTCCACCACCGGCCTGCTGCGAGTGGGCGGGGGAGTGAGCCTCGATACCATCATGCGCCAAGTCGTACCCCAAGGTTGGTTTGTTCCGGTTACCCCCGGCACCCGTTTCGTAACAATAGGGGGAGCATTCGCGGCCGACATTCACGGCAAAAATCATCACTGCGACGGAAGTTTTGCCAACCATGTAAACGAAATCACTCTGCACACCCCCACCGGAACGCACACCGTCACCCCCACTAGTGAGCCCGAATTATTTTGGGAAACCGCGGGAGCAATGGGCCTTACCGGAGTAATAACCAGTGCCACTGTGCAACTTTTGCCAATCGAAACTTCACGACTTCAAGTCGACACCGAGCGCACCGTCGATCTTGACGATCTCCTTGATCGCATGACTGAAGGCGACCACCGCTACCGCTACTCGGTCGCCTGGGTTGATTGTCTAGCCAAAGGGCGCGCTCTTGGTCGCAGTGTATTGACCCGGGGCAACCACGCCCCTTACGACGCCCTAGCCGCCCCCGACCGTTCGGACCCACTGGCCTTTGCTCCCCGCACTCTCGCGTCCGCTCCCCCGTGGGTACCGCGCGGACTACTAAACCGATTTACCGTACGAGCGTTCAATGAAGTTTGGTACCGCAAAGCCCCTCGCCACCACATCGCCGGCCTCGAAAGTATCGGCGCTTTCTTTCACCCGCTAGACGGTGTTAACAATTGGAACCGGCTCTACGGTCGGCCCGGATTCTTGCAGTACCAATACGTTGTTCCCGATTCGGCCACCGCGACCGTACGGGCCACCCTTGAACAACTAGCAAAGCGCCAGTGTGCATCGTTTCTCGCGGTACTCAAGCGTTTCGGCCCCGAGAACCCCGGCGCACTGTCCTTCCCTATGCCCGGCTGGACTCTAGCGATTGACCTTCCCGCCACCACCAACGATCTAGGAGTGTTGCTGGGCGACCTCGACCGGCTCGTAGTTGAAGCGGGAGGGCGAACCTACCTAGCCAAAGACTCACACCTTTCACCCACCACTTTGCGGGCCATGTACCCCAACTTAAAAAATCTCGAAAAAATCCGTGACCGCGTCGACCCCAAACGAGTTTTACAGTCCGATCTTTCCCGTCGCCTCGAGTTGTGAGCACAACTCGCACAGTTGCCGCTTTTGATTTTGATCACACTATTTCAAATCGCGACAATGTTCTCGCGTTTTTAATAGAAGTCGGCGGGCGGGCTCGGCTTACTCGAGCGTTAATCGCTACCACCCCCGATCTCGCTCGGCGGCGACGCGACCAGGTAAAGCGATCAGTAACCCGCTCAATTTTGCGCGGGTATCCCGCTGACAAACTAAAAACCCAAGCCCAAACTTTCGCCCAAGAAATTATTTCGCACCACATTCGCCCCGATGTCTTAGCACGAGCCCAATGGCACCGAGCCCAAGGCCATCAACTGGTCATCGTTTCGGCTTCGTACGCGTGTTATCTCAACTTCGTAGCCGCTCACCTCGGATTCGATGCCGTACTTGCCACCGAACTCGCCACCGATGCCGCTAGACAAACTTTGACCGGCGAACTATTAGGCGCCAATGTCTACGGGGCCGAAAAGGTGAACCGCCTAGAAGCGTGGATCGGTCCCGAACCCGCCCTCATCTGGGCTTACGGCGATTCGGCCGGCGACCACGAGTTATTGGCCCGCGCCAATTACCCAGTACGGGTCGGGAAACCCCCGCTACCCTCATCGCCCATTGAACGCTAAGCACCAGTACCCGAAACGGTCGCTTAGCCTGCGAGAATAAAGCGGTGACTAGTCCGGAATCTACCCCTTTGCTCAATAGCACCGACCCCGAAGTGGTCGTTATTGGCGCCGGCCCCGCAGGTCTAACCGCGGCTTACGAATTTGGCCGGCGGGGTAAAAAAGTTCGCGTGTTCGAAGCCGATGAAGTAGTCGGCGGCATCAGCCGCACCGTCGAACGCGACGGCTGGCGTTTCGATATTGGCGGCCATCGGTTTTTTACCAAAGTCGCTCCGGTCGAAGCATTCTGGCACGAAATCCTCCCCGACGAAGATTTTTTAATGCGACCGCGCATGAGCCGAATATTTTACGGAAACAAGTTTTACGATTACCCCCTTAAAGCCACTAACGCTTTACGTAATCTTGGGATCATCGAAGCGGTGCGCTGCGTTCTTTCGTATTTATGGGTGCGTATCCATAAACCCAAAGACACCACTACCTTTGAAGGCTGGACGGCAGCTCGATTTGGTTGGCGACTCTACCGCACTTTCTTTAAGACCTACACCGAAAAAGTATGGGGAGTCCCCGCCACCGACATTCAGGCCGACTGGGCCGCGCAACGCATCAAAAATCTTTCTCTCGGAAAAGCCATCTTCAACGCCCTGTTGCCTCGCCGCAACCAAAAAGATATCGCCAGTCTCATCGAAGAATTCCAGTACCCCAAATACGGACCCGGAATGATGTGGGAGCGCTGCACCGAACTAGTGCGCGATCAGGGCAGCACGGTAACGCTGACAACAAGAGTGGAAAGCATCACTCGCGGCGATCAAGGAGCAAAAAGCGTTAGTGTGCGCAACGCTAACGGGAGCCAGCAATACCCGTGTGACCACATCATCTCCACCATGCCCATCAACGAACTCTTGGCCGTTATCAATCCCCCCCCTCCCCCCGAAGTGCTCGCCGCCGCGGCCGGCCTCAAGCACCGCGACTTTCTCACCGTGGCCATCGTGGTGCCCCAAGAGTTCGCCTTCCCCGATAACTGGATTTACATCCACGCGCCCGAAGTACGAGTGGGGCGAATACAAAACTTTGGCTCGTGGTCGCCCTACTTGGTCAAAGAAGGGCGCACTTGTTTAGGGCTTGAATACTTTGTCTCCATCGGCGACGACCTTTGGGTAATGCCCGACGATGACCTCATCGAACTCGCCAAGCGTGAAATCGCCACTTTGGGATTAGCCGATCCCACTCAAGTAGAGGCGGGTTTCGTGGTCCGCATGCCCAAGGCCTATCCCGTTTATGACATCGACTACCAAGCCAATGTCGAGACCATCCGCACTTGGCTAACCCAAAACATGCCCAACGTCCACCCCGTAGGGCGAAACGGAATGCACAAGTACAACAATCAAGATCACTCCATGTATACCGCCATGCTCACCGTAGAAAACATCGTCGACGGCACCCACCACGATATTTGGGCGGTAAATGTTGAGGAGGAGTATCACGAAGAAAAGAGTGGTGACGACAAGGCCGGCACTGGCCGCGACGCGCCAATACTGCCTCGTTCTTCCTAACGTTTTATCAGTATCCTGTAACCAATGTCGGCGTTTCTTGAAGCACTCCAAAATCGAGTCTTAGTATTCGACGGCGCGTTCGGTACTTGGGTGCAAGATCAGCCCCTCACCGACGCCGACTTTGGTGGAGCCGAGTTGGAAGGCTGCAACGAGAACTTAGTTTTCACTCGCCCCGACTTAATTACCACCATGCACGACGAGTTTTTACAGGCTGGGGTTGATGCCATCGAGACCGCCACCTTCGGCGCTTTCCCGATCGTATTAGCCGAATACAACATCAGCGAAGTCACTCGTGATTTAAATCGTGATGCCGCGCGGCTAGCCAAAGAAGTGGCCGCAGGTCACTCCACTCCCGATCGTCCTCGATGGGTGATCGGCTCAGTTGGTCCCGGAACTAAATTGCCTTCACTCGGTCACATCGACTTTGCCGATTTACGCGACGCTTATATACCGCAAATGGAGGGCCTCCTCGAAGGCGGGGCCGACGTCATCCTTATCGAAACCGTGCAAGATCTACTCCAAGGTAAAGCTGCCATCGTGGCCGCTCGACGCTCTATGGCCAGCACCGGAATAGCTGTTCCCATAATGGTGCAAGTGACAATCGAAACCACAGGACGAATGCTTATTGGCTCTGAAATCGGTGCTGCGCTTACCACTCTTGAGGCCATGCGCCCCGATGTAATTGGCCTTAACTGCGCTACTGGCCCGAGCGAAATGGTTGAACACCTTCGGTACCTCAACCAACATTCTCGGACCTATCTGTCGTGCTTACCCAATGCGGGATTACCTTCAATCGTCGATGGCCATACCCACTACGACCTCACCCCCGATCAACTCGCCGAGGCCCACGAACGCAACGTCAGCGAGTTCGGAATCAATATCGTCGGCGGTTGTTGTGGCACTACCCCCGCGCATCTAAAAGCCGTCGTCGACCGCATTGGCGATGGTCGAGCAGCCGCACCTCGCCAACCCGACTTCGAACCCGGTGCCTCCTCGGTTTACACCCATGTTCCTTTTCGCCAAGACAACTCCGTCTTGCTTATTGGTGAACGCACTAACGCCAACGGATCCCGCAAGTTCCGCGAAGCCATGCTCGAAAGCGACTGGGACACTTGCGTACAAATGGCCAAAGACCAGGTGCGCGAAAGTGCTCATGTCCTCGATGTTTGCGTTGACTACGTCGGACGAGACGGCATTATCGACATGAACGAAATTGTCAGTCGCTTCGCCACCCAAGCTCCGCTTCCCCTCGTACTCGATTCCACCGAGCCAGAAGTTATGGAAGCAGGGCTCGCGCACTGTGGTGGCAAGGCCATCCTCAACTCAGCCAACTTAGAAGACGGCCAAGAACCGGGGTCCCGTCTCGACCGAGTATTCACTCTCGCGCGCGAGTATGGCGCCGCAGTTATTTGTTTAGCCATTGACGAAGAGGGCCAGGCCCGCACCGCCGAATGGAAACTCAGGGTTTGCCGACGCATTTACGACCTTGCTATTAACCACTACGGCATTGAGCCCACCGACTTAATTTTTGACACCCTCACCTTCCCTCTGGGTTCGGGCCAAGAAGACTTGCGGGCCGACGCGGTAGAAACCATCGAAGCCATCAAGCTCATTAAGTCCGAGTTGCCCGGCGCCTCAACCGTGCTCGGGTTATCAAATGTGAGTTTTGGTCTAAAACCTGCTCTGCGCCATGTACTCAATAGCGTATTTCTTCACGAGTGCACCGAAGCCGGCCTCGACGCCGCCATCGTCCACGCCGCTCGCATCATTCCGATGCATAAAATCGACGAAAATATTCGCGTGATGGCCCTCGACCTCATCTACGACCGCCGGCGCGACGATTACGACCCACTCCACAAACTCATGGAGGCTTTTACCGATGTTGACATCAGCGCTCTCGAACAAGAAGACCGCTCAGACTGGACAGTAGGCGAGCGCCTCAAGTACCGAATAATCGATGGTGAGCGTGACGGCATCGAAGTTGACCTCGATGAACAACGAGAGTCTATGCCCGCTCTCCAAATAATTAATGATGTTTTACTGGAAGGCATGAAGGTTGTGGGCGAACTTTTTGGCTCCGGCGAAATGCAACTCCCCTTTGTTCTCCAGAGCGCTGAGACTATGAAACTCGCAGTTGCGCATCTTGAGCCCTACTTAGAAAAAACTGATAGCGGCGGTAAGGGTCGCATCGTTATCGGAACAGTCAAAGGCGATGTACACGACATTGGTAAAAACTTGGTCGACATTATCCTCACCAACAATGGCTACGAAGTACACAACATTGGCATCAAAGCCTCCTTGCAAGTTTTTGTCGACAAAGCCCGTGAGGTAAACGCCGACGCCGTAGGCATGAGCGGGCTATTAGTGAAAAGCACCATCATCATGCGAGAAAATCTTCAAGAAATGAACGAGTTGGGGCTCTCAGAGTTTCCCGTCATTCTCGGTGGTGCGGCGCTTACCCGCACTTATGTCGAACGAGATCTGAGAAAGGTTTACTTGGGCCGGGTGTTCTACGGGAAAGACGCTTTCGAGGGATTGCGCACCATGGACGAACTCATGGACGGCAAGCGCAACGGAACTTTAAGTCCCGACTTTGGGCGTGCCTTAGGCGGTCGTGATCTGCCCGAGCGGGCACCCGCCCAAGAGATGAGCGCCGAAGAAGAACTGGCGGCCAGCACCACTCGCTCAGACGTTGCCACCGACGCGCCGGTGTTCGTCCCTCCGTTCCTCGGCCCCCGAGTGGCCAAAGGTATCGCTATTGATGACATCGCCACTTACATAAACGAAACTGCCCTCTTTCGCAATCAGTGGCAATTCCGCCCCGACAAAACAATTTCTGAAACTGACACCGACTTCAAAGATCGTCTGCGGCCCCAGTTGCGCGAAGAACTAGCCAAGGTTCAAGCGGCTGACCTACTAATACCTGCGGTTGCTTGGGGCTACTTCCCCGTCAATTCTGAAGGTAACGATCTCGTCGTCTGGACTGACGATGAACGCCGTACTGAACGCTTGCGGTTTCAATTTCCTCGCCAACGATCTGAGCGTCACCTGTGTATAAGCGATTTCTTTCGAGCCAACGAGCCCGACTACGCGGCTTTTCATGTTGCGACTATGGGTTCTCGAGCAACCGAAGCCGAACGCGAACTATTTGCCGCCGATCGCTACCACGAATACTTGATGCTTCACGGGCTATCAGTGGAGATGACCGAGGCTTTAGCCGAATACTGGCACCGGCGAATCCGTGAAGAGTGGGGCTTTGCTCACGAAGACGGGCCATCGGTGCAGGGGCTTTTCCGCCAGCAATACCGAGGCTCGCGTTACTCCTGGGGCTACCCCGCGTGCCCCAACCTTGAAGAACAAACCAAACTCGACGACCTACTCGACTTGGCCAGTATTGGCGTGAACTTAAGCGAAGAATTTCAACTCGACCCCGAGCAATCCACTTCGGCGATTATCGTCCCCCACCCTGAAGCCAAATATTTTGTAACCTAATAACTGCGTACTAAATAACTTATCGGCGAATTGGACTAATGACATCTACTGAGCCACCCCAAAAAATAACTACTTCAAATTATGGTTATTCAAAATGGGCAAAGAAAATAACGCCAAAACGAGTCCACTGGTTAAGTTTGGTCTTAGCCGCACTAATTCTCGCGTGGATCAACCGCAATCAGTGGTTTATTGCCGACGAATGGAGTTTTTTGACCGATCGGAGTATTCGCCCTACTGGTGATGCCCTGAATATTTTTGCTGGCCACAACGAACACTGGTCGGCCACTGTGGTGTTGGGGTATCGAGTGCTATTCAAGTTATTTGGCGTACGAACCTACACACCCTATCTAGTTGTGCTTTTCGCGTTTCACCTGACCCTGTGTCATTTTCTATGGCGATTGTTATTGCGAGTTGGGACCCAAGCCTGGACTGCGGTGGCCGCGATAGCAATTTTCGCCGTTACTGGGGCGGGGGGGTGGGAAAACCTCACTTGGGCATTCCAGTGGCAATTATTTGGACCACTTTTATTTGGCGTCGGTGCACTTTTGCTGATACGAACTACTGGGCGAACCCAGAGAAACGATGTCATTGCCGCCGGTCTTTTAGTTTTAGCCGTAGCCACTTCCGGAACGGGAATAACGGCTACCGCAGTTGTTGCCTTAGCATTATTACTCCGCCAACGCTTTCACGCCCTCGTGTTCGTGATCGGTCCCGCGGCACTCGCGTACTCGGCGTGGTTCCTACTAGTTGGCCGAACCGAACCTTCTCCTTGGTACGTTCAGCCCTTTAGTACCGCCGTACAAAGTATCCCAGCCTATGTTTGGCGAGGCCTCACCGATGCCGTTGACCTCTCAACGGGACTGGCCGGGGTTGGGGCCATTGTAATAATTGGCATTACTATTTTTGCCGTCCGTCAAGCCCAGCCCCGCCAAGAACCGTGGCCTTTAGTGTTGGCTCCAGCCGCCGGTGCCGTTTTTTTTCTTGCTTTAACAACCCTTAAGCGCTCGGGGTTTGGATTAGACAGCGCCGGGTCAAGTCGTTACATCTATCTAATCGTCGTCCTTCTTCTCCCTCTCGCCACTTTGGCTTTTGACCACATAACCCTAAAGCGAAAACTCCGCCCCATTATCTTGGCGCTACTAACCGCCGCGCTTTTAGTCACTCAAGTTTCTACCCTCCACGCTGAAGCCAATAAACAGGCCGGGCAAGAACAACTAGACAAACGCCGGTTCTTGGCTACCGCCGAACTCTCCCAAAGATCGACGCCATTTCTCGTTACGATTCCTGAACCGGTCTATTCCTGGACCATTTCCAACGAAAAACTCGAAATACTCCTTAAAGACGGAAATTTGCCCGGAAACGTAAATCTCTCCCCTAGCGATTTTCTAGACGCACGCCTTTGGACCCAAATCGCTCTCGGGGACGTACCTATGGTCGAGGGACCACCACCACTAATAACTTCGTTTGAGTCCGTCGAACTAACGCCCGACGGTCCGGAGTGCGTAATCGCTAGTCCAAAATCTCCGACCCCAAAAATCACCCTCCGCTTTCCTCAACCCAGCTCGCTCTCACTCCAAAACCCACTGGGAGGAACTCTTGCCGTTACCGCAAAGAACGAAAAGGGTCGAGCGAGTCGGCCATTAGTCATACTCGCCGGCCCTCAGCAAGTCCTTTCCGTAGCCTGGCCAGCACAAGCGCTGACTATCACTTTGCCGTTTTCTTCCCCCACCCGCTTGTGCGGAGTGCTCCCGCCCCCGAAGTGAGATTTTACTAACTGTATTTTTAGACAAAACTCAACTAATGAAACTAGGCACTTACTGGCACCGTAAGTGAATTTTGCTCGTAACTTCGTTATATCAAGCCATCGTCAATGGCGGCAACCACCCAAGGAACAACTTCGTCAAGCATCTCATCAAGGTCGGTAGTGGCCTCAAAGCCAATAACATTTTTCGCTTTCTCGGTGGCCGGGACGCGCTTTTGTACGTCATGGTCAAACGGATCGTCCGAAACCCAACTAAAGGGTTTATCGGGGTTTAAGCGATTCCATATATTTTCTGCCAGCGCGAGCACCGTGGTTGACTCCGCCGTCGAAAGATTGAAATCATCATTAAGAGCATCGGGGTGTTCCATGGCCGTCACAATCCCTTTAGCCAAGTCGCCACCGTAGGTGTAGTGCCGGATCTGGGTGCCATCGCCTAAAAGTCTTAGCGGATCTTGGCCTTTTACGACTTTTTGAATAATGTCAGGAACAACATGACTCATAGCAAGTTTCACATTTCCGCTCAGCACCTCGATTTCAGATTTAGCCCGCATTTCGCCAATGCCGACACAGTTAAACGGTCGCACAATAGTAAACGGAAGGCCATACTGATCGAAAGCCGCTTGAGCGTAATACTCCACCGCTAGTTTTTGAAATCCGTAAGAAGAGAACGGAGGCGGAATCTCTCGTTCTTGACCCTCAACTGAAGGCCAAGTTGTCGCCGACTCATACACCATTGACGAACTCATATAAGTAACTTTCTCGAGTTTGCCGTCTCGATGAGCCGCGATTGCGGCATCGCACGATGACGCCATAATTCTTTCGTTAGTGGCGAGCAGGTCGTAGGCGTAAGTATGAAAATAAGAAATACCGCCAATCATTGCCGCCCCGGCAATGAAATGATCGCAATCCATTAACAGGCTCGTCATCAGTTCAACATCTTGAGCATCACCAATAACCAGTCGATAATTTGGATTGTCATCGTAAGATTTAGTGATTGGCCCATACTTAGAGTGATTGTCTAAACCAACCACCAAATAATCACGCGCTAATAACTCTTGCACCACGTAGCCACCAATAAATCCTGATGACCCTGTTACCAAAACAGTTTTCTTACTCACAAAATATTTTTCCCTTCTGATTGTGATTGCTTAAAATCTTTAACAGTTAAACGAGACCCAAAAGCAAACCGGTACCACTGCAAGTAGCGGGGTATCCACTGAGCGACTTTGAAATTTGAAGTACCTTGCATTCGCTCTAGCCAAATAGTAGGTATCTCTGCTACCGGAAGTCTTAACCGGCGCGCTTTGGCTATAAGCTCAATGCCGATCTCAAAACCTGCATCCGACTCAATCCCCACCGATCGAACAAACTCGGTGGAATAAGCCTTAAACGAATTAGTGGCATCGCGAGTGCCCACTTTAGCCAACCAGTACAAAGACAGCCCCGCCAACTTCGATAGCCAAGACTTAAAGAACGGACCACCGATCTGTTGTCCGCCACTCATATAACGAGAAGCGCACGCGATCACCACTCCCCGCTCAACCAAGCGAGCCAAATCGTCTATTTGCTCAGCATCATCGCTTCCGTCGGCCATCGTCACCACCGCCACGGGTGAGTTCGCGTGCATGACGCCAAAACGAATAGCTTGCGCGGGGCCCGGCGCATCGGTATTGAGCATCGAGATAACTCGGTCGTCTTGACGAGCGTATTTCTCTATATAGGGAACCGTGGTGTCATTTGAGTTGTCGTAGACCACAATAACTTCGCAAGGAAGGCGCACACCGTTCAAAATCCGATCTAGGCAAGCGTTGATCCCGTCTCCCTCGTTGAAGACTGGAATAACTATTGAAATCTGTGGCCGAGTCGCCACTAAACCCTCACCCCATCGCCGCGCAGATTCCACAAGTCAATCACTGGCACTGATACTTCGAGATCTCGGTATTGGAGATGAGGGGAACCAATAATCAATAGGTCGCTACTACTCACTATCTCCTCAAGCGAAACCAACTCTTTGTCAACGCTCACCAGCGGATCGTGAGTAAGAACACTTTTAGCCTTAAAACGCAGAATGCGCTTCAATTTGTAGCTCAAACTTGACCGAATATCGTCTGACTCCGCCTTAAACGACATCCCGAGAATCCCCACCGTAAGGCTAGGCAAATCGTATTGCTGCTCAAGACGTGACACCACGTAAAGGGGAAGCCCTTCGTTAATCATCATTGACGCTTGACCAAGATGGAAATTATTATTATTAAAAGCAGCTAATTGCATAGTGTCTTTAAACAAACACGGACCGGCGGCAAACCCTGCTCCGGGCAAATCAGATGCCCGTGGGTATTCATAAGCCAAAGCCGAACGAATACGCTCGTAGTCAAGACCAAAATCGTTAGCCATCATATAGAGCTGATTAGCAGTGGCAAACTTTATATAACGCCAAACATTGGTAAATAATTTAGCCAATTCGGCTTCTTCGGGCTCAAGGTGAACAACTTCGCTCGTAAGATTACGAAATAGCGTTTCGGATCGGTCGCGTGCTTTGTCAGTACGAGCGGCCACAATTTGGGGGAGCGTATAGAGCTCAGTCATTGCTTTGCCTTCAGCAATACGCTCAGGGCAAAACGCCACATCAACTGTCAACCCACTTTGAGCCACTAATCGCTCGACCATGGCAGTGACTCCGGGATAGACCGTGCTCCGCAAAACCAATAACTGGCCATCAACTAAACATTCACCAATTTCTTCAATCGCCGCACTGACCGCATTCAAGTCAGGATTTAAATGCTCATCAATCGGCGTGCCGATCACAATTATCACATTCTCGGCATCGCTAATAACACTGCGATCAGTAGTTGCTCGCAAGGTCCCACTTTTTATCGCTTTAGCCAACATCGAGGCTGCTCCCGGCTCATCAAAAGGCAACTTGGCAGAATTGACTTTGTTGACGGCCGATTCAGCAAGATCGTAAAGAGCAACTTTGAGCCCTCGATCCGCCAGAGCTATTCCGAGGGGAAGGCCAACATGGCCGCAACCACCAACCACCACTACATCAAGGTGGGATGGGTTAGGAGAAGGACTCACGCGGGCCTTTCGCTAAAAGTGAACTAATTGAAACTGGCCAATCGGCCTTGAGGGGCATCCAGAGAATAAACAGTATTCTAGAGGTATCCGAGTAAACAAAAGAATCTTC